>Ga0315268_10008928_pt1 | contig 10435 bp, 6 predicted proteins | sample C1_top_MG_FD_204535 | JGI IMG/M metagenome (GOLD analysis project Ga0315268, IMG submission 204535) | Sediment microbial communities from Yellowstone Lake, YNP, Wyoming, USA - C1_top | ecosystem: Environmental > Aquatic > Freshwater > Lake > Sediment | place: USA: Wyoming | collected 2017-08-01 | reverse complement strand
GGCACTCTCCCAGATCGTCCGCGCAAGCCTGGATGTCACGAATCTGGTGACCGCCGAGGAAGCCATGCGGAAAATCTTGCAGGCCTATCCCCATGGCGACGCGGCGGATCGCAGCGTGCTGTTGGTCGGGCAGGGTTATGCTGATGTGCGGAAACCGGACATGGCCCTGGCTTTGTTCGAGGAGTTCGTCAAGTCGTCTCCGGATTCCGAGTTGCGACCCGAGGTGGAACTGCTGATTGCGCAGGCGCATTATCAAAAAACCGACTGGCCCGCGGCGATTGGCGAATACGAGGCGTGGTTGGGCCGGTTCCCGACGAATCGTTTGCGCCCGCGTGCGGAGTTCAATCGCGCTTGGGCGAATTTTCAGGCGGGCAACGAGACCAACGCGTTGAAGTTGTTCACGAATTTCGTGGTGCAATTCGCCACCAACGAACTTGCTCCGCAGGCCCAGTGGTGGGTGGCCGATCACTACTACGGCCAGAATGATTTCCCGAACGCGGAAAAAAATTACAAATTGATTTTCCAAAACTGGCCGGCCTCGGAACTGGCGCCCGAGGCGTGCATGATGTCAGGCCGTGCGGCGGTGGGCTGGCAGAATTACGCGGGAGCCATCGAATATTTCACCAACCTCACCGGGGGCCGCTTCGAGTGCTCACCCCAATTGAAGACCGAGGCGCTGTTCGCCTACGGGGGCGCGCTGACGCTTCTGGACTCCCGCGACACCAACCGGTCTGCCAACCTCGAACTGGCCATCCAGGTCTTCGGCACGATTCGTTCGTCGAATCCGACGAACGAACAAGCGGCGCTGGCTTTGGGCGAGATCGGCAAATGTTATTTCCAACTGGCGGCCCAAAATCCGCGCTATTATGAGTCGGCTTCCAACGCGTACCAGCAGGTGATTGACTCTCCTTACGCCGACGTCACCGCGCGCAGCCAGGCGCAAGTCGGCCTGGCGATGGCTCTGGAAGCGCAGGCCCAACACCTGACCGGCGAGGAGCAGAACGCTTTGCTGAAGCTGGCGCTGGGGAATTATCTGGATGTCGTTTACGAAAAAAAACTGCGCGAGGGCGAGACGCGGAATCTATTTTGGGTGAAGAAAGCGGGTTTGGAGGCCGCACGGGTCGCCGAGGCGATGCAGGATTGGACGCAAGCGATGAACCTTTATCGGCGGTTGGGAGAATTGTTACCGCCGCTGAAGGAGTCGCTGGAACGCAAGATTCAGAAGGCGCAGGAACATTTGACGCCTGGAAAGAGCTAAAACGGGTTGGTGCTTGTTTTGCGTGCGATGATCTACACCCACGCCTTGCGAATTAGCCAGGTCTTTACGAATTGAGTCAGGCCCACGTAGCAAAGCAACGTTAACAGCAGGAGCAACCAGTAGAGCGGTGGCAGCGGCACGAAACCCAGCGCCGATGCCAGCGGCGAATACGGCAGATAGGCTCCTATACCCATGATGAGCAACGTCGTCATGGTGAGTTGCCAACTGGCTCGCGATTGGACGAACGGAATCAAGTTCGTGCGAATGACGTGGATGATCAACGTCTGAGTCATCAGCGATTCCACAAACCAGCCGGTGTGGAACAAGGCGGCGGCGTAGGAATCGTCCACCGGGGCATTGGCAAATCGCGCGGCGAGGTGGGCTGGCGCGGCCAGATGCACGTCGCTGCATTTGAACACGAACCACATCACCGCGTAAGTCGTGTAATCAAATATTGAACTGATCGGGCCGATGCAAACGATGAACTTGGCAATTTCACCCATCTGCCACGGTCGCGGTTTGGCGGTTTGTTGCGGGCCGACGTTGTCGGTGGGAATCGGCACCTGCGAAAAATCATAGAGCAGGTTGTTACTGAGCACCTGTATCGGGGCCATGGGCACGTAAGGCAGCCAGGCGCTGGCGCCGATCACACTGAACATGTTGCCGAAGTTCGAACTCGCGCCCATGCGGATGTATTTCAAAATGTTCACGAACACTTTGCGCCCTTCGAGCACACCTTCCTCCAGCACCATCAGATTCTTTTCCAGCAAAATGACATCGGCGGATTCCTTGGCGATGTCCACCGCGTTGTCCACGGAAATGCCCACATCGGCGGCGCGGAGCGCGGGGGCGTCGTTGATGCCGTCGCCCATGAATCCCACGACGTGCCCCTTTTGCTGAAGTGCTTTTACAATCCGCTGCTTGTGGGCGGGTGAGAGACGCGCGAAAACATCCGTCGAATCCACCGCCTGGGACAATTGCGCGTCCGTCATGGTTTCGACCTGGCTGCCGAGCACAATCTTTTCGGCATTGATACCCACTTCGCTGCAAACCTTGCGGGTGACGAGGTCGTTGTCGCCGGTCAGCACTTTCACGGTGATGCCGTGCTGGCGCAAAACACTAATCGCCTGGCGTGCGGTGTCTTTGGGCGGATCCAGAAACGCAAGATAGCCGGTCAGCACCAGTTCGCATTCGTCGGCTTTCGAATAAGCGGCGCGTTTGTCCAATTTCTTCGTGGCGACGGCGAGCACGCGAAAACCGTCTGCACTCAAATCGTTGACCTGTTCCACGAGATCGCCCGCGAGAATCGGTTCCATCGGGAAAATCTCCCCTTCGCTCTCGAAACGAGTGCATTTCGCAAACACGGCTTCGGGTGCGCCTTTGGTCAGCAGTTGCCTTTCGCCGTCCGGCCCTTCAATCGCCACGGACATCATGCGCCGCGAAAAGTCGAAGGGAATCTCGTCCACCTTCGTGTATTTCTCCGGCGAGAGTTCCTGATGCACTTCCTTGTGCCGGAGCACGGCGCGGTCGAGGACGTTCTTGAGGCCGGTTTGAAAATGGCTGATGAGGTAGGCGTCTCGCATCACCTCTTCGCTCTCGTTTTTGAAGACGTCGCAATGAAATTCGAGAATGACGTGATCAATCGTGAGTGTGCCGGTTTTGTCCGTGCAGAGCACGTCCATCGCTCCGAAGTTCTGGATGGAACTGAGCCGCTTGACGATCACTTTCTTCTTCGACATCGCCATTGCCCCTTTGGACAGGCAGACTGAAACAATCATCGGCAGCATTTCCGGGGTGAGGCCCACCGCCACGGCCATCGAGAAGAAAAACGCCTCGTGCCAGTCGTGTTTGGTGATGCCGTTGATGACGAAGACCAGCGGCACCATCACCAGCATGAAACGGATCATCAACCAGGTGTATTGCTTCACGCCCTTGTCGAAGGCAGTCTCCGCCTGTTGGCCGACCAGGCTGCGCGCCATCTTGCCGAAATAAGTTTGCGCGCCCGTGGCCACAATAACCGCGGTGGCCGATCCGCTCTCCACGCTGGTGCCGAGGAAGCAGATGTTTGAATGCTCGATGGGTGAAATGCCCGTCCGCGCATCGCGGGTGTCGGTTTTTTCGACGGGCAACGATTCACCGGTCAATGTGGCTTGGGTGATGAACAAATCCTTCGCCGATAGCAGGCGGACATCGCCGGGAACCATGTCTCCAGCCGAAAGTCTTACCACGTCTCCAGGCACGAGTTGGCTGATGGGAATTTCCTTGGGCTCACCGTCGCGGATGACCGTGGCGGTGACTTTGATCATCGCCTTGAGTTTGGCCGCCGCGTTGTCGGCCTTTGTTTCCTGCACGAAACGCAGTGACAATCCCAAACCAACCATCAGCAGCATGACCGACCCGGCGCGAAAATCCCCTGTGGCAAAGGATAAGATCGCCAGCACCGTCAGCAAAATCACCAAGGGATTTCGCGCCGCGACATAAATCCGGTGCAGCCAACTCTGTTTCTTTTCGGACGCAACCTCGTTGGCGCCGAACTGTTCCAACCGCGCGGCGGCTTCAACTTCACTCAAACCTGCGGACGTGGCGCCCAGCCGTTGCAACACGATGGTGGCTTCGGCCACCGCGGCGTCACGCATGACCTCGGATGCTTTGAGGCTGACCGAATTGTTTAACGGCGGCATAAAGACACTTGCTGTCAGCAATAAAAATTGCCGGACCGATCAAGGCCGATAGAAATACTACACGCCGAATTGGTTTGGCGAGCTTAGCTTGTGCTAAATGCCGGGAAAGATTTAATCGGCGTCGGCTTGACGCATTTTGCCCACCGTTCTAAAGTCATTTGTCCTTGGGGAGCCGTTGGAACGGCTGAGAGTCCCGATGTCTCGGGAGACCCTTAGAACCTGATCCGGGTAATGCCGGCGAAGGGAAAACTTCCTCCGCCTCCACCGGTTCAGATCAATGATGGCCATCAACCATCAACTGAAAACTATCAACCGATTTATGATCGCGACCAAAGATTCTTTCGAACCGCACAGCGGCGAGCCATTGCCTGGCAGCAAGCGCGTTTATGTGACCGGCAAAATTCATTCCGACGTTCACGTGCCCATGCGTGAAATCAAGCTCACGCCTACCAAGACCTCCGAGTGTGACATGACCGTGAACCGTCCTGTGCGCGTCTATGACTGTTCCGGCCCTTGGGGTGACCCCGCATTCACCGGCAAGTCGGAGGAGGGTTTGCCCGCGTTGCGTCATGATTGGATCTTGAAGCGCGGCGACGTGGAGGAGCACGACGGGCGCGAGGTGAAGCCGATGGACAATGGCTATCTCTCCGGCAAGCACGCCGAGTTCGCGAGCAAGGCGGAGAAGAATCGGCTTGTGGAATTCCCTGGCCTGACCTCGCAACGCCGTCGCCCACTCCGCGCCAAGGCGGGCAAGGTCGTCACGCAACTCGCCTACGCCCGCGCTGGCATCATCACGCCGGAGATGGAATTCATCGCCATCCGCGAGAACATGGGTCGCGCGAAGATCGCCGAGATGTCGAAGGACATCGTTCGCAACGACCTCGACAAACAGCACGCCGGTTCATCGCAGCTTGGCAAGAGCCCTTACACGCCCAGCATTTTCAGCCGCTTCCCCCAGCGCATCCCCGCGCAGATCACGCCCGAGTTCGTGCGCGATGAAGTCGCCGCCGGCCGCGCCATCATCCCGCTCAACATCAATCACCCCGAGTCCGAGCCCATGATCATCGGTCGCAACTTCCTCGTGAAGATCAACGCCAACATCGGCAACAGCGCCGTCGCGTCCAGCATCGAGGAGGAAGTCGAGAAGATGCGCTGGGCCACCAAGTGGGGCGCGGACACCGTCATGGACCTCTCCACCGGCAAGAACATCCACGCCACGCGCGAATGGATTCTCCGCAACTCGCCCGTGCCCATCGGCACAGTGCCGATTTATCAGGCGCTCGAAAAAGTGAACGGCAAAGCCGAGGACCTCACCTGGGAACTCTTCCGCGACACCCTCATCGAACAGGCCGAGCAAGGCGTGGATTACTTCACCATTCACGCCGGCGTGTTGCTGCGGTTCGTGCCGCTCACCGCGAACCGCATGACCGGCATCGTCTCGCGCGGCGGCAGCATCATGGCCAAATGGTGTCTCGCGCATCACCAGGAAAGTTTCCTCTACACCCACTGGGACGACATCTGCGACATCATGGCCGCCTACGACGTCGCGTTCAGCATCGGCGATGGACTGCGTCCCGGCTCGATTGCCGACGCCAACGACGAAGCGCAATTCGGCGAACTCCAGGTGCAGGGCGAACTCACCACGCGCGCGTGGGCCAAAGGCGTGCAAGTGATGAACGAAGGCCCGGGCCACGTGCCCATGCACATGATCGAGGAAAACATGGCCAAGCAACTCGAGTGGTGCGGCGAAGCGCCGTTCTACACGCTCGGACCGCTCACCACCGACATCGCCCCCGGCTACGATCACATCACCAGCGGCATCGGCGCGGCGATGATCGGCTGGTATGGCTGCGCGATGCTCTGCTACGTCACGCCCAAGGAACACCTCGGCCTGCCGAACAAGAAGGACGTGAAGGACGGCGTCATCGCCTACAAGATTGCCGCGCACGCCGCCGACCTCGCCAAAGGCCATCCCGGCGCGCAATACCGCGACAACGCATTGAGCAAGGCGCGCTTCGAATTCCGTTGGGAAGATCAATTCAACCTCAGCCTCGACCCCGTAACCGCGCGCGAGTTCCACGACGAGACGCTCCCGCAGGAAGGCGCAAAGACCGCGCACTTCTGCTCCATGTGCGGCCCGCACTTCTGCTCGATGAAGATCACCGAAGACGTCCGCAAATACGCCGCCGAGCAAGGCATCGCCGAGGAAGAGGCGCTGAAGAAGGGGATGGAAGCGAAGTCGAAGGAATTTGTTGAAAAGGGCGCGGAGGTTTACGCGAAGGCGTGATTTCGGCGGAGCGCGGCTGTGTCGAAGACCAGCCGCAGCAGAGGAAACGGAGATCAGCCGCCGGATTTTACGGGGACGGCGTCTGAAACAGCGCCGATGCTGTTCGCAACCTGACCGATGATCTCGCAACACATTGTTTGGTAGTCGGTGCAGTCCGGTGGAATTCCAAACAGCTTCAGCGATTCTCGCAACTCGCTGCTCTTAGCGTGTGCATCTCCCTGCCGGAGATCGGCGACACCAGCAAGCGCCTGCGTGATTTTGCGCCCGTCGAGTTTGAGTGTATCGAGCCACAGAGCGAGGCGCTTAATCTGACGCAACTTCTGCTTGTTTGCAGCCTCAGCGTTCGCAGCATCAATCTTTGAATTCAGCAGGCCAATATCTATCGGTTCGCAAACGATTCGATGCAGTTCCTTGCACAACTCGCATACGTCCTCGAAAGAATCGCAGTAGAACCGGTGAATCATGCGAAAGAATTCGGAGTCGTGAGGCATCTGCTGAAGAAGCGGCTGCCCGTAAGCAAGCGCGGTTCGCTTTTGAAGGAGTTGCAGGTTGTGCCACAGGATTGATTCAGGAGCTGCCGTATTCGCGGGCCGCGCCAGATTCTGCGACATGTGAAGTTCTTCCGATAGGCCACCGTCAGGGCCGACGTTGTGTGTAACCCACATCTTCTGCACCCACTCCGGCAGTTGGCCCATCTTGTAGCCGAGAACGTTTATCAACCCCACCCGATTGATGCCAAAATGAAGCAGTTGGTTGGAGGCTAGCCCAACTTCACCGGTGTCCTGTGTGAACCACTTGATACGACTTTTCGGCTGGCCCAACAAATGACGAATGACTGAGGGTTTGAACCAGAGCCAGCCCCGATACTTTTCGAGCGCGCTCCCAGCGAGCGTTTTCTGCTCTTGATTCTCAACTTGGAAATGCACACGAGACTCCACCTCGTCGCGCCGAATCCGAGGGCTCTTGGCTGCAGGAGGAATCCAATGCTTTAGCCAGATTCTTCCACAGAGCGCAGATAGTTTCCGGCCTTTCGCCTTCACCGTAAAAGATTTGGTCTTAGCGGCAGTTTCGGCCGCAGGATGAGGCATCTCTGGCACATCCTCGTTCGGGTTCACACTTTCGCGCCACATGTGCAAAACCGCCGTCTCCATCCCGTATGGTTCTCCGCCTTCATGAATATCGGCGCGCGTGCCCTCCCATTCGCCGTGGGCAAACCGTCTATCCTGCCGATCCGAGTCCCAACTCAGTTCGGGAAAACTCTCCTCAGTGGCGTCTCTGACAGAGAACATCGTAAGCAGCAGCGACGCCTTCTTTGCGCACAAGTAATCTCGGAGATGCTCTGCTCGAATCAGCAGCGCTTCCGGTTTTCCATCCGCGTCGCGCTCCAGTTTTGCAACCTCGACGTTATTCTCGTCGGGTCGAATCCATGTGTCGCCCCGACGATACAGCCTCAATCCGACTTCAAGTTCCTGAAGGAGATCCCATTGTTCTGGTTCACCCGTTTCAAACGACCGCTGAATCACTGGATAGAGAACGCGCGGGTCTTCGCCGTGACAACCTGGAGGCACGAAACGTTTGTCATCTGCCCAAGCAGAATCGGGCCAGTTACGAGAAACTGACTGCCAATCCACATCCGCGAATTCGGCTTGCAGGTCGAGTGGGACGATAATGGAATCAATGTCCCGATAGGCTTTCCGATGTCCTAGAGTTCCATATCGACCTCGCAAAAGCTCAGCTTTCTCGACGACGAGAGGAATCCACGTAGCTTTCTCAAAAGAAAGTCCTTCAATGTCCCGCTCCTCAATCCAAGCTTGCGGGCATTTCTCAAACGCTGGTGATTCATTCGACATGCGTGATTCGGACAATCCAGTCCTGCCAACTAGTGAACCACGAGTGAGCGCCGATGTAAAACGGTTCTGTCTTTTCAACTGCTGCGACTGACGCTTCGCGCACAGTCGCGGTCCGGTGGCGGAGCGTGGCTGTGTCCCGCCGGCGCGGGATCAGCCGCAGCACGTCCGAATTTTGAGCCGGGTTGAATTATTCCCACGCGCCACTCGTTGCGAAGCTGCTGCGGCTGGTCTCCGCGAAACAGCCGCGCTCCGTCCGAATTGAAATCGCCGCGCTGCCGGGCATCGCGCCGAAACGGGCAACGCCCTACCTTCGAATGTCGGTCAAATGGTCTCCAGAATATGCCGCCCCTGACGTGGCTTTGTCATTTTTCGGGTGACGTTCTACAGATATGCCGCGCCTACGGCGCTGCCCACATCGCATCCTCAGGCGATGGTTTTCAATCCCGCTTCGGAAGCGTCCGCCTAGTGGGGTTTTGACTTTTTTGCCGGTTGCTTGAGGCTTGTGGCAGCCACCCGAATCGCCTCGTTGGCCCACGCGACGAGTTCCCCGGCATTTTCCAGCACGTCCGGCGGCACTTCGTAATAGCCCATTGTCATCACGCGCCCTTTCACCTGGTAAGTGAAAGGTTTCATGCCGCGATCCACGTAAGGGGCGCGCGACTGCTCGTTGACTTTGAAGTATAGCCGGCCTTCATCCAAAATGCCGAAGAATCGGTCGGCCTGATATAGCCCATGCGCGCCGAACATCGCCCGGGCGCGCAACTCCGGCAACGCGCTCAATTGGTCGAGGACAAATTCTTTGAACGATTCGTCAGCCACACCGGTTCGGTTTTGCGACGTTACTTGAGCCTGGAAGTTGCGGGGACGGATGGCGACGCAGTTAAAGCGGAATGACAGTCATGCGTTGGATGGATTTCGCACACACCTTGAATTCAATAAACCACCAGCGAATGAACCGGGTAGCCTTTGAGCTTGTCCCGACCGTGCAGGAAATCGAGTTCGATCAGGAAGCTGATTTCCAGAATCTGCGCGCCGAGCCGTTTCACCAGCGCGGCGGCGGCGGCGGCAGTGCCGCCGGTAGCCAGCAAGTCATCAATCAACAACACGCGGCTGCCTGGCTTGAGCGCGTCCACGTGGATGGCCACGGTGGCCGTGCCGTATTCCAGCGCGTAATCCTGTTCGTGGGTTTGGTAGGGCAACTTCCCTTTCTTGCGCACCGGCACGAAGCCGGCTTGCAGCCTCACCGCCGCCGCGGCCGCAAAAATGAATCCGCGCGCGTCAATGCCCACCACGGCGTCCACCATGCCGGGCTTGAATCTTCCCGTCAGCAACTCGATGGTGCCTGAAAAGAGGCGCGCGTCGGCCAGCACGGGGGTGATGTCTTTGAACTGGATCCCGGGTTTCGGAAAATCGGGAACGTTGCGGATGGCGCGTTCGATTTCCTGCGGCGTCGGTTGGGAGTTAGTCATGGGTGTGCAATGATTTTAACGCTTCAACCGATTACTTCTTCGTCACTTCCAGTTTTTCAATCATCTTGCGCATCTTGCGCAAGGCGATGTTCTGAATCTGGCGGACGCGCTCGCGCGTGACGCCGAATTTCGCGCCGACTTCTTCCAGCGTTTTTTCCGTCCCGCCGTCGAGACCGAACCGCGCGCGCAGGATCGTGGCCTCGCGCGGATCAAGCGTCGTGACCATCTCTTGGAGCATACTCGTGACAGTCTTTTCTTCGAGTTGCTCGTAAGGCGTGTCTGCCGCTTCATCCTGGACGACTTCGGCAAAAGTATTTGAGTCCTCGTCGCCGATGGTTGCGTCCAGTGACGCGGGCCGGATAGACGCTAGACGCATCTGCGTCACGCGCGAAGTGGTGGTGCCCAGTTCAACGGCCACTTCGTCGTCAGTCGGCTCGCGTCCGAGTTCCTCCTGCAAGCGCATGCCGATGCGCCGCATCTTGGAAATCTTGTCCACCAGATGCACTGGCAAGCGGATGGTCTTGGACTGATTGGCGAGCGCGCGTTTGATGGATTGCTTGATCCACCACGAGCCGTAGGTGGAAAGTTTGCCGCCCTTGGAGGGATCGAAGCGCTCGACCGCCTTCATCAAGCCAATGTTGCCCTCGCTGATCAAATCCAGCAGCGGCAGGCCGATGCCTTCGTAGTCGCGCGCGATTTTGACGACCAGGCGCAGGTTGGCCTTGATCATGTGTTCGCGCGCTTTTTTGTCGCCCCTCTTGATGCGCGCGGCCAGGACAATTTCTTCCTGCGGCGTGAGGAGCTTCACCTGGCCAACTTCGCGGAGGTAAAGCTTGATGGCCGTATCGCCATCGTAGCTACCCCGTTCGCGTTCGGTCGGTGGTGGTTCG
>Ga0315268_10008926_pt1 | contig 10437 bp, 7 predicted proteins | sample C1_top_MG_FD_204535 | JGI IMG/M metagenome (GOLD analysis project Ga0315268, IMG submission 204535) | Sediment microbial communities from Yellowstone Lake, YNP, Wyoming, USA - C1_top | ecosystem: Environmental > Aquatic > Freshwater > Lake > Sediment | place: USA: Wyoming | collected 2017-08-01 | reverse complement strand
CGCCCGCAGCGAAGCAGTTCTGCCCGCCTATCTGTTCGGCATGGTGGTGGCGGGCCTCTTCGTTCACAACAAGGTTCTCATTCACCGCATGCGGGCCATTACTTTCGCCATGTTGACCCCCTTCTTTTTTATAAAGGCGGGAACCCTGGTCTCCTTAAACGCCCTGATAGCCAGTATAGGGTTGCTGATCGTCCTTTTCTGGGTAAAGGTTATCGCCAAGGTGGTTGCCGTATGGCCTATGTGTCGGCTCTTTAAGATGCCCATTCGCGAGAGCAACTACACTACCTTGATGATGTCCACCGGCCTGACTTTCGGCAGCATTTCCGCACTCTTCGGTTTTAACCAGGGCTATATCAATCAGGCCCAGTATTCTATCCTGGTGACGGTGGTCATCGCCTCGGCGGTGATTCCCACCATCATCGCCCAGGTGTTTTTCCAGCCCAGGGAAATAGGACTGAAAAGAGAGGCCGAGTTCGCTTACCAAGGTTCGGCAGACCACCTTTTACATATGCCGGAGGAACCCTAATTCCCAATCCGATGCATCACTTTATGTGGGAAGAAATGGAAATTGAAGGAACGGTCAGCAGGGGCAGTAACTATGTAACTTGACGCAGACCTACAGGGGGGCCTTGCCCCTCTTTGGGTGTCCTCCGGGCCGGTGCCATTCCGGATCGTGGTCACCGGCCTGGAGGAGTTTTCACTTTCCCGATAGCCTGATCCTGCCTGGTAAGAAAATTTTTATTGGAGGTAGAAGATGTTTAAAAAAATCTTGTTGGCCTACGATGGTTCAGAAGGTGCGAATAAAGGTCTGGAGGCGGGAATTAACCTGGCTAGGGTTCATCAAGCAGAATTTTGGGCCTTGGCGGTGCAGGAAAAATTACCCAGGTTCAGCGGCACCATTGATGAGGTCCAGGAAGAGAAGGAGTTTGCCAATCAACATTATGGCAAACTCCTGGAGGCGGCCAGCGCCAGGGCGCAAGAGGCTGGCATAGACCTTAAAACTCTTATGCGGCCTGGGCACCCGGCTCAAACGATCCTCCAGGTAGCTAAGGAGGGAAAATTTGATCTGATCCTGGTGGGGCACAGCGGGCTCTCGGGGGTGTGGGCCGCCTTTCTGGGCACGACTGCAGAAAAAGTAAGTCGTCATGCACCTTGCAGCGTTTTAATCGTGCGCTAACAAAACAATTGAAAGCGTGATTTTGGAGTAGTGGGGAAATCCCGCGCCTTGACATCATGCCTTCTCGAACTCTTCCTCTGAGAAATACCCAGTAATCTAATCTTCATAATCAGTAAGGGGAAAGAAATGGATCAACGGGCTGAAATAGGCTCCAAAGACCTTAGCAAGGCCGCGGCGTGGAAATTTATCATCCTGGTGGGCGTGGTCAGCCTATTCAGCGATATGACCTATGAAGGAGCCCGCAGTATCACCGGACCCTTTCTCGGCATGCTTAATGCCAGTGCCACCGTAGTCGGGATCGTGGCCGGTTTGGGAGAGTTCATCGGTTATGCCCTGAGGCTGGTTTCGGGTTATCTTACTGACCGACTGGGAAGATATTGGTCCATTACCTTCGTGGGCTATGCCCTGAACCTGTTTGTCGTGCCGCTGCTGGCCTTAGCTGGGAATTGGGAATTCGCAGCTTTACTGATCTTAATGGAGCGGATGGGCAAGGCTATTCGCACCCCAGCCCGGGACGCCATGCTCTCCCACGCCACCACTGAGGTGGGGAGAGGGTGGGGCTTCGGTTTTCATGAGGCCATGGACCAGATAGGCGCCATGTTAGGACCCCTCATTGTGGCCGCGGTTCTCTATTTTAATGGCGGCTATCGGGCTGGGTTTGCTTATTTGTTGATCCCGGCTATCTTGGCGGTTCTGGTAATTACTATTGCCGCCCGCCTTTACCCCCACCCACAGCATTTGGAAGTAAGTGCGCCAAAGCTGGAAACCAAAGGACTGACTCACCCTTACTGGCTTTATGTTGTTGCCGTAGGGCTGATTGGTGCGGGATATGCCGATTTTCCTTTAATCGCCTACCATTTCGGTAAAGCCGCGGTTGCTTCGCCCAATTGGATTCCCATATTTTATGCCGTGGCCATGGGAGTTGATGCAGTAGCGGCGCTAATTTTGGGCCGCCTGTTCGATCGCCTGGGAATGCCGGTTATTATGGCTGTTTCAATTCTATCCGCTCTTTTTGCTCCCCTGGTCTTTCTGGGAGGCTTTAATCTCGCCTTGTTGGGAATGGTCCTCTGGGGCATCGGCATGGGAGCGCAGGAATCTATCATCAAGGCCGCCTTGGCGGAAATGGTGCCGCGAGATCGGCGGGCCACCGGTTACGGCATTTTTAACACCGGCTTCGGCCTTTTCTGGTTCCTGGGGAGTGCCTTGATGGGAATCCTGTACGATTTTTCCCTAGGATCTTTGATTATCTTCTCGGTGGTAATTCAGCTTTGCTCCATCCCGATATTCTTTCGAATTTCCAAGGAAATATGCTTCGTGCATCGCTAAGAATAATTTTCCCATCCAATTGGAAATATCGACGCGAGATGAAGGGTATTTAAGAAAATTTTGCCATCCCACGATTGAGCAAACCTTTATCGCTGGCGGAATTTTTTGCAGAAATTCCACATGGTGGGTCGGTCCGCTAAAAAGGAGTAATCGGGTGACTCCGGTTACAAACCTTTGCCATAGTTAATAATTTCAAATTATAATAATTAGTTGACATTAGACGGCCATTGTGCTAAACACACAAACCCCCAGATAAAGCCAAACCCATCGCGAGGCGGGAACAGAGAGCCACAGGTTTCCGTGATCTCAGATAGCCGGGTTCCCTGGGATACAGCGCCCAGTTTTTCTTTTATTCACGGGATCACTATGCTGCCCAAGCCAATTCCTCAGCTGATTAAGTCCGCATGGTTGTTGGTCCATTCCTATCTTAAGTACCTCGCGCACGACCCTCCCTTCCTGCCGCAAGCCTAACCCAAACCGTAACGCATGACCCAGACCCAACCAACCCCCAGCGAGGCGGGGGCGGAAAGCCGACAGGTTTCCTAAATAAGGATAGTTCGGTTTTTTCTTTTTCCCATCTAAGCGAAAGCGTTCTCTTTCTGAACCGGGAGTTCTTACGGGAAAATAGCACCTGAAACGGGCTGTTCCCGATTGGTCTCCCTTCAGCCATACCGTGGATGAGTCGGACTTGGTCAATTTAATTTTCCCCATTCTATCTCTCAGGCTCCAAGTTCGGGCCTGCATCGGTTTTGTTTGCCAACGCAGCAATCCGGCTCTCGGCTGGCCTTCAGGAATCTTTGGGAAAATCCTTATGAAAGCTCAATTGATCGGAGGTTTCCATGTCAGAAACTAAAAAAGTTAAAGAGTTAATGATTCCCCTGGAAGATTATCCACACATTCCTTACTGGTTCACCTTGCGCCAGGCCATGGCCATCGTTCGGGAAGCGGCCATTAAATTTGAGGGCTCATTTGAGCCCCGGGCGGTCCTGGTTTTTGACGAGAAGTACCAGCTCATGGGCATCTTGACCCTGCGCGACATCATCAAGGGGCTGGAGCCGCGGTTTATGCATGAGACCGCGCTGGTCAAAGCAGACCCCAACCTTTCTGTCTTAATGGGCGATCTCTTCGGTCCCGGAATGCGGGAGGCTTCGCAAAAACCGGTGAGCGAAGTCATGAGCCCCATCAAGGTCACCATTCAGGGCAACGATCTTCTTGCCAAGGCCATTTTCATGATGATCCAAGAAAACGTGGGCATGATGCCGGTGGTCCAGGATGGGAAAGTGGCCGGCATGGTTCGCTTGAGCGATCTCTTCAAAGAGATCTCCGACATGGTCCTGGGCGACTGATCCTGTTCCTGGACTTCTAACAAATAAGAGGAGTTAGCTGTGGCGGAAGACATCAAAAAAATGCCGGTGGGCATGGGCCTGCCGGAGATGCCCGAAGCAATCGTCATTGCCCCTAAAAAGGTGGTAATCGACTGGAAACGCATCGGCTTTATTCTTTTAGGGCTGGTCTTATTTTTTCTTTTTTATTTCATGAGCGAGTTGCCGGACGCAGTGGACCCCTCCGGCAAGCACTTTCCCCTGCCGCCCCAAGGCCGGATGGCTATCGGCCTCTTTCTCATGGCCGCGGTCTGGTGGATTTTTGAAGTGATGCCCATCGGCGCCACCGCCATCGCCATCGGCCTGTTCCAGACCATCTTTATGATTCGCACTCCCGATCAAGCCTGGAAAGACTTCTTCGACCCCTCGGTGTGGTTTATTTTCGGCTCGGTGGTCATGGGCACGTCCTTCGCGGTTTCCGGGCTCACCAAGCGCATGGCCTACAAGATGCTGAACATCGTGGGCGAGAAAACCAACTTCATCCTGCTGGGCACCTTCATCATCATCGCCGGCATGACCCTGCTCATGGCCCACACCGCGGTGGCCGCAGCCCTCTTCCCCCTGCTGGTGGCCATCCACTCCCTCTACAGCGAGTCAGACCAACCCACCCGGTTCGGCAAGGGCCTGTTCATCGGCATGGCCTGGACTGCGGGCGCCGGGTCTATCATCACCTTCCTGGGATCGGCCCGGGCGGTGGCCGGCGCCGGCATGTTCAAGAAATTCACCGGCGGCGTTGACATCGGCTTCTTTGAACTCACCTGGTATATGCTCCCCCTGGGGGCGCTCATGGTGTTCTTGATCTGGCTCATCGTGATTGTGTTTTTCAAACCCGAGAGGGCCAGTATCGACGGGTTGCGGGAACGGGTGGCAATCCTGGGGAAAGAACTGGGACCCATGAACAACAAGGAAAAGTTCGTCATCGCTATGGTGCTTGGGGTCCTGGCGCTCTTCATGATGAAATCCTTCTCCCCCATCCCCTTCTTCAAGGACATGGACCGGGCGGCCATCATGATCGTCTCCACCGTGGCCTTCTTCCTCACCCGCACCCTCAGCGTGGAGGACATGGAGACCATCCCCTGGAACATCATCCTCCTGTTCGGCGGGGCCATGTCCATCGGCTACTGTCTTTATGACACCAAGGCCGCGGAATGGATGGCGGTTTCCTGGGTAACCTGGTTCCAAAAGGCTCCGTGGCTGATGTTTGTCCTGGCTATCGCCTTCTTCGTCCTGTGTATGACCAACTTCATCATGAACGTGGCGGCCATCGCCATCTCCCTGCCGGTGTCGTTGGTGATCGCCAGGTATCTGGGGGTGGCCCCGGAAGTCATCTTCTTCGCGTCGCTCGCCACCGCGGGCATGCCCTTCAACCTACTCATCGGCGCGGCCCCCAACGCCATTGCCTATGAGAGCAAGCAGTTCACTACCGGGGAGTTTTTTCTCTACGGCTGGATTCCCAGCGTCGTCCTCATGGCCGTCCTGGCGGTGTTCTGCTACTTCATCTGGCCCATGATGGGCATGCCGGTGTTGGCGCCTAAATAGTCTGACCGAGCTTGGGGAGGAAACCGGGCAACCGAGCTAAATAGGGGGATTCCTCCCCTCCACCTGAAAACCGCACGATGATTAAAGGGGATTGAAAATGCGCCAACGTATGGTTTCTTTTCTAAATATCCTGATCTTCCTGTTAATCGCCGGATTACTGGCAGCCTCGGCGGTTTTTGCCGCCCCGGCCCCTCTGGGCGACCACCTGGCGATCTCCGGGCTGGTCACCAACCCCATGGGCAAGGGCCTTAAAGAAGTGGAACTGGAGGTGCTGGTGAACGGCCAGCACGTCAAGCCGACGGGCAAGGAGGCGGAAATCGCCACCGGCAAGCCCGGCGGTTTTGTGGCGGATTTCATTTTGCCGCCGGGAACCCTGCCGGCCGCCAAGGTGGAGGTCAAGGCCGCCAAGCCTTCCTGGAAGCCGATCCCGGCCACCCCGGTGAAGGTGGTGGAGGCCGGGACCGACGCCCAGGGCAACCGCCTTTTCCATGCGGCCCAGAACCTCACCCTAAACCGCACCATCACCCCGGGCTTCTGGATCGCCAGCCTCATCCTGCTGCTGGTCTATGTGGTCATCTCGTTTGAGTTGATGCACCGCACCCTGGTGTCCTTTCTGGGCGCGGCCCTCATCCTCTTCGTTACATACACATTGGGCACCTTCGACAAGTCTTTTTACATTATCTCCTTTGACGACGCCATGGGGGCCATCGACCTAAACGTCATCTTCCTGCTTATGGGGATGATGCTCTTCGTGGGAGTGATGAAAAGGACCGGGATGTTCCAGTTCCTGGCGTATAAAGCCTATGCCATGGCCAAGGGAAACGTCTTTGTGCTGTCCTTAATCCTCCAGGTCATCACCGCGGTAATTTCGGCCTTCCTGGACAACGTCACCACCATGCTCCTGGTGCTACCGGTGACCATCGAGATTGCGGTCACCCTGAAGATCAACCCCTTGACCCTCCTGATCCCCGAGGTCTTTGCCTCCAACGTCGGGGGCACCGCCACCCTCATCGGCGATCCGCCCAACATCCTCATCGGCTCCTATGCCGGGTTGACCTTCGGCCAGTTCGTGCAGAACCTGGCCCTAGTGTGCACGATTTGCCTGGCGGTGTCGTCCATGTGGTATCTCTGGTGGCATAAAAAAGACTACCTCAAGGCCGAAGTGAAGGACATACCCCGCACCATCGCTTATTTGAAAGAGGAGTACCAAATCACCAACAAGAAGCTGATGATTCAGAGCTTGATGCTGCTGGGTTTCACCATCTTGCTCTTCGCCCTCCACGGGTTCCTGCACATGCCGGTGTCCATCGCCGCCCTGGTGGGCTCCCTGGTGCTGCTGGCCATCTCCGGGGAGGACATCGTGGAGATGCTGGAACATGAAGTGGAGTGGCCCACCCTGGTCTTCTTCATCGGGTTGTTCATGGTCATCGCCGGCGCCGAAGAAACCGGCCTGATTCAGATGATCGCCAACTGGGTGAAGGACGTCTCCCAGGGGAACCTCACCGCGGCCATCATCATCGTCCTGTGGGTGAGCGCCATCGCCTCGGCTTTCATCGACAACATTCCCTTCACCGCCACCATGCTGCCTATCATCGCGTTCCTGAACCAGACCATTCCCGGGGCGGAGTCCGGCGTGCTCTGGTGGTCCCTGGCCCTGGGGGCGTGTCTGGGGGGGAACGGCACCATGATCGGGGCCAGCGCCAACGTGGTCACCGTGGGGCTGGCGGAAAAGGCGGGCTACCACATCTCCTTCATGGCTTACATGAAGGCCTGCTGGTGGCCCATGATGATCACGGTCACCATCAGCATGGTCTATCTGCTGATAGCTTATTGAAGCCAGGTTAAGTCAATCCGGGGCAGGGATGCCTGCCCCGCTTGACCCATCGTAGTAGGATGCGCATTGGTAGTCCATCGGGAGGATAGTAATGACCCAGATTATCTTGGCACGCCACGGCAATACTCCTTGGAATAAAGACAAAATCTTTCGGGGCTCAAAAGATATTCCACTGGATGACCTCGGCAGGGAAGAAGCCTGGGCAGTAGGGAAGTGGTTGAAAGATGAAACCATCCATGCCGCCTACACTTCCCCTCTTTCTCGGGCCAGGGACACAGCGATAGCCATCGCTCGCCACCACGACCTGGAAGTGTTGGACCTGCCCTGCCTTGCCGATCTGAGCTATGGGGACTGGGAAGGAGTCCCCTTGAAAGAGGTCAAAGATAAGTATGCCGATCTCTATCACCAATGGGAAACGGCTCCCCACACTGTTTGCTTTCCCAACGGAGAAACCCTGGCGGTGTTGCGCACTCGCGCTCTGGCAGCGGTGGAAGAGGTGGTTCAGCGCCACCCGGACCGGACGGTGCTGCTTATGGCCCACCGGGCGGTGAACAAGGTCCTGATCGCCGCTTTCATCGGCCTGGACAACTCCAACTTCTGGCGCATCGCCCAGGACACTACTGCCATCAATCGCTTTCATCTGGTGGAAGACGGCCGAAGGGTGGGGAAAACCTGGTACATTATTTCCATTAATGAAACCGGCCACCTGCGGGGCATGATGCGGGGGGTATATGTAGATTTTTAAGGTTTCGTTTCCTGCCTTATAGGGTCTTTATGTTGAATTAGCCGGGCGGCTCTATTTAAAGACCGCTCGGCTTTAATCCGAGATTATGCTGCAAACTTAACTGCCTCTGTCCAATAAAGGTTTTTGGGACCTCTTTGCCCTGGGAAAATCCCCCAAAGTTTCTTTTCTTGAAGCCATGCACAGACCATGTCTGGCCATGGTAGGAAATCATGCTGCCAGCTGGCCGCAATATAACTTGCCAAACCAGACAATTATCCCTAAATGATGAAAAATTGCAGATATGATCTTTATCACGAACTCGATAAAAAAAGACCGGGATCCCCGAAGGGACCCCGGCGCTGGTTTGTTAAGTATATTGCCGCCGCTTAACCGGCGGCCTGTTCCTGCATTTCCGGTAAGACAGGAATGATCCTTCCCTCCTCCAGCCACCAGACTTGGATCTCCGGCACCAGGGAGGGCTTGGCTTCATCCGAAGTGGCGAACACCAGGATGATGTCGAAGTCCTGGCGCACCGCCAGCAGTAAGTCGATCAGTTGGGCTCTGTTTACGGGGTCGAGGATGTCCGCCTCGTCGATCATCAGGAGGCGGGCGCCGGCCAGGGTAACCAAAACATATTGGAAGCAAATCCCGGCCCGGTATCTGGCGGACTTACTCAGGCAGGCGTAGGGTGAACTGCGATAAACCTCCAGGTCTTGGGTAAGCACCAGGGGGCAGTCCTCGTATTCGGGGAACAAGTAGCTTGAGGCCAGGTAGAGCTTCTTGTTGAACGGCTCCAGGGCCTCAGCAATGAGTTGGGAGGGGATGCCGTCCGGGGCCAGGGCCTTGGCAAGGGCGTCGTAAAGGGTGATCTCCTTTTCGGCCTGGGCGACTTTGGCCGTGACCGCCTCGGCCGCCTCCTTTTTGCGCCAGAAGTCCCGCACCGCGTCCAGGAGTTCATAACCCGTCTTCATCCGGGCATCCAGGACAGCGATTTTCTGATCCAGTTGAGCCGTCGCCGTCGCCTGCTCCTGCTGCTCCTTGAGCTTGGCGATCTTATCGGAAAGCTTCTGGTAGTTTTCCTGGAACTCATTAAAGGCTTTCTCCCTATCTTGGGCGACCTTTAGTTCGGCCCCCAGGCGTTCAACCTCTTCTTGCTGCTCGTTAAGGTCGGCCTTCAATTTTTCAACCTTGGCCGTGTCGGGGGGCAGGGCGCCGGGGATTGCCACCGCACCGAACCGGGGACATGCGAGGCCAGAGCCAGGAAAGGCGGGACACGCCTCTGGCCACAATTGATCAGCCGTGCCGGATTCCAGGGCCTCGTTTGCGGCGATGAGCTTTTCCAGAATCGGCCGGTTGATGTTCAGGTACTTCACCAGTGTTTCGACTTCCCCGGGGGGCGGGGGCGTGGGCAGATTTTCTTCCATGGCCGCCAGTTCCGATTCCATCTCGGGGAGCTTGTCAGTCTGCGCTTCCACCTTGCCGCGCTTCTGTAGGAGCTTGTCCCGGGCGGCCCGGAGCGTCGCTATGCCGTCTTTGACTTCCTCCTCCTTGATGTCCGGGAGGATGTATTCGGTTCCGCCGATGGTGGCCCGGTCCTCCGGCTCCTCCACCTTGGCCTCATCCCGCACCCGCTTGGCGATGCGCCGCCGGGTAACGCCTTCGGTTTCGGCTGCTTTGAAGCCATTGGAGGCAGCCAGAGTAGCCATTTCATGGGGAATAGCTGACCCCGGGTCAAAGTCCGGGATCATTGCCTTGAGCTTTCGAAAGATTTCTTCCCCAGTCGGATTAAGCCCCGGGATCAGCCGGAACAGAATCTCCCGCCTCTTGTCATCGGGCAAGGAGAGAAAGACCAAGGGGTCACAAAGGATGGCAACCATGACCTGATCGCCGGGGACCGGCCCGGTAACGCCGGCCGGGGTCTTGGGGGTTTTCTTGCGAGCGATGGCCTGGCCGTCCGCCAGGGTAACGGTGACCTCCGCCGCTTTGGCCCCTTGCCGGATCAGGTAAGCCTGGTCCTGGTGGGTCTTGAGGCCCCGGGCCTGGCCGGTTAAGCACCATTGGATAGCATCCCTGATGCTGGATTTCCCGGCCTCATTGGCTCCGGCGATGATGTTGATCGGGGCCTGGAGGTTGAGGGTCACCTGCTCCAGGGCCAGAAAGTTTTTGATGTCGATGGTTTGGATTTTCATAAATCTCCCTTAAAAAAAGTTATGTCCCGTCTGGTGGGGCTGCCCCCTGGTGCATGGGATTACCGCCTGAATGATTGATTGCCCTCGACGGCTTAACTTGCGCATCCCAGCGTTTTCCCCGTCAGCGCGCCGGATTGGAGACAGAGGGCCCTGTGGAAAAGGGTTTTACTTAACCTTGCAAAATTGGATGCTTTCGGTAGGTTTGCTCGGGGCCAGCTCTAGGACCTTTGGGATAAGGTCTTTGCGTCTAAGCTTTTTCAGGCCGC
>Ga0315268_10008925_pt1 | contig 10438 bp, 8 predicted proteins | sample C1_top_MG_FD_204535 | JGI IMG/M metagenome (GOLD analysis project Ga0315268, IMG submission 204535) | Sediment microbial communities from Yellowstone Lake, YNP, Wyoming, USA - C1_top | ecosystem: Environmental > Aquatic > Freshwater > Lake > Sediment | place: USA: Wyoming | collected 2017-08-01 | reverse complement strand
TTTCCATGAGCTGATCCGGCTGTCGCCGCCCTTCCAGGATTTCTGCACGCGCCGCATCGCTTCTCTCTTGGAGCAGTCGAAGCAGATCATTCAGGCGCAGTACGCGCATTCGAGTTCGGAGCAGCAGTCGATGTCCAGCCCGCTGTCGGCCATCATTCGCCGCGAGCCGGTGACGTGCGCGCCGGATACGCCGGTGCGCGCGGTGCTGGAGACGATGCATGCCCTGGGCATCGGTTCGATGGTGGCGGTGGAAGACGGCAGGCCGGTCGGCATCTTTACCCTGCACGATGTGCTGAACCGGGTGGCGCTGGCACAGATCGATCTGGATCAGCCTATCATCGGCATCATGAGCACGCATCTGACTTCCCTGCCGCCCCAGGCCTTCGCCTACGAGGCGGCGCTGGAGATGGCGAAGCACGGCTTCCGCCATGTGCTGGTGACGGCGGACGGGCGCCTGACGGGGATCATTTCGGAGAAGGATTTGTTCAGCCTGCAGCGGGTGGGCCTGCGCCAGATCAGTGCGTCTATCCGCGGTGCGACGACCCTGGAGGCGCTGAAACAGACCGCCCACGACATTCGCCAGCTGGCGCACAACATGATGGCGCAGGGCGTGGCGGCGGAGCAGCTGACGCAGTTCATTTCGGCCCTCAACGATTTGCTGACGGTGCGCATCATCGAGCTGGAATGCGCCGCGGCGGGGATGCTGGAGAGCCCTCTCTGCGCCGGGTTCTGCTGGATCGCGCTGGGCAGCGAGGGGCGCTTCGAGCAGACACTGAATACCGATCAGGATAACGGCATTATTTTCCAGACGCCGCCGGGCTCAACGCCGGAGCAGGTGCGCGAGCAGCTCCTGCCCGTCGCCCGCCGCATCAACGAGGCGCTCGATGCCTGCGGTTTCCCCCTGTGCAAGGGCAATATCATGGCAAGCAATCCGCAGTGGTGCCTTGCGCTCGAAGAGTGGCAGGCAACCTTCTCGGCCTGGATCGATCAGGGCAACCCGGTGGCCCTGCTCAACGCGTCGATTTTTTTCGACTTCAGACCGCTGTTCGGCACGCACGAACTGGCGCAGCAACTGCGTGACTGGCTGACGGGCAAGGCGGCCACCAACCCGCGCTTTCTCCGCCAGATGGCCGCCAACGCCCTGTGCAACCGGCCGCCGCTGGGCCTGATGCGCGATTTCGTGGTGGGCGAGACGCATACCCTCGACCTCAAACTCAACGGCATCGCCCCCTTCGTCGATGCGGCGCGCATCTACGGCCTCGCCAGCGGCGCGACGCAAACCAACACGGTGCAGCGACTGCGCGCCAGCGCGGCGCGGCTCAACATTGCACCGGCGGAAATCGGAGCCTGGGTGGATGCACTTCATTTCATCCAGCTGCTGCGCCTGCGCCTGCAGCACCAGCAGTGCGAGGAAGGCAGCGAACTGAGCAACAAGGTCGACCCGGACAGCCTCAACGACCTCGACCGCCGCATCCTGAAGGAGGCTTTCCGCCAGGCGCGCAAGCTGCAGTCCAGACTGGCACTGGATTACCAGCTATGAGCCTGTACTCGCGTTTGTTTGGCAGCAGGCCATCCCTCAGCGCAGCCGAGTCGCAACGGCTGGCGAACTGGCAATCACTGGCTGCCTGCGACACCCATGCCAGCCTCGACCATGCCCGCTTCGTGGTGGCGGACGTGGAAACCACCGGCCTCAATCTTGGCCAGGACAAGCTCATTGCCATCGGAGCGGTGGCGGTCAGGCAAGGCAGAATCGATCTGGCCGACAGTTTCGAAATCATCCTGAAACAGGAAGCTTCCAGCGCCAAGGACAACATCCTGGTTCACGGCATCAGTGGCACGGCCCAGACCGGAGGCATCGCGCCGGCAGAGGCACTGTTGCGCTTTCTGGAATTCCTCGGTAAGGACCCGCTGGTCGCGTTCCACGTCACCTTCGACGAAACCATGATCAAACGCGCGCTGCAGCACCATCTCGGGCTGAACTTCCGGCATGCCTGGCTGGACCTGGCCTACGTCATGCCGGGCTTCATTCCGGAACTGGCCAACACGCTCCGTTCGCTGGACGACTGGACCGGCCATTTCGATATCAGCAACTTTGCCCGGCACAGCGCTCTCGCCGACGCCCTCTCCACCGCCCAGCTGTTTCTGGCCGCATTGCTCATTGCGCAGCAGAAAAACATCGCCCACTTCAGGGGCCTGCAGGACGTGGAAAAAGCCCAGCGCTGGATCAGCTGGGCAAGCTGAGGCACAATAGCGCCGCCATGCCCCAATCCGACAACCTCCGCGAATACTGGCGCAAGACCCTGCGCATGACGGCCTTCCTGCTGCTGATCTGGCTGGTGTCGACCTTCGCGGTGATCTATTTCGTGCGCGAGCTGAACGCGTTCACCTTTCTCGGCTTTCCCCTCGGCTTCTACATGACCGCCCAGGGCACCCTGGTCATTTATGTCGTGCTGGTGTGGTTCTACGCCCGCTACATGAACCGGCTCGACCGCAAGCACGGCGTGGCGGAGGATTAGGAGCCCCTCAGCATGCCGCGCAACAAGATCTTTTTCCGCAGCCTTTCGCGCTATTACGGCTTCTACACCGGCGGCTTCATCGGCTTCGTGATCCTGCTGGCGATCGCCGAGCAGATGGGCGTTCCCAATGTCTGGATCGGCTACGTCTTCATGGCCGCGACCTTCGGCCTGTATGCCGGCATCGGCATCATGAGCCGCACCGCCGACATCTCCGAATACTACGTTGCCGGCCGGCGTGTGCCCGCCATCTTCAACGGCATGGCGACCGGCGCCGACTGGCTCTCTGCCGCCTCCTTCATCGGCCTGGCCGGAACCCTGTACCTGTCCGGCTACGACGGGCTCGCCTTCGTCATCGGCTGGACCGGCGGCTTCGTGCTGGTGGCGCTGTTTCTTGCGCCTTATTTGCGCAAGTTCGGCCAGTTCACCATTCCCGATTTTCTCGGCGCCCGTTACGGCGGCAATGCCGCCCGCTCCATCGGCGTGTTCGCCGCGATTCTCGCCTCCTTCACCTACGTGGTAGCGCAGATCTACGGCGTCGGCCTGATTTCCAGCCGCTTCCTCGGCATCGACTTCACCACCGGCATCTTCGTCGGTGTCGCAGGCATCCTGTTCTGCTCGATGCTGGGCGGCATGAAGGCGATCACCTGGACCCAGGTGTCGCAGTATGTGATCCTGATCATTGCCTACCTGGTGCCGGTGGTGATGCTGTCGCAGCGCATCACCGATGTGCCGGTGCCGCACCTGATGTACGGCCAGGTGTTGCAGCAAGTCAGCGAGCGGGAAAAAGTCATCTTCAACGACCCGGCCCAGCTCGATGCCCAGGCGCGCTTCCGCAAGCAGGCCGACGAACTCGAGACCCGGCTCAAATCCGATCCGCCCGCCCTCGGCGGCGAACACCAGAAACTCGAACAGCAACTGGCTGAACTCAAAGCGCGGGCGAAGACGCCGACACCGCATGCCGAACCCTTTCCCGGCGAAGACCAAAAGACCAGAGACACCGCGCGGCTCAATTTCATGGCCCTGGCGGCCTGCCTGATGATAGGCACCGCCGCCCTGCCCCACATCCTGATGCGCTTCTACACCACGCCGAGCGTGAGGGAGGCGCGCCAGTCGGTATTCTGGTCGATCTTCTTCATCTCCCTGCTGTACTTCACCGCCCCGGCCCTGGCGGTGATGGTCAAGTTCGAAATCTACACCAAGCTGATCGGCAGCAGCATCGCCGACCTGCCGAGCTGGATAGCGGCCTGGAGCAAGGTTGGCCTGATCAGGATCGACGACATCAACCACGACGGCATCCTGCAGCTGGCCGAGTTTTCCATCAACCCCGACGTCATTGTGCTCGCCACGCCCGAAATCGCCGGCCTGCCCTATGTGGTATCCGGCCTGGTGGCGGCGGGTGGCCTGGCCGCCGCGCTTTCCACCGCCGACGCGCTGCTGCTGACAATCGCCAATGCACTTTCCCACGACATCTACTTCAAGATGATCGACCCTTATGCCTCGACCCCGCGACGCATGATCATTTCCAAGATCCTGCTGCTGATGGTCGCGATGATCGCTGCGTATTTCGCCTCCCTCAAACCGGATTACCTCCTCTCGATGGTGGCGTGGGCCTTCTCGATTGCCGCTTCGGCCTTCTTCCCCGCGCTGGTGCTGGGAATTTTCTGGAAACGCGCCAACCAATGGGGGGCGGTGGCCGGCATGACAGTCGGACTGGGACTATGCCTGTTCTACCTGGTCGGTGTGAAGTTTTACGGCATGACGCCCTGGTTCGGTATACGCGATATTGCCGCCGGCACCTTCGGCATACCCGCCGGCATGCTGACGCTGATCGTGGTCAGCCTGCTGACGCCGGCGCCGCAAAGGGAAGTCTGTGAACTGGTGGAACAGGTACGCTACCCGCACCTGCCGGCAGGCGACCGGGTTCGACCCTAGCGCCGGCTCAGGGCAGGTAGGCCGCCACCCCTGCCCAGCCGACGAGGCCGAGCAGCACCACCACCCACAGCGCCCGAGCGGAAGAAATCGCCTCTTCGCTGCGCCCGAGCTTGTAGCCGTTCAGCATGCTGCGCACCAGGTTCTCGCGATACAGCCATCCGCTCACCACAACACCGGCCACGTGCAAGCCGACCACGGCAAGCATGGCACTGGCCAGCCCTTCATGCAGTTCCTCCAGCCATTCGCCGCCGAGCTCGTTATAGGTCGCCCAGCCGCTGCCTGCAGCGGCGAACCCGAGCAGGATCAGGAAATAGATGGCGTAGCTGCCGGCCGGGTTGTGGCCGACCCAGTGACTCTTCTCCCCGCGCAGCAACCCGGTCACATAATCCAGCACCTGCCGCGGCGAAAACAGGAACGAGGTGAAGCGTGCGTAACGCGAGCCGGCGATGCCCCAGAATATCCGGAAAGCCAGCACCGCCGCCATCACATACCCGGCAGCCACATGCATCAGGCGGAAAGTTTCGCTCTCGCCGGTCAGCCATGCCAGTGCGAAACTCGCCACCAGCAGCCAGTGGCCGATGCGGGTGGGCAGGTCCCAGACCAGTATCTTGTTCATCATGTCCTCCTCATTCCCAGCGCCGCCCGTCGGGCATGCGGATGCTGTGCTCCGACCAGTCGCCGCGTTCTGCAGTGACATGGCAGGCGGTGCAGTTGGCACGGCTTTTGACCTTGGCGTGAGCCCAAGAAGCCGCGGACACTTCGCGGTGCTTGCGCTGGAACCACGCCGTGTCGGTGATGCGCTGCGTGTTCGCGCCGTAGCGCTGATCGCGCGCCGCATAGCGCTCGAGGAAGGCAAGTATTTCGGCATTTTCCTTGGCACTTAGCGTGGCGTTGGCGCCGAAGTGGCGATCCAGCCCTTGCATCATCTGGCGCCAGTTTTCCGCCGTCAGCAGTTGGGGTGGATAGGCCATGTGGCAGCTGCCGCACTCGGTCTGCCATTGCGGGTGGCTGGGCACGGCAAGCTTGTGGCTATCGGCCAGCGCCGAAGAGGTGAGCGCAAGCAGAAGAATGGCAATGAGCGATTTCATGCCCGGCCTCCTTTACTGACAAATTGAATAAAATCGGCTTTTTCTGCCGCGCTGCACTCGCGTCCGAGCACTTCCTGGCAGTTGCGCCTGAACCATTTCTCGACCTTGGCCGAACTGGCAAAGCGCTCCGGGTTTACGGCAGGAGAAAGCGGGGCGATGCGCTTGCTGGTCACGACATGCTTGCCTTCCGCCGTGGGCTGATCGCTATGGCAGGTCGCGCAACTCGGCATGGTTTGCGATATGCCCCATTTGCGCGTAAAAAGAACCTGGCCGCGTTCCGCAGAAGGGGAAAAACCAGGCGTAGCGCGCACGGTCTCTGCCGTGTAGCCGGCAATCAGGCTGGAGGGAGTTTCCGCATAGGCGACGCCAGCGCCTGCAATAAACAGAATGGCGATGCCTATTTTCTTTGCAGTCATAATACAATCTCCTTAATCTACCCAATATTTCCCGGGCTAAGAGCCTGAGACTCGGAACAGAGTGTGAACCATGAGTCTTAACCGATGCTTAATGGACTGAAAACAGTTGTAGAGGCACTGCGGTGAAAGTCCTGCTGGTTGAGGATGACTTTCTGCTCGGCGACGGCATGCAAAAAAGCCTCGGCCACCTCGGCTTCAGCGTCGACTGGTTGCGCGATGGCCGGCAGGCCGTCCACGCACTGGCGAGCGAGGCTTACGCCGCGGTTGTGCTTGACCTCGGATTGCCGCAGCTCGACGGCCTTGCCGTGCTGCGCACGGCGCGTGAAGCCGGTTTGCGCGCGCCGGTCCTGATCCTCACCGCGCGCGACGCCAAGCCGGACAAACTCAAGGGGTTCAGCCTGGGCGCGGACGATTACGTGGTCAAGCCGGTCGACATGGAAGAGCTGGCGGCGCGGCTGCATGCGCTGATCCGCCGCTCCGGCGGCCACGCCGCGCCGCGCCTGCATATCGGCCAGGTTGAAATCGACCCCGCCGCGCACCGGGTCTGGCGCGAAGGCCAGGCGGTCGAGCTGTCGGCCAAGGAGTTCGCCATTCTCGAACTGCTGATGCAGAACGCCGGCCGCGTCCTCACCCGCGCGCAGATCGAGGAAAGCCTTTACGGCTGGGGCGATAGCGTCGACAGCAACACCGTCGAAGTCTTCATCCACCACCTGCGCAAGAAACTGGGCGCCGATTTCATCCGCACCCTGCGCGGCATCGGCTATAGCGTGGAGCGTTAGGGTCTATTCATGAACTTCAGAAAACTTTCCCTGCAAACGCGGCTGGTTGCCCTGATGCTCGGTGCGGTCATGCTGTTTGGCCTGGTCGCGGGCTACGAGAGCTACAGGAATGCGCTCCACGAGGTAGATGAAATTTTCGATGCCCAGCTTGCCCAGCTTGGCCAGACCCTGCTTGCGGTCGCTACACATGCGGACGATGACGAAACGGAAGGTACCGGCCCGATCGTACACAAATATCAACGCACGATGGCGTTCCAGGTCTGGGGCTCGGAAGACGGCAAGCCCCGCCTCCTCCTGCATTCCCGCAATGCCCCCGCCGCGCTGCCCGAGCCGCTACCGCCGGAGGGCTTCAGCGAAGGCCTCTGGCAGGGGAAAAGGTGGCGCTATTACCGGCAGAACGATACGCGGCGCGAGCTCGATGTCGTCGTCGGCCAAAGCGACAAAGCCCGCCATGACCTGGCCCAGGAGGTGGCATGGCACAACCTGGCTCCATTCCTGTTCGGCCTGCCCTTGCTGGCCCTTGCCGCGCTGGTGGCGATCCGCTTCGGCCTGCGCCCCCTGCGCAAGCTGGCGCAGGAACTGCGCCTGCGCTCGCCGGAACGGCTCGACCCGGTACGCCTGGCCGACGCGCCGCAGGAAATCGCACCGGTCATCGACGCCCTCGACCGGCTGTTCACCCGCGTCGCCGGGACGATCGAGAACGAGCGGCGCTTCACCAGCGATGCCGCGCACGAGCTGCGCACCCCTCTGGCGGCGTTGCGGGCGCAAGTGCAGGCCGCCATGCTGACCGAGGAAACGACGCAGCGGCGAGTAAGCCTGGAAAAGTCATTGCAGGGCGTCGACCGGATGAGCCATCTGGTCGAACAACTTCTGATGCTGGCCCGGCTCGACGAGCTTTCCTCCGCCGCCCGCTTTGAAACGGTGGAACTCGACGCAGTGGTGCGGGAATGCTGCGCCGAACTGGGACCGGCGGCACTCGCCAGGAAAATCGAACTGGAATTGGAGGAAGAACAGACCGGGCCGATCAGCGGCTCGGCGGACCTGCTGAAAGTCATGGTGAGAAACCTGCTCGACAATGCGATCCGCTACACACCGCAAGGCGGGCGCGTGAACGTCACGATACGCCCCCTGGAGACAACGCTGCAGCTTGAGGTTCGCGACAACGGCCCGGGCGTGCCGGCGGCGCAACTCGCCCTGCTCGGCCAGCGCTTCAGCCGCCTCGACCCGACCCTGGCCGAGGGGGTGGGCCTGGGTTTGTCCATCGCCCTGCGCATTGCCGATATCCACCGGGCAAACATCACCTTTGCCCGTGCCACCGAGGCCGGCGGCCTCAAGGTAAGCGTCGGCCTGCCTTTGCTTTCCACCTGATTATCGTGGCAGGAACAACAATCCGGCCTTGACTAATCTTCGTTTTAAGGCTTTAATAGCGCGCTTTGGTTTTAGCCGTTTATGTTCCGACTGAAACCGATTTTCGCTTTAAAGATGGCCCGGTAGCTCAGTCGGTAGAGCAGAGGATTGAAAATCCTTGTGTCGGTGGTTCGATTCCGCCCCGGGCCACCAAATTCATGCAGGTTTCGGCGTTCCGCCGAGGCCGCAAACCCTAGAAGCCGTTAAAAAACTTCCGGTAGTTGCAAAATACCGGTAGGAGCGGCCCCCTGGCCGCGATTCAATCTGTTTCGCGGCCAGGGGGCCGCTCCTACATGGGGGTCGCGTAAAGTTCCTCGATCTTCAGGTTCACCGCCTTGCCCTTGCGGGCGCGCTTCGACACCTCGAACTGCGGCGCTTCCTCGACGGTTTTGCCTCTGCGCACGCCTCTCACCGTCAGCCCATGCGCGAACACGCAGACCCGCTTCAACTGGGCGCCGTCCAGCCCCATCAGGATCACGCCGCGGCCTTTGGCGATCTCCTTGACCTCGCTCAGCGGGTAGACCAGCAGCCTGTCGTCGCTGGATACGCAGGCGATGTAGAGCGGCGCGTCCGGGTCTTTGCTGTCGATCCTGAGCGGCGGCATGATCGACTCGCCCGCTTCGAGCGTCATCAGCAGCTTGCCGCTTTTCTGGCGTGTAGCCATGTCCGCGATTCGCGTCACCAGGCCGTAGCCGCCGCTATTCGCCAAAAGCACCTTGTCTTCGGGCTGCCCCGTCACCACGCCGACGACCCTGGTGCCGGCCTGCAGGCCGACCAGGGACGCGGCCGGCGCGCCGTCGCCCTTGCCGCTCGGAATCTGCGCGGCGGTGATGGTGTAAGTGCGGCCGTCGGAACCGAGCAGAATGACCGGGTCGGGCGTGCGGCATTCGACCGCGGCGAGCAGTTTGTCCCCTTCCTTGAAGGACAGCGTTGCCAGGTCGATGCCGTGCCCCTGGCGCTGGCGCATCCAGCCTTTTTCCGACACGATGACGGTGACCGGCTCGTCGAGGACGGCCGCTTCCGACAGGGATGCCCGGCGTTCGCCCTTGATCAGGGTGCGCCGCTCGTCGCCGAATTTCTTGGTGTCTTCGCGCACTTCCCTGGCGACCAAGGCCCTCAGCTTGGCGGGGCTGGTCAGGAGCGATTCCAGCTTGGCGCGCTCCGCCTCCAGCTCGGCGATCTCGCGCTCGATCTTGATCCCCTCCAGCCGCGACAACTGGCGCAGCCTGATCTCGAGGATATCTTCCGCCTGCCGGTCGGTCAGCGCATAGCGGGAAATCAGCGCCGGTTTCGGCTCATCGGATTGGCGGATGATTTTGATGACTTCGTCGAGATTGAGGAAAACCGTGTGCCGGCCTTCGAGGATATGGATGCGCTCGTTGACCTTGTTCAAGCGGTGGCCGGAGCGATGCTCCACGGTGGCGATCCTGAATTGGCACCACTCGGCCAGAATCCCGTAGAGGGTTTTCTGCGACGGCTTTCCGTCCAGCCCGACCTGAACCAGGTTGAACGGCACGGTCGTCTCCAGGCTGGTGTAGGCCAGCAGGGTGCGGGCGAACTCGTCGCGGTCGATGCGCGAACTCTTGGGGCCGAACACGATGCGCACCGACTGTTCCTTGTCCGATTCGTCCCGCGCCGAGTCGAGCAGGGAGAGCAGCAGCGACTTGGTTTGCGCTTGCGCCTGGTCGATGGATTTCTTGCCGGGCTTAGGCTGAGGGTTGGTGAGCAGCTCGATCTCCGACAGCACCCTGGCGGCAGACGCGCCGGGCGGCACCTCGGTGATCACCATCTGCCACTGCCCGCGGGCCAGTTCCTCGAACACATAGCGCGCCCGCACCGCGATCGAGCCGCGGCCGGTGGTGTAAGCATTCCTGACTTCCTGCGCGGACGAAATGATTTGCCCGCCGCCGGGAAAATCCGGCCCGGGAATCCGCTCCAGCAGCTGATCTTCGCTGAATGACGGCGTTTCGACCATGCACGCCGCCGCCTCGCACACCTCGCGCAGGTTATGCGGCGGCACCTCGGTGGCGATGCCGACGCCGATGCCGGACGCCCCGTTGAGCAACAGGAAGGGCAGGCGCGCAGGCAGGACGGTGGGCTCCTGGAATGAGTTGTCGTAATTGGGTCTGAAGTCGACCGTGCCCTGGTCCAGTTCGGACAGCAGCAATTGCGCGATGGGCGTCAGCCGCACCTCGGTATAGCGCATCGCCGCCGCCGAATCGCCGTCGCGGCTGCCGAAATTGCCCTGGCCGTCGATCAGCGGGTAGCGCAGCGAGAAATCCTGCGCCATGCGCACAGCC
>Ga0315268_10008924_pt1 | contig 10438 bp, 10 predicted proteins | sample C1_top_MG_FD_204535 | JGI IMG/M metagenome (GOLD analysis project Ga0315268, IMG submission 204535) | Sediment microbial communities from Yellowstone Lake, YNP, Wyoming, USA - C1_top | ecosystem: Environmental > Aquatic > Freshwater > Lake > Sediment | place: USA: Wyoming | collected 2017-08-01 | reverse complement strand
TCCTTGCGAAACCGCTCTTATATTTTATGAATTTTTTATATGGCTTTATTCCAAACTATGGTGTTGCTATCATCTTGCTAACAGTTGTAACAAAAATAATTTTTTGGCCTCTTGGAGCTAAAAGCTATAAATCAATGAACGAAATGAAAAAAATTCAACCGCTGCTTGCTGAAATCAAAGAAAAATACGGTAATGATAAAAAGCGCATGAACGAAGAGGTGATGGGATTATATAAAACCTATAAGATAAATCCAATGGGAGGATGCCTGCCCATGGTTGCACAGATTCCTGTTTTCTTTGCTTTATACAGAATGCTTTATGAAACGATAGAATTACGGCATGCCCCGTTTATATTCTGGATAAAAGATCTTTCAGCTCCCGACAGACTTTTTCAATTTGCTTTTTCCATTCCTTTTATGGAGCCGCCATATGGTATACCTGTTTTGACTATTATTATGGGCGCAACTATGTTTATTCAACAGAAAATGACCCCGGCTGTCGGTGATCCGACACAGGCAAAAATGATGATGCTTTTGCCTGTCGTATTTACAGTAATATTTGTCAATTTTTCTGCCGGACTTGTTTTATACTGGCTAATTAATAATGTTTTATCAATCCTTCAGCAATATAGTATATCTCGGAAAGCAGCGTAGATACGGAGGAAAAATATGCCCCATTATCTGGAATTTGATGGGATGAGTGTTGAAAAAGCAATTGAAACTGCTTGTAAGGATTTAAAAATATCTAAGGATAATCTAAAGTATGATATTGTTTCATATGGATCGAGCGGTATATTCGGTTTAGTTGGGGTAAAAAAAGCCAGGATAAAGGTAACCGTACACAATTTGAAGACAGGCAATATTAAGAATGAAGAAAACAAAGCATCACAAAATGAATTTTCGCCTGCTGTAAATGAAGAAGTTGATATTAAACCCAAAAGGGTCAAAAGTGCTGATGAAAAGATTAAAAACAAATCTGTTGAATCCGGACTTGAGGCGCTAAATAAAATAATCAATACAATTAGTGATGAAGCAGTTATTAATGTTAGCGCGGAAGAGAAGGATATATTCTTTGATGTTGAATCCGAAACCCCTTCTATCATTATAGGGAAGAGGGGACAAACTCTTGAGGCAATACAGTATCTGATTGAAAAAATAGTTAATAAAAATAATGATGAAAAACTTAATATTAAAGTTGATGTAGGCGGATATCTAAATAACAGGCATGAAAAGCTAAAAAAGCTGGCCGAAAAAATCGCTGAAAAATCGAAAGCCAATGGAAAACCCATGTCTTTAGGACAAATGAACGCCAATGATAGAAGAATAATACATCTATGTTTAAAACATGACAATAACGTTAAAACTCACAGCGTTGGAGAGGGCTTTATAAAAAAACTTGTTATTTATCCCAGAAAAAAAGATCGTGCGGCGCAGCCTGAAAAAAAAATATAATATTATGTGTTTTTCCATTCTTTGCGCGTTTCGAGACCTTTGTGGTGAAAACCCAGATTTTTTAACCCGCTATAATTATTTGTAAATAAATCAAAGGCGACACTAAATAAGTATAGATAAATTAAATTAGATGGAAAATGATACTATTTCTGCCATTTCAACCCCAATAGGCAGCGGCGGGATAGGCATTATTAAGATATCCGGAAAAAATGCCCTGTCAATTGCCACTTCGATATTCAAACGATCTTCAAAAAGAAGCCGAAAGATTACAACAAGAGAATTGAAACAGCGTGCGCATTCCCCTTTACTTACAGCGGGGTTAGCGAGCGAATTAGAAGCAGACTCGATTTCCTTCAGTAATAGTTTCCATCCTGCTTGTGGCGGAGAACTTCAATCTCACCGGCTTTATCACGGGAACATAATTAACCCTGAAAATGAAAAACCAATAGACGAAGTTCTTATATCCGTGATGAAAGCGCCTCATTCATATACAAAGGAAGATGTTGTTGAGATCAATGTTCATTCAGGGCTTGTTGTTTTAAGAACAATCCTGAAACTTGTATTATCGAAGGGAGCAAGGCTTGCCGAGCCGGGTGAATTTACAAAAAGAGCTTTTTTAAACGGAAGGATTGATTTAACCCAAGCCGAAGCTGTAATTGATTTAATCAACGCAAAAAGCGGCAAGGCCCTTGAGATTGCAAATGCCCAGGCAGAGGGAGGTTTACGTTTTTATATACAAGACATTATTAAAGCATTAACAGATATTATTATAAATATTGATGCTGCTATGGATTTTTCTGAATATGTTGGAATATTTGATTCAAAAACAGCCATACGCACAATTGAAAGGAATGTTTTAAAAACTCTCAAAAAACTGATTGCAGGTTATGATGAAGGACATGTTTTAAGAGAGGGGTTAAGAGTTGTTATTGCTGGGAGGCCAAATGTCGGAAAATCGAGCCTCATGAATCAGCTTTTGAAAAAAGAACATGCGATAGTGACAGCTGTCCCAGGAACAACAAGGGATATTCTTGAAGAGACGTTAATTATTTCAGGAATCCATACTATTATTACGGATACCGCCGGTCTTCACGACAGCGATGATCCTGTTGAAACGATCGGGATGAAAAAAACCAGAGAAAAGCTAAAAGATGCTGACATAGTTCTTTTTATGATTGATGCAGTTACCCCTTTCATCAAAACAGACTATGACATATACGAAATCATAAAAGAAAGACCGGTAATTCTCGTCATAAATAAAATTGATCTGGTATCCGAAGATTTCTATATAAAAGCAAATGATGAAATTAAAATGGTGCCGGTTGCAAGAATATCTGCCCTGTACAATATCGGGGTAGATTCTCTTAAAGAAATAATAAAAAAAATATTTGAAAATAAGACCAACCATTATACGAGCGATATTATTCCAAATATAAGACAAAAAATGGCTTTTGAGAAAAGCCTTGAGTCCGTTGAATTGTTTGTAAATGGATTACAATCAGGTTTACCTTTTGAACTAGTATCTATAGATCTGAAGGATGCAATTGAATCTTTAAAAGAAATTTTAGGATTAAAAATAAAGGATGATATTCTGGATCAGATATTCAGCCGGTTCTGCATAGGAAAATAATGTTTCACGTGAAACAAAGCAGAAGTCCATTTGATATAAGATCAGGCTGTCTGTATGATATTAATAAACAGAAAAATTAAGGAGTTAGTTGTGGATTTAAAATTTGAGCAGTTTTTTAAAAAATATGAAGCTGTTGTTGCAATGGCTGATAATGCATTTGAAAAGGTTAGGGACAGTTATGCCGAATGTATTAAATGCAAAATACATTGCGCGGACTGCTGCCACGCAATATTTGATCTGACACTCATTGAAGCGCTCTATATAAACCATAAAGTAAAAGAGAGGTTTGATGGACATAAAAAGGGCGTTCTTGAAGAAAAAGCTAACATTGCCGACAGGGCTGTGTTTAAGCTGAAGAAAAAAGCATATAAAGACTTTGAAGGCGGAAAAAGCGAAGATGAAATATTGAAAGATATGGCAACAAAAAGATTAAAGTGCCCCCTATTAAATAAGGAGGATAAGTGTGATCTCTATGAATTCAGGCCAATAACCTGCAGGTTATATGGAATACCACTGTCAATAGGAGGGGCAGGGCATACATGCGGAATTTCAGGATTTCAAGAAGGAAAAAAGTATCCGACCATTAATATGGATATAATACAAAAAAAATTATATGAAATATCAGAAGAACTTGTGAAAAGTATCAATTCAAAATATGCAAAAATGTCGGGAATGCTTGTTCCTGTTTCAATGGCCATATTAAATGATTATGATAAAGAATATCTTGGAATACCTGATACAGAAAAAGCCACAGACGGAAAGAAATAAAAAGGCGGCAAAATGTCTGAACAAAAAGACGAAGAAGATGTAAGAAAAAAAGCTATTTATGATACCATGTCTCCAAGAAGACAAAAGCATATATCAAGAAAAGGATATGACAAATGGGACCCGTTTGAATTGCCTAAAGACCCGATTGATATCCGCAAAGACAAAACAAAAAGAACATCCCAGATGCTTGTTAGAGAATTTTTGCAAAGTAAAAGTTCCGAGAAATACAGCAATGAATACGGGCGCGGGGTTCTCGAACTTTGTCTTGGAATCATCAATGATGATGAACGTTATATAGGGATGTTTGAATTTGCAGGCTGGTATATAGAGCTTCTTAAAAAAGAAGAGCAGGAAGTAAAGAATTAAAAAAGAAAGCCGTGCCTTTTAAAGATAGCCTTGCGGGAAGCTATCTGAAACAGGTATTTTCATTCCCGGGAAACCCCGCCTTTCAGGGATAGAGTTTAACTCTTATTTTTGACATGTCTGAAAATAGTTTTAAATTGTAAAAAGAGAAGATAAAAATTTAGCTTCATAAACTGCAATTTAACGCACCGGATCTCTTGTTTTACAGGTTCTACATCATAGCAAAAGGTCGTAATGCAGACTTCAGGCCGTGAAGTCTGTGGAAATATGCAGGGTCCTTTCCCGTTTATAAGGAAAACACAGTCCCCGGTATAAAAAACTTTTTTTTCATGTTCAAGACATATTGAAATACTTTCTTGTAATTGCCTTTCAACTGTAAGCAGATAAACAAAATCGCTGAAGCCTATAACGGCATCAATTTCAAGGTTTCGACAGCAAAGCCCTTCGCATCCCCTGAAGCAACGCAGGAAAGCAGACCTGCCTGCTGCCAACTGCTCTTCGGCGATCCGGATTGACCGGCATTGCTTCTCTCTTATTGCCCTGTCATAAGGAGCAACTCGGAGAGACATTTATATTCAGATGCCCTTATTCCACTCAATCAGAATTATTCAACCGGCTTTTTTTCCGCATTCAGAACAGAACTTGGCGTTGGAAGAGAGTTTGGCCCCGCAATGAACGAATAGATTCTTTTCTTTAAGTTTTGTTCTGCATTCAGGGCTTTGCATTTCGGACGAGAGGCCAGTATGGTTTCTCTCCAGTTTCCTTTGGATAATTTCTTGTCATCCTCGTCCATTTTGCGTGGGACCAGACAACTTAGACTGAACGGCTGGCCTTGGCTGCAGACATTTCCACTCCCAAATCAGTAGCGCACCCTTTGCACGGGCCCTGTTTGTTATTCTATCAGCTTTTACGGCAAACCCACGTTGAACAGAGAGGGCATTGAATAAAGTCAGGTTTTAATTCCCTGATTGCTTCTTAAAAAGCTTCGTTGTGAGTCTTTTCCCAAGAGGCTGAACGGCCCCGTTCTCAAATATTTGCAGCGCTCCCAAACACTCCGCCAAAAAGACTACTTGCGGCAGGGAATCTTCGAAAAGCATCGGTTCAATAAACAAATATTCGGGCCTTTTATAATCTGCCTTTTGTAAAAAAATCAACATAAAAGGTTTTTCCAGGCATTGATCTTCTTCCTGCTTTGTACGGAATTTATCCCGTGTTTTGCATTGGAGATATCCGTGGAGATAAATTTGGCGGATATATATTGCAAACTTTGATGCGGATTGATTACATGCATGAAAAAGGTGTGAAAGTATCCAAGGCGATGATTTATTTCGATGCATGAACTAATAGTTTGACACTAAAGACAGATTAGAATATTTTTCAGATGCGGTTTTTTTGGCGTAGCCACCCCCCAAAAAAGGAGAATCGTACATGACGAAAGCAGAATTAGTTGATGCAATAGCCGCCGATGCAAAAATCACAAAAACTGCTGCTGTTGCAGCCGTGGATTCATTTACTAAAAATGTCACCAAGGCATTAAAATCGAAAGAAGGTAAAGTTACTCTTGTTGGTTTTGGAACGTTCTCAAAAGCAAAACGCGCTGCTCGTAAGGGCAGAAATCCCCAGACCGGTGCAGAAATCAAAATTAAAGCACGTACTGTTGTAAAATTTAAAGCAGGTAAAAAGTTTAAGGAAGCTGTGTAGGCCAGAAAGTAATTTTTCCGCTAAAAAAGCCGCAACTTTTAAGTAAAACAGATAGTTATCATCAATCTTCAGATCAGACTTTGAGTTAGATTTCCATTTATAAAAAGTGCTTTAATGTTTCATGCTTCTTCAATAAAGAGAGAAAATTCCGGCGAAGTTTCTCTTATAAATGATGAATGAATTTCTTCTACTCAAGGTGAGATACACGATCACTTCTTAAGGCCCGCTGTTTAGTTCTTAAAAAACTGCTTCTGCTATGGATAAAGGATCTTTGGTTGCAGCCTATATTCATCGCTTAGATCTCCACTAAATAAAAAAGGGAGCATCCAGTTTATGGATAACCCCCTTATATTTTTACATGTTTAAAACAAATTTCAGGCTGATACCTCTTCCTTGACGGATATCGCCATTTTAAAGAGCGCCGTCAAGACTAAAAAGCCTGCTGCGTAAATTCCTAAAGTTATAACTATCTCCGGAATTGTTGGGACATATTCATTTACATGATGAAGCGGAGAAGGAATAAATCCACCTGAAATCATCCCAAGTCCCTTGTCTATCCATGTTCCGAAAAAGACACAGAGGCAGGCTATCGTAAGAATCGACTCGTTTCTTCTGGTAACGGGGTTTACAAGGAGAATGATGGATAAAATCATCAAAGCAATCGATGTCCACATCCACGGCACAAGAACGCCATGTCCGTGGAGTCCGACAAAAAGGTATTTCATATGGTCCATATGCTCCGGAATATTGCTGTAAAATACAACAAAAACCTCGCAAAGGAGGAAAAAGACATTCAAACAGATAGCGTAGGCCACAATCTTAGAAAGCGATTGAATCTGCTCCCGTCCCGGATCGAAGTTGGTCACTCGGCGGATGATGAGGCACAACAGGATCAGCAGCGCCGGTCCCGCAGCAAAGGCCGAGGAGAGAAAACGGGGAGCAAGGATGGCAGTCAGCCAGAAACCTCGGCCGGGCAGACCGCAGTACAACCAGGCTGTTACCGTGTGGATACTGACGGCGAAAGGTATCGATATATATATAAGAGGTTTGACCCACATGGGATAATGTGTGTCGTTGCGTTCCGCTTCCAGCACGTTCCAGCCGATAACGATGTTGAGGAACAGATAGCCGTTTAGTACGAGGGTATCCCAGAAGAGAACCGAATTTGGCGTGGGGTAAAGCCACACGTTGAGAATTCGCATCGGTTGCCCGAGATCGACGAGGATGAAAAGTAGGCACATCACCAGTGAGGCGATTGCCAGAAACTCGCCGAGAATCGTGATTCTACCAAAGGCCTTGTAATCGTGCAGGTAGTAGGGGAGCACCACCATCACGCCACCGGCAGCAACCCCGACAAGAAAAGTAAACTGGGCAATATAAAATCCCCATGAAACATCCCTGCTCATTCCTGTAATACCAAGGCCGAAACTAAACTGCCATAAGTAAAACCCGAATCCCACGCCTATTACGGCAAGCAGAGCAGTAATCCATCCATAGTATTTTTTGCTTCCCTCAAGTGCTAATTCCAGCATAACCACCTCATACGATGTAGTAAATGGCCGGCCCTGTACCAAGGGCCGCCTTACGGCGAATTGTGTAATTTGATTTCAACAGTTTTCTTACATCAGATTCCGGATTTTCAAGGTCCCCGAAAGTTATTGCACCTTTAGATGCTTCAACACATGCTGGCATCTTCCCTTCGGCAAGGAGTTCCGTGCAGAAATTGCATTTTTCCACAACACCCTTCATTCTGGTAGGGAATTTCTTGTTTGTTTCTTTTATAAAGGGGCGGGGATCCCTGAAGTTAAAACTTCTTGACCCATACGGACAGGCAGCCATGCAAAACCGACAACCGATACACCTGTGAAAATCCATTTCAACAATACCGTCTTCCTGCTTAAAAGTTGCCTTCGTCGGACAAGCTCTGACGCAGGGTGGATCCGTACAATGATTGCAGAGGACTAAAAACGGTAATTTTTTCACCCGGTCATTAAGGTATTCATTCTCCAAGTCGGGGAAGGTGTGTTTAAATTCTTCTTCCCAGATCCATTTTATTTCGTGCCGTTTGTTTTCAAAAACAGGCACGTTATGAATCTTATGGCAAGCTTCTATAATAGGCTCTAAAATTTTCGCCGACTCAAGCTTCCTGGTATCAATAACCATTGCCCATCTTTTGGCAGTAAGGGCGCCCTTTTTCGGTAAAACCTGGGCTTCTTTTTTCTCGCCATGTTCGGACACTGCAAAGGCATTCAAAACAGGCTTTGCGCTCAGACCTAGTGCTGAAATTCCAGCTATTTTCAGGAAAGTTCTTCTGCTGTTTTCCATCACTTATTCTCCTTCGGCTTATCAATATGGCAATCCCAGCAGTAAGGATTCACCGATGCATAATTGTGGCATTTGTCACAAAAATCGGCCTTATTTGAATGGCAATCCAAGCATGTGTTGGACAAGCTCATATCAAACTCTTTGTCACTGCTGCTTAAATACACTCTCTTTCCATCCCGTACAACCGAACTCCGCCAGTTATTAAGAACCTGCATGTGCTCGGACTTCATAAATGCCTTGGGTTCGATACATTCCTTTGCAGCTTTCGCCTTCTCGGTCAGGGTACGGTCAGGTGCGGGGGCGGCTTTTCCCGAATTATACAGAAAAGGAAACGCCAAAATGACTACAAATAAAATTAAGCCGGTTAAAACTTTCCCTTTATCATATATCTTTTTTTCTTCAGACATTTTTACTCCTCCATTCCTGGAAGCGGCTCACCGCGCAGATTGGTGGTTCTTTCCATTTCGCCCGGTAGGATCAACGCATTGGCAACCATTTCGGTAAGACCGGTTACATCTACACCCGGAACCCAGTAATTCATGAGAACTGGCAGAACAGCCCTGTCTATAGCACAAATACAGGCAAGCATGTTCACTCCGTATTTATCATGAACATACTTAACGGCATTGGCCCTCGGCAAACCGCCGCACATTCTTAGTTCAATATCTTCTCCGGCATTAAGCCCTGAACCGCTTCCGCAACAAAAAGTCTGTTCTCTTATTGTGTTTCTAGGCATTTCATAAAAATTGTTACATACATTCTTTATGACATATCTCGGTTCCTCAAAAAAGCCCATTCCCCTGGCTGGGTTACAGGAATCGTGATAGGTGACTTTCAGATTATCATTCCGGCTTTTATCAAGCTTCAGCTTCCCGTGATAAATAAGATCTGAAATAAACTCTGCAATATGAACCATTTTTGTGGATTTTGCATTCTCAAATTTAGTCCCGGTTATCGGAGAAACCGGTTCCTCAAGGAAATCCGTAGGCCCGTTCATGGTATCCATGTACTGGTGGATAACCCGCCACATATGCCCGCACTCGCCGCCAAGTATCCACTTGACTCGAAGACGCTTGGCTTCGGCATACATCTTTGCGTTAAGTCGCTTCATCATCTCATGCGAAGTGAAAAGCCCAAAGTTTCCGCCCTCTGAAGCATATGTACTCCATGTAACATTAAGTCCCTGCTCTTTTAAGTAATGAAACAGAATCAGATAACCCATTGCGGTGTAGGTGCCAGGATCGGCAAAAACGTCTCCGGATGGAGTGACAAACAGGATATCAGCCCCTTTCTTGTTGAAGGAAGGCTCGACTTTAACACCCGTTTTTTCCTCAATATCATCCACAAAGAATTCAATCATTTCCTTGAAAGCATGTGGTTGAATCCCAAGATGGTTTCCCGTTCTGTAGCAATTTGCAATAGGCGTTGCAATCCAGTCGATATTCAGCCCGAGCAGATTGAATATTTCCCTTGCCATTATTGTTATCTCGGCAGTATCAATGCCATAGGGACAAAAAACCGAGCAACGCCTGCATTCGGTACACTGGAAGAAATAGTACCACCATTCCTTCAGTACATCCAATGTAAGCTCCCGCGCGCCTGCAACCTTTCCAAGGATTTTGCCGGCAGTCGTAAAATCGTTTCTGTAAACCGAGCGGAGGAGTTCGGCTCTTAAGACAGGCATATTTTTGGGATCGCCTGTCCCGATAAAGAAGTGGCACTTATCGGCGCATGCTCCGCATCTCACACAGATATCCATAAACACTTTAAAGGAACGAAACCTGTCAAGCCTTTCCTTGAAAGCCGTATGGACTATCTCCTTCCAGTTTTCCGGCAGTTTCCAGTCTTCATCCAGAGGATTCCACGGACGTGCGTTTGGGAGACCGACATATTCCACGCTTTTCGGATTTGAAGCATAACAATACATTCCCTTTCTGATCTCAACAGGAACGTCCATCCACCCTTTATGGGAAGGATTATAATCTATTTTTTCTATAAGCTCATTTGGTTTTGGATCTGACATTCGTTACTCCTTTTCAACTGGCAGTCCAGCCTCTATCATTTTTTCCCTGAATTCTTCTTCATACTCTTCATATGTATGTGTATGGACAGGATAATTCCATGGATTGATGTGTCTGACTGCCCGGCTGTTACCCGGCAGGTTTCTCGTGGGGCTCATAAAAATACCGCCAAAGTGCAT
>Ga0315268_10008923_pt1 | contig 10438 bp, 12 predicted proteins | sample C1_top_MG_FD_204535 | JGI IMG/M metagenome (GOLD analysis project Ga0315268, IMG submission 204535) | Sediment microbial communities from Yellowstone Lake, YNP, Wyoming, USA - C1_top | ecosystem: Environmental > Aquatic > Freshwater > Lake > Sediment | place: USA: Wyoming | collected 2017-08-01 | reverse complement strand
GAATTACGTCACGGGGCTTGACACCATATTGCGGCGTCCAAATACAACATTTCCAGCGACAACACCTGCTTGCTAGCGGGCGCGGGCGACCGGAACAACGTGGACCCGATGCTCACCGCGCTGGGCAATTACGGCGGTCCCACGCAGGTGCATATGCTCAAACTCGGCAGCCCGGCCATTGACGGCGTCGCGGGCAGCGACGCGCCCACGACCGACCAGCGCGGCTTGCCACGCCCGCAAGGCGGCAGCTATGACATCGGCTCAGTCAAGCGGCAGCCGACAGATTCCGACCTCGTGCCGAGGCTTTACCTGCCGCTCGTTCAAAGATAGCCTCTACAATGCTTGATGTAAATTGGTTGATCTCGCGCGTGCTTTGTGTCCCCATCGCCAGTCTGACATCGGCGGAAACAGGGATCGAGACCTATCTCGTCACGGCTCCGCGCGGTGAGTGCAGCTGGCAGGGCGACCCGGCTGATTATCCCGGCCCGCAAGAGCTGGGGCGCATCCGCGAGGCCGAACTGCGCTGTGCGGCAGAAAACCTTGGCGTGCGCAAGGTGAGCTTTCTCGACTCTGTGGACGGCGATCTCGATCAGGCTGACACCCGAAGCGACGAGCAAGATTGTTCTGCACTTGCGGCGCGTGAGGCTGCACGTCGTCGTCACCTTTGGATCGGACGGCATCTATGGCCACCCGGATCACATTGCGATCCGCCTGTTCACCACCGCCGCAGTCGTCGCCGCCGCCGCGAACTTTCAACCGGGCGAATGGCCGCCGCATTGCGTCTCCAAGTTATATAACATAGAAGAGATGCGCGCATTGATCGCTGTCTACCAAGAGCATTTTGCGACATTGTCATGCCGGTGGATGGCGTGGACCGGCAGGCGGTCTCATGCCACACAAGCCAATTGCCCGAGTACAGCAGACTGGCAAGTCTGTCGCCGGAACAGCACGCGGCTCTTTGGGGGCAACGGATGTATTATCGCGCTTTTAGCCTGGTCAACGATGGGCGCAAGATCGAGCAGGATTTATTGGAAGGCTTGCGATGAGCATACTGCGTCCTTGACACGTCCTGCCTTCGGTGCTATAGTCTCCCCCTGTCCTCGCCAATGTTCCCGCTTCACGCGGACGGTCGTGCGAGGATTTGTTTGTGGGCTTGCTCCCGGCAAGCCTTGTGCAGCCAAGACAATTCACGAGTTCCTGAATTGAGGGAGGAGACCTATCATGAACCGCCAGTCCATCCTGGGCTCCGGCATTGCCGCAAGCGCGGCGTTCTTTGCCTTGATACTTGTATTGCTGGGCCTGCAACCCGCTATGCCGATTGCAGCCTCGCCACTCGCCACCACGCGCTCTTACCCCGGCCCTGCACCGTGCAACACTATTCTGCAAGCCTGCATTGACGGCTCAACGAACGGTGACGTGATCAACATCGCGGCCGGGCTGTACATCACCAGCGTGACACTGAATAAGCCCGTGAGTCTGATCGGCGCAGGAGCAGGGAGCACGATCATTCAGGCTCTACCTGGTCAGCGTGTGATGACGGTGACGGCGGTGATGACTGATTCGACACAGATTGCCGGCCTGACGATACAAGGCGGCGATGCGGGCGCATCCAATGGTGGTGGAATATATCTGCAGAGTGGTGCACAGCCGCTCATTCAAAATGTCAATGTCATCGCTAATTTTGCTGCGGCGGGTGGTGGCATTTATGCGACTTCGCCCATCACCCTCATCAGTGTAAACATCAACGACAATGCGGCCACGAATGGCAGCGGCGGCGGCATGTACGCGGCGGGTGACACCGCCGCCACCAGCAGTGTCTTCCAGAACAATACCGTCATCACCAATGGATACGGTGGCGGTCTAGTCGTCAATGCCGGGTTCGTCGGGAATAACGTGGCTTTTATCGGCAACACAGTGAACAACGGCTATGATGGCGGCGGCCTGTATGCTGCCGGGCGGCTGACGCTGAATGGCGGACAGTTCGTTAACAATCAAGTCACCCGGCAAAAGGGCTATGGCGGCGGCGGCGGGGTGATGGCATTTGGCCTCACCAGCATTTCGGGGACCCAGTTCAGCGACAACTCGGCAGCCGATTGGGGCGGCGGCGCTTACCTTGCCTATTTTGCCAATACCACGCCCAGCGTGCTCACGAACGCGCAGTTCATCAGCAACACCGCCGTCAATGGCGGCGGCGGTGGATTGTTCATGTGGTTCGCCTCGACGTTGACCTCGGTGGACTTTATGACCAACAGCGCCGGTTATCACGGCGGTGGCCTGTATGCAGGCTATGCGGGCAATTACACGACGACGATCGCGCGCGGACAATTTTTGAGCAATACGGCAAGCGGGGGCGGCGGCCTGTACTCTGATAGTTCCTTCACGCTCGACGGCACGCAATTCCTGAGCAACACCTCGCGCAGCGGCAACGGCGGCGGTGCGTGGACGCCGTTGAGCGCCACAGTGTCGAATGCCTATTTTGCGTACAACACCGTCATCACCAATGGCAACAGCGGCGGCCTCGATACCGGCAACAATCTCATCGCCGCCAATACGGTCTTTCTAAACAATCGTACCAGCAGTGGCAGCGGCGGCGGATCGAGCGCGGGTGGGAACGTCGTATTGACCAACGCTCAATACATCAGCAACTCGGCCAAAATATACGGCGGCGGCTTGTTGGCCTTTGGCAGCATGAACGTGTCGGGCAGCCTATTCCTCAGCAACACCACGGACGATTTTGGTGGCGGCCTCGCGACATCGGTCGCCGCCATCAACAACAGCCGTTTGGAAAACAATCGCACACTGGCATCCAACGGCGGCGGAATCTATGCGCAGAACGGTGGGCGTCTGACGGATACGCTGGTGTTGAGCAACACGGCTTTCGGCTATGGTGGAGGGATGCAAGCGGGCCAGACCTTCCTCGTGGGAGGAACCTTCCAGGGTAATCGCTCCGGGCTTAATGGTGGCGGCCTTTCGATCTACAGCACACTCGATGTCAGCGGCACCCAATTCGTGGGCAACACGGCGGTCGGCGCGCCCGACGGATCAGGCGGCGGCGCGATAGCAGCCAGTTTGGCGGTGACGGTCAAGAACGGCCTGTTCCGATCCAATACGACGACCAGCGCGCAAGGCGGCGCGATTTGGACGAACGATGCGCTGAATCTGAGCGATACCACGCTGACCGGCAACACGGCGACCAACGGCGATGGCGGCGCAGCGTTCGTGCGTGGATCGGTAGTCATCGATCATGCGAGTCTTGCCGACAACCAAAGCGGCAGCCGGGGCGGCGCGGTGTTCCTCAGCAGCACGGTGTCCATGAGCAATTCGCAGTTGGTCAACAACTTTGCTGACAGCGGCGGCGGACTCTATCAAGCGGCCGGAGGGGGCCGCATCGTCAACTCGCTTTTTGCGCGCAACGCGTCAGCGAGCAATGCGGGTATGGAGATGTATCTCGCGCCGACTGATACGCTGCAAATCCTGTTTACGACGGTGGCTGCGCCGAATCTGGTGAATGGTGACGCCGTGCGTATCACCTCTGGTAGCGTCGAGATCGAAGACACTATTGTCACCAGCCACACGATCGGTGTGTATCGCTCCAGTGGAACCGTTACTCAGGACTATAACCTGTTGTTTGGCAACCCCACTCCGACGTTTGGCGTCATCAGCGGTGGCACGCATAATGCGAGCGGCGATCCCAACTTTCTGAATCCGGCCGCTGATGATTACCACATCGGGTTGGATAGCGCGGCAGTAGGCGCCGGTACGGATGTGGGCGTTCACGCAGACATAGATGGGCAATCACGTCCGCAAAGCGCTCGCTTTGACATCGGCTACGACGAGATCACGCTTTTCAAAGTCTATTTGCCGGTGGTCATACGCTGACGCACGATGTAACGTCGTACTGGCTTTGATTTGACACCTGGCACAAGATCTGAGAACAATGAAGGAGGCAAGACGCATGGAGCGCTTAGAAAGCATCATCGTCGGCGGTGGGCAAGCGGGATTGGCGACGAGCTATTGGCTTTCGCAGCGCGGGCGAGACAACGCCATTGGTGTACCTGCCGCTGATTTTGCGCTGACCGAGAGGACGAGCACGATTATGGGGTTTCGTTGCCGCTGTAGCAGCGAGCATCGTTGAAGAATGTATGGCCTGAGTTGTCTGCTCAGATCTGCAAATGTCACGGTAATGTCACGGTCATTTGTTATGCTGTACTCGTCTGTCACAGTTTTCTCTAACAATGTACCCATAGTCAAGTGCGGATTTAGCGCGACGGCTAATAAATCAATTATCGTTCAGAATGCTTTCGGGTTTACAACAAAAAGGAGGCGAAGGTGAATAGAAGGAATTTCCTTAAGCAAGCCGCTATTACATCATTGGCTGCGGTCACGGCTGTCGGGTTGCCCAAGCTTCAGGTCGGGGCACATAGAGGCACATCGCCGGCCGGCTTTCAAACTGATGCCGGTAGCAAAAGGCTCCAAGGAACGTCAGATGGGCGAATTCTTGAATCGCCTGATGGCGGCAAGACCTGGCAGCCACGAGCGAACTTTGGAAAGCAGTGCTCGATCCTAGAGATCTATGAGCGCAATGGCAAGCTATATGCCAGGGTCGGAATCCAGGGCTATGATTTCATCGTCGAGTCGCGCGATGGACGCACCTGGTACACGTTGAACTGGGTTCCGCAAAGGGCGTGAGACCATGTGGACATCCACGCAAACATCTGTGGCGCTCCGCCCTGTCCAGCCAGAGGATGATGCTTTTTTGTACCAGGTGTATGCCAGCACGCGCGCCGACGAGATGGCCATCACGGGTTGGACTGCGGCACAGCAGGAAGACTTTCTGCAAATGCAGTTCCATGCTCAGCGGCATTACTATCTTGAGCAGTATCCGACCGCCGAGTATCACATCATCCAGCGCGATGGTGTTGATATTGGCCGGCGGATCGTCAATCGCATGGGCGGCGAGATTCTGTTGATGGACATCGCGTTGCTGCCCGAGTATCGCAATCGCGGGATCGGAACGGTGCTGTTACAAGACCTGATGGCCGAAGCCGCCCAGGCGGGCAAGCCAATGCGGCTCCATGTCGAGTTCTTTAATCGGGCGTTGCGCTTGTACGAACGCTTGGGATTCTCCAAGATTGGCGACATGGGCGTTTACTTTGAGATGGAGTGGCGCCCCAGCGCGGCTAACCTATGAACAGTGATCCGGTCATTAACCTGCCTAAAGGTGTTGTCGCTGCGGATCTAGATCCGCTCATTATTACAGCGCCGGTCATTCGATCGGGAACGACGTTGCTACAGCGCCTGCTGTGCTCATCCCGCCGGGCGCTCATCTATGGCGAGCTGTGCGCACAAGACCTCGAGTTTTTCTTGAACCTGTACACCTTCAAGGTTCAAGAATACACCTACCACAAGCAAATGTACGCCACGGGCCTGGATAAAGTCTTGAAGGGCGATGTCAACGACTGGATCCCCGATTTAATGCCGGACATTGACGGCTACCTGGCAGCCCTCAGCCGCTCGGCCTTTGCCGGCATCCTCTACTGCCGTGATTACGCCGCCAGGGTTGGGCGACCGGTGTGGGGCTTCAAGCAGCCTGGCTGGAAACCGCCCATGCTTCGTCTCCTGCGCACGGTGATGCCCAAGTCTCGATTCATCTTCATCTACCGGAATGTCGTGGATTGCCTCAAGTCGGCCAAGGCGAAGCACGCGATCAATTCACTCCAGGACGTTGACGAGTTTTGCCGGACCTGGGCGGCAAGTCTCGAGTACACGCTGAGCCTCGGCGACGATCCGGCGCTGCTCGTGTTGAGATACCAAGAACTCGTATCGGAACCACAGACAACGCTCGAGCGCATCGCCAAGTTTTCCAGCGTGGATGATATGAACCCTGCCGTCCTGCAGCGTAAAATCAATTCGTGGGCCGGCGAGGACTATATAGCCCAAGCGAAGGACGGCTACACTCCGCCCGCCGATCTGACGGAGGCGGAGATGCAGATCGTCGAGGACACGACGTCGGCGCTCAGGGCCAGCCTCTACGCTGACGCGATCACCTGACGCATCATCGGCAGCGACTCACTGCCGACACAAATTGCAGAGAAGGAGTGGGGGATGTCACACGAGTTGCATCACAACGATTTTGCCGAGTGTTTGAACGACAGGTTTCAGGTGGTGGGCGAACACGCGGCCCCGTTCGACCTGGAACTGATCCAGGTCTCGGAAGAAAAGGCCGCGCAGAGACAACGGATCTTTTCCGTCCTGTTTCGCGGACCCACGGACCAGTTTATGCCGCAACGTACCTACAAGCTCAAGCACCACCGGCTGGGTGTGAGAGAGATCTTTCTCGTCCCGGTCGGCCAAGATAAGGAGGGATTCCAATACCAGGCTGTCTTTAATCATTTGACTCATTCGGCATAAGATTAGGGCAAGTCCATACAGGACATTGCCATTCTACTCAAGCCAAAAGGAGGAAACAAACTATGGGCCAGCCATTTGTCGGCGAGATCAGAATGTTCGCCGGAAACTTTGCGCCAGCGGGTTGGATGTTCTGCGCGGGGCAGTCGCTCCCGATTGCAGGGAACGAGACGCTGTTTAATCTCATCGGCACGACTTATGGCGGCGATGGGCAGACGACCTTTGCCCTGCCCAACCTGCAGAGCCGCGTCCCGATGCACATGGGGACACTCGCCGGTACGACGTATAACCTCGGTCAGATGGGCGGCGAGGAAACCGTGACCCTGTCGGTGCAGCAATTGCCGGCACATACCCACGCTCCCATGGCTGACAACAACGCTGCCACTCTGACCAGTCCTGCCGGGGCTGTGTGGGCGGCGTCGGACAACTATGCCCAGTTTGCGCCGGCCCCTGGGGGAACGCTCATGAATCCACAGGCCATTGCGCCCGCAGGCGGCAGCCAGCCGCACGATAACATGCTCCCTTACCTCGCCATCAACTTTATCATCTCCCTGTTTGGGGTCTTTCCCTCGCAGACTTAGGCGCAGGTCAGGACCAGACGATCCAAGAAAGAGAGGAAACCATGTCAACACCATTTTTGGGCCAAATCAGCATCTTTAGTTTCAACTTTGCGCCAAAGGGCTGGGCAATGTGCAATGGACAGCTCATGCCGATCAATCAGAACCAGGCACTCTTTTCCCTGCTTGGCACGATGTACGGCGGCGACGGCCAGACCACCTTCGCGCTGCCCAACTTGCAAGGGAGGACGCCCATCCACATAGGCAACGGCTTTACACAGGGTCAGAACGGCGGAGAGCAATCGCACACTCTCACGATCAGTGAGATGGCAGGGCATACCCATGGGGCGACAGGTAGCTCCAATGCCGGGAGTACGCAGGATCCCACGAACGCTTTTTGGGCGGTGACAGCTCAGGCCGCCTATTCTGCGAGTCCGAATACCCCCATGTCGGCGCAAGCTGTCGGCAGCGTTGGCGGCAGTCAGCCACACGATAACATGTCGCCCTACCTGACGCTCAACTTTTGCATTGCGCTTCAGGGGATCTTTCCCTCGCGCAACTAGGCAGAAAAAGGAGAGAAAAAATGGCTTCGCCATTCGTAGCAGAAATCAGGATCTTTGGTTTCAACTTTGCGCCGACGGGTTGGGCGATGTGCGATGGTCAGATATTGCCCATCAGCCAGAACACGGCGCTCTTTTCGCTGCTGGGCACGACCTACGGCGGCGATGGGAAAAGCAATTTCGCGCTGCCCAATCTTCAAGGCACAGCGCCGCTCCAGCAAGGGCAAGGTCCCGGCCTGTCGCTCCGTGACCTTGGCGAAAGCGGCGGCGAACAGACGGCTACGCTGCTGACGACCGAGATACCATCCCACTCGCATACGGCTTTGGCCAACACTGTGGGTGCTCAGGTGGCAACCCCCGGGGGCAATACATGGGCGCCGCCGGGAGCGGGGAGAGGCTTGACCATCTATGACTCGGGCGCCGGGAGCGCGCCCCAGATGAACCTGCAGGCTCTGGCCGACACCGGAGGCAACCTGCCGCACAACAACATGCCGCCCTACCTGACGCTGAACTTTTGTATTGCCTTGCAAGGGATTTTTCCACCGCGAACCTAGGGCGGATTTCTAGCGGGTCTCTGTAAAGGAGCGAGCATGATAACCAAGAATGATTTTTTGTCTGGTCTCGCGCGCGGCGGACAGCGCTTACACCGTGCGTTATTTAGCTTGGCCTCGCGACGCAGCCTCTCCTACGTGGCGGTGTTGGTGTTATTGTTGGCGCTGGCTTTCTCAGTGATGCCGGGCCAGGTCGTGCTTGCTGCCGGCCCGTTCACTGTCAACACGACCAACGACACGCATGACGCCAGCCTTGGAAATGGCGCATGCGCCGACTCGAACGGCCAGTGCAGCTTGCGAGCGGCGATTGAGGAAGCTACGGCTTCGGGCGGAGCGACGACGATCAGTCTCCCATCCGGCACCTACAACCTGAGCCTCGGCGAACTCAAGACCGGCAGCGCGGTCGGCACCAATATCACTCTGAGTGGAGCCGGCGCCGGTACGACGATCGTCAACCAGACCGATGGAGTCAATCGAGTCTTTAATGTTGATTACGGCTTTCATGGGAACGTCACCCTCACGATCCAGAACGTGACCATCCAGAACGGTGTGGGTGGCGCGGGCGGAGGTGGGGGCGGCATTCTGGATGGCGATCCTGGCGATGTGCTCAACCTCACGAATGTCGTGTTGACCAACAACCAGACGAGCAGCTTTAATGGTGGGGCGATTTCGTTCACGGGCGGCGGCACGTTGAATGTGCAGAACAGCGTGTTTACGAACAACTCTTCGCCCACGGGTAACGGCGGCGCGATCCATTTTCTGCAAACCCAGGCAGGCGCTTTCACCATCGCGAACTCGACCTTTGCGGGGAATAGTGCCATGGGTGGGGCGCTGGGTGGGCAAGGCGGCGCGATCAATGTGGGCTGCAACATCTGCAGCCCGTTCTCGATCTCCGGCTCGACGTTCACCAACAACACGGCAGTACAAGTGGGGGCCTCCGGCGGGCAGGGCGGCGCGATCATGCTGGGATCGGGCGCGCTTACGTTCAACTTTAACCGCGTCGTGGGCAATCATGCGGCGGGCGGCGGCACAGGCATCTATCATGGTGGTAGTGATGCCGTGACGGCGACGAACAATTGGTGGGGCTGCAACGGCGGGCCGGGCGGCGCAGGTTGTGACACGGCGGTGAATGCTGCCGGTACGCTCACCACGAACCCGTGGATCGTGCTTGGCAACACGGCCAGCCCGAACCCGATTTTGGTCAACCAGTCCACGACTTTGACCGCGAGCTTTCTCCAGAACTCGGCGGGGACGCCGCTTTCCGTGAGTAACCTGGGTGTGCTGATCGGGCTGCCGATTACGTTCAACAATTCAGTGCTGGGCAGTCTTTCTGGGACGCAGACCACGATACAATCTAATGGCACAGCAACTGCAACGTTCACAGCCGGAAATGCTATCGGTACGGGCCATGCGGATGCAAAGGTGGACAACGGGACCGCCACGGCGAACATCGCCATTAACGACGCGCCTATCACAGGCTTGAGTGCCACCGACGACAGCCCGACGCCACTGGGTAGATCAACGACGCTAACGGCCAGTCTTGTCGCCGGAAGTGACGTCATTTACCAGTGGGATTTGGGCGATGGGAATGCCATAGTCAGTGGAAACCCGGTCACCCATACCTATGGTGTTGCTGGCACCTTCACTGCAATCGTTACTGCTACCAACAACTTGAGCAGTATGACCGCAACAACGCAAGTCACGATCACTGAGCCGATCACTTACTACATTTACTTGCCACTGGTCATGCGCAATGACATTGGCGCTGTTAACCTGACCGGTGAACGCATCGGCGCTCTAGGCGACAGTGTACGCGCATCTAAAAATGAGGACGATACGCCTGCTATCCTGGACCATCGTCATGACCATATTCTCATTTCCTTCGCAATGTGAGATGCAATGAACGCCGCATCGAGAGCGCCGAGGATGAATGGCTGTCTTTTCCCATAAACAAAATCTGGAAGTGAGCCGAGAGACACGGCCTCTGGCTGCCCCTCGGCTCGCTTTCGTTCAAAATGAGTAGCGGCTACGGGATGACAACATCTTGCAGCGTGACCGGTTGATGTAGCGTATAGTCGAGTTCATCGGACTGGTTGACGCCGGATGGAGTCAGCACATCCATCGCCTTGGGCACAGTGTTCGGATCAACTGTGCAGTGCGGATCGTTGCTGGGAGGGGCGCAGACGCCGAAGGTGAACGACCCGGGCGTCAGGGTGAACCCGCGCGCCTGATCGGGACTAAAGCCATCTTGTCCGGTCAACACGACCGCAAAGCCCCAGCCCGACGTGGGATGTCCCAGGCTCGAGGCCGGCACGCTAAAGGTGATAAAGCGCGAGATCGTATTGGCGCTGATGTTGACAGT
>Ga0315268_10008922_pt1 | contig 10441 bp, 9 predicted proteins | sample C1_top_MG_FD_204535 | JGI IMG/M metagenome (GOLD analysis project Ga0315268, IMG submission 204535) | Sediment microbial communities from Yellowstone Lake, YNP, Wyoming, USA - C1_top | ecosystem: Environmental > Aquatic > Freshwater > Lake > Sediment | place: USA: Wyoming | collected 2017-08-01 | reverse complement strand
ACCACTTCCAGGGCCATGACGCAGAAAAAAATGATGCCCCCGAAGGCGGCGATTCTGGAGGTGAGGTTTTGACGGTCCATGAGAACTCCTCGGGAGATAACAATCATTGGGGCCAGGGCGGCCCTTTAAAATTATAACATCCGGGAAGAGAATATCCGGCAGGCGCATTTAAGTAAAGATTTGTCTGGCCCGGCTGATCCCGGAAAAGAAGGCAGAAGATCATGGGGTTTGGTTGATGTGTCCGTCCTTGAGGTGATAGACATAATCAAACCCTTCGATCATTCGCACATCGTGGGTTACCGCGATGACTGCCGACTGATTTTCTTTGGCGATTTTTTTTAATAAGTCCATCACCTTCTTGCCCCGCACGGTATCCAGGGAGGCAGTGGGTTCATCGGCCAGGATGAGCCTGGGGTTGTTGGCCAGGGCCCGGGCGATGGCCACCCGCTGCTGTTCGCCGCCTGACAGAATGGCGGGCAGGTAATCAGCCCTATCGGCGATCTCCATGTAGTCCAGGAGTTCCATGACCCGGCGGTGGGCCGCCTCGCCCTTAACGCCTACCAGGCTCAAGGGAAACAAGACGTTCTGGCGGGCGGTGAGGAAGGGAATGAGATTGTGGGACTGGAAGATGAAGCCCATCTTCTCCCGGCGCAGGCGGCGGATGTCCACCCCTCCCGACCAGCCGTTTTTCTGAAAGATGGTCTGGCCGTCAAAGACGATCTTCCCCTGAGTGGGTTCCAGAATCAGGCTGGTGCAAAGCAGCATGGTGGTCTTGCCGGAGCCGCTGGGTCCCAGCAGGGCCACCAAATCCCCGGCGGACACCGAGAGGCTGATATCTTCCAGGGCCCGCACCTCCAGGCGGCCAGCCCCGAAAATCTTGCTAAGTCCCTCGGCCCTCAGGACTTCCATCACTGCCCTCCCAGGGCCATGGCGGGTTGGGTTTTTAAGACCTGCACGATTCCCAGGATGCTGGCCAGGAGGCCCCCGAACAGGACCACGATAAAGGTGATGATCTCGTCTTCCGGGACCAGCAGAATGGTCTTGGGAAAATAAGGATAGGTCAGGTTGATGAGGACCAGGGCGAACAGAAAGGCGCTGAAGGTCAAGAGGAGCGATTGCTCCAGCACCAAACGGACGATCACCAGGTTGGGGGCGCCGATGAGTTTCATGACTGCAATGGAGCGAATCTTTTCCATGGTGAAGGTGTAAATCACCAGAGCGATGATGACCACGGAGATGATCATCAGGAGGGTTCGGAAAAGCAGCAATTGCTTGGTCATGCCGGATAGCTTCCCCTTCAGCATCAGTTGGATCTCATCCTGTGTGGTATAAACCGAAAAGTAAAGCCATTGCCTGATATGGTTTACCACCGCGGTGGGATCCGCCCCTGGCTTCAGCCGCACCAGGATGGCGTTGATGATGTGGGTATCCGGCGCCAGGGCCTCGACAAGGTTGGCTGCGGCCACGGGGGATAAAGATTTCTGGCTGTTCAAGGTCCGGGCCAGACGTTCCCGCTGGGCGCGCACCTCTTCGTTGTCCTTCTGGTACAGGATTTCCTGGGCATCCGGCAACGAGAGGTAAACCACAGGGTCGCCGTTGTTATCCACCGCCTCTTTGGTTAGCCCCACCACCTTGTAGGTATGGAGCCCCAGGGGGACCTTATCTCCCAATCGCACCCCCAGCTTGGCATGGGCCACCATCTCATAGTGGGCCTGCTGAAGGCCCCGGCCCGCATAAATCTTCTGCGGCCCACCCAGACCGCCGAAGACGTCGTAACCCACGATGCTGAAGTGACGGCTTTCGTTGCCAATCTGTCGCTCCACTGCATATATAATATAGGGGCTGGCTCGCTCCACACCCGGAACGGCCTTGACGCTGTAATGGTAATATTCGGGCATGGAGGATTGCTCATTAAAAGGTCCACCCCGATAGCGTTCCACCACCCAGAGGTCGGGGTTGGTGGCCTGAATGACGGCCAGTCCATCGTGGATATTGCCCCGGTAAAGACCGTTCATGGCCAGGACGATGGTGAAGAGCAGGCCCACCCCAAGGATGGTAGCGATGAACCGCCCCTGGTGGAGCTTCAGGTCATAAACCGCTAAATCCATCAGTCCCCCGGGGCCGCCGGCTTGATTTCCGGGCGAATCTTCTTGCCGGGCATGAGACCCGCAGGATTGACCACTACCAGTTCGCCCTCTTTCAGGCCCTCCGTGACCGCCGTCCTGGCACCGTCTTGCAGCCCCAGGGCCACCTTCCGAAAACGCAGGAGACCGTTATCGGCCACCAGGACGCCTTTGCCGCCGTCTTTGGCAATGATGGCGGACAGGGGAACCACCGGGGCAGTCTGGCGGCCGGCGTCGATATCCACCTCCCCTTCCTCGCCGATTACCAGGGGCATGGGAAATTTCTCGAACTTTACATCCACCTCCAGTTCCCTGGTCACCGTGTCGCCTTCCTGGTTGAGGCGCTCCACCTTCCCCTGGAACACCCGCCCGGAGCGCAAGGTGATCCGGGCCGCCTGGCCCTCCCGCAGTTGGGCCACCAGGGCCTGGTCAATCCAGGTGGCCATCCAAATCTGGTCCAGGTCCACCATCTGGAAAATGGGGTTGCCGGGGACCAGGGTAGTGCCCACCTCTGCCTTGCGGGAGGTGATGAGGCCGTCCATGGGGGCCAGGATGCGGGTATAGTTATGGAGGGCCTCGGCCGCGTGAGTCTCGGACTCGGCCTGTTTCACCGCCGCCTGCAAGGCGGTGATGGTGGCCTGGTAAGCATTCACTTCGCTTTCCGCCACCTTGAGTTGCGCCTTGGTAGTGTCGAAGGCCGCCTGGGAGATATAGCCGGGTTTGAAGACTTCCAGGTCACGCTGGTAGTTGCTCTGGGCCAGGCCCAGGTTGGCCTGGGCTTTCCCCAAATCCGCCTGGGCCCGGGCCAGGTCGCGCTGGGCGCGGTTTTTCGCCGCCTGGGCCGCGGCCTCCCGGGCCCGCAGTTCTACGGCGTCCAGTTCCGCCAGGAGTTGCCCTTTTTGCACCCGGTCGCCCTGGTCGGCATAGAGTTTTTCCAAGATCCCGGTGATCTTGGGGCTCACCGCCACCGGCACCTTGGATTGCACCGTGCCCGGCCCGTGCACCTTGCCCTGAATCTCCGCCTTTTTCACCATGACCACCGGCACCGGCGGGCGGTACCAGAACAGGCGCCAGCCCGCCAAAAAGATGATGATAGCTCCCGCTATCACCCAGATGGACTTCTTTCCCCCCGGTAGTTTCACTGCTTTTGACCCCCATTAGTGCTTTGCCGGCTCGGCTCAAGCGGGCTGGAGGCGGTGATTTGCTTGATGCGGGCCTTGCCGATCTCGTAAGCCACCGCGTACTTGATATAGCTGAAGCGGGAACCGGTCAGGTCCACCTGCGCCTGGAGTACATCCAGGCCGATAGCCTTGCCGTGGCGGTATAGGGCCTGGGCGCTGGCGTAGGCCTCTTCATTGGTGGCCACAGTCTGGCGGGTGCTGGCCACCCCCTGCCGGGCGTTCTCCTGGTCTTTCCAGGCACTGGTCAGGTCCATCTTCAAGCCGTCCAGGCGATCCCGCTTCTTCTCCAGCAGCTGCTGGTATTGGGACGACGCCTTGGAAACTGCGGCCTTAGTCAGTCCGCCTTCAAAAAAGGGATACTCCATGAACACCCCGTACAGCCATTCCGGCCTGGTGCCGCCCAGGTCCCGGTGGCGCGCGTCGGCGCTGGCCTGGAGGCTGACTTCCGGGAAGTACCCCCCGCGAGCGCCCTTGATCAGGGCCTGGCTTTGGGATATTTCCAAATCAAGCCTCTTGATCTCCGGATTGTTTTTGAGGGCTTCCTGCCACAGGGAATTAACCTCAGCCGCGGCAACGAACTCTCGGGGGAGTTGTCCCTGGATATCCACCAGCACCTGCTCTTTCAGGCCCAGGGTGCGCGCCAGGATCTCCCGAGCAAGGCGCACCGCGTTCTCCGCTTCCACCCTGGCCTGCTCCGCCTCGGACACCTGGGACTGGGCGCGATAAGAGTCCAGGTGGGTAATTTTACCGGCCTGGAAAAAAGCCTCGGTAAGCCTGGCAAACTCTTGCCGCTGGTTCAGCGCCTCCTGTGCCACCTTCAGGTTCTCTTTGGCCTCCACCAACCGGTAGAAGGCTTCGGTCACGGTGTATGCCACTTCTTCTGCGGTGCGCTGCACCTCCTGGTTCTGCGCCTGGGTGCCAATCTTGGCGGCCTGAGTATTATGGTAGGTCTTTAAGCCGTCGAAGATGATCTGCTTGCCGGCAACCGCGGCTAAGCTCTCCCTTTTAAACAAGGCTACATTGGAAGCCCCGCCTCCCGGCGGGAAACGCAGGTGAGGCTGTCTGTCAAGGTAAGACAACAGGACGAGGCGAGGGAAGAATTTAGACCGGGCAGCCTGGTAGTCCGCCACCAGCTCCTGGACCTTCTCCCGGCTGGCGCTGAGAACCGGGTTATACCTCCGGGCCAGGGAGAGACAGTCTTCCAGGCTCAGGGCCTGATAGTCCTTCTCCTGCGCTCCGGCTTTACCTGTTAAGGTAATGAGAACAAGCATACCGATGGCGATGAAAACCCGGTAAAAGTTATTGAAGAAATATTTCATTTCATGGATCCAGCCGGAAAGATGACAGGCATGGGGCCATAGCGGCTCCTTAAAAGTTTTAACACCAGACAGAGGAACATCCGGCGAGGGAAAAACAGTGCAATGAGAACTATGGTGCAGAGGGGTTGAAGTCTTCCTGTCCGAATCCGTCCCCCAGGTAGGCCTCCTGAAGGCGGGGGTGGGCCAGGAGGTCGGCGCCCGCGCCTTCCAGCACCAGACGGCCGGTTTCCAGGACGTAGCCGTAGTGGGCCAGGGCCAGGGCCTGGGCGGCGTTCTGCTCCACCAGGAGGATGGTGGCCCCCTGGCGGTTCAAGTCCTCCAGCACGTTAAAAACCTCCCTGACCAGGAGGGGGGCGAGGCCCAGGGAGGGTTCGTCCAGCAGCAGCAGGCGGGGCCGGGATATGAGGGCCCGCCCCAGGGCCAGCATCTGCTGCTCGCCGCCGCTCAGGGTGCCGGCGGGCTGGGAGCGGCGCTCCGCCAGGCGGGGAAAGGTGGCATAGAGGCGCTCCAGCACCGGGGCCAGGTCCCTTTCCCGGCGGTGGTAGGCCCCCAGTAGCAGGTTCTCGTAGACCGTCAGATTGGCAAAGATGCGCCGGCCCTCCGGGACCACGGCCAAGCCCCGGGCCATGATCCGGTGCGGGGGCAGGCCCTGGATTTCCCGGCCTTCCAGAAAGATGCGGCCCCGGGTTAGGGGCGCCAAGCCCGCGATGGCCCGGAGGGCCGTGGTCTTCCCAGAGCCGTTGGCCCCCAGGAGGGCCACGATCTTCCCCAGGGGCACGTTGAAGGAGACCCCGTCCAGGGCCTTGATGGCGCCGTAAGACACGCTTAAATCCAGGACTTCCAGCATCTTATGAGCCGCTCTCAGGAGGGTGTAGGCCGGCAGGGACGCCGGCCCTACCAGCAGCACCCTCAACTCCCCAGATAAGCCCTGATCACCTCGGGGTGCCGCCGCACCGCCTCCGCGGGGCCCTGGGCGATGGTGAGGCCGTGGTCCAGCACCGTGAGGTGCTCACAGAGGCCCATGACCAGGCGCAGGTTGTGTTCGATGACCAGCATGGTCAGGCGGTGGTTTTTCTGAATATCTTTCAGGAAATACATCATTTCCCGGGTCTCCTGGGGGTTGAGGCCCGCGGCGGGTTCGTCCAGGAGGAGGAAGCTGGGCCGGGTGGCCAGTGCCCGGGCGATCTCCAGGCGGCGCTGGTGGCCGTAAGGAAGCTGCCCGGCCTTTTCCCCGGCCGCGCTCCCCAGCCCCACCTCATGGAGGAGGCAATGGGCCAGGAGGCGATGGTTCTTCTCCTCCCGGCGGTAGCGGGGCAGCCGCGCCACCGCCTCCCACCAGGAAGCATGGCTGCGGCAGTGGCAGCCCGCCAGGACGTTGTCCAATACTGTGAGGTCTGCGAACAGGCGGCTGTTCTGGAAGGTGCGGGCTATACCTAAGGTGGTGATTACGTGGGGAGGCAGGGCGGTGATGTCCCGGTGGCGGAAATAGACGGCCCCTTCGGTGGGCTTGAGGAAGCCGGAGACTAGGTTGAAGACCGTGGTCTTACCCGCGCCGTTGGGGCCGATGAGGCCGTAGAGGCCGCCTTCCGGCACCTCCAGGTTCAGGTCTTCCAGGGCCAGGAGGCCGCCGAAGCGCACGCCCAGGTTTCTTATAGTTAGCAAGGGCCTCTCTTTGGCCGGGATGTTCCCCATCACGGCAACTCCTGCCGGCTTTCTTTGAGCTGGCCGGGCAGTGGGAGGATCAACCCGGATCTCAAGATGAGGGGGCTGGAGGCCGGGAAATCCTGTAGCGACAGGTCCCGCATGAGCTGCAAAGACTTGTGCTGGTCATCCTTTCTCGGCCCCCCCGGGGGGTACTGGACAAAGGAGTGGATCCTGCCCCGTAGGAACCGGCCCTGTCGGTCAAGCTCCGCCCAGAGGATGGGGGCGTAGCCGCCGGCGCCTGCCAGGTTCATGCACTTGTAGGTGGCGAAATTTCCCAGGCTGTAGGCGATGAGCCGACCCTTATAGACCTCCAGGGCTCGGGGCACATGGGGGCCGTGGCCCAGGATCAGGGCGGCGCCCCGGTCAATGGCGTCGTGGGCAAATTTTACCAGGTTACCCCGGTTTTCCCCCAGGAAAATTTCCGTCTGGTTGCTCACATGCAAAGCCCTGGAGCCCTCGGCCCCGCCATGGACGGAAACCACCAGGATATCGTACGTTGGGGCCAGGTTCCCGATTTCCTTGAGCGCCTCGTGGGGGAAGGCCAGGGACCGGGGCGGCTCCCCGAAAGATACGGCGATGATTCCCACTTTCAGGCCTTTCACCGTAAACTCCGCCACTTCCCCGTCTTTGCTGGAATACTTGATCCCCGCGGCCTGCAGGGTCTTCTTGGTGGAGTTGCGGCCGGTGAACCCGAAATCATCGGCGTGGTTGTTGGCCAGGGAGAGCGCCTGGAGATGGGCCTCCTTAAGGTTTTGCGCCAGCCGGGTGGGGGTGCGGAAGGCAAAGACATTGCTCTGGGCCAGGTCCTTGGTGCAGACGCCGCCGTCGCACAGCGGGGCTTCCAGGTTGCCGAAACTGATGTCGGCCTGGCGGAAAATCTCCTTCACCTCGGAAAAGAGTGAAGCGCCGTCGTCGGGCGGCAGGCGTGAGTCGGGGAAATCCGTGCCCATGACGATGTCTCCCACCGCGGCCACGGTCACCGCGGCCGTCGGGTGGTCGTCCGGGTCCGGCGCTGCCCCTATCTGAGACATAAAGATGATCCAAAAGGAAAAGATGACCGTAAAAATCGCTCTAAGTCTCATATCGCTTCTGCCTCGCGAAAAAGGAGAGTCCCAGGGCTTCCCAGGAGAATTCCCGGCGGCCCAGGAGACCCCGGCGGAAAAAGAGGATCACCAACAGGAGGGCAGCGGAGAGGATGACCATCCGCAGGCCCGGGACCCCGGGCAGGGTAAGGCCCAGGAGGAGGTGGGGCTCCTCCACGAAGCGCAGCCCTTCCCCGGCCAGGGTGAAGAAGGCCGCGGCCAGCACCGCGCCGGTGGTGGAGCCCAGCCCGCCCACGACGATGATGATGAGCAGGTTGAAGGTGAGGAAAAAGGTGAAGAGCGAGGGCGAAATGGTGGTGATGAGGTGGGCCAGGAGGCCCCCTCCCACCCCGAAGAAAAAGGCGCTTAAAATATAGGCCAGGAGCAGGTGGCGGAAGGTGTTGACGCCCATGGCCCGGGCCGCGGTCTCGTCCTCCCGGATGGCCTGCATGGCCCGGCCATAGCTGGAATTCACCAGGCACACCACCACTGCCACCGTGGCCGCGGCCACGCCCCAGGACCACCAGAGGGTGGTGTAAGGGGACAGCCCCTTGAGGCCCAGGGGGCCGTTGGTGAGGCCCTGGAGGTTGTTGGCCAGGACCCGCACCACCTCGCCGAAGCCCAGGGTGACGATGGCCAGGTAGTCGCCCCGCACCCGGAGCACCGGGAAGCCGGTGAGGAAGCCGCAGGCCGCGGCCGCCAGCCCCCCGGCCAGGAGGGCCGCGGGGAAAGGCAGGGTGAGGTGGCTCAAGGGCCAGTACAGGGGCGTGACCAGGAAGTTGAGGGCCTTTTCCGCCGGGGTCAGGGTCAGGAGCGCGGCGGTGTAGGCGCCCAGGGTGATGAAGGCGTTGGGCCCCAGGTGGAGTTGGCCGCACACCCCGTTGATGAGATTGTAGGCCACCGCCAGGGTGATGAAGACGGCCAGGTTGTTGAGGAGGCGCACCTGGTATTCGTCCGCCCAGCGCCCCGCGGCCCAGATAAACAGGGCCAGCAGCGCCACCGCCCCCAGATTGAGCCAGAAATTCCGCTTCATGGTTTAGGCATAGTGCTTTTGGGGGAGGGGGCTAAGGGCAGAAGCCCTTACCCCCTTCCCCCAAGCATCTCTACAACTTCTCCTCTCCCACCATCTCCCCCAGGATGCCGGTGGGGCGCAGGAGGAGGATGACGATGAGCAGGGCGAAGGCCAGGGCGTCCCGGTAGCCGGCCCAGCTCGGGGCCAGGGCGACGATGAGCACTTCCAGGAGTCCCAGGATGAGCCCGCCCAGGACTGCGCCCGCGAGGTTGCCGATGCCCCCCAGGACCGCGGCGATGAAGGCCTTGAGGCCGGGGAGGATGCCCATGAAAGGGTTGACCTGGGGGTATTTCATGGCCCAGAGCAGGCCCCCGGCGCCGGCCAGGAGCGAGCCCAGGAGAAAAGTCAGGGCGATGATGCGGTTGACGTCGATGCCCAGGAGGCTGACGGTTTCCAGGTCTTTGGCGATGGCCCGCATGGCCCGGCCCGCCCGGGTGCGGTAAACGATGAGAAATAAAAGCCCGAGGAGGGCCGCAGTGATCGCAGGGATGATCAGGCTCAGGCGGGGGATGAAGAGGCCGCCCCAGGGGAGGACCCCGGCCAGGGCCGGGGGCACCGGGAAGGGCTGGGGGCGGCCGCCGGCGAGGACCAGGGCCAGGTTCTCCAGGAGGAAGGAGGCGGCGATGGCGGAGATGAGGAGCGACAGGCGGGGGGCCCGGCGGAGCGGCCGGTAGGCGCCCCGCTCCAGGAGCACGCCCAGGAGGCCGGTGAGGCCGATGGCCAGCCCAAAAGCTACCGGCCAGGGCCAGGCGAAAAGGCCCACGCCCATGACGGCCGCGTAGGCCGCGACCATGAGCAGGTCGCCGTGGGCGAAGTTGATGAGGCGCAGGATGCCGTACACCATGGTGTAGCCGATGGCGATGAGGGCGTAGAGGCTGCCCAGGGAGACGCCGTTGATGAGCTGCTGGAGGAGGGTGACTGCATCCACGGCGGGATTATATAAAAAAATGGGGGTGTTGGCCAGGGACAAGCGGTCATTCAATTTATTAATTTTTTTAGAAAAAATAATGAGTGAGGGGGGGATTTAAGGGAATTTTCCCCTTGACAAGAGATGGATTTCGATATATATTAAAAGCAATCCTTGCTCCCCCAGTTTGTTGTTTTCCAAGGTCTTGCCTGAAATAATGCAAGGCAGGGCAAACGAGACGGGGCAGGGCATGACGGCAAGGTGGTTCCTGCCTTACCTTGCCGGGGCAGGAGAATGGCCGATTCGTGAAAACCGGGTCGGCCATTTCCTTTTGGGGGTAATTCTATAAATGGTCTGGGGGGAGGATTTCAAAGGGCGAAGTTGATGAGGCGCAGGAGGCCGTAGACCATGGTGTAGCCGATGGCGATGAGGGCGTAGAGGCTGCCCAGGGAGAGGGGGACAAAAAATAATTTGTAAATTCTTCCTTTAACATAGCGAATTCTCTAATGTTTCCCTTTGCGGTTTCCGAAAATTTATGATAAGAAAATTCTAAGATTCAGGGGAACGGGAATGGTCCAACCTTATGCAAATAGTTCTCGATACAAAGATTGCAGAACGATATCATAGCGCCTCTCAGAGAATCAGAGTATTAACTGAGGCTTGGGTTGGTAATGAGGTTTTTTGCCCAGCTTGTGGTTGTGAAATAAGCCGCTATGAAAGCAATAGACCGGTTGCTGATTATTTCTGCTCAAAATGTAGGGAAGAATATGAATTAAAAAGCAAAAAAGACTCAATAGGCAACAAGATTGTTGATGGCGCTTATAAAACAATGATGGAAAGATTACAAAGCGATAATAGCCCTAATCTTTTCTTATTAAATTATAATATAAGCTATGAAGTTATAAATTTCCTAGTAATACCAAAGCAGTTCTTCATACCAGAGATAATCGAGATAAGAAAACCCCTTTCGCACTTGGCAAGGCGGGCATATTGGGTCGGTTGTAATATCTCATTACAACATATTCCGCAAATGGGAAAAATATTTTACGTTAA
>Ga0315268_10008921_pt1 | contig 10442 bp, 9 predicted proteins | sample C1_top_MG_FD_204535 | JGI IMG/M metagenome (GOLD analysis project Ga0315268, IMG submission 204535) | Sediment microbial communities from Yellowstone Lake, YNP, Wyoming, USA - C1_top | ecosystem: Environmental > Aquatic > Freshwater > Lake > Sediment | place: USA: Wyoming | collected 2017-08-01 | reverse complement strand
GCTGGCAGTGAGGCTCGGAAGTGAGGGAAACCATGGAGTTGGGACAAGCTATTACTTGGTTGCGAAAATCAGCGTAAATAATTGCGAGCCTTCTCAAAGACCAGGACTATATAAAGTCCCCCTTTGAAAAAGGGGGACTTAGGGGGATTTCATGGGGTTATAAAATCCCCCCTACCCCCCCTTTGGAAAAGGGGGGGGATAAAAATGGGTCTCAAATAATGCGCCAACTTCTGCAATTAAGTACTATGAGCCCGGGGAAGGGGGCGAGTCCCGGGGCAGGGCGGTGGGGCCAGGGCCGGCCCCCAAGGCGGGGCTGGCTGCCGGCGCTCATCCTCCTGACCTTTTGGGCCCTTCCCGGCTGGGCCGCCCCCGCCCCCGACCCCCTGCTGGAGGACCTGCACTACCGGGTGGACGTGCTGCTCTGGCAGGATGTCGCCCGGGCCAGGCTCACCCTGAAAAGCCTGGGAACCGGGAGGTACCTGGCCGAGATCTCGGTGTCGGCTCTGGGCATGTTGCAGACCCTGAGCGGCGAGCGCCAGGAAAGCTACCAGACCGAGATGGTGTGGCGGGATGGGAGGCTCATGCCGGTGGTTTACCGGGAGGAGTCCCGGCGGCGGGGTAAGCGCCGTTTGAAAGAATACCGCTTCGACTACGTCCGGGGCAAACTGGAACTGTGGCAACTGCAGGAAGGGAAGGGGTTGGTGCGCAAATGGCAGACCGCCCTGACGGAGCCCATATACGATCCTTTAAGCGCGTGCTACAATTGCCGCCTGGGTTTTCTGGGGCCCATGCGGGCCGGCCAGGTGTTCAAGATCAGGGGCATACCTTACCCCAAACCCGAGGTGATGGAGATACGCGTCGGTCCGGAGACGAGCCAGGGCCGCCAGATCACGATATCCATCGTCCACCAGGGCCGCAAGGGGCCGAACCTGGTGTTTGCCTGGTTAGACGGTCAGTTGGTGCCCCAACGGGCTTGGACCACGGTTTGGGGGTTCGGCAAGGTCAGCGGCGAGCTCCTGCCGGGGGGCAAAGGCTTGGAGGCGGGGCTGCCGGAAGTGGCGGCGGCCCGGGAGGCTGACGCCAACCCCCGGAAGTTGAAGGACCTTTAAAGGACTGCGGTGGGAGCCTCGGGCGGTGGAAGGCGGGTGAGACCGCCGAATCAGAAAAGGTCCGGCGCCGGGGCAAGCCCTGCCGCCGGGCAACGAATTCGCGCCCCTGTTCTCCCTTGCTTTTTAAAAAATGATGATTATTTTTTAATTAAGCCAGCCTGAGGACCGGAAAATCTGCCTCCGGCCCCCCTAAAGCACTGCGACTGGAAGGGGCGCGATGTGGAGGTTGCAGTCCCACCAGGCTGGTTTATGGGGTCATGCGTTGAGCATGGCCTTTTTTTGGGGTAAAATTCCGGACAACCTGCGGTTCAATCCTGGGCCTGCCCCCTTCCGCCCCGTCCGGTTCCTTTTATACCAAGTCGAGACCTCCGGAAAATGTGAGAAATCCCAATAAGGAACTTCTTTTAATTCCCTCCCCCTTGGGGGGGGAGGATCAGGGTGGGGGTGATTATTCTGCCCATGTCAGTGCGTTATATCCCCCTCCCCCTAACCCCCTCCCACCAGGGGAGGGGGAAGAAACCAAGACCCTTTTCGGTCAGAAGGTTATTTTGCCCAGATCTCAAGTGGCATTGGAACAAATGGCCCCGGCATCCCGCTGGTGCCGGCGCAGGCTGAAGCCTGCGGCTACAAATAATAACTTGAGAGCTCTGCAAAAGGCTTAGTCGAAATAGCAAGGTCCTAATAATCCCCCTAAATCCCCCTTTAGCAAAGGGGGACTTAAAATAGTTTCACATGATTTATCAATGAGTTATCTTTAATTACCCCCCCTTTCTTAAAGGGGGGTAGGGGGGATTATAAGGCCTTCCAGCCGCGAGAAGATTGATCTTGATACTTTTGCAGAGGCCTCAACTTCATAGCGCCATTCACTGTTAGTCTCGGTTGGAGCTACCGATTCCCCCTCTTTTCGGCCTCCCTTTTTTCGCCCCTCTTTTCCCTCTCGTTCCGGTCCCCGGCGATTGACAAATACCTTGCATTATTTTAAGATTTCGGTTGTAACTTTGAGAAACTTTAGGCAGGGGCAGACATTGGCATGGAGAAAAACGATCTGGAAATCATAGCGGAGATGATGGAGCGGGACCCGGAGTTGAGACGTTACGTGGAAGAACACCGGGAGTTTGAGCGTCTATTGGAGGAATTCAACCGGCGTCCCTATCTTACCGCGGCAGAGACCGTGGAGCGGAAGCGGTTGCAGAAGTTGAAGCTGGCCGGGCGCGACCGGATTGAGCAGATTTTGGCCAAATATCGGCAAAAGGAAGGCGTGCTATGAAAAAGACCGGCGCCCAAATCCTGCTGGAGTGTTTAAAACGGGAAGAAGTCAAGCACATCTTTGGCTACCCGGGCGGGGTAGTCCTGGATATCTACGATGAGCTCACGCGGCACCCGGATATCAAGCATATCCTGGTGCGGCACGAACAGGCGGCGGCGCACGCCGCGGACGGCTACGCCCGGGCCAGTTCCAAGGTGGGGGTGGCCCTGGTGACCTCCGGCCCCGGCGCCACCAACACGGTGACGGGCATCGCCTCGGCCTACATGGATTCCATTCCCATCGTGGTGCTCACCGGCCAGGTGCCCACTGCCCTCATCGGCAACGATGCCTTCCAGGAAGTGGACATCGTGGGCATCACCCGGCCTTGCACCAAGCACAACTATCTGGTGAAGGACATCAACCAACTGGCCGCCACTATCCACGAGGCCTTCTATATCGCCCGCTCCGGGCGGCCGGGGCCGGTGCTGGTGGACCTCCCCAAGGATGTAATCCAGGCCAGTACGGTCCCCAAGTTTCCGGAGACCATCAAGATCAAGAGTTATAACCCTACGTACCACGCCAACCCCCGGCAGGTGAAACGGGCGTTGGATCTGATCTTGAGCGCCAAGAAGCCGGTGCTCTACACCGGGGGCGGCATCATCCTGTCCAATGCCTCCAAGGAGCTCTTCCAGTTCGCCGAAACCCTGCAGATTCCGGTGACCAGCACCCTCATGGGGCTGGGGGGCTTTCCGGGCGACCATCCCCTGTGGATGGGGATGCTGGGCATGCACGGCACCTATTGCGCCAATATGGCGGTATCCCAGTCCGACGTCCTGATCGCGGTGGGGGCCCGCTTCGATGACCGGGTCACCGGCAAGCTGGCGGAATTCGCACCCCATGCCAAGATCATCCACATCGACATCGACCCCAGCTCCATCAGTAAAAACGTGGTGGTGGACATTCCCATCGTGGGCGATTGCCGGGATGCCCTGCAGCAGCTCAACGGTCTGCTGGGCGCCATGGCGGCCAAAGATTATGCTGCAGACCGGACCCCGTGGCTGGGGACCGTCAACGACTGGGAGCAGAAGCACCCCCTCACCTACACCTGGAGCGACACCACCATCAAGCCCCAGTACGTGGTGGAGAAGCTCTATGAGTTGACCAAGGGTGAGGCCTACATCACCACCGAGGTGGGCCAGAACCAGATGTGGGCCGCCCAGTTCTATAGGTTCAAACGCCCCCGGCAGCTGATGACCTCCGGCGGCCTGGGGGTCATGGGTTACGGCTTACCCGCGGCCATGGGGGTCCAGGTGGCCCTGCCCGACGCCACGGTCATCGACATCGCCGGGGACGGCAGCATCCAGATGAACATCCAGGAACTGATCACGGTGGTGGAAAACCAGCTGCCGGTGAAGGTCGCCATCCTGAACAACGCTTTCCTGGGCATGGTGCGGCAGTGGCAGCAGCTGTTTTACGGACGGCGCTACAGCGCCACTCCCATGACGGCCCCGGATTTTGTCAAGCTGGCCGACGCTTACGGCGCCGTGGGCCTGAGGGCCACCAAGCCTGAAGAAGTGGAGCCGGTGATTCGGGAGGCGCTCAATACCCCCCGTCCGGTGATCATGGACTTCCGGGTGGAACCGGAAGAGTGCGTCATGCCCATGGTGCCCGCCGGCAAAGCCATGCACGAGATGTTACTGGCCTAGGAGCGAGAGATGGAACCGCGGCATACCATATCAGTGTGGGTGGATAATACTCCCGGAGTGCTGTCCCGGGTTACCGGCTTGTTCAGCGGCCGGGGCTTCAATATCGAAAGTCTGTGCGTGGCCGAGACCACGGAGCCGGACGTCTCCCGCATCACTTTGGTGTCCACCGGCGATGAGCAGATCGTCGAGCAGATCATCAAGCAGCTGCGCAAGCTCATCAACGTCATCAGGGTGGTGGACTTAAGCGAGTTGGAGCACGTGGAGCGGGAAATGGCCTTAGTAAGGGTCAAGGCCGAGGACCGGTCCCGGGCCGAAGTGCTGAGGATTGCCGACATCTTCCGCTGCCGGGTGGTGGACGTCAACCCCACCACCTATACCCTGGAAATCACCGGCAACCACGAAAAAATCGGGGCGGTGCTGGGCCTCTTGAAGCTGCACGGCATCCAGGAAGTGGTGCGCAGCGGCACCCTGGCCATCCAGCGCAGCAAGAAGGAGTGAAGCAGCCGTCAGCTTTCAGCTATCAGCGGTCAGCTTTTTAGTTTCGGGTTTCGAGTTTTGAGTTTTGAGGAAAAAATGTAGGATGGGCACCGCCCACCACAATCGGCGGGCAATGCCCGCCCTACATGAGCTTTTTTTATTTTTTGCTGACCGCTGATAGCTGACCGCTGAAAGCTCTTTCAAGAAAGGAATGCGACCGATGAAAATGTACTACGACAAAGACGCGGATTTGGGATTGTTCAAGGGCAAGAAAGTGGCCATCGTGGGCTTCGGCTCCCAGGGCCACGCCCAGGCCCTGAACCTCCGGGACAGCGGCGTTAAGGTGATCGTGGCCGAGATGCCGGGCACCCCTAACTATGAGTTGGCTTTGAAATACAAGTTCAAGCCGGTGTCGGCCTCCGAGGCCGCGGCCCAGGCGCAGGTGGTGCAGATCCTGACCCAGGACCACGTCCAGGCCCAGCTTTACGAACGGGACCTGAAGCCCCACATGGGGGCGGGCAAGACCCTGCTTTTCTCCCACGGCTTCAATATTCACTTCGGCCAGATTGTGCCGGACCCCCAGGTGGACGTCATCATGGTGGCCCCCAAGGGCCCCGGCCACCTGGTGCGCAGCGAATACGAGAAAGGGGCCGGGGTGCCGGCCCTGGTGGCCGTGCAGCAGAATCCCTCGGGTAAGGCCCTGGCCATCGCCCTGGCCTATGCCAAGGGCATCGGCGCCACCCGGGCCGGGGTCCTGGAGACTTCCTTCCGGGAAGAGACCGAAACGGACCTGTTCGGCGAGCAGTGCGTGCTCTGCGGCGGCGTCTCGGAGTTGGTGAAGGCCGGCTTCGACACCCTGGTGGAGGCGGGTTACGCCCCGGAAATCGCCTACTTTGAGTGCCTGCACGAACTGAAGCTCATCGTAGACCTGTTCTACCAGGGCGGCATCAGCTACATGCGCTATTCCGTCAGCGACACCGCGGAGTTCGGCGACTACACCCGGGGCAATCGCATCATCACCGAAGAGACCCGGGAGGAGATGCGCCAGATCCTCTATGAGGTCCAGTCCGGCGAATTCGCCAAGGAATGGATCCTGGAGAACCAGGCTAATCGGCCCGTGTTCAATGCCATGCGGCGCCACGAAGCGGCCCACCCCATGGAAGAAGTGGGCAAGAAGCTCCGGGCCATGATGGGGTGGTTGAAAAAGTAAGGGTGAAAAGGGAAAAAGGTTAAAGGGGAAAAAGGCGAAAAGGAATGGTATTAAAATAATGTCCAGGGAACCTTTCTTTCTCTTGAACTTTTTCGCCGGTTCACCTCTTTGCCTTTTTCCCCTGAATGAGGGCGGCTGTCAATCATGAGCCAATCCGTTGGCGGGGGTGGGGGGGTAATTGCAGCTCCCGGCTACCGCTTTATTTTGGCCAGCCTGGTTCTGGTTATTCTGGGGCTTAGTACCGGCTGGTCCTGGCTTACCTGGCTGGGCTTCCTGGGGGGCGGCTTTTTCGCTTACTTCTTCCGGAACCCGGAGCGGGTCATCCCGCCGGAGCCGGAGGCCATCGTCTCGCCCGCGGACGGCAAAGTGGTCATGGTGGATGAGGTCCAGGAAGAGCGGTTTTTGAAAGGCCCGGCCCGTCGGGTGGCCATTTTCATGAACGTCTTTGACGTGCATGTGAACCGGGCGCCGCTAGCCGGCGCGGTGGTGGACCAGGTGCATACGCCCGGAGCCTTTGGGGCCGCGTTCCGGCAGGAAGCCGGCTGGGAAAACGAGCAGCAGGCCATGATGCTGGAGGGCGACGGCGGACGCCGGGCGCTGGTGGTGCAGATCGCCGGCCTGCTGGCCCGCCGCATCATCAGCTATGCGCATCCGGGGGACCGGCTGGCCCGGGGGGAGCGCTTCGGGATGATCTGCTTCGGCTCCCGGGTGGACCTGTACCTGCCGCCGCAAGTGGAGCTCAGGGTGCAGCTGGGACAGCGGGTCAAAGCCGGCAGCAGCATCATCGGCAAGTGGACTTAAACAGGTAGGCGCGGGGTTTCTTCGCAACTACGGAAAATCGCAGGAGGCTGGCATGGCTTTCCGCAAAAGGCGCAAAAAGCGCGACCGGCGTCGGTTCAGGGGCGTTTTCCTGCTTCCCAACCTCATCACCACCGGCAGTCTCTTTGCCGGGTTTTACGCCATCGTGGCGGCCATCGACGGCAGGTTTCACGCCGCGGCTATCGCCATCCTGGTCTCCCTGGTGCTGGACGGCCTGGACGGCAGAATCGCCCGCTTGACCCAGAGCACCTCGGGCTTTGGGGTGCAATATGATTCCCTGGCCGACCTGGTGGCCTTCGGGGTGGCCCCGGGCCTGCTGGTTTATCTCTGGGCCTTGAGGCCATATCAGCAGTTCGGCTGGGTGGCGGCGTTTCTCTTCGTGGTGTGCGGCGCCCTGAGGCTGGCCCGCTTCAACGTGCAGCAGGGGTCCATGGACCCGCGCTACTTCAACGGCCTGCCCATCCCCGCGGCCGCCACCCTGATTGCCACCTCCATCCTCTTTTATTATGAAATCGGCGAGTGGGCCCCGGAACGCCATGTTTACATCCTGGCCATGATCTACCTGCTCTCCTTTCTGATGGTGAGCAACATCAAGTACGTCAGTTTCAAGAAGATGGAGCTCTTCCGGCGGCACCCTTTCCACACCCTGGTGGCACTGGTGCTGTTGTTCGTGGTGGTGGCCACCGCGCCCACCATCATGGGATTTTTGTGCATGGTGGTGTACGTGGCTTCCGGACCCATCAGCACCTACCTGTATTATCGGCGGCCGGCCCTGCCTGAGAGAGGGGAAGAAGAGGCCCCGGCCCCCAAGCCTTCCAACCCTTGAGGGTGAACCGGGACCGGCGGTGACTTATTAATAATTGTGGGAGCTCTGAAAAAGGCTTAGCCGAAATCGGAAGGCGTGCATAATCCCCTTAAATCCCAGTGCTGTCCGGCACGCTATTTGCGTAGCAGGGTCACGGCCGGAAAGGGTAAACCAGGCTCAAGTAGGGTGCGTTCTACGCACCAATAATGGCGCGTGAAACGCGCCCTACATGAATATCTTTCTTTAATAACCCCCCCCTTTCTTAAAGGGGGGAAGGGGGGATTATAAGACCTTCCGCCCGCGCGAATATTGATCTTGATGCTTTTGCCGAGAGGTCTCGTTGTCTCAGTCCCCCGAAAGAATGCCACCCCCTGGTCAGAGGTGAAAAATAGACTTGTCTCTTTGGCAAGGTTCTGTAATAATTATTTTTAGTATGAATTGCACCATGACCACTCCGCCGATTTTCCGCCTCTCCCGGGAGGTCTTCCCGGGCCTGGCGCTGCTGCGCTTGTTGCCTGCCCAATAGGCAGGCATTCATCCCACTCTCCCAGCCAATTTGGCAAACATATTGTTTTTACTACAACATTTAAAGAGACGCTGGTATAATGCCATTGTCCTCCCAAGTAAAGGGGAGATTTAACTATGCCTGAGAAGATATATATTTTCGACACCACCCTCAGGGACGGGGAGCAGACGCCCGGGGCCAATCTCAACGTGGACGAAAAACTGCAGATCGCCCGGCACCTGGAACTCCTCAACGTGGATATCATCGAGGCCGGATTTCCCATCGCCTCCCGGGGGGATTTCGAGGCGGTGCGGGCCGTGGCCCGGGAGATCCGGGGGCCCCAGATCGCGGGTCTGGCCCGGGCCTTTGAAAAAGACATCGACGCAGCCTGGGAAGCGGTCAAGGAGGCGACCAATCCCCGCATCCACACCTTCATCTCCACCTCCGACATCCACCTGAAATACCAGATGAAGAAGTCCCGGGAAGAGGTGCTGGAGATGGCGGTGGCCGCGGTGAAACACGCCTGCCGCTATACCGCCAACGTGGAGTTCTCCGCCATGGACGCGTCCAGGAGCGACCTGGACTACGTGGCCCGGGTCTTCAGTGCGGTCATCGAGGCGGGCGCCAGGACCCTGAATTTCCCCGACACCGTGGGCTACGCCATCCCCCACGAGTTCGGGGCCAAGATCAAGTACCTGATGGAGCATATCCCCAACATCCATAAGGCGGTGCTCTCGGTGCACTGCCACAACGACCTGGGGCTGGCCGTGGCCAACACCCTGGCCGCGGTCATGAACGGGGTGCGCCAGGTGGAGGTCACCATCAACGGCATCGGCGAACGGGCCGGCAACGCTTCCCTGGAAGAAGTGGTCATGGCCCTGGCCACCCGGAAAGACCTGTTCGCTTATTATACGGACATCGTCACCCAGTACATCTATCCTACCAGCCGCCTGACCAGTAAGCTTTCGGGGGTGCCGGTGCAGCCCAACAAGGCCATCGTCGGGGCCAACGCCTTTGCCCACGAGTCGGGGATCCACCAGGATGGGGTGCTGAAAGAGGCCAGCACTTTCGAGATCATGACGCCCACCGCGGTGGGCATCAAGAAAAGCTCCCTCCCCCTGGGGAAACTTTCGGGGCGGCACGCCTTCAAGAAGAAGCTCCAGGAGATGGGCTATTACCTGGCCGACGACGAACTGAACCGGGTCTTCTCCCGCTTCAAGGACCTGGCGGACCGCAAGAAAAGCGTGTTCGACGAAGACCTGACCAGCCTGGTGGAGACGGAAGTCATCTACAAGTCGGTGCCCGAGCATTTCAAGCTCATGGACCTGGTGGTGCTCACCGGCACCATGGTGAAGCCCACCGCCACCGTCAAGATGGAGGTGGGAGGGGTGCTGCACAGCTACTCGTCCTTCGGGGACGGGCCCATTGACGCCACCTACAAGGCCATCACCCACGTGGCCCAGTCCAAGTGCAGTCTCTTGAAGTTTGCGGTGACCGCCATCACCGGCGGCACCGAGGCCCTGGGGGAGGTGTCGGTGCGCCTGGAGGACGGCGGCCACATCGTCACCGGCCAGGGGGTGGACCCCGACATCGTCACCGCCAGCGCCCGGGCCTACATCAACGGCTTGAACCGCCTCCACTTCCTGAAGGAGCTGGGGCCCCGGGGGGCGAAACCGGAAAAACTGTGAGCAGTGAGCAGTGAGCAGTCAGCAGTGAGCAGTGAGCAGTGAGCAGTAAGCAGTAAGCAGTAAGCAGTGAGCAGTGAGACGAGAAAATAAAAACTCGAAACTCGAAACTCAAAAATGGCCAAACCTCAAACCATCACCCAGAAGATTTTGGCGGCCCACGCCGATAAAGACTATGTGGCGCCCGGGGAACTGATCCAGGCCAAGGTGGACATCGCCCTGGGAAACGATATCACCGCGCCCTTGGCCATCCGGGCCTTCCGGGAGGCCGGGGCCTCCCGGGTCTTTGACCGGGACCGGGTGGTGCTGGTCTGCGACCATTTTGCTCCCAACAAGGACATCCCGTCGGCGATCCAGTGCCAGACGGTGCGCCAGTTTTCCCGGGAGCAGCAGCTCCGCCATTTTTACGAAGGCGGCGAGATGGGGGTGGAACACGCCCTGCTGCCGGAAAAGGGCATCGTGGGCCCCGGGGACCTGGTCATCGGCGCCGACAGCCACACCTGCACCTACGGCGCCCTGGGGGCCTTCGCCACCGGGGTGGGCTCCACGGACCTGGCCGCGGCCATGATCACCGGCGAGTGCTGGCTCAAGGTGCCGGAGTCCATCAGGTTCGTCTACACCGGGAAACTGCGGCCCTGGGTCACGGGCAAAGATCTGATCCTGCTCACCATCGGCGACATCGGAGTGGACGGGGCCAATTACCATGCCATGGAGTTCACCGGCGATGCCCTGGGGCAGTTGTCCATGGCCGATCGTTTCTCCATGACCAACATGGCGGTGGAAGCCGGCGCCAAAAACGGCATCATGGTCCCGGATGAGACCACGTTGGAATATGCCCAGGGCCGCACCTTGCGCCCTTACACCCTGTACCGCAGCGACC
>Ga0315268_10008920_pt1 | contig 10442 bp, 9 predicted proteins | sample C1_top_MG_FD_204535 | JGI IMG/M metagenome (GOLD analysis project Ga0315268, IMG submission 204535) | Sediment microbial communities from Yellowstone Lake, YNP, Wyoming, USA - C1_top | ecosystem: Environmental > Aquatic > Freshwater > Lake > Sediment | place: USA: Wyoming | collected 2017-08-01 | reverse complement strand
ACACGTTTGGAGGCGCGTCCCTTGCTCACGCATCCGCGCTCGCGACACTCGACGTGATCGAAGATGAGAAGCTCATCGACCGCGCGGCCAAGGTCGGCAAGGAGACGAAGAAGCGCTTGGAGGAGATGCAGGAGAAGTACGAGATCATCGGGGACACACGCGGCATGGGCTTGATGCTAGCGCACGAGTTCGTCCAGGACAGGAAGTCCAAGAAGAACGCCGCGAAGAGCAGGGACAAGATCTCGGACATGGCCTTCAAGAAGGGGCTGATGCTCCTGCCATGCGGAAAGTCTAACATCAGGTACATCCCGCCGCTGAACATACCGCAGGAGCAGCTCGATGTCGGCCTCGAGATCCTCGAGGATTGCATCAAGTTCGTCAACAAGAGCAGGGCGGACTGAGCACGCAAACTCCTTTTCCTTTTCTGGAATCCCGCATATGCGGGATTCCCAAGGTTTCATTTATCTATTCGCCAGTCTATGACGTCGAGAGGATTGGCGGAAATGTCCGATGACAGGGAAGACAGTGGTTCGTACCACGACATGACCATTGCGACCCTCTACAGACTCGACCCTGACAAGCTGAAGGCGGTTCGAAGAGCCATCTCTGGATCCACGAGATGCCCACAGTGCGACGCTCTGAACCGCGCAGACCAGCCAAGGTGTGACAAGTGCGGGGCCAAGCTGTATCCCGAGGTTCCCGACAACGATGAGGAAAAGGCAGCCAAAGGGAATCGATGAAGACTTGCGAGTTGCCACAAAGAGTTCTTTAGCAAAGTCTCGTACCCTCACACCAATGGGCAACCTGACCGTGGCAGTCATAGGCGCTCCCGACTATGCGAAGAACCTGGGGAAGAAATCGACGACTTCAGACATAACCTTCTTCGACCAGAAGAGAGGGGACTTCACAATCACATACGTGGAGCCGACCAAGTACCCTGAGAAGCTGGCTCCTCTATTCTACACAGCCTCGATGGCAAACATCGCCCTCGTCATCGTTGATCAGATCAACCCAGTCCTCGGGGAGTGCATCTTGATGCTCGACTGCGTCGGAGTGAAGAGAGGTTACATCGTCCTGAGGAACTTCCTAACTCCGGAGCAGATCGCACCTTTCATCAAAGAGACGGTTCTTGACCGCTACGTCTTCCTCATCGATGATCCTGTTCGAATCCGAGAAACCCTTATGGCTGAGGCCGAGAAACTGAGTGTCGACGGACCGCCTGTGGAAGATGCGTCAGCTGGAATCATTCCGATAGACCATTTCTTCGATGTGAAAGGTATTGGGACCGTAGTCCTGGGCTGGGTCGCCGAGGGTTTCGTGAGAAGGCATGACAAGGTGAAAGTGCTCCCTGGCACCTTGGAAACTGAAATACGCTCGATTCAGAAACACGATGATGACTTTGATTGGGCCGTAACCGGAGACAGGGTCGGCATAGCACTGAAAGGAGTCGAAGTAGACGGACTCGAGAGAGGGATGGTTCTGACGAATGAACCGTCTTTGAAATGCACGGCCAAACTGACCGCGAGAGCGAACCTGGTGAAGTACTGGCTGAACCCGATCAAACCCGGCATGGTGGTCCACTTGGGCCATTGGATGCAGTTCGTTCCAGCTAGGATCGAGGAAGTGATGAACGGTGACGACTGGAGAAAGCCGTATCTGACCCTTAGTCTTCAGAAGGAGCTGGTGTTCCATCCGGATTCTCGCGCGGTAATCACCCATCTAGAAGGCGGCAAATTCAGAGTGCTGGGCACGTTTGAGCTGTGAGGCTAGCTGCCTTCGCGCGCTCGGAGTGTCACAGAGTTGTTGTTTGGAGAGGCGGGCGGGAGCCCGCCTCCTTTGGCGTTTACTCCAATATCGGGAGGCGCTTCACCAATGGAGTGTTGGACCACCACTTTCCAAGACCAAGCCATCTGCCGGGCTTCACGAGGGTCATGGCAAGGAAGAGTATCATGTAGACTATGTGATCATCCGTTATCGGATTGTTCGCCGGGGGCAAGTTCGTCGACCATAGAAGGACCATCAACAAGGCCCCAGCATAGCCGGAGATCTTGGTACCTATTCCAAGTATGACAGCCCCTCCGATCAACAGGAGCGCGGCCATGAATAGCACGTCAATACCAGTGTTGCCCGAGAGGCCGTTGTAGAAGCCGCTCAGAGGACCAGAGGACGCATATTGCAGATATCCCGAGGTGGGAGACCCTCCGTTCAACCATGATTTGCTCGACGCCGTGGCATATCCCAGACCGAACAGCTTGTCAAAGAATGCCCAAATCATCGTCCAGCCGAGGACCAGTCTGATCCCCACCCATGCATACTGCTCTTTCGTGAGTTTTTCGAACTTCATCTCAATTCACCGCCGTAGATAACGGCGTTAATAAGGAATGCGCGATGGTTTATCTAGTTATTGGCGAACGAATGCTTAGGCGAGGGTTTTAGGGTCTCCTAAACCGAAAGCGTCAGAGCGCTGAACCCGAACCATCACTCCACCAGTAGATGGAGACACTGACAATCGAAGACGTCCCTCGAGGCGATGGCAGCGGGCCCGGTGGGATTTGAACCCACGTCGTCGGCTTCGAAGGCCAAAAGGATATCCTAACTACCCCACGGGCCCTGGATAGTGATTGACCCAGCCTATAATATCCTTTGGCGATGAAGACTTGCGCGATTGCGAACGCCGTCACTCGACTACTAAATGGCTACATGTAGTCAGAGAACCGTTATATGCCAGTCATCGTCAAGGACTAGATGCTGGTCAAGGGAGTCGTCTTCTATCTGGAGTCGGGCCTTCCATCCGAAGCGAAGTCCCTTCTCGAAGACTTCAGATTGGCAGTTAACAACTCGATCCGAGCAGGTCTTCAAGCGCGAGTCACTTCGAGGAACGCCTTGGTCAAAATCGCGTACAAGGATTTTCGCCAGGAACACCCGAGGATGTACTCCCAGCATCTGGTATCAGCCTTCGAAGTGGCTTGTGGCATCCTCAAGAACCACCGCAAGCGCCTCCGGAATGGTGTCACTGACAGAATCCCGTTTGTCAAGCGCCTGATGATGAAAACCGAGAACCAGGCGTACAAGCTCGATCGAAGGTCGGGAATGATAGATCTCCCTATCAGGGCTGGTTGCCATGTCGAGCTTAGGCTCGTCGTCAGCCAGTATCACCGGAAGTATCTGGATGACATGACTCTCTCCCTCGGATCCCTAACAGTTCTTCCGGATCGAGTCATAGTGGCGTTCAGGAAGGATGCGCCGAAGCCGTTTGTGCCCGTGTCTGCTCTCTCGCTCGACACGAACGAGAGGAGCCTGGACGGCGTGCTCATCACGGACGACACAAGCATGACCGTCAAAGCGGAGTTCCCAGACATCGCAGTAATCCAGCAGCGTCATCACGACAGGCGCAAGAGGCTCCAGAGGAAGAAAGCTCGTGACCGCCGAACTTCCAGGAACCTGTGCAGGAGGGAGGGAGCGAGGGAGCATCACCGAATCGACTACAGGCTTCACCAGGTGGCCAACTCGGTCCTGAAGTTCGCGGAGGAGCGCAGATCTGCAGTCATTCTCGAGGATCTGAAGGGAATAAGGCCGAAATGGAATAAGGAATTGAATCGGCGCATAAGCTTGTGGCCCAGAAGGAAGCTCCATCAGATCATCGAGTACAAAGCTCAGTGGAGAGGCGTCCCGGTGGTCAAGGTAGATCCAAGAAACAGCAGCAGAAAGTGCCCGGCATGTGGGAGGATACAAGATTCCCGAATGGGCGCGGAGTTCAAATGCGAGTGCGGCTGGCACCTCGACAGGCACATAAATGCCAGCCTGAACCTGCTGCAAACAGCCATCTCGAATGGGATGGCAGGGGGTTTACGGTTCAACCCCGGCGCGTTCCAGCATGACGTGATGATGATCCTATACGAGCCAGCGATGGCCGCACGGTCGGAGCCGAATGGAACGAGTGGCGTTGTTGGAGTGACCTAGATGTCACCACCCGATGATGCAACAGAACCGGCGATGGCATCAATGTCTGTGAGTCAACAGACGGAGAAGGACATACACCAGGATGAACAGGAGAATGGCCAGACCCAACATGCCGAAAGGGTATTCGATGAAAGCGCCAGTCATGCAGCAAGAGGAATCCGATTTCCTCTTCAATAGAGTTGGGCCGAATCACACGTTCCTCAGATTCGATTTGATGAAGGGAACCAAACCACCCTGGTCAAGAATCGCTTTAACGTGCTTTGGGATCTTGTCAAGAGCCGCCATCTTGGAGCCATCGATAGAAGCAAGAGTGCCTGCTTCAACTTCAAGCATGGCAGAATCGCCATCCTTGAACACGGAATCGGCCGTCCCCGAAACGATGACGTGCAGTCCTAGATTGATCGCGTTCCTGTAGAATATCCGCGCGAACGATCTTGCGACGATGGCTTGAACCCCACTGCGCTTGAGCGCGATGACCGCCTGTTCCCGGCTTGAGCCACATCCGAAGTTTCTTCCAGCCACGATGATGTCCCCTTCCTTGACTCCCGCTGCAAAGTCCTTGTTTGCACCCTCCATCGCGTGAGAAGCGAGATGGGCTGGATCGTAGCTGTCCAGATATCTCCCAGGGATTATCAGATCAGTATTGACATCATCCCCGAAGAGCCAGATTCTCGGTTTGCCACTCATTTCAAGAACCTCCTCGGGTCCGCAATCTTGCCCTCGATCGCGCTCGCAGCCACCGTGGCGGGGCTCGCTAGATATATGACGGCCTCATCGGATCCCATCCGCCCACGGAAGTTCCTGTTGCTGGAGGAGATACAGACTTCTCCAGGACCCAGCACCCCCTCGTGAGAGCCAAGACACGGTCCACAGCCAGGAGGTAACAGGGTGCCGCCCGCCGTGACGATTGTTTGGGCAACACCCATGTCAATGGCATCGACTAGTATCTTCCGAGATGCTGGTGCGACAATGAGTCTGCAGCTTGGGAACACTTTTCTGCCTTTGATTACCTCGGCAGCTGCAATTAGGTCTTCCAGGCGACCGTTGGTGCACGTTCCAATGAATGCCTGGTCTATGCCGACGCCTTCGAGCTTGTCCACACTTCTTGAAATTTCCACCTTGTCAGGACCAGCGACTATTGGACCCAACTTCGAGACCTCGACCTCCATACGACGCTCGAACTCCGCACCTGGGTCGGACCTCACCACGGCCTTGACAGGGGGATCATATCCTCTGAACCATTCCTTGGTCACGGCATCGGGAACGACGATCGCAGCCTTGGCACCCATCTCCACACTCATGTTGCAGAGGACCATTCTGCCGGCTATTGGCATGTCCTGGATGAGAGAACCATCGAACTCGATGCACTTGTAATCAGCACCCGAAGGCCCGATCATTGCAGCAATCCTCAGAGCCACGTCCTTCGGATATGTTCCCTTTTGGAGGTGCCCTGACAACTCGACCCTGCATGTCTCAGGTATCCTCAGCCAGAGACTCCCAGTTGCCCACACGCCCGCCATCTCGGTCGCGCCCACCCCAGTTGCGAATGCCCCGACCGCCCCGGCGGTCGTCGTGTGGGAATCCGTGCCTAGCACCAGCTGCCCAGGCCTCACGAGCCGCTCCTCAACAAGCAGCTGGTGACATATCCCTTCGCCAACATCGTAGAACCGCTTGATGCCGTAGTCATTGACCAGCTTCCTGACCCGTGCATGAACTGTTGCGGTCTGAACCGTATTCGCTGGAGTGCGATGGTCAAGAACAATCGCGATTCTGTTCGGATCCAGAGGACGATCAAGACCGAACTCGGAAAATGACTTGTCCACGAGGAACGTGTTCTCGTGAGACATCACCAGATCCGGAGAGGCTTCGACGATTTCCCCAGCCCTAGCCTTCGGATTCCCTGAGGCTCTCCCAAGGACCTTCTCAGCAAACGTCCTGCCCGCCACGACTACTCAATCCCGATATTTGTATTTCAAAATGATGCGTGAAGAGGCCCGACCGGAACTGCGGCATTATTCGTAGAAGCTACAGAATGATGTGAGATTGCGGATCTTCATAGAACGCGTCGCCGACTTCATCTCTGCCAACGGGGGCCGAGGGCGTTCCTATCGGCGTCTCCAGTCGAACATAGCATGAGGGAGTATATCGGAATATTAATCTACACAGTCAAGTTGAATCATACGAGGGCCCGGATTTGGAGCGCGCCTAGAGCCGTTATCAGTGGGCGTCAGTAGTATGGCTATCCTTAAGTAGTCACTGCTTGGATTGAGTGACAACCATCCCCTCCGCCAATAGTGGTGCATGTCGGATTTTGACTCCTGCACTCGTACAAAAGGTGAAACACAAATGAACAAAAGCGTCGCGCGAACACTCGCCATTCTCATAATGGCCATGATGTCATTCATTACTGTATCCGCAATATTAAGCACGGATGTCTCCGCCGCGAGCGTCTCCGGGACATGGGTCTCCCGCGTATCGGGCCAAGGGTATGTTCAGCGCTACATGGGTCCTTCCGGCAACACCATCACTGACGCCTTAGATGTCACGCTGGTACTGTCCGGAACGGGATCCAGTATCACCGGGACAATGACTGCATCGCAGAACGGCGCACCTCGCACCTATGAGGTTGACGGTAGCTTCGACGGCACCACGTTTCTTATGACCGCTCATTTCGGCTGGGACGGCGTGAGCTGGCTCAATCCCGTATACACGCTCACCGTTAGCGGCAACCAGATGTCTGGCAGCGGATCGTATCTGAATGTCGGAGTGACAATCTACGGCACCTTCGACCTAAAGAAGGAAGGCGGTTTCGGCGGGCTCGAGGTCGCAGGCGGCATGGCACCAGCCATCTCGGCAGTCGTCATAGCGATATCCATAGTTGCGATTGTGGTCGCTTCCACGCCTGTCAAGATCCCGCCCACTCCGCAAGGCTTCCAGCCGCAAGTCATATCGGCTCCATCTCCACAGTATTCGTATCAGCCCTCAGTCCAGACAGAAACGCCATCATCACCTATCGGGCCTCCTGAGCCCGGAACGTCGTTGGGAGGCGCGGGGATATCCTACGGCACCTCCCCGCCGGGTGGTCGCCCATTCGCTCCTAGGGATCATTTCTCAAAGACATCGCAGGAGCCACCGAGATGCCCACACCATCACGACACTGCGCTCGTCCCGCACTACTTCAAGACCGATGGTTCCGACCCAGGTTCGTGGTTATGCCCGAAGTGCAGCGGCTACCCATGGGGGAAGAACTGAGGTGGTGCCATGACTTCCGCTCAGATGTATCCAAGTATGCCAGGGTTCTCAGCGTCGACGCGCCCGATGACAGATTCCGAGAAGAAAGCTGCCGTGGGCACATTGAGGCCCCTGAGGAACAACGCTAGAGGCATGGCCGTATTCTCGATAGTGATGGCGCTAATGATCAACTTCGTAGCTGATCCAATCGCCATGTTGGTGCCGGTATTCTTCGGCCTCGCTAGCCTGGGGATGGCAATCCAGGCCAGGAGGGGCGTTGGGAGAATGAGCAAGATGCTTGCAGCCGGGACCGTTACAGACGTGCGCATAGTGCCCAAGAAGATGAGCATGGGTAGGGGTTGGGAGCTCGGGATGTTCTATGCCGCGAAGAGCAGAGTGCTCAACAGTATACTCGTTGAAGGTGTTCCAGCGTCGTTGACTGTGCTGCCAGAGACGAAACACCTGCTAGCCGTGAACGGGACTCCACTAAGCCTGCCAGTCCAGCTCGCGTCGGTTCCGGGTGCCGTGATGTCTATCACCCCTTCAGCAGTCCCGCAGACCCCGACCGCAACTCCAATGCCTGTCGACGAAGAGTTGCCTCCGCCTCCAGACGATTGGGCTGGGCGGTCCTGCTCGAAGTGCGGTCACAACAACGTAGGCGATGCGGCTTTTTGCGAGAAGTGTGGCCTGCGCCTCTAGATGTAGACTGCGAAGACGCGAGCTCCATCCCTACTGGTTGATTCCGAGTCTCGACTCGCTTGCTCCACGGAGATGCTCGAGGTCCGGATCATGTCAGCAGCTGGCTGAGTCTTACCCGTTTTTGAAACAGTGACAAAGGTATTTCCACTAAGTACCCAATCACTTCGCCGCAATGGACAGAGTTCTTGATGCGGCTCCAGGGTCGAAGGTGCTACTCCTCGGCAACGAAGCTATCGCCAGAGGAGCTCTTGAAGCGGGAATCGCAGTAGCGACCACGTATCCGGGCACGCCCGCTTCAGAGATCGGAGACGCGCTCGCGCGCGTGGCTAAGGAGGCAGGTGTATACTTCGAGTACTCGACCAATGAGATCGTCGCGACCGAGTTTGCCATCGGAGCCGCCGCCTCGGGCGTGAGGGCTCTCGTCAGCATGAAACATGTTGGGCTCAACGTTGCTGCGGATGCGCTCTTGACCTTTGCGTACACGGGCACGCGTGGCGGATTTGTTCTCGTAACCGCGGATGATCCGTCCTGTCATTCGAGCCAGAACGAACAAGACAACAGGTACTATGCACTACTCGGAGGCATTCCGCTTCTCGAACCTTCTTCGCCGCAGGAGTGCTATCAGATGACCAAGGAGGCATTCGCGCTCTCCGAGAAGCTCGAGCTGCCTGTGATTCTCAGGACGACCACGAGAGTGTCGCACGTGCGGGGACCTGTCGTGGTAGGCGAGATAGTCCCAGGACCAAAGAAGAAGGAGTTCGTGAAGGATCCGAAACGGTTCGTCACCGTTCCTGCGGTCGCCAGGGCAAGGCATTTGATACTCCTAGAACGACTGCGAGAAGCTTCGAAGCTGGCTGATGAATCCGCTCTCAACAGAGTCTACAAGATCAGAGCTGGAGGCAGGTCAGGAATCATCACATCCTCTGCAGCGTTCAACTACGTCATGGATGCGGCGAAGATGCTAGGAATGTCGACGGACGTGCTCAAGCTCGGTTTCTCGCACCCACTTCCGACGAATTTGATTGTCGAGTTTCTCAAGGCACATGACTCGGTCGCGGTCGTAGAGGAACTTGAGCCAATTCTCGAAACTTCTATCAGAGCGGTCGCGCAACACGAGGGGCTCAAGACGAAAATACTCGGCAAGGCTGACGGCGCATTCCCGCAGGCCTACGAGTTCGATCAGGCCATCGTGGCCTCAGGACTTGTGAAAGCATTTGGCCTGAAAGGAGAGATTGCGAAGACCGCTTCTTTGGATTTGCAGGACCTGCCGGCCAGACCGCCGGTGCTCTGCGCTGGCTGTCCGCACAGCGCCACGTACTTCGCAGTCAACAAGGCTACGAATCGAAAGGCGATATTCGCATCTGACATCGGCTGCTACACGCTCGGGGTCGCACCGCCCTACGGCGCTGCCGACCTCCTTGTCTGCATGGGTTCAAGCGTCGGAACCGCTGGAGGACTTGCGAAAGTCAACGACCAACCTGTAATCGCATTCATCGGAGACTCGACTTTCTTCCACGCGGGAATCCCATGTCTGATAAACGCCGTGCATCACGGCCACAAGTTTCTGCTAATGATCCTCGACAATCGCACTACAGCGATGACCGGACACCAGCCTCATCCAGGCAGCGACAAAGGCCCATCCTGCTGCGATATAACTTCTGTCTCTATCGAAGAGGTCGTCAAGGGTTGTGGAGTCAAGTGGCTCAAGGTCGTCGATCCCTACGACATCAAAACCACGACAGATACGGTCAAACAGGCGTTGACACAGAATAGCGTTTCGGTCATCATTGCCAGGAGGGAATGCGCGCTGATCGTGAAGAGGAATCAGAAAGACGCAACCCTGAAGAAGCAGTACATCGACCAAGAAGCCTGCAAGAAATGCAAGACCTGCGTGGAGAAGTTCCAATGCCCTGCCATCTCGAGCGTCGATAAGGTCCAGACGATCGATGAAGCGTCGTGCGCAGGATGCGGGGTGTGCGCCCAGGTATGTCCCTACAAGGCCATCAAGGAGGCCAGGTGATGGCCGACATCTACCTGGTGGGCGTCGGCGGTCAGGGGATCATAACAGCATCGAAGATCATTGGCGATGCTGCGATTCTCGCAGGGAAGAACGTTCTTCTCAGTGAGACGCATGGAATGGCCCAGAGAGGCGGTTCTGTCGTGTGCACCGCAAGGATTGGAGAAGTCTATAGCCCTTTGATTCCAGACGGTCAGGCGGATGTCATTCTGTCACTGGAGCTGCTGGAAGCATTGAGAGCTGTATGCAAGGCGTCTAAGAAGACCGTTGTTGTGAGCTCTATCGAGAGGATGATTCCGCTCAGTGTGTCAACGCAGAAGCTCAAGTATCCGACGCTCGAGGAGGTCCGAAGAGACGTCACAGAGGTCGCTGGGAAGTTCATATCAATCGATGCTTCGAAGCTTGCCGATGAAGCTGGAGTGTCGATGTCTTCTAACATCGTGATGGTAGGCGCTTTGGCAGGTACAGGCTTGACTAACCTTGACAAGAAGCACTTCGAGAGAGCCATAGAGATGAACATAGTGCGCAATGTCCG
>Ga0315268_10008919_pt1 | contig 10442 bp, 14 predicted proteins | sample C1_top_MG_FD_204535 | JGI IMG/M metagenome (GOLD analysis project Ga0315268, IMG submission 204535) | Sediment microbial communities from Yellowstone Lake, YNP, Wyoming, USA - C1_top | ecosystem: Environmental > Aquatic > Freshwater > Lake > Sediment | place: USA: Wyoming | collected 2017-08-01 | reverse complement strand
CCTCCGGGGGTCTCCGCCAATCTTAGCACAAATGTACACAGAATCAAGTATATACCTTCAAACCACCTGGCAAAACAACGATCTATGCCCGCAGGGCGATCTTCTCCAGGCGCGGGCGCCCCACGCGCAAATAGTCGGCGGACTTCATGAAGATGGACCGGTCGAGGCGGCCGGCATTGAAGACCACCTCCTCGTTCTCGAAGATCAACGGGTCGGCCAGGACAGGCAGTTGATCGCTGAATGAAAAAGGCGGGATGGCGCCGATCACACAGCCGGTCAGCGCTTCGGCTTTTTCGCGCGCGGCGAAGGCGACACCCTCCGCATCGAACAGGGTCTTCAATGCATTCAGGTCAATGCGGCAATCGCCGGGAACGTTGGCAAGATAATAGCGGCTGTCCTTTTTCCCAAGCCGCACCTGCACAACAATGGACTTGATGGCCTGTTCAGGCCTGTTCCCGCGTATTTGTGCGATCTGCAGGGTGCGCCCTTCCGCTTCATGCTCGACGAGGCGGTACAACGCACCTTCACGGTCGAGCATATCACGCAGTTGTTCGTGGATATCGCTCATAACTTAAAAGACGCCTTTGCGTTCCGGATTTCAGCGATCAGTTCACCGAGTCTGCCGATAAACTCCTCCTCCACCCACAGGAAGATGGGTGCGCGATTGAGGTTGATGGTCAGCATATGTTTGCCTTTTTGATTCGGCCCGAGTTCGATGCCTTTGATGAAGGCAATGTGCAGGCGTTTGCTCCCATCCTCAAAAAGGCATTCGAGGATCTCGCCGTCGAACGCCAGAAAGGTGGGGTCGCTCCGGGAAAGATTCAGTTTCGTCATGCATGCCTCCTGGATCTATTTCAATACGTAGACGGCATAACCGCGGGCCGGTGCAAAGAATTGTCCCCGCCCGTCGGGGCCGGTGACCTGGTCAATGGGCCGCGAAAGGTCCTTTTTGCCCCACCAGGCAGCGGGTCCGAAGGATGCGTTTTGCCAGCGGGTATTGACCCACGCCCCGCGCCAGTCGTCGCCGCTGTTGTTAAGCACGTAAACAAGCCCGGGCTTGCCGTCAAATCCGGCGCGCTGCATGATATACAGATCGTCATCCAGGTAAAGGGTTTGTGTTGCGCCGCCCGCATATTTTTCGTGGGCCTGCACCAGCGCAGCAATGCCATTGGGCGTATCGCGCAGGGCAAGGTTGTAATTGAAATAATCACGCCAGAAGATGCAGGGATAGCCCTCGTGCGTAAGGATATAACTGTAAGCCAGCAATTTATCGTTGACGATGGGGCGGCCTTCATCGCGCAGGTCGTGGTTCTCAACAAAGGTGACTGTCGTCTGCGGCTGTTTCTGGAGTACGGTTTCCCATGTGGCCAGGTTACGCAGGCTGAAACCATACTGGTCGCAAAGGGCTTTGAGCATTTCACGCAGCGGGAAGTCGAAGGCGTCCACCGGGTTGCTGTTGGAAAAATTGGCGAGCCCCACCCAGTTCTCAATGGCACGGGCGGAGTCCCAGAATTCGGCAACCCCATACGGCGTGAAAGGCCTGCCGTCACGCACATAACGATATTCCTGAATGGCCGTGATGGTGTTGGCGCCGTAGCCTTTGACAAAGTCATATCGGAAACCGTCGAAGCCAACCTCCTCGACCAGCCAGCGCGCCAGTTTGAGCAGATCGGCATAGACAACGGGGTTGCGGTGCGAGAGATCGGGCATGTCGCCGAAGGTGCCCTCATCCCATGATTCGTACAAGTTGGGATGGAATGATTCCCAATTGCGCGGAAATTTCCCGCTTTTAGGGTTGAAGAGTGTCCAGCGCGACTGGCCGGTGAGCGGGTTGACCTCCTGCGCGTCCGCGCCGGAGTTGTGGTTGATGACAACGTCGGCAATGACGCCCATGTTGTTCTTATGCGCGTCACCGATGAGCGCCAGCAGGTCCTGCTTCGACCCGAACCAGGTTGGGATGCCGCCCTTTTGGTCGAACTCGCCCAGGTCATAATAATCGTATGGGTCATAGCCCATGGAAGGCCCGCTCAAATTGGCCGCCTTATGGACAGGGGGCAGCCACAAAGCGGTAAAGCCGGTTTTTGCCAGCGAGGGAATTTGTGCGCGGATCGTATTCCACCATTGATATTCCTTTTTCTCCTCGCGCGGACAATCCCAGTAAAAGGTCTGCAGGATAACGCCCATGTTTCTCTCCTTAATTCATCAGGATTTTACTGGAAACAGGCTGGTCCGGCGATGGGATGCAGGTCCTGTTCATCTATTTTTCAGCCTTGTCCAGATCACTGCCAACATCACGCTGAAAATCCCAGGTCAGATAATCCAGGCTCATCGGCAGTCCCAGTTCAACGGCACTGATGAACTGCACTCCCACACGGACTTTCACCGGACGGCACTCCAAAAGATGGCCGCCGAACTGCAGGTCATTTGACAGAAAATGCAGATGCAAGCCAGGCACGCTCAGGGATCCCATAAAGGATGGTGTGAAGAACCCGGCCAGTGTCCCTTCAACATCGGTGAAGTTGAAAACGGGCTGATCTTTGGCGACTTCCACCAGCGGCTTATAACTTTCCTGTCTGGGCACCGAACGTACTTTGACGGTCGCGAACCGGCCTTCGATCCGAAGTGCATAAAAGATGTTGGGCGATGGCAGAAGATCCAGGAGCCATCCCAGAAAATCCTGGTGGGACATTTCCCGATCCAGTTCATCGTGGCTGGCCGGTCGATAAAAAGTAACGCATGCAAATGGCGTCAAGGCCTGATCGTCCGTTTCGCTGACGTGCCCGTCGGAAGTGATCTGATAGATCTTCCCGTCCAGCATGACCATCTCACCGTCCAAATTATCGAAGGTCCCAAGACCGAAGTCGCCGTGCTTTTTGATCTCGGTGAACGGTATCTTTTGTTCGTAGATGCCTTCCACCAGGGCATTGACCGGGGCGCACAGATAGAGGGGACTTTTGCCTGCTTTTTGATCCATAGGTCATCCTTCGTAAATAATCGGGCAATTGTACTGGAAAATAAAAGAGACCGGCAATAAATTGCCGGTCCTGATCTTTCATTCCACAAAGAGATCACCTGCGATCCTCCTTAATCGAGGTCAATTGCAACCGGCAAAGCTGTCTTCGCCCAACTGGTGAGCCGGCCGCCCAGCTTCCACTGCTGATATTTGGCGGCCAGCAATTTTCTGATCGGCAGGTCATCCATTTCCCCGTCCAGGATGCGCCCGCGGCCGCTGAATTTATGCTTCGCAATGCGCACCGTGACTTGCGGCGTCTTCATCAGGTTTTTTACCCAGTCAGACTTGTCTCCACCGCCGGACAAGAGATAAAGTGTCCCATTCATGATGCCAAACCAGATCTCGATCTCGTGCGGTTTTCCGCTCACGCGGCCCCTGGTGGTCAAATAACAATACTCATCCTTCGAAAGGCTCTCCAGGAGCTTTGCCGCATCTTTTGGTTCCCTGCCACTCATCATTTATCTCCGATCGTCAAGATCAGGACAACATTCCGGTCACTGCACGTTCAACATGGATCCTGGTCGTATCCAAAAAGGGTATGCCCCTGTATTGATCTTCCTTCAAAATTAATGGCAGTTCCGTTCCGCCGAGTATCAAGCCTTGAATGTCATCCTGCCCGATCATGCGGTCCACGATCCCGAGCAGATGATCGCGCGTCTCGTCCCGAAAGATGCCTTTGATAAGTTCGTTCATGTATTTGTCATGAACATAATCCTGATCGTCGATTTCCGGAATGCTCAGACCGATCCCCCGTTGAGAGAACATATCCGGAAAGAACCGGCCCTGCATGGTGAAGCGCGTGCCGAACAGGCCAACCCTTTCCAGTCCCAGGGCCTGGACCGCTGCACTGGCGGCTTCCACAATGCTGATGAGCGGGATCGCTGACCGTCGTTGGATCTCATCAAAAACGATGTGCGGCGTATTGGATGCCAGCAGGCCGAAATCCGCCCCCGCGCGCGCCAGCCTCCCAACTTCATCTGTCAGATATTCAGTGACCTCCATTATCCGGTCCGATGAGATCAGGTCCAGCATTTTCTGCAGGTCTATGCTGTTGATGATGATCGGCGGATAACTGCCATCGGGGTTTCGCTCACGGTACAGGTCGATGATCTGACGGTAATATTCGATCGTTGACCCGGGTGCAATACCGCCGACGATCCCAAGTATTTTCATTCCATTCCTCATCCAGGATCAACAAGCCGCGTTCGTCTCAATCATTCGAGAGGAAATAGGTCTGTGCGGGCAGCAGCAAGTGTTTGCGCTTCCCGTTGGGGGTAACGGTGGTGCAGCGTGAGCGGGGCAGGCGTTGTATGAGGGACGAATCATATAACAGGATGGACCTGTCGGTGATCGTTTCGATGACCGTCCAATGATCGTGGAAGCCGTTCAATCCGAGGATGATGGCGCGTCCGGGTGTGCCGTCCAAAAAGTCATGCATGGATTTCCAGAACGCATCCAGGTCAGGAGTGGGTATGCCGCGCCAGGGAATATCCTTGTTGGTTATTCGTTCGCCCACGACCTCGTCCAGGACCTGCAGCATTCTTTTGTGGATCACACCGCCGATCAAAAGCTTTGCAAGTAAACGCTTACGCGAAAGATAATGAATGATGTCATTGAAGAGCAGCTGGGCATCCTGGTCTGATGAGTGGTTGATAAATCTCTCGGCATTGACGATGCTGTACAGGCCGCATAACGAATCCAAACCGCCCTGCTGAAAAGGCGGTAAACCTGAAGTTGGTCTGGTGTACATATTTTCCCTTTATGGAAATAAGCCGATTTTATGGCGTTTTTGCCCTATTATAGTTGCAATCACCATCCAGCAATTTAAGAAGATTTTCGACTGTCTGGCGGGGGGATTGAAGGCCGGCAGGAGTATTGGGTACAATGGGACCATGCCAACCTATGATTTTGTCTGTCTCGATTGCCAGCAGCCTTTTGATGTATTTATGAGTTACAGCGAATACGGCAAAAAGAAGGTGAACTGCGCCCACTGCGGCAGCGAACACATCCGGCGGCGGATGACGAAGGTACGCATCGCCAGATCGGATGAAAGCCGTCTCGAAAACATTGCCGATCCGTCCGCCCTGGCCGGGTTGGAGGACGACCCGCAGGCACTTGGGCAAATGATGCGCAAGATGGGCAGGGAAATGGGCGAGGAGCTTCCGGCGGAATTTGATGATGTCGTGGACCGGCTGGAGGCCGGTCAATCGCCCCAGGAGATCGAATCGGCGCTGCCCGATATGGGGCTGGACAGCGGCGGTGGAGATGAGGACCTATAGATCAATAAAGGGTTCTTTTTTAGATCGTCAGGATAATGGGTTCATTCCTGGTCACAATGATCGTATGTTCAAATTGAGCGGCGATGGCGTTGTCGGCCGTTTGCAGGGACCAGCCGTCCCGCTGCTGTTTGATGCGGCCCTGGCCGGTGGTCAGAAAAGGCTCGATCGCCAGCACCAGCCCATCGGTCAAAATGCGGTGATCACGCGGGTTGTAAAAATTCAGGATCTCACCCGGCTCTTCGTGCAGGCCGCGCCCGATGCCATGACCGGTCAATTCAGGGATGACGTTATAACCGCGCTTCCTGGCTTCCTGCTGGACCGTTTTGCCGATGCCGTTCAACGGCTGGCCGGCTTTTGCAACACTCAAAGCCTTCTTGAGGGTCGCCCTGGTGGCTTCAATTAATTTATGCACATCCGGCGATCGTTTCGAAACCCATAAGGATGCGCCCGTGTCGGCAAAATAACCGTCCAATTCAGCCGAAACATCGATATGGATCAAGTCGCCATCCTTTAGAACATATCGGCCTGGAATTCCGTGGGCGATGACCGGGGAAACACTGATACAGGTTGCACCGGGAAAGTTATAAGTCACCTCGGGTGCGGAATGTGCGCCCTCAGACTCGAGGAAGGCGCGTCCGATCCCGTCCAGCTCACCGGTCGAAAGTCCGGGGCGGACGGCCTGCATCATCATCCGCAGCGCCTCGGCACACAGGCGGCCAATGGCTTTGAGATATTTGATGTCGTTTTCAGAGTCGGCCGTCATGCTGCGCCCGCTTTCAATATTCGTTCCATGTACTCGCGATGTTCGGCAAAATGTTCGAAGGAATTGCCGCGCACCCAATTCAGAAATGGACCCTTCCCGGGGTCTTCGGGAAATCGCGGTTTCATCAAATCGTCAAAGGTCATGGAGTTCAGTTTTACAAGCAGCCCGCCATAAACCCCTTTGAGGTCGGCCAGCACATCCGCGGCGGGACGGGGCTGATGACGTTCGAACAGTACCTTGTTGATCACGTCGTAATTCCAATCCCTGGTGACCTCGGGCGCGACGCCCAACACCTCGTGAGCGGGCTGTCCACCCAGGTTGTTGTAGATCAGGACCTTCATCCATTCCATTATGTGCGCCAGGTTATCCTTTGGGGACCAGCCGCCCGCATCCGGGGTCTCCATTTGCGCGGGGGAAAGTTTTGCAGTTACATCCATCAGCGCCAACCATTCGGCGTCGATCATGGATAATAATTCCGGCATGTTTTTGGGTGCAGTGTCTGTCATCGCGCTACCTTGTTTGTATCTTTTTCAGCCGTTCGGAGATCTCCAGCAGGTGCTCCCAACTGTGCTCCAACATGCGGCGCATGCACCTGCGGGCCGTCCAGACCACCTGGCCGTGCGTGACCGATTGCTTGCGTTCGTCATCGGTTAACGACTCCAGCCGCGCGTTGGTAATATCCCAAACGGTGGACAGGGTCAAGGGCAGGGAATCCGGGCCTTCATTCTGCACAGCTTTGAGGGCCTCACTCAGGCCGGCCACCGGGCCGACCACGCTTCGCAAATAGACCGCCTGCGACTCGGCCATGTGCTGCAAAATATGATGAATGGATCGCCCGCCGCCCTTCGGTTCCAGGCGCAGTTGTTCCTGTGTTTCATCACGGATCAATTCCAAAAGGTCGGATTGCATCCACGCCAGGCGCTGGAGATGGATGCTTCTGTTCTGTGTCGACAGGGGTTTAAAGTCCGGGGCGAATCCAGGCGTGGGGTCGCCATTTCCGAGCCAGGTACCCTTTGTGATATGGGCTTCCACAACCGTGGTGATCGCACCGGCCGGCCGGACGGCCTCACCATGCCGTTCCAGGAAGCGCAGATACGTCCGTATCGCCTCGGGCGTGGATTCAAGAGCGGATTTCGTGGTGGAACCCTGGGCGATACATCCCAGCAGGTCCAGCACATGTACCATGGTCTTCTTGTGTTTCGGGCCGGATTCGAGATAGAGTGAATATTTCGTCATATGGTTAGCCGCTTAGGGCGTAGGCTTCTTTCAACCAGCCGACCAACACCGGGTCAACATCATCGGGCGATGTGAGTTTGACTTCCTGGTGAAAGCGGCTGGCAGATACTTGCTCCGATTTGGCGATGCGCGCATGTTTGATCGGCGCGGCAGACTTGATATTCAGGACCAGGGCCGTTTTTCCGGTCGCCACGCCTGCAAAGGCGGATTTGTTGACCAGATGGATGGATGTTTTCTTCGGCTCCTCGACCACCGGACCAAACTTGCGGGATTCGGCCAAAATCCGCACATAAATGGCTTTCAGAAGAGGATCTTTGCCTGCAAAGTGGTCAGAAATAGTGTAATCGACCATTTTTAACACCATCCTTACTATCCTAGAACAAGTGTACTTCAGATGAGTGAGGAGGGCAAGAAAACAAAATACCCTTTCCGGAAGGAAGCGAAAGGGCATGCCATGAAATTTTCCATCCTGCTCATATTTTGGTTCTTATCCCATTCAAGATCACCTGACGCAATTTTTCCTGCACCTGTACCCACTCCTGGGCGGCATCCACCACCACCCAACGGCCGGGATCCTGTCGGACCATCTCCAAATATCCCTGTCGAACGCGGCGATGGAATTCCACTGTGTAGGCATCCAGGCGATTCCACTCCGCACCGTTCAGGGTCTTGCGCTTCAATCCAATTTCCACATCCAGATCGAGCAGGACCGTCAAATCGGGGGTTAATCCGCCTGTGGCATATTTGACCAGCAAACGGATCTCATCCAAATTTTGTTGATGCCCATACCCCTGATAAGCAATGGTCGAATCATAATAGCGGTCCGAGATGACGATCTCGCCCGCAGCCAAACGTGGCTGGATGACCTGTTCCACGATCTGCGCGCGCGCAGCCTGGTAGAGCAAAGTCTCCGTACGAGGATGCATCTCGGCATTTTTAAGGTTGTGCAGGATGTCGCGGACCTGCTCACTGATGGACGTCCCGCCCGGTTCGCGCGTTGGAAAAACGATATAGCCCTTCTCGCGCAGATATTCAACGAGATGCGGAATATGCGAGGTTTTGCCGGAGCCTTCTGGGCCTTCGAGTGTGATGAACATTTGCATGAATCCCGGTTAAATATTTTGGATGATCTCTAATTATACGTTCATAATGGATTTAATTCCCCTGTCATTTTCCAATACTAAAATGGGTATTTGTAAAGCGTGGAGACTTTACATGGAGGTCCAAATGACTGTGAAACGAATTCTCTATATCCTGCTGATCGCGGTTGTCGCCGGAATTTCCGCGCTGGCCGGGGCTGTTGCAGGCGGGATCGGTGTGTACCAGGCGGTACGGCAGCAATCCAGCAGCCTGCCGGCGCCCATCCAGGCGGCACTGCCTGCCAGCAACACCAACCCAACCCAGACCCTCACGCTCAATACAACCGATATCCAAACCGCCATTACCCAGGCGGTTAAACAGGTCGGACCGACCGTGGTGACGGTGGTCGGCAGTATCCCGGGCCAAACCACCTTCTTCGGGTCGACCGGTGACCAGACTGTCAGCGGCAGCGGCATCTTCATTTCCGACCAGGGTTACGTCCTGACAAACAATCACGTGGTGGAAGGGACCCAAAGCGTTAACATCATCCTGTCCGATGGAACTCAGGAAAAGGCGGTCATCGTCGGGACCGATCCCTATTCCGATATCGCAGTTCTCAAGGCTGATGGAAAGGTGCCGGCGGTCGCCAAGCTTGGAAATTCGGATGTACTGCAGCCGGGTGAATCCGTGATCGCCATCGGTTCGCCGCTCGGCGATTTCAAGAATACCGTGACAGTCGGCGTGGTCAGCGCAACGGGACGCTCGCTCGACACCGGAAAGGGTTACCAGATCGAGGGCCTGATCCAGACCGACGCGGCCATCAACCAGGGGAATTCCGGCGGGCCGCTGGTGGACCTGGCCGGTGAAGTGATCGGCATTAACACCCTGATCGTCCGCAACACCGGGACCGGATCGGTGGCCGAAGGATTGGGATTTTCCATCCCGGTCAACACCGCACAAACTGTGGCACAGCAGATCATTCAAAAGGGATACTTCTCACATCCCTACCTCGGCATCAGTTACCAACCAATTACGCCCGATATCGCCACCGCCTACAACCTGCCCGTTCAATGGGGCGCATATGTGACCCAAGTGACCGCCGGAAGCCCCGCAGAAACAGCCGGTATCCAGCAAGGCGATATGATCACCCAGATCAACGGCGTGACCCTGGACGCAACCCATTCCTATCTCAATACGCTTTTCACATACAAAGCCGGGGACCAGGTGACCCTAAATTTGTCCAGAAACGGCAAGGACGTGCAGGTACAGGTCACACTGGGAGAATCACCGCATCATTAATTCCCTCAATAATAAATAACAGCAGTAGGGGCACAGCGACCTTTCGACAAGCTCAAGGCAAGCGCTGTGCCCCTACTGTTATTTTATTCCCTGAAAATCCTCACATGCCTTCTGGGTTCCTTGCCATAGGAATGAGAAACCAGTTCAGCCTGGCGCGCCATCTCGTGCTGCAGGCGCCGCACCAGGGATGAACTCGGCGGCAGGTCGACCCAGCGTTCGCCGTTGAGCACCGCAGCGATGGCTTCCTGCATTTGCGACTTCACCTCATCCAATTCGCCGCCCGTGGACTGCTGCTCACCGGGCAGGTTGAACAGGTCGCTCAGGAATTGCTCCACCTGTCCGACCGAATTAGCGCGCAGAACATAGATCGGCATGCCGCGATGTTCGGCATCCACGATGGTCTGCTGGCGGTCACGGTAATGTCCCTTCAAAGTTACCAGGGCGTTGGCATCCCCTGCATCCTTGACGATGATGGCGGGCACGCCCAATCTTTTTGCAGCCTGCAGTAAACGGTTGCGAGCCACGCCGTACGGATAGATCTTAATCGGCTGTAATGTGCCGCCTGTCGGAGGTTCAAGGCGCGGAGTGGCAGCCGGCACTTCGGGAGCCGTAACCGGCCCGCGTCCACGGCGAGGCACCTTGGGTTCCCTGGCGTCCACCCTTGAAGTTGAAACGGGGGCAGCCTTCTCGATCTGGATCCTGCCATCGGCATCGCGCATCCGGATTTCAGGCTGGAGCGGATAACCGCGCAGCAAGGCATCCACCGACGACA
>Ga0315268_10008918_pt1 | contig 10443 bp, 7 predicted proteins | sample C1_top_MG_FD_204535 | JGI IMG/M metagenome (GOLD analysis project Ga0315268, IMG submission 204535) | Sediment microbial communities from Yellowstone Lake, YNP, Wyoming, USA - C1_top | ecosystem: Environmental > Aquatic > Freshwater > Lake > Sediment | place: USA: Wyoming | collected 2017-08-01 | reverse complement strand
AGGCCGCGGCCAGCGCATAATCCCTCGCCGCGCCGGGGTCGCGCCGGGATTGCCGCAGAGTGCCGCTGAGGTAATGAGCGAAAGCGTAAGCGAGCAGGATGTCGCGCGCGTAGCTCTCCTCTTGCCGCAGGGCCCGGCCCTGCCGCAGGACCGAGAACTCCCAGGCGGCGCGCCAGGGCGCGCCGTCCCCGGAGGGCAGGCGTTCTCCGCTCCCGGAGGGGGCCACGCCTTGGACCAGACCTGCCGGAAAAAGCCTCTCCGGACCCAGCCCCAGCCGCGCCAGGTTCTGCAGCGAAAGTCCCAGGAGGTATCCCGGCCGCGCGCCCGCAGAGGCATCCTGGAAATGGATTAGCCTGCGGCCATGTCCGTCCGGATGCGCCAGGTCGAGATAGCGCGAAGCATAGAGAGCGGTGTCGCCTCCGGCCGCGGCCGTGCTGCCCGGAGGCAGCGCGCGGCGCAGGTCCTTGACGTAGTCGTAGGCGCAGAAGTCGTCGCGGTGGAAGGCCGTGGCGCCGTTCTGCCAGAGCCCGGCGAGGACCGCAGCCGCGGCCAGGAGCAGCCCGGCGGGCTCTTTGCGTCTCTGGACCCAGGCCAAGCCGAAACCGGCGCAGAGGCAGACCAGTACCGCGGGCGCGACCAAAGCCGACTCCAGGACGGTACGCGCCACCCACCCGCTCAGGTCGAAGCGCGCCGCCAGGAAGAACACCGGCCCGAACCAGAGGCCGATGAGGAGCAGCCCGGCCGCATAGCGGCGGCTGCGTCGCCACAGCTCCACCACGCCCAAGACGGCCAGACCAAGGACGATGGGAGATGTCCGCCGCCACAGCTCGCCGAAGAAATGGCCCAGCAGGCTTGCGGCCAAGCCCAGGCTCAGGGGCCGGCTCAGGCCCGCGGCAAGCTGCCAGGTCCCGTACTCCTGCCGGGTCAGCACGGCCCAGGCGCGGCCGATGTCCCCGAGCCGGACCCACAGGAAGACGTAGAGCGCCAAGCCCAGGAGGGACAGGGGCAGAACAGCCCGCAGGAGATGCCGGCGGCCCGGCGCGGCGGAGAACTCCCCCCACCACAGCACGGCCAGCCCGGGCGCGGCCAGGATGAAGGCCTGGTGATTCACCAGAGCAAGTCCGAAGATTAGAGCGCTCAGGGCGACGCGCTGGTCCCGGGACCGCACTTCCTGCCAAGGACCGGGTGCGAGCAGCAGCAGGAGCGCCAGGAACAACCCCTGCAGGGAATACATCTCGCAGAGCAGGCTGAACTTCCACAGCGGGGCGCTTAAAGCCAGGGCCAAGGCCGCGGCCAGCCCGGGCAGGAGCCCGCAGGACCGGGCTAATAATAGGAAGACGGCCGCGGCGCAGCCGGCCCCGGCCGCGGCTGACATGAGGTTGAGCCGGTAAACGGGATCGCCCCAGGGCAGCAGATCCAGCCAGGCCCTGCCCAAGAGGACGTAGAGCGGGTAGCCGGGAGGATGCGCGGGCGAGACGGTCAGGACTGCGGCCGCAAGGTCGGCGCTGTCGCGGGGCGCGACGGTGGGATAGGCCGTGTACGCGTATACCGCGAACACTCCTAAGAAGACCAGGAGACCGGCCTTCAAGCGCCCCAATTCTCGAACCCCAGCCCGGGATCGCAGCGCAGGGACCGGCCCACGCGGCGCCGGCGCAGGCGGTGGCTGGCGGCCTGGGCCAGCATGACCCCGTTGTCCGTGCACAGCGCCGGAGGCGGTATGCTCACGCGCACGCCGCGACCCCGGACCGCTTCCTGAAAAGCATCGCGCAGGCGGCCGTTGGCCGCGACCCCGCCGCCCACGACCACATCCTTCACCTTGCCGCTCGCGGCCGCGGCCAAAGTCTTGCGCACGAGAGTCTCCACCACCGCCTCCTGGAAGGAAGCGCATAAGTCCGCGACCTCGCGGCGGGTGGGCCTGCGCTTGAGGTCCTGCAGATGATAGAGCATCGCGGTCTTGATGCCCGCGAATGAGAAATCCCAGGTCCCGGGCAGCAGCGGCCGGGCGAAGGCCACGGCCCGGGCATCGCCCCGGCGCGCCAGCCGGTCGATGGCCGGCCCGCCCGGGTAGCCCAGCCCCAGCATGCGCGCCACCTTGTCGTAGGCCTCGCCCGCCGCGTCGTCGCGCGTGCGGCCCAGCACGCGGTAACGGCCCGGCGCCCGGCACAGGAGCAGGTCCGTGTGCCCGCCCGAGACGATGAGCGTGATGAGCGGGAAACGCACCTCGCCGCAGAGCTCGGCCGCGAAGATATGGCCCTCGAGATGGTTCACGGCCACCACCGGACAGCCCAAAGTCTCGGCCGCGGCCAGGGCCGCCAGCTTGCCGACCAAGAGCGGTCCCATCAGCCCCGGGCCGCGGGCGAAGGCCACGGCGTCCACCCGACGGCCGCCCAGAGCGGTCTCGACCACCTCAGCGATGCGCTGCAGATGCGCCCGCGCGGCCAACTCCGGCACCACGCCGTGGAAGCGCCGGTGCAGGCGGATCTGGGAGGAGACCACGTTGGAGAGGATGCGGCCGTCTTCGACCACGCCGGCGGCCGTCTCGTCGCAGGACGTCTCGATGCCCAGGACCCTCATTCCCAATTGCCGGCACAGCAGTTTGGCACAGCTTGGCACAAAGGAGGTTTCATGTGGCGGATACGCAGGTAATTCAATCCGCCGTGCAGGTGCAAGTGCAGGTTCCGGTACAGGATGCCGCCGAGGTGCAATGCCCCATGACGCGCGCCGAGGTCAGGCAGAGGACTGCCCCTGGCGTTCCGGCTTCAAGCGTCACGGAGCCGTTAACGTCCAAACGCGTTGCTGCACTTGTTGTGCCGATGCCGAGGTTGCCGCTGGCAGAGAGGGACATGATGTCGCTGTTGTTCTGGCGGAACTTGATGTTACCGCCCGTCGGGCTGTTGATGTAGAGACTCTTGTCCGTCGGGCCGCTCATGATGTTGTAGTTCCCGCAGCCGCTCGACGTGCCGTTGAGACTCAGCCCCATGGTGGAAACGCCACAGAAGTTGTTGCTAAAGTTGGCGATGCCGGTTCCTGCGCCGCTGGAGGCATCGGAAATCGTCAATTTGGAAGTCGGCGAGGTAGTCCCGATGCCCACGGAACCACGTGTGGTCGCGAGATAAGTGTTCCCGACCGTGAACATCTGGGTATATACGCCGGACGGAACCGGGTAAGAGGTCGATAGCGTCACATTCTCCGAACCGAGCTCGGGGGCTAAGGTGACGAGCAACGCGGCCGCCATGAGAAAAACTGGGGTCCGTGCCGGGACGGACAAATTCAAATGGACATGGATATCTTGGCGCATGACGGCCTCCGATTATATCACGATAGCACAACCTGCGTATCGGCCAGTTGACCCTGGTCTCCAGAAGGCGGGCTGCAAGCGCCAACATATGGCCGATACGCAGGTGTGCATTTTACAACATAAGCGAAACTCATTATTTTTCCTTGCCCTTGAGCCGGCCCGGCACGTCCCCCGACTTGATGAGCGCCACGGCGCGCTCCAGAAGCTCGTCGCGCACGGTCTCATCCTTCCTGACCGCGGAACGCGGCTTCTGGCCGGGCTCGTAGATCATCTCCCACTGCGCGAATATCTTCTCCTGAACGCCGTGCGGCACCGCGACCACGATGTCCGGCGTGATGCCGCCGGTCTTCTTCTTCTCGTCGCGATGGATCGAGCGGCCATTCGGGGTGTAGTAGCGGGCGATGGTCAGGCGCAGGGCGCAGTTGTTCGGCAGGGGCATGACGGATTGCACGCTCGCCTTGCCGTAGGTGCGCTCGCCCATGAGCAGGGCGCGGCGATGGTCCTGGAGGGCGCCGGCGATGATTTCGGCGCCGGATGCCGAGGCCTCGTTGACCAGCAGCACCAGGGGCAGGTCCTGGTAGGGGGCCTGGGGCCTGCTGCGGAATTCCTGGCGGCTGTCGGGCCGCCGGCCCTGCGTATAGACGATGAGCCGGTCGCCGCCCAGGAAGCTTGCGGCCACCTCGACCGCGGAGGCCAGCAGGCCCCCGGGGTTGAAGCGCAGGTCCAGGACCAGGCCGGAGAGCCCGTCCTTGGACAGGACCCGCAAAGCGTCCTGAAAATCCTCGGTGGTGCGGGCGCTGAACTCGTTGATGCGCACGTAGCCGACCCGATCAGCGAGCCTGCGCTGCTGTACGCTCTCGATCTTGATGTTCTCACGGGAGAGCTCGAACTCCTTCTCGACCCCGTCCGCAACGGCGGGCAAGGGCCCGCCGTCCCTGGAGGGTGGGAGTTCTCCTCTCCCGGAAGGGGCGGCGGGGGCGGCGCCCTCCAGGCTGCCGGAGCGCGCCGTCCCGGTCGAGGGCTTGGCCTCGGCGCGGACGTCGCTCCTGGAGTCGGGCCAGCGCAGCACCGTGAGCTTCACCTTGGTTCCCGGCGCGCCGCGCAGCTTCTCCATGGCGTCGGCCACCTGCAAGTCCTTGGTGCTCTCGCCGTCGATTGCGATGATGCGGTCATCGGGAAGCAGGCCCGCGCGGTAAGCGGGGGTGCCCGGCAGGGGGGTGAGCACGGTGAGCCATTCGTCCCGCATCACCATGCGGATGCCTATGCCGCCGAACTCGCCCTCGGTCTCAGCCTTGATCTCGCGGTGGGCCTGGGGTTCCATGAACTGCGAGAAGGGGTCGAGCGTGCGGACCATGCCCGCGGCCGCTCCATAGACGAGTTTCTGGGTCTCGGTGGGGTCGACGTAGTTCTCCCGGATGAAGTCGAGCACGTCCACGAGGAAGCTGAACTGCTCGTAGGTCTTGTCGTTGCCTTCGGGCTGGGCGGCGGCGGGAGCTTTTTTGGTTTTGGATTCCGGGGCCGCGGCTCCCCGGACGGAGGTCCCGGCCGCAACCGCCAGAAGCGCTGCGACGAGCGCGCGCCGCAAGACGATCCTCATCTCGACGTATCTCCTATGGTCTCTTCTGCAGCCACGCCATCGGATCCAGGGCTTCCGTCCCCCGGCGCAGTTCCAGGTAGACCGCGCCTTTCTCCGCTGCGCCGCCCCCGACTCTGCCCAAGGCCTCGCCGACCTCGACCGCAGCGCCCTTGGGCTTGATTATCTCTCCCAGTTCGCCGTAGATGCTGAAGAACCCTCCGCCATGGTCCACGATCACCACCTGGCCGTAGGACCGGAAGGCGCCGGCGTAGATCACCCGGCCGGACCCGACCGCGCCCACGCTGGCCCCGGCCTGCGCCGTGAAGGTGACTCCCTGGCGGATGACCCAGGTGTTGAGTCCGACGTTGCGCTGCCGGCCGAAGGGACGCGTCACGACCCCGTCCACCGGCCAAGGCAGGGAGTTGCGGGGGAGTTCCAGCCGGGCCGCTCCCGGCCGGTCATAGCGCGCGGCCGCGCCCAGGCGGGAGAGCAGCTGCCCCAGCGCCAGCTTCGTCTCCTCGAGCTCCTGGGCCCGCTTCTCCGCCGCCTCCACCCGGCCGCGCGCCTGAGCCACGGCCGCCTGCTTGCGTTCGAACTCGTCTCGGACCTGCGCCGCCTCAGCCTCGGCCCGGCGGCCGCGGTCCTGCAGTTCGACGGACTTATGCCGCGCCGCCTCGACCGCGGCCTCGGTCTTGTGGCGGTACCCCGTGAGGCTGGAGACGATGCGGGCCTTGTCGAGGAGCACGGCCCGGCGGAAGGCCTCGGCCCACAGCTCCGCTCCGCCCCAAGCCTCCTCGCTGGCGGCCAGGCCGACGGCGTAGTCGCGCAATTCGCGCTCCAACGCCGCGGTCCAGAACCCCGAAGCCAGGTTGAGCGCGCCGAGACGGGATCTGAGCTGCGTCCGCTTGCCCTCGGCCTGCCGGATGTTCTGGCGGATGGCTCCGATGCGCCGGCGAGTGTCCGTATCGTGGCTCGCGAGCTTGCGCAGGTCCCGGCTCAGGGAAGCCTCCTGGCCGCGGTACTTTTCTAACTCGGACTTGGTCTTCTCGTACTCCTTCTGGATGCGGTTGAGGTCCCGGCGCTTGTCCTCCAACTCCCCCGCGCCGGCGCCCGGGACGAGCCAGAGCAGCGCCGCGGCCAGGCCCACACGCGCGCAGGCAAAGCGGTCCATGCGGGTCAGCCTTATGGCGAGGAGAACAGCCCGGCCGCCAAAGCGGCCGCACCCCATACGGCCAGCTGCTGGCCGGCCGCAGGCAGCCCCCACCAAGGCAGATACTGACGCGCGGGCCAAGCCGCGGCCAGGGCCAGGAGCAGTCCCACCGCCGCCCCGGCCGCCGCGGGAACCGCGGCCGCCCGCGAGGCCGCGGGGGAACGAGACCACCACAGGGTCGCGGCCAGGGCCGCGCAGGCCAGGCAGAGCAGGGCGCTCAGGATGAGGCTCAGGAAATGCCCGTAGAGCTGGGCCTGCAGGATGGCGCGCACCTGGCCGGGCCGGTAACGCATATCCGCCCAATCCGCCACGCCGCGGGCGGCCGCAAGCCAGTCCCCGAAGCGGCCCAAGGCGCCGGCCGCGGGGCGCACTTCGAAAGCCGGACGCAGGGGGTTGTCCCCCATCCAGGTGACGGAATCCACCAATTCCGGGTCGTCTTGCCGCAAGGCCGCCAAAGCCGCGTCGCGGGAAACGAAACGCGCCTCGCTGACATCGGGCAGTCCCAGAAGCTGGTCTTCCAAGACCTTCTCCTGGCGCTCCGGCAGGTCGTTCTTGAGGAAAAGAAGGACCCGGAAATCGTCGCGCAGGAGGCTTTCGAACCGGGAGACCTGCGTGCGCACCAGGACCAGACTTTCGCCGGCCATGCCGGCCATGACCGCGAGCAGGAAAGTGAGGGACCGCCGCCAGGCAGGATTCATGCAGGAGAAGTATAGTAAATCAGCGGTAGGGGACGAAGACGCGAACCGCGGCCGCCACTCCGGAGCCAACCCAGGGCAGGAGCATCAACAGAGTCAGGACCAGCAGCAGCGGGGACTGGTCCGCGGCGAAAGCCAGGAAGCCCCGCAGCTGCGCGGCGATGGGACGCCTGCGCCGCGGCGCAGCCGCGGGCGCCTGCGGGGCCGGCATCATCTTGACCACGTCGGGATGCGCCATGAGCCGGGGCAGAAGGCTGAGGGGGACCGAGGCCTCGACCACGAGCACGGTTTCGGCGGTCCCGGGAGCGGTCTGGGTGCCGATGGTGCGCCGCACGCGCAGCCCCGAGGCGGCAAGGTCGCGCTCCAGGCGCGCCACGGCCTCGGCCACGCCGCTGTCCCGGGGCACGCGCACACCCATGAGCATGTCCGTGGCCGTCTCCGGGGCGGACCGGCGCGCCGCGGCATTGACCTCCAGGCGCACCACGGACGGGACTTGCAAGGCCGCGCCCACGCGGCCGGGATGCATCCAGCCCCACAGCACCACCTGGTCCGGCCCCGCGCCCACGGCCGCGGGCTCAAAGCGCATGTCCTGCCGGAAGCCCGCGATACGGCCCAGGTCCGCGACCGCATCCTTCAAGGTCGCGTCGGGGTGCTTCTTCAGGTCGAGGTTCAAAGTGACGAACACCTCGGGCGCCGCTTGCCCGCCGGAGGGTTCGGCCCCGACTGCGCCGGAAAGGAGCGGCCGCCCGCTCCAGTATCCCGCCGCCACCGCGCCCGGCGCGCGCAGCGCCGGCTGCGGCGCCCCGGTATCCCTCTGTCCGAGGATATGGGTGTCGTAGTCCTTGCGTCCCAAGGTCGCGGCCTCGTCTTCGCTGACGTCGCCCACCTTCTGGCCGGAGAGCTCCATGGGCACGGCCAAGCCCTCCCAGAGCGAATAGCGGCGCCGGTCCGCCTCCTGCGGGACGGCCGTCTCCACGGGCGAAGTCTCGGCCTGCGGCCGCGCCACCACCGGCCGCGGACGGGTCAGCGCCGGATGCAGCGACGGGGGTGTCGTGGGGCGGGCGCTAGGGCCGGAAATCGGCTTGGGATGCAGGCCGGGACGATCGACGACCTGGGGCACGCTGCCCGCGGCCGAGGCGCCGCTCTGCTGGGCCCCGGTCTCCATGGCGTCGCTGGCGTCCGGCGGCAGCTGGGTATAACCTCCGCTCTCTCCGATGAACTTGGTCTGGAACGGGGAGCGGGCGGCGTCGAGCCCGGCAGGGCCGCCGTGCCGGACGCCCTTGGGAAGAACGTTGGCGGACGGTGCGGGAACTTTCTGGGGCTGGACGCAGGAACCGAGGACAGGGAGGATGCTATGGAGAGATATAAGGCTCGCTAGGACGACAATAATTCCCATAAGGCTTTCGCCTCGGCCGTCGGCCCAATATTATCACAGTTAGACGTCTAGGTCAATAGTCCTATCCGCTCTAGGGCTTTGGTCCCAGACCCCCAAGCGCAACGGGCGACCAGAACGGCTCCGCCGACGACCAAGCCGGCGGCCAGGACCATGGCGGTCTGCCCCAGGACCAGCCAGGGCGCGGCCTCGGGCCGGCCCAGCGCCGCGATGACGCCTATCGGGAAAAGCAGGCTCAACCAGAGCCAGGGACGGGGGTCGTCGAGCCGGCAGCCGTCCGCCGGAAGCCCCGCGCTGTCGGCCTGCCGCCCGATTAGGAAGAGAGCATTCATCAAAGCGGGCAGGCCGATGAGGAACTCCCGCCAGCGCCAGGGCCACCACCAGAGGAACTCGGAGCCGTCCGCGGCGGCCTGCAGGCGCTCCCACAGGGGCGTGCCCGCCAGCACGAGCCGCGGCCTAAACAGCAGGGCTGCGGCCAGCACCAAGGCCGCGCCCCGCAGCAGGTCCAGGTAGGTGGGCGACCGGACCAGCCCCCGCCCCAGTCCGCGCGCCGAGAGCGGATACAAGGCCAGGCCGCCGATGGCCAGGGGCCAGGCCATAGTCGAGAAGGCCAGGCTCTCGGGCAGAGCCGCGGCGTCCCCCCCCGCGAGGAGGATGCCCACGACCAGTCCCGCGGCCGCGGCCGCGGCTCCGGCCAGCAAAGCTCCTAGAACGAGCTCGGCCACGGGCGAGGCGATGGGCCGCAGTTCGCGCACCCGGCCGCGGATGCGCTTGAAGCCTATGACGCCCAGACGCACCGCCATGATGGGGCCGAGCACGGCCAGGCCCCAGGCCAGCAGCCGGCGCCCCAAAGGTAGCGGGCCTTCCCCTCCGGGAGTGGAGGACGACCGCCCTCCGGGGACGGCGCTTCCCAGCGCGCCGCGGCGCGGCGCTTCGAGGCCCGCCGCATCCGTGCCGATGAGCCCGCGCTCGCGCAGGGGCCGCAGGGCGGCGCGCACGCGGACGAGGTCCTCCTCAGCCTCGGCCGCCGGGTCGAGCCGCAGCAGCAGGACCCGGCCGGGCTGGCTGTGGATGGCGCGCAGCAAAGACGGCAGACGCGCGGGCGCCGGGATGCTGCGCGGCGCCCGCAAGAAGACGGCGCCCTGAGCGCCGCTGATCCAAGCCTGACCCGCAGGATCCAGATGGAGCGGGACGAGTTTGAGCGCCGCGGCGAGGGCCAAGTCCTCCGAGGAAGAGCCGACCTTCAAACCGGGGTCCGGCTCGCGGGTCAGCTCAATGAGACCGTGGCCGCCGACCGTCGCGGTGCTCAGCACCAGGTTCTGGCCGCGCAGGGCTTCGGCCGCGCGGGCGAAGATCTTGGCGTCGTTGAACCACAAGACGGTGGACTTGAGCGGCGCGTTGGCGGCGATGAGGCCGACGCTCTTCCACTTGGCGATCTCCGGGCGCGAGAAGACCAGGGCTTGGCCGGATTCGGACAGTTCACGCAGGGTCTGCGTACGCAGGACCATGGCGCCCACGCCCATGGCCTGCGCCCGGATCCAGAAGTCGGAAAGCGCGGTCCCGGAAGCGTCGCAGGCGGCCGCCGCCTCGCCGGCATCGAGGGCGGCCAGGGAACGCGGGGCGGGCTTCTCCACCATGCCCGCGGCCCAGGCCAGCAGGAGGAAGGCGGCCAGGGCCAGCTGCGGCCGCACGCCGACCCGGGACGCGGCCGGCATCACGGCACCGAGGCCGCGCGGCGCTCGGCGGCGGCGCGCACGAAGAGGTCCAGGTAGCTGCGCACGGAGCGGCCCCAGGAGAAGTCGCTCTCCATGCCCGCGCGCACGATCCCGGCCCAGGCCGGAGTCGCGTAGGCGTCCAGGGCGCGGCCCAAGGCGCGGCCGAAGTCCCGGGCATCGCCCGGCTTGGCCGTGAACCCGTTGGCCTGAGCGCCGGCAGCCGGCTTCTCAATGACGGTGTCGCACAGGCCTCCCGTGCGCGTGACCACGGGGACGCAGCCGTAGCGCATGGCGATCATCTGTCCCAGCCCGCACGGTTCGAAGCGCGACGGCATCAGGAGGATGTCGGCCGCCGCATAAAGGCGGTGGGCCAGCTCCTCGTCGTAGCCGCAGTGGCAACGGGCCGCGCTCGGGCGGCAGCGCGCCCACTCGGTGACGGTCTTGACCAAGGAGAGTTCGCCTTCCCCCACGCCCGCGAAGCGGCAGCGCCGCAGTTGCGGCGCCAGGGCCTGCAGCGCGATGTCCCAGCCCTTCTGGCGGTCGAACCGCGCGACCA
>Ga0315268_10008917_pt1 | contig 10443 bp, 7 predicted proteins | sample C1_top_MG_FD_204535 | JGI IMG/M metagenome (GOLD analysis project Ga0315268, IMG submission 204535) | Sediment microbial communities from Yellowstone Lake, YNP, Wyoming, USA - C1_top | ecosystem: Environmental > Aquatic > Freshwater > Lake > Sediment | place: USA: Wyoming | collected 2017-08-01 | reverse complement strand
GATCAACAAACAACGCACTCTGACGAAATCGCCATCTCGGTCAAAAACCTTACCAAGACTTACCGCATCTTCGGCCACCCCGGCGACCGCATCAAGCAGGCGCTGACCTTTGGTCGGGTTCGCTTTCACCGGGAATTCACGGCCTTGCAGGACATTTCCTTCGAAATAAAAAAGGGTGAAACAGTCGGCATTATCGGTCGCAACGGCTCAGGCAAAAGCACGCTGTTGCAACTCATCTGCGGCATCCTTAAACCCACTTCTGGCGAAGTCCAGGTTAACGGGCGCATTTCCGCGCTGCTGGAACTTGGTTCAGGCTTTAATCCTGAATTCACCGGACGGGAGAATGTCCACTTCCAGGGTGCGATAATGGGCATCCCAATGGGGGAGATGGTCGCAAAATTTGACGACATTGCTGCTTTTGCGGATATCGGGGAGTTCATTGATCAGCCAGTGCGAATTTATTCCAGCGGAATGTATGTAAGATTGGCATTTGCCACCGCAATCCACAGTGCACCTGACACCTTAATTATTGACGAAGCGCTATCCGTGGGTGATGAACCATTCCAGCGCAAATGCTTTGAACGCATTCGCCAAATTCGCGAGCAGGGATGCACCATCATCTACGTTTCTCATAACATGGCATCCGTGGTTGAACTCTGCGATCATGCGTTGCTCCTGGAACAAGGCAAACTCACTGCGACCGGCAATCCCAAGCTTGTTACAGCGAGTTATTTGAAAAATCTCAATCGTCCGCACGCCACAGATGAGGTGGAAAATCACCCTAAGCTAGCCCACGAAGAGCAAGAAACGGCGTATTTTGACCAAACACTAATTCCGGAAAGTACCGTTTCATACCCATCCTTGGGTGCGCAAATTATCAATCCTCGCATTCTTTCCCTTGGTGGAAAACGTGTAAATCTGCTGCATAGCGGTGAGGAATACATCTATGCCTATGAAGCCCAGTTCAACGTACCCGCACAAGGCGTACGTTTCGGCATGATGATCAAAACAGTTACAGGCTACGAACTAGGCGGCCTTATCTCCCACCCCGCTGACGAAGGCATTTCGGTTGAGCGTGGCACAACCCTTTCCCAACGGTTTCGCTTTCGATGCAACCTGCTATCGGGTACTTATTTCCTTAATGCGGGCATTACCTGTCTTATGCCTGACAAGGGCGAAGTATATCTGCATAGAATGCTTGATGCAGCCATGTTCAAAATTACACAGGAAAATGGTTCAATGCGATCAGGAACAGTGGATATATCCCCCTCTTTTCAGGCCTCATGCCCTGACAGATCGGTCTCACAAAATCGATAGACATGTCGCAACCTATACATAATGGATTTCGCCCGTCCCATCAAACGGCACTTTCTTATTTTGTGCTGGCAACCCTATGCGCAACACTGGTAGCTTCCATCTTCGCCATTCAGGGCGGAACTGGTTTTAATCTTTGGGACGAGGGATTTTTGTGGTACGGAGCACAGCGCGTGATGGCGGGTGAAATACCCATCCGCGACTTCATGGCTTACGACCCCGGCCGTTATTACTGGTCAGCGGCACTCATGTGGCTATGTGACGATAACGGCATCATGGTACTACGAGGGACGGTCGCGATCTTTCAAGTCACTGGACTCTTCATCGGGCTGGCACTGTTTGCTCGTAGCTCCCAAAAACCAAACACCCTCTTGTGGTTGTTGGCGGCAATTACGTTTACAGTCTGGATGTTCCCCCGGCACAAACTATTCGATATTTCGCTCTCGATTGCTCTGGTTGGTACTCTCTCATTTCTGGTTCAGCAACCGACCAGCCGCCGGTATTTCCTGACGGGTCTATTCGTCGGTATTGTTGCGATCTTTGGCCGAAACCATGGCATGTATGGCGTGGCAGGCAGCTTGGGGGTCATGATATATCTCGGGCTCAGGCGCGAGAACTCTCCTGCCCCTCTCAAAGCCTTTGCGATTTGGGGGGCCGGTGTCGTTATCGGCTATATCCCCATTCTGCTGATGATTGCCGTGGTTCCTGGCTTTGCGCTGGCCTTCTGGGAAAGCATCCGCTTTCTATTCGAAATCAAAACCACCAATCTTACGCTGCCACTGCCATGGCCTTGGCGTGTACCGTTCGGTCAACTACCAACTGTCGAGATAGTGCGTGGCATGCTGATTGGACTTTTCTTTATTGCCATTGTTGTCTTTGGGCTGCTAGGTATCGCTTGGGCGATCAGAAAAAGACTACAAAACAAGCCTGTTTCCGCCGCACTGGTGGCATCTGTCTTTTTGGCACTACCTTACGCGCACTATGCCTATTCGCGGGCGGATGTCGCGCATCTGGCCCAAGGCATATTTCCTTTCCTCATCGGCAGCCTAGTGCTGCTGGCAAGCCAGCCTGCAAAGATAAAATGGCCCTTTGCTGCACTGCTTTGTGGTGCAAGCTTGTTGGTTATGCTTCCCTTACACCCTGGGTGGCAATGCTATTCAAGTCAGCAATGTGTCGAAACCGATGTGGCCGGAAGCAAGCTTAAAATCGATCTAGATACAGCCAACGATTTAGCGATGCTCCACAAACTAGCCGAACAGTTCGCCCCAGGCGGCCGCAGTTTTATCGCCACTCCATTTTGGCCTGGCGCATATGCGGTGCTGGAACGTAAATCACCAATGTGGGATATCTATGCGTGGCCCCCACGCAACGAAGCTTTTCAGCACACTGAAATAGAACGAATAAAAGCCGCCAATCCTGGTTTTGTAATGATCTTGGATTTTCCTCTCGATGGGCGTGATGACCTTCGTTTTAGCAACACCCACCCCCACATTGAACGATACATCCGCGATCACTTCGAGCATTTAAATGGTTACACGCAGAACCCTGCTTATCAGCTCTATAAAAGCAAATAGGTCGTGCAACACAGCGTCCAAATCCAACCACTTTCCATGGGAGTGTTAATTAAGGATATCGATGCAGCGATGGTTGAACAATCGTCCCAGCAAACAACATGGATATCAGACGCCCAGTCAGGTATTCTTCAGGTCATCAGGCGTTGCACTCAAATTGAACCGGCGTTAGCGTATCAGCTGATTCGCTTGGCGTTATTAAGTAGCGGTTCGAACCCCTATGTTTTCAGGAAATCACCGAAGTGAATTTGATACAGGAACCCGCGCCCAAAACCTGCATCGTCATTCTCGGCATGCACCGTAGCGGCACTTCCGCACTCGCCGCCGTAATTAGCATGCTGGGTATTACCCCCGGTGCCAACCTCCAGCCTCCCCAGGCGGAAGTGAATGTCAAGGGCTTTTGGGAACATTCGGGTATCGTTGCAATACATGAGCAGTTACTAGAAACGCTCGGCTCTTCCTGGCATGACGATCGTCCCTTGCCTGACCAAAGTTGGAGTTCACCCGATGTCGCCAAGCTTCGCCAAAAGATTCTCGACACCCTGCATCGCGATTTCAGCAGCGAGCACATGTGGCTGATCAAGGATCCAAGAATGTGTCGTTTGTTGCCGTTATGGCGGGACGTGTTTCGGGAACTGGCTTGTCAATCTAAATTTATTCTTGTGCTGCGCCATCCTGGTGAAGTAGCCTGCTCTCTACGCAAGCGAGACGGCCTGACTGAGGAACAAACTTGCCTGTTGTGGCTCGCCTACATGTTGGAAGCCGAGTATCAGACACGCGGACAGCCTCGTGTCTTTGCCTCCTATGGTCGTCTGTTGGAAGAGTGGCAGCTTACCGCAGCCACCATTGGCCAGGGTCTTGGGGTCGTTTGGCCTGTCACGGCAGAAGAAGCTTCCTCTTCCATCAATGCTTTCCTTGATCCGTCTCTGCGTCATTACGCAGGCTATACCGAGCTACCCGAGCACCCGGCATGTCGGTTGGCGCTGAAGGGATTTGAACTCCTATCCGCTCCCCGGCCAGACCCCTCTAGCCTTGACGATCTGCGCGCTGAAGTTAAGGAACTGGTTGCTGTCGTTTCCCCATGGTCAAAGCGGCTGCAACTTATCGATAGACAAAATTGCAACCTACGTTCCTCCAACGCCAAGTTCGATCTGGAAAATAGGGTACTTCGCACGGAAGTGGCGCGGATAAAGGGCACGGTTTCCTGGAGGATCACCAAACCCGTTCGGGCCATCTGGAATATTTTGCGTTTACTGCTACCGAGCAGTTCGGCAAAACGCTAACGGAGGCAAGGCGCTTGGTTTCTTGGACCGCAGATATCGAATCCCTCCAGACGAGGCACTTCCTCCTCCATGGCTGGGGCAAGCTTCAAGGTTCAGGTGAGCCACCCAGCAAGGCATGGCTGGAATCCAGGCGCGGAGGGGACGGTGGCGTAGGCAAAATCCCCGCGATATTTGGGAAGCTTCATCGAAGCGATGATGGGCATTATACGAATATCGATTTTGTTCTTTATGGGGCCCTGGAAGAAACGCATGGTACTCAAGATGAATTTTCCCTGGTTCTGGAGTGGCCGGACGGTAAACGGATGCACTTAATCACGCCGCCTCCACGCCGAGCCCCACCTAGCCGCGGAATGGCACGCGTCATGGCACTCCCGTGGAAGCATTATTTCACGCGGGGTATGCAACTCGTTCGCCATGGGCAGTCGGGGCTGCTGCTGGGCAAGCTGGCCAGGATGATCCCCGCCTTTTTCTCTTCGGGTTGGGATCCCATGCGCTTGCTGCAGTGGGTGGAAATGGAAGGGAAACCCCTAGCGCTGGTCATCGATCACGATCTTGGAGGCGGGGCAAATCTTTATCGGTACTCCCTCATGGATCGCCTCGCCACAGAGGGTTTTGCGCCCATTCTCCTTTCCGCCCATCACGGCATACTCGCGTATCAATTGGTCGCGAAACGGGGGAGGCGGACCCGTACTGCCCATGTCGAGGATTTGAATGTGCTGTTCGAGGCCTTGTCCGGCGCGAATTTCGGGCGCGTGGTTTTCAACAATATCCTTTCCTTCCCGGCTCCGATCGCCTTGGCGGACGTGCTGACAAACTGGTTGAGGCAGAAGGGGATCGAGCAGTTTATTTTCCTGGTGCACGATCACTACTGCATCTGTCCATCGTGGCTATTGCTGAACGACGCTGGCAAGTATTGCGGCATTCCGGATACATCCGTCTGCGCAAGCTGCTTGCCTGCAAACGCTTCACCCTTCCTTGAGTTCGCCCGCGGAATCGATATTGTTTCCTGGCGGGCGGCTTGGGGAGCCCTGCTGCAGGAAGCCGGCGAAATTCGCTGCTTTTCCAATGCAACCCGGAATCTGCTGCTACGCGCCCATTCCGAAGTCAACCGGGAGCGTGTAAGCGTCGTGCCCCACACCCTCCACCATGTTCGACTGCGACAAGTTGTGCTGAAGGACCCCGGTTGGCCTGTAATCGGGGTTATCGGCCATATCGGCTACCATAAAGGGGGCGCGGTGGTGCGCGATTTGGCGAATTACATCCGGATCGCCGGGAAAAAGGCCCGCATCGTCGTTATCGGGACGATCGAATATGATCTGCCCAAGGAGTCTGCCACGATCACTGGGCCCTATCGCCCGGAGCAACTGCCGGAGATCTTGGAAACCCATGGGGTGAATATCGGTTTCTTTCCGTCCATCTGCCCAGAAACTTTTTCATATGTAACGGAAGAAATGATCATGATGGAAATTCCTATCCTTGTCTTCGATCTGGGTGCCCCAGGCGAGCGAGTCTCGGCCTATGGGCGCGGGTTGGTGATACCGCCTGGCGGGTCGGAAAGTATTATGGACGCTGTCGACAAGCTCTATCAAACCCATATCCGCAATCTACCATAGCGAACCATCTGTTATGACTCAACTATATGCATTCACCAGTGCGGCCTGCAACTATCTCCCCAAGGTCAGGTTGCTGATTCAGTCCCTCAAACGCTACCATCCCGAGATACGATTGGTGCTCGCTCTTTCGGATCATCTGACCGATCCAGAACTCCTTCGCGGCGAAGCCTGGGACGAGATCATGCCCATCGACACGCTGGACATTCCGGATTGGTGGCGCTGGGCCTTTACCCACGACATTGTTGAGTTGTCCACGGCAATCAAGCCCTTCGTCCTGAGTCGGCTGCTGGATCGGCCGGATTGCGGCGGGGTTTTCTATTTCGATCCCGACATGGTACTGTTTTCGCGCCTTGACGATCTTATCGGTCGTATGGGGGAATCCGACATTCTGTTGACGCCCCACCAGAACAAGCCGGAGGTCGGCTTGGCCCAGGTGATGGACAATGAGATTAGCAGCCTCAAGCACGGTATCTACAATCTCGGCTTCATCGGAGTTCGTCCGTCTTCGACCGGGCGAACCTTTGCCCGTTGGTGGGCCGACAGGGTCTATTATTTCTGCCGCGACGATATTCCCAATGGACTCTTCACCGATCAGCGTTGGATCGATCTGGCGCCAGCGCTGTTCGACGGGGTCGAGGTCATGCGCTCATCCCGCTTCAACGTTGCCCCTTGGAACCTTACTACCCGAAAACTTTCCGGCAACTTGGAAAGCGGTTTCCTTGTGGATGGAGAGCCTCTGGGTTTCTATCACTTTACCGGATTCGACAGCGGCGCTCACCATGTCATGGTCGGCAAGTATTGTGGGGAGAATCCGTCGGTTCACGCGCTGGTAAACTGGTACGAACAGGAAACGAGTGGGTGGAAAGACGATCCGCTTTCCCGTCAGCCATGGGCCTTTGGCCGATTTTCAGACGGTTCCCCGATTAACCGGGCACACCGCCTTGTTTTCCGCAGCCGACCTGACCTGCAGCAGAGGTTCCCTGATCCTTTTGCTGTGAGTGACCGCGAGGGCGGTTTTGCTGCTTGGTGCCGGCGGCGCGGTGCCAGAGAATACCCGGATTTGCTTCCGGAACCGAGGAAGAATGCTGACTGGTCAAGGGTGACGGGGCAACTGATTCCTTCGCTGGCTCCGTCCGAAATCGCCGCGCAGCCCCTGTCTGCCCGGCTCCAAGCGGCTGCCACCGATCCGAAACAGGCCCGACTCCTCTGGCAGCAAGTAACCCGTATCGTGAAACGGGAGGGGCTCGGCGGATTGGCCCGCAGAATTGGACGGGCCATGCGTAGGGGCTGACCGCAATAGCGGACCATCAAGCGCCTTGATTCAGCGTATCTCAGGTAAGCCGTGCCGGAGAAGCATCGTCAACTTGCGTGGCCAGAAGCAGAACACGGACAGCCACGCGCCCAGTTGAATTCGTCGCGACCCCTGGATTTCCCTTCTTGATTTCGCCAGCCGATGCCGTTCCTGCCATAGAGCGTAGAAACATGCTAGGTAGATGCTTTGCAGCAGTCGTGCATCCCATTTCAGCAGAGATAGCAAAAGCCCTTCAAAAAACAGAAGCGTGAGGTGTAGAGGAAAAACGAACTGGAATAGTGGAATGGGATAGGTGAGCACTATTACAAAGTTCTTGTTGCGCTCGGAGAGTGCGCGGCGTTTTCGGGATGTTGTCAGCCGGTTTTGTGCAGTCACGATACCGCCGCCCAAGCTTTTCCCCACCCAATGTCGGAAGCCGGAACTGCCTAACGCCCGCACGGAATATCCCTTCAGCCTGGCGCAAAAGCAGAGATACGCGTCTTCCGCCAAAGTGTGAAACCATTCCGGGAAGCCTCCTAACTCTTCCCACAAGGCTATGGGAATCCACAGGCAGGCGCCAGACACCATGGCGACATCGCGCCTTTCGGCATCCAGGTTCGGCACGGGATTCAGGAAAAGATCACTCAGGCTGCCGATATCGATCAAGCTTCCTGTTGCGGCATTGTACTGGGGTAGGCCCAGGATACCAGCGGCGGGGTGGGCCTCAGCGTATGCGCAGAGCGTTCGCAGGGCATCCGGAAACAGCGCGGCATCGTTGTTGAGCAGGAGGATGTATTTCCCACGCGCCGCGGCTGCCATGCGGTTGTTGCTGACGCAGAAACCGACGTTCTCGTTGCTGGCGATCAGGGTAACGTTGGGGTAGTGGTCACGGACGATATCGGCCGAGCCGTCGCTGGAGGCATCGTCATGGACGATGACCTCGAAGGGAAAATCACAGTCCTGGGCGAATACCGAGTTCAGGCAGTCTTCGATAACCCCAACGCCGTTGTAGTTGGCGATGCAAATCGAACAGACGGGTTCCTCCGTTCCTGGCAGCGGCGTGTTTGCTCGCTGCACCATCAATGCGCTCCGGGTTTGGTCGTCGGCACAGAGGGCTTACTTGCGACCAGGAGGTGGCTGTAGCGGAACGGGATCGGCTCGCCGAACAGGCAGCCTGGAAGCCGCCGCCGGATGTCCTGTGCCGACCAGAACCTGACGTAGAACAGCGAGCGTTTTCCCTGGCTGGCGACCGGCGCCACCAGGAAGCGGCCGTTTCCCGCCAGGCAGCGCTGCACGTTGGTCATGGCAAAATCGAGCTTTTCTTCGCCGACGATGTGCTCGATCACGTCAATCATCAGGATCAGGTCGAATTCGCCGGCGATGGGGTCGGCCGTGATGTCGCGGCGGATAAACTGGAAGCTGGGGAAGCGTTTTGCCAGATCGGGGAAAAAGACGTCGGTGATGTCCACGCCCAGGTAGCGCTTGACGCCCTGTTCGCGCAAGAGCTGGGTATAGAAGCCGTTGCCGCAGCCGATCTCCAGCACCCGGGCGGTGGCGAAGTCGATGTTCTCCCGCCGGCACAGGTCGAGGAAGGCCGTGGCGGCGTTTTCGTACATTTCCTGATTCTCCTGCTCGGACAGCCCCTCGTCCCCCACGCCTTTCAGTGACGTACCGTGTCTGGAGAAACGGTCGCGCCAATAGCGGGCGGCGTCGTAACCGCCCTTCCTGCGATATTTCAACGGGGCGATCAGGATCTTGTAAAGCGCCCGACGGAGGAAGCCGATGGGGTCGCGTCTGAGCTTCAGGAACAAGTCGTTCATGGATGCTCGCAAGATAGTTGGCGGGCGGCGGCGGCGAGGCCGTCGAGCAGGCGACCATAGCGCCCGGCGACGATCTCCCAATCGAATTGGCCCAAGGCGAACTCCCTGCCGGCATGGCTGAGCGATCGGCGCAGGGGGGCATCGGCCAGCAGCAACAGGGCTGTGCGGGCGATCGCCGCGCTGTCCCCTGGGGGAACCGTCAGCCCGGTCTTGCCGTCGACAACGATTTCCCGTGTGGCCGGCAGGTCCGAGGCGATTGCTGCGCAGCCGCAGGCCAGCGCCTCCACCAGCGTCAGGCCGAAACCTTCCTCCAGGGAAGGGGAGACGAAAATTGCGGCGCGCCGGTAGAGCGCTGGCAGCTCGGAATTGGCGATGGCGCCGAGGAAATTCACCCGGTCAGCGATCCCCAGAGCCTTCGCCAGGATTTCCAGCCTGGCCTTCTCCGGGCCGTCCCCGACGATGGTCAGGGTGGCTTCCGTGCATTCCGCCAGGATCGCCGGCATCGCCTCGATCAGGACGTCCGCCGCCTTGGATGCCACCAGCCTGCCGACGAAGAGCAGTTCGGGAGACCGTTCTCCGCCGGCTGGCGGCGGGACGAAGAGACCGGTCACGTCGATGCCCATGGGGATGACGGACAGCTTGCGCTCGTCTGCCCCCAGCGCCAGTGCGTATGCCTTCATTGGGCGGCTGACCACGGTGACGGCGTTGGCATGGCGCATCACCATCCGTTTGAGCGCGGCGAAGAATCTTCCATGCAGCCCGAGGAGGTCGCTGCCGTGGGAGGTGCACAGCAATGCCGGGAACCGCCCTCCATTCAGAAAGCGGGCGGCTAGGGCAATCAAGCCCTGCGGGATCAGCCAATGGGCATGAATCACGTCGATCTTTTCCCGCCTCAGGATGCGGAGCAGGGCAATCAGCTGGGATGCCAGGAAGAACGGCACCAGCAGGTAGCAGGCGGAATGTTGTTTCAGCTTGGCCAGGATGCCGCCTTGGTAGGCCAGCATCTCCCACTGGCCGAAGAAATAGCGGAAACGGATGACCTCCATCCCCGCCAGGCTCTCCCTGGACATCGCCCCAGCCGCATGGGGGGCCAGTACCACCACATCGAAGCGATCCCGCAGCCTGCGGCACAGCTCGAACACGAAGGGCGGTTCGCAGTCCCCCTCCCAGCGGGGGAAGGTGGAAGTGAGCACCAGCAGCCTCTTGCGCTGGAGGCTGGGTTTGTTAGTGGTCACTGTCTTTGTAGATGAGCATGGTAATCTGCTCGGAAATCAGGCCGATCAGAAATACCAGTACAGAGGTGGTTAGCAGCAATGCGCTCATGTTGGTAAAACGGTGTTGTGTGACGAAAGTGAAAAGATAATTGCCCAGGCCGGAGAAAAAAAAGGTCAGGCTTATTGGCAGAAATAATTTCAGGGGGGAATACAGCGTCCCGATCTTGAAAATAATCAGCAGGAAGCGCACCCCATCCCGCGTTGGTTGAATATGACTTTTTCCCGTGGTGCGCCGAGGCGTGTGAATGGGCACGTAAGCAACACTGAAGCCGGCACG
>Ga0315268_10008916_pt1 | contig 10443 bp, 10 predicted proteins | sample C1_top_MG_FD_204535 | JGI IMG/M metagenome (GOLD analysis project Ga0315268, IMG submission 204535) | Sediment microbial communities from Yellowstone Lake, YNP, Wyoming, USA - C1_top | ecosystem: Environmental > Aquatic > Freshwater > Lake > Sediment | place: USA: Wyoming | collected 2017-08-01 | reverse complement strand
GTCAATTTCCTCGCTTTTCGTATCTCCCGTTTAAGGGCTCTGATATTGGCTTCTGTAGGATTGACTGCAACATCAGGCTCATCGATGCCGATCATGGCGGCGGCAATCACACCTATACCACCTTCATTGGCAACAGCAGAAGCCAGCCCGGCCAATGAAATGCCGACTCCCATCCCCCCCTGGATGATAGGAATACGGCTTACCAGATCACCGATTTTAAGCTCTGGAAAATCCATCCAACAACTCCTTTGATTTCAGGAATACCCTGCACCGCCTTACACGATAAAGCGGCTGAATTGCAAAGGAATTTCAGTGGTTTTACAAATGTTTTACAATTATCGTCTTTTTTCGAGCCTTGCCACAGACTCTATGTGCCAGGTGTGAGGAAACATATCGACCGGCTGAACTTCTGTAACTTCATAGGATTCCTTCAGCAGGAAAATATCCCGCGCCAGAGTCGCCGGATTGCAGGAAACGTACACAATCCTTTCAGGAGCCATCTCTGCTACCTGCTTTACAACATCCTTGTGCATTCCTGCCCTCGGAGGATCAATAATAACGACATCGGGTTTTTTACTGATTTTTGAAAGGCTCTCCCTGATATCTCCGAGAACAAACGTGCAGTTTGAAATACCATTTGCCAGGCAATTTTTTTTCGCATCGGAGACTGCGCTTTCAACAATCTCAAGACCTGTGATCAGACCCGCATTCGCCGAAAGGAATACTGGTATCGTGCCTGTCCCACTGTAAAGATCAAGAACCGTCTCTCTGCCGGAAAGCCCGGCAAACTCTTTTACCTTTTCATACAGAATTTGGGCGCTTGGCGTGTTGGTCTGAAAAAAAGAGTTTGCCGATATTTCAAATTTAAAATCTCCGATCTTATCTTTTATATACGGAGAACCGGCAAGAACAGTTTCATACTCTCCGGTTGCAACAGCCGCCTTGCTCGAAGTTATGTTATTTATTACCGAAACCACACCGGGATATTTTTCCGTAAGCAAAGCGGCTAGAGGCTCGACTATTTTCCGGTTTTCGGTGGAAGTTATCATGTTCACCATCCAGTTTCCGTTTGCAGCAGAATTCCTGAGCATCAGAAAACGCCAGAATCCTTCATGGGATTTAATGCCGTAAGGAGGAACTCCCGAGTTTTTCATGAAAGCCTTTGCATCCTCAAGAATCATGTTTCCTTCTTCCGGCTGGAGAAGACATGCCCTGATATCAAGTACTTTATCGAAAGTTCCGGGAACATGAAGACCCAGGGCAAATCCGATGTTTTTTTCTCCCGTTGCAAAATCGGATGGAAGCAGCCATTTCCTGTCGGAACACGAAAACTCCATCTTGTTCCTGTAGCCGAATATCTTTTCAGACTGAATCACCGGGTGCACGGGAACATTTTTTATAAGGCCGATGTGCTCAAGAGATTCTTCGACATGCTGCCTCTTGTAATGAAGCTGACGGTCATACTGAAGAAACTGCCACTTACAGCCTCCGCAAAACCCGCTGTATTCACAAGGTGGATTTATTCTGTAAGGAGACGGCTCAATAATTTCAACTGCAACCGCTTCGGCAAAACTCTTCTTCTTTTTCACTATGCGGGCTTTAATCCGGTCAAGAGGAACTGCTTTTTCCACAAAAACCGCAAGACCGTCAACTTTAGCCAATCCTTTCCCGCCAAAGGCCATTCCGGTTATCTCAAGTTCAATAAACTCGCCTTTTTTTAATCCCATGACATATTTACCCTTTTTCAAGAATGTGATATTTATTATTTTACGATACTTTTTTTCCTGATCTATCAATGCTTATAGCTTTTAATACGGAGCGAAATCAACGAATGAATGATAAATGTTCAGGCACCGGATTCATTAACAAGCGGATCACTTTTTTATCCGGCGGTTTTCTTTTAAAAGGAGTCCTCCATCTTCCATCAACAGACAAGCCGCCTCTTGTCATTGGTTCCCACGGTCTTGAAAGTTCAGGTGATTCTCCAAAACAGAAAGCACTTGCAGAAAAATGCAATAAAGCCGGTATTGCATTTTTCAGATTTGATCACCGCGGATGCGGCAATAGTGAAGGCAATTTTCCGGAAGTTACAAGTCTTGAATCAAGACGAGAGGATCTGATCTCTGCTTATAAAACAATAATGGAAATAAAAGCCACTTCAAAGCATACGGGCCTGTTTGGAAGCAGTTTCGGAGGAACTGTATGCCTTTCAGCTGCAGAAACAATACATCCTGCATCAATTGTCACCTTTGCAGCTCCTGTCAGAAGTTCCTCAATAGCCGAAGCAATAAAAAAAACAGACTTATCTGAAAAAATCCGGCCTCTTTTTCATAAAAGGAATTTTCAGTTCGACATTTCTGACAGTCTCCCTTTTATCGATCATATACTTGTTATACATGGTGACCGCGACAGTATAGTTCCTGCTTCAAATGCTTTAGAGATATACAGACATATTTCGGAACCGAAAAAACTTCTCATTCAGAAAGGTGGAGATCATCTGATGACCAATCCTGTTCATCAGCAGGAATTTATGGAAGAAACCTTAATCTGGTTCAAATCTCATTTTTATAATTGACAATGTTTCCCTTGCAGTAAATAAAATCCAGAGATCCAAGAGAATCCGGAAGTTTTGAAGGGTCACCTTTTACCACAAGAAATGTCGCCGCCATCCCCTTTGAAATAACTCCAAAGTCTTCTATTCCAAGCAGTCTTGCTCCATTACTGGATGCGCACCTTATGGCCTCCGGTAATGAATACCCTGCGGTAATAAGCAATTTAAGCTCCTCTATCACCGCCGATCCGTGATGCACTCCGATGCTTCCGGCATCCGTCCCGAGGGCGACAGTTACACCAAGCTCCCTTGCTTTTGAAATCTGTTCGAGCTGGTGATCAAGATTCATGCGCGACACGTCATGTTCAATGCTCCCCTGCTTCATATGTTCTGCGTATGCCTTCATGGTGCAGGCCGTCGGAACCCAGACAATGCCTTTTTCAGCCATCTTTTTCAGGTTTTCAACTCCCATGAAAAAACCGTGCTCAATCGAATCACATCCGGCAGCAAGAGCAACTTCAACCGGCTTTATACCGTTTGCATGAACCATGACCCTGCGACCGCATTTTCCGGCAACCATTACAGCATTCGAAAGCTCTTCCACACCAAATTGCGGGAGAGTCTCCTTCCCGAATTCTTTCAGACTGTTTAAACCGGAATTTACTATCTTTATATGGTCCTTCTCCTCAGGATCCGTTTGTATCGCTTCTGCAAGGGAATGATTCTCCTGCGGCGGTCTCCCGATCAGGCCGCCATATCTTCCTGCACGGTGCCATGCCCTTCCCGCAACTCTGATGCCGATCGGTATCTTGTTAATATTAATATGCTCATTTCTGTAACGCAAAGCATGTGCGTATCTGTCCCCGCCGTCACGGACCGCCAATACACCGTATGATAAATGCCGCTTTATATGTTCCGAAATTAAGTCTTTTATATCATCAAAGCCTGCGCTGAGCTGTTTCTCACGGGCAACCGGGTCATCCGTTCCTGACATGCAAAGATGAACATGGCTGTCGATAAGACACGGCAGAATTGTGCCTGAACCAAAATCAATCACCCGGTCTATTCGAGAATCGCCGGATTCCGAATCGGATATTGAACGGATTTTTCCGTGTTCAATGCGAAGTCTGATATTTTTCCGGACAGGACCGCCTGTTCCGTCAATAAGCCATCCTGCATTAAATATAACTGTTTCGCTCATTTAATTCCTGAACTGATTTATCCCGCATGCCTGTCAAGAAAATTCCTGACAGCTTCCCTGTATCCAGGAGTACTGCTTGAATCGCTGTGGTCTGCGCCTTTTGCCACATAAAGTTCGGCTCGCCCCGGCATGAAACTGTTCCGCAGTTTTTCCGCAAACCTCAAGGGGAAACGCGCGTCTTTTTCTCCGTGAATAAGCATTACAGGAATTTTAATTCCGGGCGCAAGAAGCGCGGGGCTGACGCTGTCAATATTGTTCTTATATAAGATATCCATAGAAAAAAGGATGGCAGGCGCGAAAAATATCCCGAAGAAAGCATTGAACCATCTGTAAAGGCTGCGAAGAGCCTCTTTTGTATAAGCATAGGAGGCTTCAAGGAAAAGAATTTTTACTCTGCCGTGATTTCTGCTTGCAGCAATTATTGCCCCTGCCGATCCTGCGGAATGGCCGTAAAGCAGGACCGGCTCGCCTATCCAGTCCATGACCGATTCGATATCTTCTGCAAATTTTACGGCATTCATGAATTTACAACGGCTCGACCCCCCGTGATCCCTTGCGCTGTGTATGACGGCGGTAAAACCCCATTTACCGAATAAACTGGCCCTGTTCACCATGCGGCCCCTGTTTCGCCCCCAGCCGTGTGCAAAAAGGATAATGCCTTTTGATTTGTCTTCCGGCTCAATTCTCCACACTTCAAGAAATCCTCCATTTTGCGCCGGAATTATTTCATCTCTGACGCTACCCCAGTCAGGAGTGTCGCTGACCGGATTCCTTGGAAACTGGTGAACAACATAAACAGATATAAACACTAAACCAATATATAACGCCGATATTAGACCCAAACTGGCAAAGAATATTCCCATCATAAGCTCCGGGCTGTGAGACCTTTGCATAACACCCCCTTTTGCCCGATTACTGTGTCAGGCTCAAATTCCGGCACGAAGTGAAGCGATAGCGCTATCCTCGAAATACTCAATGTATTCCTGTGGTTGAAATTATCGCCTTCCTTGTACTTGGTCAAAATTGGATGTTCTTCAAAGGTCTCAAAGCAAATATTTTACTTAAGAAGTTCTTTTCTTAAAACATCGAGAGCCGCTACGGCAAATACTTTTTTGTTCATCAGGCGGTCCCCGAACTGAAAAACGAAACGGAAGCCTTTGACTTCATCCGGCGTTGCAAGGCCGATGCATACAGTTCCGACCGGCTTCTCAGTTGTGCCGCCCGACGGCCCGGCAATTCCGCTTGTTGAAAGCCCGTATGTTGCACCTGTAATTCTTCTTGCGCAGGCTGCCATCTCTTTTGCCGTCTCTTCATGCACAGCCCCGTGCTTCTCAATTACCGCCCGCTGAACTCCAAGTACCTTTATTTTTGTATCATTTGAATATGTTATGCCTGAAAAAAGAAAATAATCAGAGCTTCCGGAAACATTTGTAATCATATTTGAAACAAGTCCCCCTGTGCAGCTCTCGGCAACTGCAAGTGTCGCTTTTCTGTTTTTAAGAAGATTGCCGACCACGGCTTCCATCGGTTCTCCTTTTGTTGAAAGGACCCTGATGCCAAGTTTTTCGAGAACACTTCCGGTCGCCCTTTCAAGAAGTTCCGAAACTATTTTTTCATCTTTTCCCCTTGCATACAGTTTGACATGAATCTCAGGAAAAGTAGCCCGCAGGCCCAGCTTGATGTCCGGATAATCGTCGATAACGCTCAAAAGATTCTCGTTAACCGCTGCCTCTGTCAGGCCGAATGTCGATATGTTCCTTACAAGGCTGTATTCTCTGATACCTCCGCAAAGCGCATATATTTCCGGTATCACTTTCTCCGAAAGCATTTTTTTCATCTCGGAAGGAACACCGGGAAGAAAGAAAAAGAGACAGTTTTCTATTCTGACCGCAAAGCCGGGGGCTGACCCGACAGGGTTCTCAAGCCATTTCGAACCTTTCGGAAGCATGGCCTGCTTTTTATTTAAAGGATTCATAAGCCGCTGTCTCTTCTTGAAAAAACTCTCAATCGACAAAAGAGCCGAATCGTCCTCACAGAGCTCCGTTCCGGCTGCCATTGCAGCAGCTTCAGCAGTAATGTCATCGGTAGTAGGGCCAAGTCCACCCGTCACAACAGCCACATCGGCACGAATGCTGATCTCTTTTATAATGGAAGAGATGGCGGCAAGATCATCACCCACAGTGCTGTGCCTTGTAACCTCAAGACCCGCCTCTTCCAGATCTTCGGCAATATATGCCGAGTTGCTGTCTACAAGCGCTCCTGAACGCACCTCATCGCCCGTCGAAAGAATCTCCGCTATCATTATCGGCTTCTCCTTTAATATGAGATAGTTGCATAAAACCTTTAATTTCATTATACATTATGAAATATTCGTTTTCCCGTCAACCATTTCTGCGCGGTTTGACTTTAACTCCCTATTCTGATAGCCTTTTTAACAATTTATCTGCACTAACAGAAATAATAATGTTCGGCAATAAGGGAACCCAATAAAGAGCGAGTTCAATGTGAAACGAATCATTCAATCATGCCTTTTGAAAATCTACGCGCTGGTTGTGCGCACCGGACTCCTCTCCAATTCGTGGAGCCGGTCACTCTTCCTTACAACGTATGACTGGTACAAGTTGTTCGTAGAGGCGGGAAATATCCAGTCTTTACGAAGTTATGTGAAACCTGGTGAAGTCGTGATCGACATCGGGGCAAACGTTGGCTTTTTCACAAAGCGATTTGCGCAATGGGTCAGCGACGGTGGGTTTGTGATCGCAGTGGAGCCGGAAACATCCAACTTCTGCCAGTTACAATGGAATCTGGAAAAATCCGGTACGGCTGCTGTCGTAAGGACAGTCCAAGGCGTCGCGGCTGAGCAGAGTGGCACCCTGAAGCTTGCGGTCAATCCGATACATCCGGGCGACCACAAGATTGCACCGAAAGGGGTTGACGTAACAGCTTTCACAATCGATGAGTTGGTGCGAAAGGAACCAACTGCACGGGTATGTCTTATGAAGATCGATGTACAGGGCGCGGAGGAACGTGTTCTCAGGGGTGCGCAAGTGACGATCCAACGCGATCATCCGGCGATTTTTGTTGAACTGGACGATGTGGGCCTGCGGCAAATGGGATCAAGCGCGGAGCGGGTAGTGACCTTGCTTATGGACCTTGGCTATGTCATTCAGCGGTTGGAGAAAAACTCGCCGGTGGGCCAAGTTCCGGTGGAGGAAGCGTTAAGGATGTGTCGCAACGGTCGATATTCAGATCTTTTGTTTGTAGAGGCATCGAGTGCCGGGAGATGAAAATTGGAGGCGGCATCCGGATTTGAACCGGAGAATAACGGTTTTGCAGACCGCTGCCTTACCACTTGGCTATGCCGCCAAAAAAAATGGAGCGGGAAACGGGATTTGAACCCGCGACTTCAACCTTGGCAAGGTTGCACTCTACCACTGAGTTATTCCCGCTCACTATCGGAAGAAACCTTTGTATAACATCTCCTTTTGACCGATTACTGCGTCAGGCTCAAATTTAGGCACGAAGTGAAGCTTTCGCGCTATCCTCGAAATACTCCAATGTATTCCTGCGGTTGAAATTATCGCCTTCCTTGTACTTGGCCAAAATGAGGCGTTCTTCAAAGATCTCTTAAAACCCTGGAAACCTTTGCATAACACCACATTTTACCTGTTCAATACATTACATGGAGGTCTCTGTCAGGGTTTTTCCAACTATAAGTTTCCCGACATTTTGTCAATACAAATTTATTCCTTAAAAAGCCTCCAGAAATGAGTAAAATAGTCAATTCCGGACCATACGGTTAAAACAAGCGCTCCCCATAAAAAAAACATTCCTATGGCATGAAAATTGACTCCGAGATACTCATAATGCATCAAAAGAGGTATTATGGCTGCAATCTGGAAACCGGTTTTGTATTTCCCGAGTTTTGTTGCAGCAACATCCTGACCGTGCTCGGCGATAATGCTCCGAAGTCCTGTCACCGCAAGCTCGCGCCCGATAACAATGCAGACCACCCAGGCAGGTATCCAGTCAAGTGAAGTCATCATTATAAAAGAACATGACACCAGAAGCTTATCGGCAAGAGGATCCATGAATTTCCCGATATTCGACACAAGCCCCCATCTCCTTGCCAGATAGCCGTCAAGATAATCAGTTATGGCAGCAGCGCTGAAAAGCACAGCCGCAAGAAAAGTGCAGTACCTGTTCGGAAACAGAAGAAGTACAACAATAGCCGGAATTACCGCCATTCTGTACATTGTAATGCTGTTCGGATGTATCAGTATGTCCTGAAACCTGCTGCTGCTTTTCATATTATTTCATAAGCCGTCGTTCAAAAATAACCGTAACATTGAAATGCTGTGACCGGCATAAGGAGCCGTAAGCCGTAACCGGCATAAGGAGCCGTAACAAAATGGTTAGAAATGTAATAGTTATTTTGTAACGGCTCCTAACAAAAAGGTCAGAAATGTAATGGTTCTTTCGTAACGGCTCCTAATATCATTTTTTGGTTTTTTTTGCCTTGTTCCAGTCATCCAGGAAAGCTTTGATACCTTTATCCGTAAGCGGGTGGGAAGCCAGCTTTCCTAAAACATTAAAAGGGATAGTCGCTATGTCGGCCCCAAGCAGAGCCGAATCGAGCACGTGGAGAGGATTGCGCACGCTAGCCACAATTATTTCTGTATCATAGCCATAATTATCATATATATCAACTATCTGTTCGACCAGAAGAAGACCGTCATGTGAGATATCATCAAGGCGTCCCACAAAAGGGCTGACATAAGTTGCACCGGCCTTTGCAGCCATCAGGGCCTGAAGGGGTGAAAACACCAGGGTTACATTCGTTTTGATCCCTTCACCGGTGAGCTTCCTTACAGCCTTCAAACCGTCAACCGTCATGGGAATCTTTACAACTATGTTCCTGTGGATCGACGCAAGGTGCCTGGCTTCTTTCAACATCCCTTTAAGATCAAGACTTATAACCTCGGCGCTGATTGGACCGTCGACGATTTCGCAGATCTCTTTAATTATCTCCTCGAAATCACGCCCTTCTTTTGCGATAAGAGACGGATTGGTCGTCACCCCGTCCACCATTCCCATGCTGTTTGCTTCCTTTATTTCATCAATGTTCGCCGTATCAATAAAAAATTTCATATTAAATCCTCCTCTTTATGCGACATACCCCATATTATTTTTTTGAACCTGAATCAACGAATCTGTCTCTGCATTCACTGCTGCAAAAATACATATCCCTGCCGTCAGCATTCAGATATATCCCATCTTTCTTTGGAAAATATACCCCGCAGACAGGATCTTTTATCATTATATCATCCACCGGACCGGCATCCCTCTCTTCCCTTCTTTCCGCGGATACCGAAGGTGCAGTCCATACCTTGATAACCTTATATGCCGCGTAGATCAGTAAAATATATATTATTAATTTTATCATGAATATTTAATTATCGTCTGCTCATCATCATCCAGGTTGTCGAGCAGATATTTTAAATCCCTTTTTAATACAGGATGAATAACCGTCGGAGCTATATCGCACAAGGGCTTTAGAACAAAGCGCCTTTTATGCATCCTGGGATGCGGTATGGTAAGTCCGGGTGAATCAAGAACCACATCGTCATAAAGTATTATGTCAAGATCAAGTACGCGCGGTCCGAAACGGACGGTATCGGAAGTTCTCCCTGCCCTGACCTGGATTGAAAACATCTCGTTTAATAAGGCTGAAGGGCCGAGCCCTGTTTCAATCTTTACAACCGCATTTACGAACCAGTCCTGCTCCTTGAAGTCAACAGGTGAAGTTTTATAAAAGTCCGACCGGGCTTTAATTACTGATGCCCCAGATCCGGCAAGAGCATCTATGCCTTTTTTGCAGTTTAAAAGCTTATCGCCAATGTTGGAGCCGGCAGAAATGTACGCAGTATGTTTTTCCATATCAGTAATAATATTTGATGAGTTCACAAACAATCAGAATCCGGTTGCGCGCATCCTCTCTATCACCTCTTTCATCCTTTCTTTTCCGACAGTAAGAGCCATCCTGATATAACCCTCTCCGGCAGCGCCAAAACCGTTTCCTGGAGTCACGACTATACCTGCTTTTGACAAAAGATGGCTTGTAAACTGCCCGGATGAATAGCCTTTGGGCACCTCAACCCACACATAAAAAGTGGCACGCGGCTTCTGAACCGAAAGGCCAAGTGCAATAAGGCCGTCCACCAGAATATCCCGGCGTTGGGCATATTCTCTGTTTATATCATCAACGCAGGTCTGGTCGCCGTCAAGAGCCGCAATTCCTGCAACCTGTACCGCCTGAAACGCTCCTGAATCTATATTGCTCTTTATCTGACCGAGCCCGTGTATAACCTCCTGCCTTCCGACCGCAAAACCTAAACGCCATCCTGTCATGTTATAGGTTTTGGAAAGAGAATGAAACTCGATGCCGACCTCTCCGGCTCCTTCGGTTTCCAGGAAGCTGACCGGCTTGTACCCGTCAAAGGCCGTTTCTGTGTAAGCCGCGTCATGGCAGACAATAATATTGTTTGCTTCCGCAAAACGCACCACCCCTTTAAAAAACTCACCCGTGGCGACCGCCGATGTGGGGTTATTGGGGTAGTTTATGAACATCAGTTTTGCTTTTTTCGCAATATCTGCGGGAACGGCCTTTAGATCGGGCAGAAAATCATTC
>Ga0315268_10008915_pt1 | contig 10444 bp, 2 predicted proteins | sample C1_top_MG_FD_204535 | JGI IMG/M metagenome (GOLD analysis project Ga0315268, IMG submission 204535) | Sediment microbial communities from Yellowstone Lake, YNP, Wyoming, USA - C1_top | ecosystem: Environmental > Aquatic > Freshwater > Lake > Sediment | place: USA: Wyoming | collected 2017-08-01 | reverse complement strand
ATTGCGTCAGCATTGCGAACACGGTGCCGCTGATAAGGCCGTTGTAGCTGCGCGGATCGGTGACGTACGGGTTGAACTGCTCAGTGAGCCACAGCGATCGGCGAAGGCTGTGCTCGAGAATTTCGTAGTCGATCTGTCCCGCGCGGCTCAGCTTTCTGAAATCCACCCGGCGCGGCATCGCGTCGAGGGTCGCCTTCGTCTGCTCCGCCCAGCGAGCGCGGGCGGCCGGCGAAACATCGTCAAGCTGCCCATCGAACCGGTGATCGCCCAGCCCCGTGGCCGAACTCGGACGCAAACGGAAGCTCGCCTCCAGATGTTCGCGAAAAAATGCGGCCAATACGTCGTCCTCGCCGGACGCAACGGCGGCCGCGAACACTGGACGTTCCGCCGCATTCAGAAACGCCGACGCGAAACAGAAAGCCAGCGCACACGCCGCACATGTCGCGCATTTCGTCCTGCTCATCGGACCTCCCGCGATCGAAGTGCGATCGCTCTTCCGTTGAGGATACCGCGGCTTTAGATCAACGTCACCTGCGGCGCGCGAGCGCGGGGGAGAGCACTCGGTCCCGGCACGTTGGCACCGGCACGTTCGCATCAGGCTTGACCCTCTGCAGTTCTGCGGGATCATGGTCGCAACATGGCCAGGCATCGCACACACTCGGCGTGGCTCACCTCCATCCTGACGCTATCGCTGCTGCTATGGGGCTGCACTGCATCCCAAGCCTCGGCGGCCGAGGGCCTGCGGGCCACGCGCCCGGGGGCGTTCAAGCCGATCACGCTCGAGGCGGGAAAGCCGAAGTTCTTCATTCCCCCCGATTCGCCGCTGGCGCGCAACGATCATCCGCGGTTGCTGCTGTCAAAGGACGACCTGGCCACGCTGCGCACGCGACTGTCGGATGGCCGGCTTGCCGCAGAGTTCGAGGCGCTCAAGCAGCAGGCGCAGCGCGAATGGAGCAGCGAGTCGGGCTGCTGCAAGCACGCCATCCTCTGGAAACTCACGGGCGAGCGAAAATACCTGGATGCCATCCGAAGCTCGCCGGAATTCCGCAGACCGAGCTGGATTCTCGGCTGGCCGGCGACGATGGATCTGATCTGGGATGATCTGACGCCGCAAGAGAAACGCGAGCTGTCGGACCTCGTCGCCAAGGCCGTCGCCAAAGATGGCTCGCTCTACTGGCGGCCGACTCTGCACCTGGCCAGCGTGTTTTACGAAGGCGGCGATGGGCCCCACGACGCGGAATTTCTCGCTCGCATGCGCCACGACTTCGACCAGACGCTCGTGCAATGGACCGACAAGCTCAATCGCTGGTCGGCCGGCCGCGGCGGGTCGGATATGGGCCACGGCTACAACGGCGAGCACGCGTATTGGGAGCCGTTTGTCGCGGCCATCGCGTGGTCGCACGCGACGGGCGAGGATTACATCGGCCGGGCCGATTTCACCAGATATCAGAGCGCGTTCTACTGGTATCACTTTGTTCCGGGGCTCGATCCGCTGACAGTCGAGAATATCGGCGTGACGCGCACGGCGGATGATGCGGGCGCGGTCACGCCTGGCCACAGCGGCGCGAACCATCTGCTCTTTCTTACGTTCACACGCGAGAACGATGGTCTTGGTCTGGCATGGATGGACAGGTTTCGCACGCAGGAGCCCGCGTGGAATCGCAATCGCGAAGCGCTGGGCCGCCTGTTGTGGCGGGACCCTGACCAGAAGCCGATCGACCCCGCCACACTGCCGACGACGCGGCTGTTTCCTACGTCGGGCCACGTTGTGATGCGCTCGGATTGGGGCGAGGACGCCGCCTTCGCCACGTTCCGCTGCGGTCGTTTCGGCGAAATTGACGGCGCATGGGGGCGCAACAACGCCGACAATCTCAGCTTCACGATCCGCAAGCGCGGACCCCTGGCGATCGATTCCGGCCCCGTACACGGCCAGAACACGACGGTGCTCAAGTTCCTGGGCGAAGGCGCGGATTCGGGAGTGCCGGCCGTCGGCAATTACGGCCGGCAGACGATCGCCCACAACTCGATCACCGTCGGCGACGGCGAGTACACTCACCGCGACTGGCAGAACCGGCCCACGAGAGATGTCGTGCGGTGCGGCGGACAATCCGTGCCGCAGGCGCGCGACTGGTGGGGCAAATGGGGTTTTGCCCGCCCGCAAAACGATTTCATGGAGGGGCGAATCACCGCCTATCGCACTCACCCGCTCTACGACTATGCCTGCGGCGATGCGCGATTCAGCTACCCGCCCGAATGGGGCGTCGAGGAAATCACCCGGCAGTTCGTTTACCTCAAGCCCGATGTCTTCGTCGTCTACGACCGCCTCGTGCTGACTGATCCGAAGAAAGTGCCCTGCTGGCTCCTCCATAGCCTGCGTCAGCCCAAAGCCTGGGCCGACGAAAAGCCTCTCAACAAAGAGGAGTTGGGCCCGCAGTTCCTCTGGAACGGAACGCAGCGCATCGCTCATCCGAATCCCGGCGGGCATTTCTGGATGAACGGCGATGGCTTCACTGTCGAATCCGGCTCGCCCGGAAAAGGCGGCGGAGGTTGGCTGAGCGTACGCACGCTCTGGCCGCCGCCCGGTGACTACGTGCGAAAGAAGATCGGCGGGAAGGACCACGACTTCGAGGTCGCGGGCGTGCAGTACGCCCTCTCCGACGACGGCTACAAGCTGGCCAACGACCCCTATGCGGTTCGCAGCACGATCGGGCTGCTGGGGTGGCGCGTGGAGCTTCGACCGAATACGGCGGCAAGGAACGTAGAATTTCTGCACGTCATGCAGGTCGGCCTGGCCGGGCAAACGCCCGACGCGATCAGCAGCGCAAGTCACCAGGCGACTGCGCAGGAGCACGTGATCGCCCTTCAGCAGGCCGGCAAGTCGATTCGGGTTACTCTCAGCCGCACCGGAAACCGAGGCGGTGTGATCGCAGTTAAAGGCGCGCCGAACGATCTTGTCGAGCCGCTCCCCGAAGCCGTGGAAGACCATTGGCAACACTTCGAGGACGATCCGAATTTCAAGTCGTGGATGAGCGATCCCCGCTATCGCGCGGTGATCGCTCCGCCGGCCGGAGCCAGGTAATGACGCTTTGACGTTCTGTAGCCGGGTTAAAGTGGCTTGACGAGCTTCCGGCCGCAACTTTGCGTCCCTTCGAGCGTCCCATGGGGGAAGAAGAGACTCTGTGTTCGCGGCCAGGCAGCCCGCACAGGCGCATGGCCTGCCCGCCGCCGAGCTGTTCAGACGAGGAATCGACCATGTTCCGAAAAATCGCGATCGCCCTGCTGGCGGCGGCCTGTTTCGTCCCGATGCTCATGTCCGCGAATTCCTCGCCCCAGGAGCGGCGGCAAAGCGCCCGCAGCGCCATGGACGCGGGCAACTTCAAAGACGCCTACGAGGCGTTCGCCCCGCTGGCCATGGACCCCACCGACGATCCGTCTGAAGTGTCCGACGATCTGCGACGGGCGATCACGTGCCTGCAGCGGCTGGGCCGCAGCAGCGAGATCGACGACATGCGCGACAAGGTGATCGCCGCGCATGCGAGGAACTGGAAGCTGCTGTGGACCGCCGCGCGCACCTATTACGAAGGCGAGGGCTACGGCTTCATCATCGCGGGCACGTTCAACCGGGGCAATCGCCGCGCAAACGACGGCAAGTACGTCCTGAGCATCGAGCGCGACCGTGTGCGGGCGCTGCAGCTCATGCAACAGGCGGCCGCGCTTGCGCCCAAGGACGCCGATCGCGCCGACCTGGCCAACTTCTGGTATGCGTTCGCTGAAATCCTGCTCAACAACCGCCAGGGCGACGGGGCGTGGCGGCTGCAATACCTCACCGATCTTTCGACGCTGCCCGATTACGACGAATCCAATCGCTATTACCGCGGGCGGTATTACGGCCAGCCGCGCGGGGCACCGGTCAACGAAGACGGCACGCCGGTGTATCACTCGGTTCCTAAGAGCTTCGAGGCCGCGACAACGGATGGCCAGCGCTGGCGCTGGTGCCTCCAGCAGGCTTCAGAGCTTTCGCCGGATGAGGCACTGCGCGCGAAGTGGATGTTTGCCGAATTCCTCCGCGGCCAGTTCGATGTCCAGACCATGGCCTACGGCGGCTACGGTCGATTCTTCGGCCGGGCCGCCGATGACGACACGCGAAAAGACGAGAGCGGCGCCTTCGCGGTCGGCGCCTTGAAAGAGACCGAGACGATCGCACGCCTGGCCAACGGCATCAAGCGGTTTGCTCTTCCGGATGAGTTCAACTTCATCAAGTTGCTCCAGGAGGTCGCCGACGCCCGCAAGAGCACCTGGGGCGAGAACGCATTCAACCTGCTGGCCCAGATTTTCGAGGATCGCCAGCAGTACCCGCGCGCGGCCGGCTTCTGGAGAAAGAGCATCGATGCTTATGGACCGGGCTCCAACAACTGGAAGCGGAACCGCCTCGATCAGATCGTCGGCAACTGGGCTCGCTGGGACACGCTTCCCACCAAGCCCGCCGGCGCGGAGCCTTCGGCATACCTGGTCTTCCGCAACGGCCAGCAGATCAGCTTCGAGGCATACGAGCTGGATGTGAAGCGATTGCTGGAGGATGTGAAGAAGTACATCCGCTCGCGGCCTAATCAGCTCCAGTGGGAACAGGTGGACCTGCAAAACATCGGTTGGCGCATCGTCCAGAAGGACCAGAAGCAATACGTTGGCCAGCGCGCGGCCGCGTGGCAGATGAATGTCGAACCCCGCGCCGCGCACCTCGACAAGCGAATCCAGGTGAATGTGCCCGTGAAGCAGAGCGGGGCCTATCTGCTTCGCGCCGCGATCGCCGGCGGCAACACCACGCAGGTGGTGCTCTGGGTTGCCGACACGAGCATTGTCAAGAAGGTCCTCGACGGCGGCATGTTCTGCTTTGTGGGCGACGCCGTCAGCGGCAAGCCCATCGCCAACGCGACCGTCGATTTCTTCGGCTATGAGCAGCGGTGGATCAAAGACCGCACCTACGAGATCAACATAAAGGAATTCTCCGATACGGCCGACGGCGACGGCATCGTAAAGACCGCCCTTGCCCAGCAGCCGCAGAATTACCAGTGGATTCTCACCGCGACGACAAACGACGGCCGATTCGCATATCACGGCTTCACCGGCGTGTGGGGCGCCCGCTACTACGACTACGCATACAACCAGAGGAAGATGTTCGTGATGACCGATCGGCCGGTCTATCGGCCGGGGCAGGTGGTGAAGTTCAAGGCGTGGCTGAGCCAGGCGCAGTATGACCGCGAGGGCGACAGCCCGTTCGCGCGCCGGGCGTTCAACGTGGAATTTCACAACCCAAAGGGCGAGAAGTACCTGCAGAAGAATTTCGCGACCGACGCCTACGGCGGCTTTGACGGCGAAATCGAAATTCCCAAGGACGCCACGCTGGGGGTCTATTCGATCGGCATCCCCTCGATCGGCGGCGGCAATTACAGGGTCGAGGAGTACAAGAAACCCGAGTTCGAGGTGAAGATCGAGGCGCCGTCCGAGCCGGTGATGCTTGGCGAGAAGATCACCGCCAAGATCAACGCCAAATACTATTTCGGCGCGCCGGTCACGCAGGCCAGGGTGAAATACAAGGTGCTGCGCTCCAGCTACAGCGCCAACTGGTACCCCGTCGGGCGATGGGACTGGTTCTTCGGCCCGGGCTACTGGTGGTTCGCGTGCGACTACACGTGGTATCCGGGCTGGATTGAGTGGGGCTGCCGCCGCCCGATACCGTGGTGGTTTCCTGCGCGTTATGAGCAACCCGAGGTCGTCAGCGAAAGCGAAGTGCCCATCGCGCCCGACGGCACCGTAAGCGTCGAGATCGACACGGCCCTTGCCAAGGCCGTGCATGCCGACACGGACCACCGCTATGAGATTTCCGCCGAAGTGACCGACATGTCGCGGCGCACCATCGTCGGCCAGGGCGCGGTGCTGGTGGCGCGCAAGCCGTTCAAGGTCTATGCGTGGGTGAACCGCGGATACTACTACGCGGGCGATGTGGTCGAGGCTGAGTTCTGCGCGCGCACACTCGACAGCAAGCCGGTGAAGGGCACGGGTGAATTGAAGCTGCTGAAGATCACCTATGAGAACCGGAAGCCGGTTGAGACCGTCGTCGGCAGGTGGGATCTGGAGACCAACGAGGAAGGCCGTGGGCGCATGCAGATCAAGGCGGCCCAGGCGGGGCAGTATCGCCTTTCCTACACCGTGACCGATGCCAAGCAGCACACGATCGAAGGCGGATACGTGTTCGTCGTGCGCGGGCAGGGTTTTGACGGGCGGGATTTCCGCTTCAACGACATCGAACTGACGACGGATAAGCGCGAGTACGCGCCGGGGGAGAGCGTCAGGCTTCAGGTCACCGCAAATCGCGCCGATGCGGCCGTCGTGCTGTTCCTTCGCCCGAGCAACGGCATCTATCTGCCGCCCAGAGTGATCCACCTGAGCGGCAAGAGCACCATCGAAGACGTGGCCGTGGTGAAGAAGGACATGCCCAACTTCTTCATCGAGGCGTTCACCATCGCCGACGGCAAGGTGTTCGACGAGATGCGCGAAGTGGTTGTGCCCCCCGAGAGCCGCGTGACCAACATCGCGGTGACGCCGTCGGCCAGCCAGTACAAGCCCGGGCAGAAGGCCCGGGTGCGCTTCAAGCTGACAGACGACAAGGGCCTGCCGGTGATCGGCTCGACGGTGATCAGCATCTACGACAAGTCGGTTGAGTACATCTCCGGCGGCAGCAACGTGCCCGAGATCAAGAGTTTCTTCTGGAAATGGCGCCGGTCGCATCATCCGAGAACGGAATCGAGCCTCGACCGGGTCGGCGGACACATCGTGCGCGGCGGCGAGCATTACATGCAGAACCTGGGCGTGTTCGGCGGAATGGTCGCCGACATGCAACTGGGCACAGATCTCAATTTGGCACAGCAGGCAGACTCAGGCGGCGTCGGCGGACGCGGCTTCGGCGGCGGGATGCTCGCAGCCCGAGCGCCCGCTGCGGCACGTGACGGGGCCATGGCCAATCGCGAGGCCGAAGGCGTGAACGGCGTCGACAGGAGAAAGTCGGCCGATGGCGGCGATGCGCCCGAGCCGTCGCTGATCGAGCCGACCGTGCGCAAGAACTTCGCCGACACTGCACTCTGGGCGGCGAACCTGACCACGAACAGCGACGGCATCGCCGAGGTCGAGCTGACCATGCCCGAAAACCTCACCGGCTGGAAGGCCCGCGTCTGGTCGATGTCGAGCGGCACGCGCGTCGGCGAGGGCACGGCCGAGTTCACCACGTCAAAAGACCTGCTGGTGCGTCTGCAGGCTCCCCGATTCTTCATGCAGAAGGACGAGGTGGTGATCTCCGCGAACATTCACAACTATCTGAAGACCAGCAAGAGCGTGAAGGCGGTCCTGGAGCTGCCCGGCGGAGTGCTGGCACCCGCGCCAGCGGTGGGACGGGCACTCCTGTCTGTCGATACGGGCCCACTCGTGCAACTGGTCGACGTCCTGCCCAACGGCGAAAAGCGCGTCGACTGGCGCGTGAAGGTCCTCTCCCCGGGCCAGGCCGTCGTCCGCGTCTCCGCCCTTTCGGATGAGGAATCCGACGCCATGGAGATGCGCTTCCCCAGCTACATCCACGGCATGTTCAGGACCGACAGCTTCTCGGGCGCGATGCGCCCGGCCGATAGGACCGCGAGCCTTGCGTTCACAGTCCCGGCCGAACGGCTGATCGAGCAGAGCCGGCTGGAGGTGCGCTACTCGCCCTCCGTCGCCTGCGCCATGGTCGATGCCCTGCCATACCTGGTTGACTATCCCTACGGCTGCACCGAGCAGACCCTCAATCGCTTTCTCCCGACGGTCATCACCCAGCGCGTCCTGCTGAACATGAAGCTGGATTTGAAGGACATTCAGAACAAGCGCACGAATCTCAACGCGCAGGAAATCGGAGACGATGCCACTCGCGCCGCCGACTGGAAGCGCACCAACCCGCCCAATCCCGGCAAGCCGCCGCGAAATCCTGTCTTCGATATGGAGGAGGTGAAAACGATGGCGCGCGAGGGCCTGGCCAGCCTCGCCGCCCAGCAGCTCTCCGACGGCGGCTGGGGCTGGTTCAGCGGCTGGGGCGAGCGCTCCTGGCCGCACACGACCGCGGTCGTCGTTCACGGCCTGCAGATCGCCAAGTCGCTGGAGGTGCAGATTCCGCAGGGCGTGCTCGAAAACGGCGTGGCGTGGCTGAATCGCCACCAGGCCGAGCAGATCACTCGCCTGAAGAACTTCGCCACCAAGACCCAACCCTGGAAGCAATACGCCGACAACATGGATGCGCTCGCGTTCATGGTGCTGACCGACTCGGGCATCTCCGACAAGGACATGCTCGAGTTCCTCTATCGCGACCGCAACGAGTTGAGCGTCTATGGCAAGGCGGTTTACGGACTGGCACTGCACAAGCTGGCCGAGAACCAGAAGCTCGACATGATCCTCCAGAACATCTCGCAGTACGTCGTGCAGGATGATGAGAACCGGACGGCCTACCTGCGCCTGCCGGCCGGCAACGTCTGGTGGTGCTGGTACGGCTCTGAGACCGAGGCCATGGGCTTCTACCTCAAGCTGCTCTCGCGCACGCAGCCGGGCGGAGCAATCGCGCCGAAACTGGCCAAGTACATGATCACCAACCGCAAGCACGCCACCTACTGGAACAGCACGCGCGACACGGCGATCTGCATCGAGGCGCTGGCCGAGTACATCAGGGCGTCCGGCGAGGACAATCCCGACATGATCGTGCAGATCGCGATCGACGGGATCAGGGCCAGGGAAGTGAAGATCGATGCCTCGAACCTCTTTAGCTTCGACAACAAGCTGGTGCTGACCGGCGCCAATGTCCCCAGCGGCACGCATCGCATCGAATTCACCAAGTCCGGCTCCGGCCCGCTCTACTTCAACGCGTACCTGACCAACTTCACGCTCGAAGACCCCATCCGCAAGGCCGGGCTGGAGGTCAAGGTCGATCGCAAATACTACAAGCTGATCCCGGTCCACAGGAAGATCGAGGTATCCGGCCAGCGCGGGCAGGCGCTCGACCAGAAGGTCGAGAAATATGAGCGACAGGAACTTGCCGACGGGACTGTCCTCAGGAGCGGCGACCTGGTCGAGATCGAACTGGAGATCGACAGCAAGAACGACTACGAGTACATCATGTTCGAGGACATGAAGGCGGCCGGCTTCGAGCCGATGGAGGTCCGCAGCGGCTACAACGGCAACGACCTGGGCGCCTACATGGAGCTGCGCGACGACCGCGTGTGCTTCTTCGCGCGGGTGCTCGCGCGAGGCAAGCACTCGGTGGCCTATCGCATGCGGGCCGAGATCCCCGGCCTATTCAGCGCCCTGCCGACGCGCGTCAGCGCGATGTACGCGCCGGAGCTGAAGGCGAATTCGGACGAGATGAAGATCGGCGTCAGCGATTGAGCCAACGAGGGCACCCGGCTCGCTCTCACGGCGCCCGGAGACTTGAGCGGGTCCGGCAGACCACGGGAATCGAGCGAAACCGGGACGTGCTCTTCTCGTCGGCTACCGCCGCCCGATCAGCTCCATCGATCGATCCACCACATCAAACGCCGCCCTCGGCCTGCCGAGCCGCCGGGCGTTTTCCCGCAGCGCGCCCAGCCTCACCTGATCGCCCAGCAGCCTCTCCAGCTTGTGCGACAGCGCGGCTAGGTTGTTGGCCTTCATCGCCGCCCCGTTTTCCAGCAGAAAATCGCTGTTGCGGCTCTCCTGTCCGGGTATCGGATCGACGATCAGCATCACCGCCCCGCGGGCCAGCGTTTCCGATGTGGTCAGTCCGCCCGGTTTGGACACCACCACGTCCGCCAGCGCCATCAGCTCATCCATCTGGTCGGTGAATCCCAGGATGCGCGCCCGGTGTCGCGGCGGGCACGCTATCGCCGAGAGCTCCTCCCTCGCCTGCGAGTTGCGCCCCGTCACCACAATGATCGCTATCGCCCGCTCCACGGCCAGAATCGCCTGGTACACCCGTGCGATCGGCCCCACGCCGAATCCCCCGGCCAATTGCAGCACAATCGGCCGATCGCCGCCCAGACCATGGCGCGACAGAAGCTCGCTGCGCGGCTTGGTTGTGGCGAAGACAGGATCGATCGGAATCCCCGTCGCCAGCACCGATTCGCGCGCCACGCCCCAGGCGGCCAACCCCACCGCTCCTTCTTCCGTTGCGGTGAAATATCGCTCACAGGGCTGGTTCACCCACAGCCGGTGCACCTCGAAATCCGTCGTCACCGTCGCCTGCGGAAACGAACACTTGCGCCTGCGGCGCAGGTGCGCGATGATCTCGGCCGGCAAGAAGTGCGTGCAGATCGCCAGGTCGGGCGGATGCTCGCACAGCAGTTCGGTCAGCCGAGTCAGGTTCAGCTTCTCGAAAGCAAGCCGGAAATGATCGCTGCGGTTCTTG
>Ga0315268_10008914_pt1 | contig 10444 bp, 8 predicted proteins | sample C1_top_MG_FD_204535 | JGI IMG/M metagenome (GOLD analysis project Ga0315268, IMG submission 204535) | Sediment microbial communities from Yellowstone Lake, YNP, Wyoming, USA - C1_top | ecosystem: Environmental > Aquatic > Freshwater > Lake > Sediment | place: USA: Wyoming | collected 2017-08-01 | reverse complement strand
GCTGGTGAGCTGCTTATATTTCTTCATCTGTGCTCCTTTTACTTGGTCGTTTAAGTGGCTCCGATATTAACGCAGCTCGCCACCTAAATTCACTTACAAAAGTTGCACTTCAGAGTTGAATCCGCCAGATACTATTTTCGCCGGAGTTATATTGAACCCAAATAATCCATTAGCCGGGTAAATTCGGGAACAAAGCAAGATTTCTCCCTTCGGTCGAAATGACAGAGTCATTGTCATCCCGAACCCTGCGACTCCGCTCAGGGCAGGCTCCGTGAGGGATCTTGTTTTGAGCCCATTTTCCATGAGAAAACGCCTATTGGATTTTCCGGGTTGAAATCAATTCAGTCTCTTATTCGGTTAAGCCTTCGCAATTTGTGACAAGAATATACCGTAAATCAAGCGCTGGCGCGGTTTTCCAAATGAATCCGAATCGGGTTGATGCAGGGTGGAAAAAGCCTGTTCCGAGCATGGTCGAAGGGCGTAGCGTTTCCGCCAATGGCCAATGGATTGTCTCGGCGGATTGGCGGATACGCGCCGCGCGCTTTATCCACCCTGCATTTTTGGTTCCGGCTCGTCCGGCTTGGGATAATCTCGGATTGTTCGCCGGTCGGGTTAACCAAGGCCGGGAAGCTGCAGCAAGCCAGAGCCGGGGGAGGTCGATTGCTAGAACCAGCCATTCCACTTAATGAAGCAACCCGTCTCGCGGCGTTGCTCGGCATGAATATTCTCGATACGCCGCCCGAGGAGCGTTTCGACCGGCTGACGCGGCTCGCCCAGCGCCTCCTCGATGTGCCGATCGCCGTGGTCTCGCTGGTGGACGCCAGCCGCCAATGGTTCAAGTCCTGCCAGGGGCTGGATGCAAGCGAAACGCCCCGCAGCATCTCGTTCTGCGGCCACGCCATTCTTGAAGACCGGCTTTTCATCATCCCCGACGCACTGCTCGATCCGCGCTTTGCCGACAACCCGCTGGTGGCGGGCCCGCCGCATATCCGTTTCTATGCCGGACAACCGCTCAAGGCGGGCGATGGCAGCCGGGTTGGCACACTGTGCGTGATCGACAGCAAGCCGCGTCAGATGACACAGGCCGAACGCGACAACCTGAGAGATATGGCCCTGCTTGTGGAACACGAGCTCAACTCGCTTGAGAGACGGGAAACATCCACTGCGCTGTTAAATAGCACGAACCGTTTGAATGCGATACTCGACAATGTGCTGGACGGCATCATCACCATCAACGAGCGCGGAATCATCGAATCGTTCAACAAGTCGGCCGAGCATATCTTTGGCTATGTGGCAGCCGGGGTAATCGGCAGCAATGTCAAACTGCTGATGCCGGAGCCTTATCACAGCGAGCACGATAGTTACCTGCATAATTTCACTGCCACCGGCAATAAAAAAATCATCGGAGTTGGCCGCCAAGTGGTGGGCAGACGCAAAGACGGAACAATTTTCCCGATGGATCTGGCGGTTTCCGAAATGAAGATGGGGGATAAACGGATGTTCACCGGCATCGTGCGGGACATCACCGAGCGTGTCAAAATCGAGCGCATGAAAAGCGAATTCATTTCCACCGTCAGCCATGAATTGCGTACCCCGCTGACTTCGATACGCGGATCGCTGGGCTTGATTGCGGGAGGGGTTGCCGGGGAGCTGCCCGCGCAGGCCAAGGCACTGGTCGACATCGCGCACAAGAACAGCGAGCGGTTGATCCTGCTGGTCAACGATATCCTCGATATGGAAAAGATCGAGGCGGGAAAAATGGAGTTCCAGCCCAGGCCCACCGGGTTGATGCCGTTATTCAGACAGGCGCTGGAAGGCAATCGTGGCTACGCCGAACAATTCAACGTGACCTATGAGCTGGCAGGCAAACTGCCTGAAGTGATGGTGCATGTGGATGCCAATCGCATGCTGCAGGTGCTGGCCAACCTGCTGTCCAACGCCGCGAAGTTTTCTCCGGCAGGCGGCAAGGTGGCCGTTGCGGCTAGCAGTGATGGCAAACGCGTACGCATTACGGTAAGTGACCAGGGCAGCGGCATTCCGGAACAATTTCGCGGTCAGATATTCCAGAAATTTGCCCAGGCCGATTCATCGGATACGCGCAAAAAGGGCGGTACCGGTCTGGGGCTGTCGATCACCAGGGCGATCGTCGAGCAAATGGGCGGCAGCATCGGTTTCGATTCACAGCCGGATGTGTTGACCACTTTTTTTGTCGAGTTTCCGGTCTGGCAAAAAGGTGGCGGCATTGCGCCCGGCGCGATGGACGCAGGCAGGAGGAAGCGGGTGTTGATCTGCGAGGACGATCCCGACATTGCCGCATTGCTGTGTTTGATGCTGGAACAGGATGGCCTGTCCGCAGATATCGCCCGCGATGCGTCACAGGCCAAGCAGATGTTGGCGCAGCATGATTATTCGGCGATGACGCTGGACCTGGGATTGCCAGACCAGAATGGCATATCACTTATCCGTGAACTGCGGGCAGCCAGACAGACCGCCACCCTGCCGATCATCGTGGTTTCAGCCAATGTCGACCATGGACTCAAGGAATTACAAGGCCAAGCATTCAGCGTGATCGACTGGATCAAAAAACCCATTGACCGTAATCAACTGGTGGCAGCCTTGCAGCAGGCCATAGCGCAGGCTCGCAGTACGCGCCCCAGGGTGTTGCATGTCGAGGATGATCTGGATATTTGCAAAGTGGTGAATGCGATCGTGGGTGAAGTCGCCGACATGGAGAACGCAACTACCCTGGCTGCAGCAAGACGGATGTTAAACGAGAGGCATTATGACCTGGTTATATTGGACGTCACATTGCCGGATGGTTCAGGCATGGAGTTGCTGTACGATTTGAATAGCGCGATACCGCCGGTCCCGGTGATGCTGTTCTCCGCTTCTGAAATTTCGGCGGAGGATATCCGGCAGGTGGGCGCATCGCTGGTGAAATCGCGCACTGACAACGCGCAATTGCTGGCGACCATCAGGCGCATGATCGGGGTTGACTCATAAGTCAGAAATAGAGGCTACATTTAATAACGCGAGAAATCCGCTCAAAACGAGATCCCTCACGTCGTTCGGGATGACAACGCTCTTGTCATTTCGACCAAAAAGGAGAAATCCGCCGGCGAGTGCCGGCAAAACATGAGTGAAGATGTGAACTGCAGAAAAGGATGGACATGCCGGAAAAATTGACACTCATGCTGTATGTGGAAGATGAGCCTGACATCCAGGCGGCGGCGCGGCTTGCGCTGGAATCTCTGGGTGGTTTTACCGTGGAAATTTGCTGCCCGGATGAGGAGGCGATGGCGCGCGCCCCCGGCTTCCAGCCGCAGCTTATTCTGCCGGATGCGATGATGCCCGGCATGGATGGGCCGGCTACGTTAAAGAAATTGCGCGGTCTTTCACAATTTGCCGACACGCCGGCCGTATTCATGACCGCCAAGGTGCAGCCCGGTGAAGCGGCCGGCTGCAAGGAGCCGGGCGCGCCGGATGTGATAGCCAAACCTTTCGATCCGATGATGCTGGCCGGACAAGCCGAAGCCATCTGGGAGCGCAGCCATGGCTGATGCGGCAGACCTGCAAGCCAAGCTGAAGGCATTAAGCGATGCTTATGCCGCGCAGTTGCCCGAGAAGCTCGGGCAACTCATGCCGGCATGGGATCAATTACCGCAGTCCGGGTGGGACGAGGAAGGTTTTCAAACCTTTTATCGTATGGTGCACAGCCTGTCTGGATCAGGAAAGACGTTTGGCTTTGCTGCGCTCAGTGAAACGGCGCGCAACCTGGAAGATTATCTCAAGCCGCTCGGAGACGCAAAAAATGCATTGAATGAAGGTCAGCGCGGCCAGGTGAAACGCATGCTCGGTGAATTGAGGCTGGCGTCATCCCGGCGGGATATTGCCGCCTTTGCTCAACCGCAGCCTCAGCCGGTCGCCGTCTCCCCTTATAGCTCGATTGCAAATGTTGCCTGCCGTGTTTTCATCGTGGAAGATGATCCGGCACTTGCCGAAGAACTGGAAGTACAACTGCATTATTTTGGCTATGAAGTGCTGGTATTTCATAAGCCGGGCGATTTTCGCGATGCGATGCAACAGAATCCCGCCGGTGTGGCGCTGATGGATGTCAATTTTTCCGAGGATGCCATGGGAGGTATCAATGTCATGGCGGAGCTGCAACGGGGGCGGGATATGCCGCTGCCCGTCATTTTCCTGTCGGCGCACAATGATCTGGAGGTCAGGCTGGGAGCGGTGCGCGCCGGCGGCATTGCTTATCTGGGCAAACCGGTCAATATCGGCGCTCTGGTCGATGAGCTGGACAAACTGACCTCCAGCCAACCTCGGGCGGCATACCGGGTGTTGATCGTGGATGATGAAGTCGAGCTCGCGCTTTATTACGCTGCCGCACTGGAAAAGGCCGGCATGCTGGTCGAGGTGGTGAATGACCCGCTCAAGGTGATGAAGCCATTGCTCGAGTTCGCGCCCGACCTGATCCTGATCGACATGTATATGCCGGGATGCAACGGCATGGAATTGGCCGGAGCCATTCGCCAGATCAATGCGTTCGTCAGCGTCCCCATCGTATTCCTGTCTGCCGAAACCGATCCGGACAAACAGATTTCAGTGCTCGGGTCGGGTGCGGACGATTTCCTCACCAAACCCATCAAAACCCGGCAACTGGTTGCTTCAATCACCAGCCGCATCCAGCGCTCCCTGATATTGCGCTCCTTCATGGTGCGCGATAGTCTGACCGGCCTGCTCAATCATACGGCCATCAAGGAACAGTTAAGCCATGAAGTGGCCCGCGCCAGACGACAGGGAAAACCATTGGCTTTTGCGATGGTGGATATCGACCATTTCAAGAATGTGAACGACACCTATGGCCATCCTGCCGGTGATAGAGTGATCAAGAGTCTTTCTCGTTTGCTGAAGCAGCGTTTGCGCGAGAACGACATGGTCGGGCGTTACGGCGGCGAGGAGTTCGCTGCGGTGCTGGTCGATGCAGACGGCCCGGCCGCGATGAGAGTCATGGATGCGATACGCAATGACTTTGCGCAGTTGCGCCATCTGGCGGAAGACCGGGAGTTTTCCGCCAGCTTCAGTTGCGGGATCGCCGACATTTCAAATTACGGGGTTGCGTCGAAACTGGTCGATGCCGCGGACAAGGCGCTCTATAAAGCCAAACATGCTGGACGCAATCAGGTGGTGTTGGCCGATGAAAAATTTGCCTGAAAATAATGCCGCGACTCTTCGTATGCAACAGATGTTGCAGCTGCTGCGCGCGAATTATCTTGCCGAATTGCCCGATCGCATCAATGACATCAATGAGCTTGAGCATTGTGCGCTGGCTTTGAGGCAGGCGGCCGATTTTACGCAACAGTTTGAGGAGTTATACCGCAAGTTGCACAGCCTCAAGGGCGGAGCGGGGACATATGGCCTGCAAATCATTTCGACGATTTGCCACCAGCTGGAAGAGTCGCTGACGGACGTTGCCGGTGATGGCGGCAAGATCGACGATGATTTCCTTGACCGCTGCGTTGCCTACTTCGACTTGATGCGATTGGCGCTCAAGGAAGCCGCCGGGGGCAAAACTTCGTTTCCGGAAGTCGAGGCGGCGTTGGCTGCGATGCTCCCGGTCGCGACATCCGCGAGTTTGACCGCGCTGCTGGTGGAATCCTCCAAGGTTAATTCCACGTTGTACCTGGCGGTGCTCAAGGATTTGCCGATCCGGTTTTCGGTTGTGGAATCGGGTTATGAGGCATTGGGCCTGTTGTTGCATAGCCGGTTTGATCTGCTCATTACCGGGCAGGAAACGCCATTGCTCAACGGCATCGCGCTGATCGCCGCAGTGCGGTTGAACCAAAGAATAAACCGGGACATCCGCGCGATCCTGATCACCTCTTCGATTTTTGTTCACGGAATCCCGCCAGAGGCGCAGCCTGTCGCCCTCATCAACCGGGACGAGCGTATCAAAGCGGAGCTGCTCCGCGAGGTGCAAAATTGTGTGCGCGGATATGATAAGCCTGCCTGACGACAGGGTGTCTGAGGTTGAACTCTCTGGTCGAATGGCTGGCGGTTCCATCAGTGTCCGTACCGGATCTACATCTGCCCCATGTCCTGGTCGTGGCCGTGTCTTTTGTATAGCGCGGTCATGACGCCTGACAGCAGCAGGCCGAACACCAGTATGATCAGGTAGATGTCGAGGCAGAGTTTCTGCATTACGGCATACAATCCCAGCAACGCGAAAATGCTCAAGTTCTCGTTGAAGTTCTGCACGGCGATCGAGCTTCCCGAGCCCATCAGCAGGTGGCCGCGGTGTTGCAGCAGCGCGTTCATCGGCACGACGAAATAACCGCCCATAGCGCCGATCGCGATCAACAGCAGGGTTGCCAGCGTGCTGTTGGTGATCGGGATCATCAACAGCACCATCAGTCCCATCGCGATGCCGACCGGCAGCACTTTCACGGAATGTTCAAGCTTTACACATCTTCCCGCCAACACCGCGCCGCCGGCGATGCCGACCGCCACCCAGGCCGTCAATGCGGCCGCGTGGGTCATGTCGTAATGGAGTGCGATTGCCGCCCAGCTCAGCACCAGCAGGCGCAGCGTGGCGCCGGTGCCCCAGAACAGGGTGGTGACGGCGAGCGAGACCTGCCCGAGCGGATCTTTCCACAACAGTTTGAAACAGTGCCAGAACTCGCCGAGCAGAAAAACCGGATTGCGGCTGAGCGGTTTGTGATCGATCGCGATGCGCGGGATGTACAGATTGAAAATGGCGGCGACGACATAGATTACGGTGATGATGGCGATCGCAAGCTCCGGCGGGGTATCGATGCCGGTGTCGATGAATGGGACATCACACCACTGCAGTATCGGCCCGGCAATCGAGGGGCTGATCAAAATGCCGCCGACAATCGCACCCAGAACGATGGCAAGCACCGTCAGTCCCTCCATCCAGCTGTTCGCCAATACCAGCTTTTCGGGTGGCAGATATTCGGTGAGGATGCCGTATTTGGCAGGAGAATAAGTTGCGGCTCCCAAGCCGACCAATCCGTAGGCGAGCAACGGGTCAACCCCGAACAGCATCGCGAGACACCCCGCTATTTTGATGTTGTTGCTGATGAACATCACGCGCCCCTTGGGAAGAGAGTCGGCGAACGCCCCGACGAAAGGGGCCAGCACGATGTAGGAGAAGATGAAGGCTTCCTGCAATACCGGCGTGTGCCAATCCGGCGCGTGCAAATATTGCAGCAGGGCGATGGCGGCGAAAAGCAGGGCATTGTCCGCGAGCGCTGAAAAAAATTGCGCCGCGAGGATGATGTAAAAACCTGGTTTCATTAAACGGAGTTCATGTTTATCAGTTCGTTTTATAACACGAAAGGATTGCCCCTGCTATCATTCATGCCTATATCAATTTTCTTGCGGTAAGCAGGTTTTCATGGCACGTCCCATACAAGCCCATATCGATTTGAGCGCGCTGGAGAATAATCTCCGGGTCGCGCGCCGCGCCGCTTCCGCTTCCGCGCGCATCATGTCCGTGATCAAGGCGGATGGTTACGGGCATGGGGTGATGCTTGCCGCCGAGGCGCTGGCCGAGACGGACGGATACGCGTTGCTGGATATCCGGGATGCGGCGCACCTGCGCGAGGCGGGTTACCGCCAGACTATCCTGCTGCTGGAAGGCTGTTTCGGCGCGGAAGAATTGCCCGTTATCGCAGAGTACGATTTGACCTGCGTGATCCACAATGCCGGGCAGATCGCGATGCTTGATGCCTGGCCTGGACGCGGTACATTGGATGTGTGGCTCAAGGTGAACAGCGGCATGAACCGCCTGGGTTTTGCACCGCAGCAAGTGGCGCCGGCGATGGAGCAGTTGCGCCGCCATCGCGCGGTGCGCGAAATCACCCTGATGACGCATTTCGCCAATGCCGACGAGGCGCGCGGCATCGCCGAACCGCTCGCGCTGTTCAACGATCTCGCCGCACACTACCGCGTGGCACGTTCGCTGGCGAATTCCGCCGCGCTGCTGCGCTATCCCGAAGCGCACGGCGACTGGGTGCGCCCAGGCATCATGCTGTATGGCGCATCGCCGTTTGCCCCAAGCTTGGGAAAACAGTTCAGCGCGCAACAGCTCGGTCTGAAACCGGCGATGACCCTGAGCAGCCGCATCATCGCCACGCAGGAACTGCGCGCCGGCGACGAGGTCGGTTACGGCGCGCTGTTCCGCGCCGAAAGCAATATGCGTATCGGCATCGTCGCCTGCGGTTATGCGGACGGATACCCCAGGCATGCGCCGAGTGGCACGCCGTTGCTGGTGGACGGGCAGCGCACCAAAACGCTGGGGCGTGTCTCGATGGACATGCTGTATGTGGACCTGAGCGCGTTGCCGCAAGCCGATGTCGGAAGCCGTGTCGTGCTGTGGGGCGAAGGGATGCCAATCGAGGAAGTCGCGCGTGCAGCCGGAACCGTCAGCTATGAATTGATGTGCGCACGGACTCCGCGTGTGCCGATTGTGACATAAGGCAAAGGAACGGAAACATGTTAGCGATTATCGGCGGCAGCGGTGTTTACAATATCGAGGGACTGGCGAACACGCGCTGGGTGAAAGCGGAATCTTCATTCGGCGAACCGTCGGACGAAATCCTGATCGGCGAATTGCCCATTGGAGAATTGAAGTCACAGCCCATCGCCTTCCTGCCGCGCCACGGGCGCGGGCACCGCGTCCCGCCGTCGGAGATCAATTTCCGCGCCAACATCGACGCGCTCAAGCGTCTCGGCGTGACCGACATCGTGTCGGTGAGCGCGGTGGGTTCGCTGCGCGAGCATCTCACGCCGGGCATGTTCGTCATCATCGACCAGTTCATCGATCGCACCTTCGCGCGCGAAAAAAGTTTCTTCGGCAACGGCCTGGTCGCGCATGTCTCGATGGCGCATCCGGTGTGCGGCCGCCTCGGGCAACATCTATATGCAGCCGCGCAGCAGGCCGGCATCCCGGCGGCGCGCGGCGGCACCTATCTGGTGATGGAAGGGCCGCAGTTCTCCAGCCTCGCCGAATCCGAACTGTACCGCTCGTGGCAGTGCGACGTGATCGGCATGACCAATATGCCCGAAGCCAAGCTCGCGCGCGAGGCCGAGATCTGCTATGCCACTGTAGCGATGTTGACCGACTACGACTGCTGGCACCCGAATCACGACGACGTCACGGTCGATGCGATCGTGAAAGTGCTGCTGGCCAATGCCGACAAGGCGCGCGCGCTGGTGAAGAGCGTCGCGCCACTGGTGCATGGCGACGCAGCAGCCAGCCAATGCAGTTGCCGCAGTGCATTGCAATACGCGATCATCACTTCGCCCGAAGCGCGCGACGCGAAGATGGTTGAAAAATTGTCTGCCGTCGCCGGGCGGATGTTGAAACGATGAACTTAGGAGTTCCAGCATAACCTGTCATTTCGAGCGTAGCGAGAAATCCGCTTGCGTCCCGAGCGTAGCCGAGGGATCTTAAGATTCCTCACTTTGTTCGGAATGACAAATGTTCATAAATTATCAGAGGAGAAAAATGCCTATCAAGTCCAGAATCCGCACCGTCCCGCACTACCCGAAACAAGGCATCCAGTTCCGCGACATCACCACGCTGCTCAAGGATCCGGTGGGTTTCCGCCTGACGATCGACGAACTGGTGCGCCGCTACCAGGACGTGAAGATCGACAAGGTCGCAGGCATCGAGTCGCGCGGCTTCATCATCGGCGCTCCGCTGGCCTACGCGCTGGGCAAAGGCTTCATCCCGATCCGCAAGAAAGGCAAGCTGCCCGCCGAAACCATAGGCCATGATTACGAACTCGAATACGGCGCCGACCGCATCGAGATCCACACCGACGCGATTTCAAAAGGCGAAAAGGTACTGCTGGTGGACGACCTGATCGCCACCGGCGGCACCGCAGAAGCCGCCTGCACGCTGATCGACAAGATGGGCGGCAAGATCGTCGAATGCTGCTTCGTCATCGACCTGCCGGACATCGGCGGTCGCGCACGGCTGGAGAAGCATGGGCATAAAGTTTTCGCGCTGTGCGAGTTTGAGGGAGATTAACAAAGCTTGTCATTTCGAGCATAGCGAGAAATCTTCAAGATTCCTCACTTCGTTCGGAATGACAGAAGGAAGGTGCAATGCCCGTTGGTTACCTCGCAGAGGTTCTTGCACCCTTGGGTGTTGCGCCCTACGCGAACTGACCCCAAGCACGCATGGCCCAAACAAGCGGTCGGATCAAATTGGTTAGAGAATAAAATGGGATGTTTGTATCAGCTGATTTTCCAAAATGGGAAATCGTATATTGGAATAACTGGTTCATCGTCATATTCACTGTGATTTTCTATCAGCCTAAACTCATTTCCAACTTGCCACAATGAAACAGAATTCTTGCCCGATAGTTGTTGAAGTTGCGAAACCCTCGAGCGTTGGCCTTGA
>Ga0315268_10008913_pt1 | contig 10444 bp, 10 predicted proteins | sample C1_top_MG_FD_204535 | JGI IMG/M metagenome (GOLD analysis project Ga0315268, IMG submission 204535) | Sediment microbial communities from Yellowstone Lake, YNP, Wyoming, USA - C1_top | ecosystem: Environmental > Aquatic > Freshwater > Lake > Sediment | place: USA: Wyoming | collected 2017-08-01 | reverse complement strand
TACACCACCAACAATGGGCTTTCACTACCCGGAAAAAGAGCGCTGCATGCCTTTGCAATGGCGCAGCCTTGCGCCGAGCCCCTACGTCTTCACGTCCAACCCAAAACCCCGCAAACGGGTGGCGACCACCTGGACCTGCTCGAAGGAGGGGGGTTGGAGGGAGGGCAGGGTGAATTCCATATCCAAACCCGAATATTTGGCTTCGGCGATGTTATGGTAAGTCAACAATTCGATCGCGGGAGGCTCCGGAAGGGAGTGGAGAAATTCCCCGATATTCTGCACCTCGAGAGGGTCATCGTTGACGCCCGGGATGAGCGGGATGCGCACCAAAAGATCCGCTCCCAGACTGGACAAGGCTTGCAGGTTGGCAAGGATGGGTTCATTGGACACACCGGTGTATTGCAGGTGTTTTTCATGGTCGACCAATTTCAGGTCGTACAGGAACAGGTCCACCAACGGAGCGACCTGTGCGAGGGTCCGGGCGCTGGCGTACCCGCAGGTATCCAGCACGGTGTGGATATCCAGCTTCCGGCAAGCTTCCAGGATCGCCAGGGAAAAATCCTTCTGAAAAAGCGGTTCGCCTCCAGACAGGGTGACCCCGCCACCGGATTCATCATAGAAGGGCACATCCCGCTCGATGGCATCCATGACTTCGGTCAGGCTCATCTGCCTTCCGACCAACTGGCGGGCTTCGGGGTAGCAGACGCGCGTGCAATCCCCGCACACCTGACAGGCCTCCCGGTCGGTGAGCGGACCGTTCACGCTCCAGGTGAGGGCGGAATGTGTGCAGGCTTCCAGGCAGGACTGGCACAGATCACAGCGATTGGGACGGAAGATGACCTGGGGTTGGGCGGACTGGCTTTCGGGGTTGTGGCACCACTGGCAGTGCAGCGGGCAGCCTTTCAAGAAGATGGTGGTACGGATACCAGGACCATCATTGATGGAATATTTCTTGAGATCGAAAATTAGCCCGGTCTGCATGGGAATTGAAAGGATCAGATCACCTTTTCCTTGCCGCGGGCAATGATCTCCTGCAGGGCTGGCGGCCAACTGGATGGCTGTTCGGAAGGGTAGATCTTCAGTTCCGGACCATGTTGGGTCAGCAGGTCATCCGTGCTGCAGTTGAGGATCTTGCGGGCTACCGCCAGACCGGTGGAGGTGACCCCTGCCACCCCGTGCGAGGCAGTGCTGGCGCCGCACAAAAGAAGACCATCGAATTCGGTCTGTGTACTGAAGCCCCACGGACCGAGCTGCTTGATGCTTTTGGCGGTACCGTACAGGTTGCCGACCGTGGCATTGATGTAATGCTGGTTGGTGAGCGGGGTGCCCATGTCCCAGAAGACGATATGTTTGCTCAGCCCGGGAAGACGCTTCTCCAGACCCATGATCATGCGCCAGGCCAGGTCTTCCTTGAGGGCGTTGTAATCCCCCGGACGGTCGCCGTGTTTCGAATCGGCCCAGCGGGCGAAGGGCTCATAGCCCACGAAGGCAAATGCCTCGCAGGTGTGGTGCCCGTTGATCATCTTGGAGGGATCTTTGAGGGTGGTGCAGGTCAGGAACATCATCTCGGGCGTATCGGCTTGCAAGACACGGTCACCCAGACCATCCTGGTAGAGCTTTTCCAGGTCGGCGTGATCGTAATACCAGTTGTTGCCCGAATCGAGCCCGGCGGAGCGCAGATCCATATCTGTCACAAAGAACAGGCTGAGGGCGGAGGTGGAATACTGGATGGCTTCCTGCTTGCGGCGCAGTTTGGGGCTGAGCAGGTCGCGGCCGATCAAACGGTCGAAGGTAATGCCGGTGTCCGCGTTGCTGATGATGGTGTGCGCCCTCAGTTCGGTGCCATCCGCCAGGCGGACGCCCACGGCGCGCTGGTCTTCGATCATGATTTTCTCCACAGGCGTGTGCAGGCGCAGCTCACCACCGGCAAGCTGCAGCGCATTGACAAAGGCGGTGGGGATGGCACCAGCCCCTCCGATGGGATAATAGGCGCCGTTGAAATAGTGCTGGGTGATGCTGGCTTGCATCAGGGCGGAGACCTGGGAGGGCGGCATGCCGTGGTCCCCGGCCTGACCCAGCAGGAAACCCTTCAGGACCGGATCCGAGATGTAATGGTTGACCAATTGCTGACCGGAGCGCAGCGCCCAGCGCAGGATGGAAGTGGCAGAGGGGGCTGCTTGAACGGCATCGACTGGGTTGCGGACATGCCCCAGGTCATGCATGCCATCCACCAGCCTGCTGACGGTATCCAGGTAGCCATCGATGCCGCGGACCTCAGCCGGGTAGCGGGACTTGAGACGGTCCGCCAGCGCTTGCCTGCCTTTCGGGTAATCGAAGCGTTGCTCGCCGATGTAGATGTGATCGTAGCCGTCTGGGTTGATCTCGCAAAAAGCCAGGTCAGCCGAGACGCCCAGTCCTTCATAGACTTTACGCAGGCTTTCGCCTGGCATCAAACTGCCGATGTAGTGGACGCCGGGGCTGAAACGATACCCCTTCTTGTTGAAGGAATGCGTCCAGCCGCCAGCCCGGTTGTGCTGCTCACATACCAGTACTTTCAATCCCTTTTGCGACAGGGGCACGGCAGCGGACAATCCGCCCGCGCCGGAACCGATCACGATCACATCATAATCAATTGGGGACATGCGGACATTCCTTTGGCGGAGTAATTTTAATCCAGTTTAGCTTTTGGAACATTTTTTAATTGAAGCAATCTTCTGTTAATAGTGAGACCGCCATGCTTTGTTCATATGATTGCCACGGCGGAAAGTACTTGCTCCCCGATGAAGCTGGGGACTTTGTCGTAATAACATTGAGATGGTACCACAGTGACACCGGAGAGGAGGAGACTGCCACGCTGCGCTCGCAGTGACACATTAACAAGATTATTCCTTCTTTGTCTTGAAGATCTTAATGGTCACATCGGTGGGAAGAGCCAAACCGGCTTCCACTTCGACAGCCTTGATGATGCCGGAGGGCACCGGGCAGGCAGCGTGGGTGCAAAATCTCACCCCCATTTCGTAGGTCCGAGGCAGGCTGCGTTTGAAGGAGATCTCCTGGAATGGATTGACCTCGGTCAGTTCTTCCGACATGCGCTGGATGGCAGCACATTCGCTTTTAATGCGGATGGTGCACAACTTGCCATTCATCTCTGTTTCAACGGTGGTGTTGAAACCACAGTTGCCTGCGAAGATCTCTGCTTTTGCCAAAATCGTACTCCTAATATTAATAAATTATAACCACCAAGGCACAAAGTCACCAAGAATAATAAATATACAAACTTCGTGTCTTCATATCTTGGTGGTTAACCACCTAGCCAAATATTAAGTGGATCTTGGGTTGGTTTGACAATTTGCCTCCGGCAGGAGAGGAGCATTATTCCTTACCTTTGATTAAAATTTGCAGCCCCGAAACCCAACGAAACACCCGATTGTTGGGTTTCGCTCTGTTGTGTTATGTATTTGTTCATATCAAACCTGCTCAACCCAACCTACGATGGTTTAATTATTTTCTGAACCCTAAAGAGATTCGTTTTGTGGTTAATGAATAAAGCTTATGACCTTATTTTTGGAGCATGTCTTCCATGATGCGGGCGAGCTTCTCCGCCAGGAGCGGACGGTTGAAATGGGTTTCCACATAGTAGCGACCGTTCAGTCCCATCTCCCGGCTGCGAGCCGGATCACCTGCCAGCGTGCGGACCGCCTGCGCCAGCGCCAGCGGATCTCCCGGGGGGGTAAAGATGCCACAACCGGCAGCCTCCACCACTTCCCGGATGACGCCGTCAATGGCAAGGATGACCGGGCGACCAGCGCACATGTAGTCAAAGACCTTGTTGGGGTAAGTGGTCTTGTAGGCTTCCAGCGGTTTGAGGATGGCGACACAGGCATCCGCGGCAGCCAAGGCAGAGGTAATCTGCTCTTTGGGCACGGATGGGATGAAACTGACATTGGTCAATCCCAACCCGGTAGCCTGCGCCTGCAGGTTGGCTTTCTCCTTGCCATCACCCAGGAAGACGACCTGGATGCGGGGGTCGTCCGCCAGCAGTCGGGCGCTGGAAAGAAGAACTCCCAGATCATTGGACATACCGTGTGCACCGGCATACATGACGACATACTTATCCATTAGATGATGCAGACCGCGGAAAGTTTCACCGTGATCGGCAGGATCGAACATGGACGGATCGGCACCATTCGGGACCAGCTCGACACGGCGGGCACCGCGCCGGTTGACATGTTCCAGGAAACCGGGGCTGTTGATGATGACCCGGTCGGCGTGACGGTAGAGAAAACCTTCCAGCCACAACGAGAGACGAATGAGCATGCGGTTCTTGAGCACTCCCACGGCAATGGCAAACTCCGGCCAGAGATCGCGTACCTCGAACAGGAAGGGGACGCGCTTGAGGCGCGCCAGCAGCCAGGCAGTCACTCCCTGGAAGATGGGCGGCGAGGTGCCCCAGACCAGGTCCACCTGGCGGACCTGCAGACCGGCGATGAAAGAGGAGACCATGAAACCAAGGAAGCTGATGACGCGGTGGACGAAGGAACGGTGCAGGGCGTGGTAGGTGTTGCAGCGCAGCAAGTTGAGACCGGGTTCGAGTTCGGTGCGGACAATGAAGGCGTGCTGGTCGCTGCGTTTAGCACCGGTCAGATAGCTGATCGGGCTGGCGATGATGGTGACGCGATGGCCGCGTTTGACCAGGCTGCGAGCCAGTTCGTGGTGGCGGGTACCGCCGGGTTCGTCCAGGGCTGCAAAAGCCTGGTGGATGAGGAGAATATGCATGGGTCAGGTGGTTGGGAAGATGAAATGACTGCCGAATTTTACATCATGTGGGCTGGTCACCTGCAGGGCACAGGAAAGGGCGGGAAGTTTTTGCCCGTAGGTGGGGGCAAACCAGCCGTCAATGGTGGTTGGGATGCCTTTCCCCTGCAGCAGTTCCCCGGCTCGCACCAGAGAAAGCTCTGCGCCGGGCTGGTCGCAGGAGAGCTGCAGCTTGACCCAGCCATGTGGGGATCTTAAACGGAGTTCGAAACCTGCCGGGATCTCATCGAGCTGCCACTCCCAGTCGGGCAGGAGCCAGTGCAGCCGGAAAGTGCGTGGCGGGTGTTTGACCTGAATGTAGAGCAGGTCATCCTGCACCTGCCAATGTTCATCGCTGAAGACCGTGACCGTGCGTTCGTGGCGGACTCCCAGGCGGCGGTACCCGGCATGACCGGCAACCACGCGCTGCAGGACGGTCTCGTCGGATTCGATGGGATGCTTCTGCCAGGCAGATGCCCAGTCCAGGTAAAGAAAGCGTCCGGCTCGGGTCATCTGCTCGCTGTGATCCACGCTGACGGTGTTATGCACAGCGGTATGGGTGAGGGCATTATCCCAGGGCGGGGAGACATTGTACAGGTAGGTGCCGGCATCCCGGGCGATGTTCAACCCGCGCCACCACAGGTCCAGATGGAGCTGGTCGGCGTGGGAAGGGCGGTTCTTGTACTTGACCGCCCGCAGGTAAGCCCAGGATTCCCTGCCGTACAGACTGTCCCCCAGGTAACGCGGGGACCGGAAATATCTTTCGGAAAGCGGGACGCCGAACCAGAGCGCCATCTCGTCCCAGACACCGGCAGGAAGTTGGTATTCCATGAAACTGCGGGCGGCGGCGTGCAAAAGGGGGCGATGGTCTTCGAAGGGGCAGATGGTGAGGGGGAAGATATAGGCACCATCGTTGGCACCCAGATTAGGGACGCAGCCGCTGACGGGATCCAGCAGGGAGAGCAGCCAGTGGGTGGCGATCGACATGGATTCCAGGCTGCGCCTGGAAAGGAAATAACCGTTGTGACGTGCCATGGGCTTAACCCACAGCGCCAGTTGCAGCATCAGACGCTGGTAGTTGCTGCTGTGCTGGGCGTATTCGCCGTAGGAATCGATCTGCTGCCGGAAGGCACGTTGGAGCCACTTCCAGCCCAGCTTGCGCCAGCGGGCGGATTGTGGGTGGGCGGGCAGCGCCAATCCGGCAGTGAAGAGACCGGCGGCTTCGCTGAGCAGGTGGTTGTTGTTCTGTGAGCGGGCGTAAACCAGGGTGGGAGGGATGCGGGCGGCATGCCGGGCGATCGAGCTAGCCAGGCGGGCCTGTCTCTCCGGACTGGAATGCTGCGAGGTTGCAAAGACCTGCAGAGACCAGGCGAACGCCATCAGGCGCAGAGCCACCTCCTGGGCAGAGACCCACTGAGGACCCATGTTGGGAGGGTTGGCATCCAGGAAGCGCTCGGTCAAGGTCCAGAACGCATCCGCATAGCGTTCGTCCATGCTGAGGTGCCAGGCGCGGCCGAGCGTGAAAGCCCAGCCGAAGCGGGACGGTTCCCAGATGAATTTGATATCTTTTATGCCGGTATAAAGCTCGTTATAGAGTGAAGCATCCTTTTCGTAAGCGGTCCAATGCTGCAAAGGATTGACCAATGCGAGCTGCAGTGGGACGGGTTCCGCGCCAAATAGCCGAACTTTGCCTGCCACGATCTCATCCGCCTGGTGGAGCAATTGTGCTTTGCCATCCTCCCCCAGGACGGCCAGCAGGTCAGCAGGGGAAGGGAAATCGAATAACGATTGAAATTTAATGGAATGGTTTTTGTCGTCAAGGTCCCCGCTCCCAGTGGCACGACGGTAATACCCGCTGAGCAGACCGAATTTGTAAATGGCATACAGGGCGGATTGCGAAATACCCAACTGACACAGGGCTTTGAAAGCGATGGAAAGGCGGTTCGGTGTGGACATGGGAAAGATCAACCCACAGGAAGGTGGGACTGCCGGATAAGATATTCCCGGATGACCGGGATGAGTGGAGGGCTGATGTCAGCAGGAATATCCACCAGCGGGAAGAAATTCCAATCGATGTGTTCCCCGTTCAGGCGAACGATTGCATGGGGGAGACGGGTCTGGTAGATGATGGTGACGTTGTGGACCTGGTCACCGTTGGGGTATTCGTAGAAGAGATCGGGACCGGAAAAAACCCCAAACAACTCCAGTTCTCCGACTTCAAGACCTGTCTCTTCCAGGGTCTCACGGCGGGCGGCATCCTCCACCACTTCACCGGGCTCGACCGCACCGCCGGGCAAACCCCAGGCCTGGCTGTCGGAGCGCTGCAGCAAGAGCAGACGCTGGTGGGAGTCCTGGATGAGAATAGCCGCACCGACCATCAGGATGGGACGGTGACCGACCAGGGTGCGCAGTTCTTCGATATGATTCATTCGATCTTGGTGATCAAATAATTATTTTCTGGTTGGTGCGCAGGGATCGGATGGCGGCAAAGGAAGCACGCGTCACACCCAGCAGGTGGACATACGGGATGGGCGGGGGTCCACCCGCTTGGATGGCGGCGATGAAAGCCTGCCATTCGTTGAAATGTCCTTTGTCCTGGCGCAGGGCGGATCTGATCCGCGTTCGGCGACCGTTCTGCACCATCTCGAGCGAGCGGTAATCGTCCAGCACTGCCACGCGCCCGGCACAGAAGACCTCCACCCTTTCCTTGGGGAAAGCTTTGTCTCCATTGGCAAGGTAATCGACCACACCCAGCGAGCCATCCGCGAAGGTGAAGGTCATGCTGAGCACGTCTTCACGGTAGCGCCCGGCGTCCGGAAGAGCGTGGGTTGTGACCGAGGTCGGGGGGCTGCCCACCAGGAAGGTGAGAAAGTCGATGAAGTGGCAGCCTTCCCCGATGATGCGACCGCCGCCCTGGAGCGGGTCATGCTGCCAGTGGGTGAGCGGCAGCAGCCCGGCGTTGACGCGGTAATGTGCGACCAGGGGTTCGTGCCGGTCCGCCAGGAAAGCCTGCAGTTTCAGGGCAAGCGGGGCAAAGCGGCGGTTGAAGCCGGTCATCAGCAGGGGCAGGTCGCCCATTGAATTTAACAGCGCAGCCAACTCGTCCAGTTGGGCGGAATCGACTGCCAGGGGTTTTTCAACAAAGACATGCTTGCCTGCCTGGAGGGCTTGCATGGAGAGGGAAGCATGTGAATCGTGGCGGGTGAGGATGGCGAGGGTATTGATATCGGGATCTTGCAGCAGTTCGTCATCGCTGGAGGCGGCATATTTGAAGCCAAATTTTGCACCCGAGTGGTGGGCATGCAATCCCCCGGAAGAGGATATACCGACCAGTTCGATGCCCTTCTGTTTCTTGATGGCAGGCAGCAGGACGGCGTTGGCGAACAACCCGGCGCCCAGCACCCCCAATTTGACTGCGGCGCTGGATGGGGAATTCCCGGCAGAGAGAGGAATGCGGTTGGAAGTGACGGGTTGGGCTTCCTGCGGGTAGGTCAACACCACGGCCAGGAAAGGTTCTTTAACCTTGCCAGTGATGAGGGCATAAGCATCGGCAGCTTTTTCGATGGGGAAACGGTGCGTGATGAGCGACTTCACATTCATGCGACCGGAGGCGATCAGCTCCACGCAGGCAGCCAGGTTGCGGCCTTCCGTCCAGCGCACGTAACCGTAGGGGTAATCTGAACCGCCTTCTTCGTAGGAGGGGTCATAACGCCCGGGACCGTAGGAGCGTGAAGTGACAAAGGAGAGTTCCTTCTGGAAGTAGAGCGGGCGGGGCAGGTCCTGCCCGACCACGCCGACCGCCACCACGCGACCGTGGTCGCGCGCCAGCAGTCCCGCCAGGGTGACCGCATCGGCGGAGGTGTCCCCGGCGCAGATCAGGACGACATCCGCCCCGCGGCCGTTGGTGAAAGCGAGGGTGGCTTCCTCTGCTTGAGGGCGCAGGACGGCCTGCACACCGGCTTTTTTGGTCCATTCGACCCGGGCGGGATCGATGTCCACACCCAGGACGCGGCAACCGGATGCCAGGGCGATCTGCATGCCCAGCAATCCGAGCAGACCGAGACCGATGACAACGATGTTCTCACCCACCTGGGGTTGCGCCAGGCGGAAACCATGCAGGGAGACGGATGCCAGGGTGGCAAAGGAAGCCGACTCGAAGTCAACCCCGTCCGGCAGGGGAGCCAGCAGGTTGCGGGGCACGACGGCGTATTCGGCATGCACGGCGTAATTGCCGCCGCCGCAAGCCACGCGCTGTCCCACCTGGAAGCCGGGCATGTCCGCACCGAGGGCCTCGATCACGCCGGCGGAGGAATAACCGAGCGCCAGGGGTTCGTCCAGGCGATTGAAGGCAGCTTCGACCGTACCCAGCAATCCTTCGCGGCGGGCTTTGTCCAGCACCTGGCGCACCAGGTCGGGGCGGGAACGGGCCTTGCCCAGCAGGGATCTCTCGGCGAATTCGACCACCGAACGCTCGGTGCCGGCTGAGACCAGCGAGGCGCAGGTGCGCACGAGGGCGAACCCGGGGCGCGGGGTGGGGATGGGACCGTCTTCGACGCTGGTCTTGCCGCTGCGCATGTTTTGTAAGACCTGTTTCATGGGACTTATCCTTATTCAGGGTCATCGCAGGAGATGACAGGATTGGTTTAAGATGATTAATTGATTATAACCCAGACAAGTATTACGTTTTTTATAATATTGGATATCGCCAAGTTGCGATTTAAGCTATCTCACCCACCTTTTTTTACAGCCTTCTTGTTTTTTTTATAACTATTCACTCTCCGGGATCAATTTATCCAGGAATTTTATCAACTCTGGAACGCCCACTGTGGCTGCATTATAGATCCGGTCAACTTTGATTTCTCCATATTCGTGTGCCAAAATATTACGAAGACCAATGATCTGCCGCCAGGGAATTTCTGGATGGGTCTCCTCAAAAATGGGTGAGACATGATTGGCAGCTTCACCCAACACTAGCAATTGCCGTTCGATGGCATACCGAATTAAATTATTTCTGGTGAAATCCGAGTATTTGATATTCTTTAAGAATCCAACTATTTCCCTGGCAGCTTCACGCATATCCCAAAGGTATGCCAGGTCCCGATTTTCAGGCTGCATAGATCACCTGCGCATTGGTTAAAATCTCCTGCCTGCGGTACGGATTGCGCAGGGCTTCCTTTTCCACAACATCCACCTGGCGGTGAAACAACTCTTCCAGTTCGATCTTCATCTGCACCAGATCGAACAAGCTAATTTGAGCTGTTGGTGAAAAGGAAACCAGAACGTCCAGGTCACTATCCGGTTTGAAATCTTCACGCAGAACGGAACCAAACAGGCTGAACTCCACCACCTGCCAGCGGCGGCAAAACGTTTCCAATTTCCTGGTAGGTATGGTTATTTTCATATTATTTTCCATGTCAAGTCTTCATCCATTATGCAACAATCGCGATCAAATGGCAAGCGGGACTATACCGGGCAGGCGTCAATTTGAAGCGTTCCGATGTGTGAACAACCAACGGAATCTTTAATAGATAATAATCTATCGAAATGTAATATTAACGAGATTTCTTCTTAAAACGTTTGATCCGGTTCTGGACATCGGCAAGGATATTTTTTATCTCTGCCAGGTCATTTTCGTCCACATAGCCGGCCA
>Ga0315268_10008912_pt1 | contig 10447 bp, 9 predicted proteins | sample C1_top_MG_FD_204535 | JGI IMG/M metagenome (GOLD analysis project Ga0315268, IMG submission 204535) | Sediment microbial communities from Yellowstone Lake, YNP, Wyoming, USA - C1_top | ecosystem: Environmental > Aquatic > Freshwater > Lake > Sediment | place: USA: Wyoming | collected 2017-08-01 | reverse complement strand
TATTGTAGATATAAACTTTTTGAAGGAGAAGGCAAGAATCCTCAGGATAGAAATCCTCAAGATGCTTACTGAAGCAGGCTCCGGCCATACAGGCGGTTCCCTATCAGCAGCCGATATTGTTACAGCTTTGTATTTTTATAAAATGAGGCATAATCCAAAGGATCCAAAATGGAAAGAAAGGGACTGGTTTATCCTTTCAAAAGGCCATGCGTCACCTTTGTTGTATGCGGCTCTTTCACTTTCAGGATACTTTGATAAACAAATGCTTAAGACGTTACGCAAGCTTGGAAGTCCGTTGCAAGGACATCCGTGCTCAAAGATGCTCCCGGGAGTCGAGATATCAACAGGCTCTTTAGGACAGGGTCTGTCTATTGCCAATGGGATTGCTATGGGGCTTAAGCTGGATGGGTTGAGCTCACGTGTTTATTGTCTTTTAGGAGATGGCGAAATTCAGGAAGGACAGGTATGGGAGGCTGCAATGACTGCCGCACATTACAGGCTTGATAACCTTTGTGCGATTATTGATAATAACGGCCTTCAGATAGACGGACAATGCTCCGATGTAATGTCCATAGAGCCGATCGTAAATAAATGGGAAGCATTCGGATGGCACGTGATTGATATTAACGGACATGATATGAAGGCTATATTGAATGCCTTCGATGAGGCAGAGGATGTAAAGTTGAAGCCAACAATGATAGTTGCACGTACAGTAAAGGGTAAAGGTGTTTCCTTTTTCGAAGGGAAGGTTCAGTATCATGGAATAGCACCCACACGCGAAGAACTCGAAAGGGCATTAAAGGAGTTAGGAGGAGATGGGAAGTAGAGAACAGAAGTCAGAAGTCAGAAGTCAGAAGTCAGAGGTTGAAACTCAAAACTCAAAACTCAAAACTCCGAACTCAGGACTTAAGGAGGCTACAAGGGACGCCTATGGAGAGGCACTCCTTGAATTAGGTAAAAAAAGGGCTGACGTTGTTGTCCTTGATGCAGATCTTTCTGGTTCTACAAAGACAGGAAAATTCGCAAAGGCATTTCCTAAGAGATTCTATAACTTAGGTGTTTCTGAGCAGGATCTAATTGGCACAGCAAGCGGTCTTTCCCTTACAGGCAAGCTGCCGTTTGCTTCAACATTTGCAGTCTTTGAGACCGGAAGGGCATGGGAGCAGATAAGGCAGACTGTCTGCTACTCTAACCTTAATGTGAAGCTTGTAGCAACGCACGGCGGTATCACCGTTGGTGAAGACGGTGCCTCACATCAGGCAACCGAAGATGTTGCACTTATGAGGGTTCTCCCGAATATGACAGTAATAGTACCTTCAGACGGTAATGAGACTAGGCAGGTTGTTCATACTGTGGCGGGTCATTATGGTCCTGTATATGTAAGGCTCGGAAGGGCTAAGGTTAAACCTGTAATGCCTGATGATTATGAATTTAGAATAGGGAAGGCCTACGTCTTTCATAAGGGAAGAGATGCAAATATAGTAGCGATGGGGATTATGGTATCCATAGCGCTTGAGGCCGCAGAAGTCTTAAAATATGACGGCATAGATACAGGCGTTATAAATATGTCCACAGTAAAACCACTTGATACTGAGATATTGCTTGAGATTTCGAAGACATGCGAACTTATTGTTACTGCTGAGGAACATTCGATTATAGGTGGGCTTGGGAGTGCTGTGAGTGAGTTTCTTTCTGAAAACTGCCCTATTAGAATTCGCAGGATAGGGATAGTAGATAATTTTGGATGCTCCGGTACACCGGTGGAATTATTGAAACTTTACGGCCTTACCTCTGACAATATCGTGAAGACGATCAAAGAAGCATTGATATAGCTACCGATGATACACTTTCTTGATGTATCTAAACACTATAATAACCAGACAGCTCTGAGGAAGATAACCTTTTCAGTTGAGAAAGGGGAGATGGTATTTGTGACCGGTCCAAGTGGTTCAGGGAAGACAACTCTCCTGAAGTTAATCTATCTTGCAGAAAGACCTGACGAAGGCAGTATTTCTATAGAAGGATGGGAAATAGACAAATTGAAGGAATCAAAAATACCTTTATTGAGGCGAAATATAGGTGTGGTATTTCAGGATTTCAGACTACTTAATAACAGGGATGTATTTGAGAATGTTGCAATTGCCCTGAGGATAAGGGGAGCAAAAGATAAAGAGTTGAAGACACGCGTATTTGATGCGCTGAAATTAGTACATCTAAGACACAGATCAGACAGCTACCCCGGTGGATTGTCAGGGGGAGAGCAACAGAGGATTGCTATAGCAAGGGCAATAGTGGCTGAACCGTCAATTATACTTGCCGATGAGCCGACCGGCAATGTTGACCCTGATACTTCAGCAGGAATAATAAGGACATTCAAGGATATTAATGCAAGCGGTGCGACGATCCTGATCGCTACACACAATAGAGAACTCTTCAGGAACTCCGGGAAAAGGGTGCTAAGACTGGATGACGGTAATCTTGTTGGAGAGGAGATTGCCTAAATGGCCTACCCATATGCATTCAGGCTTGCAGTGAGCAGCATATTACATGAAAGATGGATAAATCTGCTTTCTATTCTGACAATTGCCGCCGGTCTCCTCTTCACAGCCATTACTATATTCTCTGTCTATAATATTGATCTGGCAACAAAAAAGCTCCCTGAGAAGTTTTCCATGATGGTTTACCTGAATGATAACCTTTCACCTGAGGAACTGGAGAAAATAATAAATACTACAAGGCAAGATGTCGATGTAAAGACAGTGAAATATATCTCGAAAGATGAGGCGATTAAAGAACTCAAAACCACATTTAAGGATACAGATTATTTACTCGAGGGCCTCGGTGAAAATCCCTTGCCAGATTCAATAGAGGTTAAACTTAAAGGTGAAGCAGTAGGCCATGAGAATGTAAAGAGGCTCACAGCAAAATTAAACGGTATGAACGGAGTAAATGAAATAGAGTACGGAGAAAAATTTTTGTCTTCTTTATATTCAATAAAGATCGGTATGAAGACTATAGCCATAGCGTTTGTTATGATAATGTCTGCCGGAATGATATTTGTATGTTACAGCACTGTAAAGATACTCTTTTACAGGAAGAATGAAGAGATAGAAACGTACAAACTTCTGGGGGCCAAAAAAGGATTCATAAGGGCACCCTTTATCATAGAGGGCGCTGTTATTGGCTTATGCAGTGGTCTTTTGAGTTTCATCGGCATTGTATCATTATATTACATGTTAATTTTTAGGCCCAGCCTTACAATTCCTATCTTTAAGGCGATAGTCTTCCCGACTGACGTTGCCCTTTTTCTTCCCCTTATAGGGCTTGTTATCGGAACGGTAGGTGCTGCTATAGCTATCGGAAGGATCAGATATTGAAGCCAGAAGTCAGAAGTCAGAAGTCAGAATTTAGATTATCAGTTTTCTGTTTTCTGTTTTCTGTTTTCTATCTTCTGTCTTCTGTCTTCTGTTATGCTGCTACTCCGCATGAAGAGTATAAAAAGATACAGAGAGAGATAAATGAACATAAGAAAAAACTTGAAAAAGCAAAAAGGCGTGAATCTTCGATCCTTGCTGATCTCGAAAAGACCAACAGGCAGCTCAATGTAGTGGATTTTGAACTCAGAAAATACAGGAAGACACTTCTGAACACAGAGTCCAATATATACAGGGTAGAGTATGAAATTACTCTGAATAGAGGCGATATTGAGAAGCGGAAGGGATGGATAAAGAGGAAACTTAAGGCTATGCAGAAATATGGGCATACGATAGATGCAGTTATGATGTTGTTTCTAACCTCAGATGATATCTCTCAACTGATGAGGAGAGGAAAGTCTTTGCAATACATTGCTGTTTACGAACAAGGAGTTCTGAATACCTATAAAGAGAATCTGGAAAATCTTAAGAAGAAAGAAAAGCAGCTAATGAAACTAAAGGCGGAACTTATCAAGAATAGAGAAAAGGTAAAGGCTGAGGAGGCATCCCTTAGTGAAAAGAAGAGGGAAAAAGAAATACTGCTTGCATCCGTAAAAAAAGAAGAATACTCCTATAGAAAAATGCTAAAAGAGTTGGAAGATGCATCGAAAAGAATCCTAGAGGTTATCAGGGAGACCGAGAAGGCAGAAACGTATGACTTAAAGGGCTTTTCAACTCTAAAAGGGAAACTTTCATGGCCTGTTGATGGTAGGGTAGCAATACCATATGGTTCTCAAAAAGACCCTCAATTTAATACCCCTATATTCAGAAGTGGTGCATATATACAATCAGATAGTGATTCCTTTGCAAAGGCAGTGTATACTGGCAAGGTCGTTTTTGCTGAGTGGTTCAAGGGTTACGGCCAGCTCGTTATAGTGAACCACGGCGAAGGATATCATACATTGTATGGAAGCTTATCAGAGATTTTTACTAAGGTTGGAGATATAATAAAAGAAAAGCAGACAATAGGACGGGTAGGGAATTCTGGCATCATGAATATGACAGGTCTTTATTTTGAACTAAGATATAAAGGTAAGCCCCTTGATCCGATACAGTGGCTGAAAAAGAGATAAAAAATATCTTACTATGTCATTATGCACTTGATGCGGAATCCAGTGGATTTTTGAAAGGAACTATATTTCCCGATTAAGTGGGGGGATGACAGCTTTGAAGGTATTTTCGGGTCAATGACAAGAATTGAGACGAAAGAATAAAAATCTGGAGGATAGAAAAAGATGGTTACGAAGATAATTAAGAAAAGGATAATCCTGATGCTGGTTCTTATATTTACTGTTGCCTCAGCAGGTGTTTTTATCGGTAGATGGAGTATAAGCACTGTTGATGCAGAGGTAGAAGGATATGAAGAACTGAAGGTCTTTACAGAGACCATATCTATTGTCAGAAAGAGCTATGTAGAAGATGTAAAACCAAAGGATTTAATATACAATGCAATTAAAGGGATGATCGGGTCCCTTGACCCGCACTCGGGTTTTATGACGCCCGAGATGTACAGGGAGATGCAGGTAGATACAAAAGGAGAATTTGGAGGTCTCGGCATACAGATAGGGATAAAAGAAGAGATGCTGACAGTGATAGCACCGATTGAGGATACCCCGGCTTACAAAGCCGGCATAAAGGCGGGTGATCATATAATAAAGATTAATAATGAGTTTACAAAAAATATGAGCCTACATGATGCTGTCAGTAAGATGAGAGGAGTTCCTGGAACATCTGTCAAAATAACAATACTCAGGGAGGGATGGAAAGAGACAAAGGACTTTACGATAGTAAGAGAGGTAATAAAGATAAAGAGTGTGAAGTCAAAGCTTTTAGAAGATGGTATTGGGTATATAAAGATAAACCAGTTTCAGGAGCAGACATCAGATGACCTTTCAAATGCTTTAGAAGAACTTATTCAGAAAAATATAAATGCGCTTGTATTTGACCTCAGAAACAATCCAGGAGGTCTCCTGAACAGCGCAGTTGATGTTGCGAGCCAGTTCCTTCCAGAAGGTAAATTAATAGTTTATATAAAAGATAAAAAAGGCGAAAGGCAGGAGTATCAAAGCGGCAAGACTAAGTCGAACTATACCTTACCGATGATTGTCCTTGTTAATCAGGGTAGTGCAAGTGCCTCAGAGATTGTTGCCGGTGCTTTAAAAGACTGGAACAGGGCTGTCATTATCGGCACACAGACCTTTGGAAAGGGATCTGTACAATCAGTAGTTCCACTGAGTGATGGTTCAGCCTTGAGGCTCACAACGGCGAGATATTATACTCCAAAGGGTGTATCAATACAGGCAACCGGAATTGCACCGGATATCATAGTTAAGGCTGAAATGAAAAAAGGAGAGAAGGGACATCCTGCAATAAGGGAAAAAGACCTCGAGAGACATCTTGAGAATAGTGAGATAGAAGAAAAACCTGAAGAGCCTGAGGACATAGTACCCCTTGAGATTGAAGAAGAGGAAGATATTCAACTTCAAAGGGCTATAGACCTTTTGAAGACATGGAGGGTGTTTAAGGAACTGCCGAAGGCATCATAAAGACAGTCATTAGTCAACAGTCATTAATGAATACATTCAAATTACTTTTCAGTCATGCCCGCAGATCGTTAGCGGGCATCCAGTGGTTTTCTGTATTCTCCAGTCAAGCTGGAGAATGACAACTATATAAATTGTTGTCTAAATTATTATGAGACATCAATAGAATGTCACGAATTATTTTTGATATAGAAACGGTTGGAAAAGATTTTGAATCCCTTGATAAAGCAACCCAGGAATATCTCCTGAGGTATGCTGAGACAGAAGATGAAAAAGAGGAAATAAAAGACCGCCTCTCTTTTTATCCTCTGACAGCCGAAGTCGTTGCAATAGGCTTGCTTAACCCTGATACACAAAAGGGCCTTTTATTTTTCCAGACTATAGGTGATCCACTGCTTCCTTTTGAAGAAGATAACGTGCGATATGAAACAGGAACAGAGAGTCAAATCCTTGAGAAATTCTGGAATGTCATTAAGGACTATAAGCAATTCATAACCTTTAACGGCAGGGGTTTTGACTGTCCTTTTATCTTAATCCGCTCTGCCATACATAAAATAAAACCTAAAAAAGATTTAATGCCAAATAGATATAATGATACACATATTGACCTTCTCGATCAGTTCACATTTTATGGTGCCTCTCGCAGGAGGTTTAGTCTCGATATGTGGTGCAGGGCATTTGGAATAAAAAGCCCTAAAGAAAGCGGTATTACAGGATATGAGGTAAAAGATCTTTTTAAAGCTGGCAGATACTTAGATATTGCAAAATATTGTTTGGGGGATCTAAGAGCAACAAGGGAACTGTTTCTCTTCTGGGAAAAGTACATAAAGTTTTCAAAGTGAACCCTTCATTAGCCCATTTTGTATACAAATTGAGTTTATTTCTTTAGTTTTTTACTGATGAATACACGGAGAGGGCATTGACAATATAATACCCCCTCTATATAAAGTGTTAAGTGGCACTTTACTGGTTTTTCTTCCAGACATACAAGAAAAGATTCTATCCCGATATCTTTTGCCTTACAGAGCCTTTCAAATCCGGATTTGTAGCATATAAAATCTTTTGGACATTTTATTTCACCAATGATTTCTTCTATTTCTTTTCTATAATCCTGCTTCATATGAAACTCATAAATGATAATGATTTATTATAATAGTCATTTTTATTTTACTTCAAGTAATTATTCACCTTTTCAATCTCGAATTTATCATCATCAAGGACATTATTAATAAAATTGAAGATAAGCGTTCTCTGTTCTAAGGTAAGTTCAGGATAGAAAATCGGGTTTGCGACAACCGCACCTCTGAATGCAAAAAAAGGTGCAACAACCTCATAGATTTCATGGTCGCCTGTCAAATTGACATATGTTTCAAAAAATAATCTTAGTCCGTCAAGATAAGGTCCTTTTATAGAACCGTAAAGTTTTATTGAAAAGAAGATATAATTAATCGTTAATGCTGTTATGTCGTCTGCAGGATCGCCCCATGGGCCGCGGCTCCTGTCAAGGAGGATAAAATCCACTTGAGTTCCAATTTCAGAATCTTCACCCTCTCCCTTACCTTCCCCCCTCGAGGGGGAGGGATGTGCGGTGGGGCTGACTTCTGACTTCTGACTTTTGACTTCTTTAAACCATATATTTCCGGGATGGAAATCACCATGTATCTGCGACAGCCTCTTGTATTTTGGTTTCAGCCTTACAATCCAGTCAACTGATTTCTTAACGATTTCTGCCATCTTATCATAGCTTAATGTTCCGTCAGGATATGTATCAAACACTCCCATCAAACATTCGCCATGGCCTATAGTATCTCTTAGTTTTCTCCAATAAAGGGTCTTTGAATGCTTTTTAACTATGTGTATCCCAGCCAGATACGAAGTCATTTCTTTTATCTTTATTATATCCATATCATTAAGCAAATCCTTCTTTGAAAATTCAGTCAGGTCATTAAAATAATTCTCACCATCTGCCTTTTCCATTAGCAGGAAATATTCTTTACCTCCACCGATGGAATGGAGAGTTCCGTCTTCATGTTGTGCAACCACATCTAATGCCCTTATATGTTTTGGAAGGGTATTAAAATTATCCAGTGCCCATAGAAAAACAGAGGCCCTGTCAGAAGGGTTGTCATGACCGAGACCTTCAGGAGAAAGGTCTTTCAAGACATATGACCTTATTACGTCTTCTTTTTCTACTTCAATAAGGAACCCTGTACCATGGACACCAGCCCCGAGTCTTGCAAATTTGAGTAGTCTTACGGATGGGCCAAGGAATTTTCTGAGGTATGCTTCAAGAGTCTGTTGCATTTTATTGTAAAGCCTTAAGTTCGTCTTCAAGAGCGTTCTTTCTCTGTATTAGCTCTGTCTTTTTTTGCTGAATATCGAACAACTCCCTCTGGAGCGGCTCTGTTTCTTTATCTAACTGTGCCATCTGATAACGGTTATATGAATATCTTCTGCCCCTTAACTCGTTTATTGATGTAATTAATCTGGTCTCCTCTGCCTCTGCAGCTCTGATTTCAGAGTATACATTAGCTAACTCAGCCTTTAATTCACCCACCCTTGCACCTTTATCATCAACAGGTACTGAAGGTGGCGCCGCTTTATCCTCCGGTTTTAATGGTTTTTGCATTGTTTCCTCAGGGAGCGACTCTTCCTCCAGGCTTTCAGATCCTTCTATCTTTAAGATGTCTTTTTCAGATAACAACATTGATCCTGTGCCGAAATAAATAGTAATCTCCCCTCCCCTTTTTTCATATGATTTGACTCCTGATATTACAGAGCCGTTGTTAAGATAGATCTTAAAAGCTGCCTCAGAGGAGACAGGAAGTAGCAGGATTAAAATAAATAAAAATATTTGTATCACTTTACCCTCCTTAAGAATTTTTATAATATCTACATCCTTAATTCATTTAAAAGATTCTCTGCGACCCTCTTATTAAAACCTTTGAGCCTTGATATTTCGTCAACAGAGGCATTCCTTATATCTTCTATACTACCAAAAACCCTTAAAAGTTCAAGCCTCCTCTTCTTACCTATGCCGTGAATTCTTTCAAGAGGTGACTGTAAAAGTCCCTTATTTCTTAACTTCCTGTGATATTCTACTGCAAATCTGTGCGCTTCATCCCTTATTTTTTTGAGGAGAAGGGAAGACGGTCTTCTGTCCTCGATGTCTTCAGGTTCTTCGGATGTTGTCAGATACGCCCTATCAGGGTCTTTTGCAATAGCAATAAGCATCGGTGGTTCTTTAAATATTGTTATATTATTGGCTATGACTTTTCTAACAATTTCTAACTGTCCTTTTCCTCCATCAATAATAACGAGCTCAGGGAGATTACCTTCAAGATTTCTTATGATTCTCTCAATTATCTCCCTCATCATCGAATAATCATCTATACCCTGCACCGTCCTTATCTTCAGCCTTCTATACATATCTTTCCTGAATTCTCCCTCTGACCAATATACGAATGCACCTACGGATTCATTCCCGGAGATGGTCGAGATATCAAGGGCGCCTATATCCTCAGGAAGTCTCTCGAGTTTAAATCTTTCCTTTATATCCTGCATGAGGTCACCGGGTTTTGACTCCTTTTTGCTTATGTAATTCAGTCTTGCATTTTCTGATGCCATATCAACGATTTCTTTCTTCTTTCCCTTCTTCGGGACTGATATCTTTACTCCGCTTTCTTTCCGCTGACCGAGCCATATCTTGAGAGATTTTAATTCTTCCGGCAGCATGGATGTTATTATTTCAGATGGAGGGATGATCTCCTTTGAATAAAGTTGTGTAATAAAACTATGCATTAACTCACTGTCCGGGATGTTTTCCATATTCTTGATCAAAAAATTCCTTGCGCCGATCATAATCCCGTTTCTTATGAAAAGAGTCTCAAAAGATATCCTACTGTCTTCTCTATAAAACCCTATTACATCAATATCCCCGAGTTCAGGTGCTACGACCTTTTGTGATTCCATCGCCTTTTCGAGCGCCTTAATCTTATTCCTTATTATGGCAGCCTCCTCAAACCTCATTTCTTCTGAAAACCTTAACATCTTTTTTTCGAGTCCTTCGATAAGGTCTTTTTTCTTACCGCTCAGGAAGAGCCTTATCTCTTCTATAAGTTTCAGATATTCTTCTTTACAGATGAGTCCCGCACAGGGCGCAAGACATCTTCCCATCTGATGCTGGATGCACGGCCTCATTGGTTTATCGAGTGGATAGCGGCAGTCCCTTATCTGAAAGTTTCTCCGAATAAAGGCAAGGGTTTCCCACATGGCACCTGCCGGCACATACGGGCCAAAGTATAATGCGCCGTCTTTTTTGATCCTTCTCACAACCTCAAGCCTCGGCCACTCTTCATTAACAGTAAGTTTCAGGTATGGATAATTCTTATCATCCCTGAGGATTACATTAAACCTGGGTTTGTACTGCTT
>Ga0315268_10008911_pt1 | contig 10447 bp, 11 predicted proteins | sample C1_top_MG_FD_204535 | JGI IMG/M metagenome (GOLD analysis project Ga0315268, IMG submission 204535) | Sediment microbial communities from Yellowstone Lake, YNP, Wyoming, USA - C1_top | ecosystem: Environmental > Aquatic > Freshwater > Lake > Sediment | place: USA: Wyoming | collected 2017-08-01 | reverse complement strand
CGGCTGGCTCGGCGGGCAGGAGATTCTCTCAGGACGCATATTGACCCTCGACAATGTCACGTCCATCGTGGACGGCATAACCGCCGCGGACATCAAGCAACTCGCCGGCAGGCTGATAAACCGGTCAAAGATGAGGCTGGCTGTGGTCGGGCCGCTGCAGAAACCCCGGCCACTGCGAAGGCTTATAGAGGGATAGCTTGGAACATTATGTCAAACAGCGGGATAAGGAAGGTATAATCTCTACAACATAGGAGCTAAGGACGCTCTAAATGCTGTTACAAGTCCGCAGCGTGATAAAAGGAGACCCTCGACATTTGTCGAGGGTCTCCTTGGTTTTGTCCAGTGGTTGTCAAGAGGTCGGGCTCTAGTACATGTCTCCCATGCCGCCCATACCACCCATGCCACCGCCGCCACCCGCAGGAGGGTTCTTGTCCTTTTCGGGGATGTCGGCTATCAGGGATTCGGTAACCAGCACCATGTTGGCGATACTGGCGGCGTTTACCAGGGCTGAGCGCACGACCTTGGTGGGGTCGATGATACCCATTTCCACCATGTTGCCGAACTTGTCGGTCTCTGCGTTATAACCCTCTCCCTTGGCACTCTTCTTGACGGTATCGACTATTACGGCTCCGTCGCGGCCGGCGTTATTGGCTATCCAGCGGATGGGCTCTTCCACGGCCTTGCGGATGATACCGACGCCGGTGGCTTCGTCACCACTGACGGCGAGTTTGTCCAGGGCCGGTAAGGCATTCAGCAAGCCTATGCCGCCGCCGGGCAAAATTCCCTCTTCAACAGCGGCACGCGTAGCGGAGAGGGCGTCCTCTACACGGTGCTTCTTTTCTTTCATCTCGGTCTCGGTAGCGGCACCCACCTTGATGACGGCCACACCGCCGGCCAGTCTGGCCTGGCGTTCCTGCAGTTTCTCGCGGTCAAAGTCCGATTCTGTCTCTTCGATCTGGGCCTTGAGCTGCTTGATGCGGTCCTTTATCTCCTTGGCGGCGCCTTTGCCCTCAATGATGGTGGTTTTGTCCTTGTTGACCTCTACACGGCGGGCGCGGCCCAGGTCCTCGGCGGTAATGGAATCTAGCTTGCGTCCGACGTCTTCGGAGATAACCTTACCGCCGGTAAGGATGGCGATATCCTCCAGCATAGCCTTGCGGCGGTCGCCGAAGCCGGGGGCCTTGACAGCTATGACATTGAGCGTGCCGCGCAGCTTGTTGACCACTAGCGTGGCCAGGGCTTCGCCATCCACGTCATCGGCAATGATGAGCAGGTTCTTGGTAGCCTGCAGGATGCGCTCCAGTGAGGGCAGTATTTCCTGTATGGATGAAATCTTCTTGTCCGTAATCATGATATACGGGTCTTCAAGGGTTGCTTCCATGCGGGCGGCGTCGGTGACGAAATAGGCCGACACGTAGCCACGGTCGAACTGCATGCCCTCGACGTACTCGGTCTCGAACTTGGTGCCCTTGGACTCCTCGATGGTGATGACGCCGTCCTTGCCCACCTTCTCCATGACGGAGGCGATGAGGTTGCCTATCTCGTTGTCCTTGGCGGTGATGGTGGCTACCTGTACTATCTGCTCCTTACCTTTGACAGGGGTGGACGCGCGCTTGAGCTCATCCACGACCACATCAGTAGCCTTCTCGATGCCGTGTTTCAGGCCGATAGGATCGGCGCCAGCGGCGATGTTCTTGAAGCCTTCGCTGATGATGGCCCAGGCCAGCACGGTGGAGGTGGTGGTGCCGTCGCCGGCGGCATCGTTGGTCTTGGAAGAGGCTTCCTTCACCAGTTGCACGCCCATGTTTTCGAAGGCATCGGGGAGTTCAATCTCCTTGGCGATGGTCACGCCGTCGTCAATGACAGTGGGGGCGCCCCACTTCCTGTCCAGGGCTACCGGATGGCCCTTGGGGCCGAGGGTCACTCTGACAGCGGCCGCCAGCACATCCACGCCCTTCTTCAGGGAACGTCTTACGTCTTCACCGAAAATTATCTGTTTTGCCATTCCTTCCTCTCCTTAATTACTTGGCTTTGCGGGCCAGAATGTCGCTTTCGCGCAGGATGATGAGCTCTTCACCGTCGAGCTTTATCTCGGTGCCGCCGTACTTGGCGTAGATGACGATGTCGCCCACCTTGAGTTCCATGGGGATGTGCTCGCCCTTGTCCGAGCGCTTTCCGGTCCCCACCGCCAGGACTTCGCCCTCCTGGGGTTTTTCCTTGACTGTGTCCGGGAGGACGATACCGCCCTTGGTAATTTCCTCCTTGGCCATGGGCTTGACCAGCACGCGGTCGCCCAGAGGCTGAATCTTAGATACCATGCTTGGACCTCCTTCTTTTTCTGTCTTGCTCTTAAAATGTTTAGCAATCTCTGGGGGAGACTGCTAATTCTATGATAACCGAGTTGGCGCTCAGCCGCAACTTAATTTAGCGTTATTGAGAGTTATTGGGGAATATATATGGTCTTTGATAGGATTAAAATGGCTGATTATCTTTATCAAGCTCTTGTTTATTAAATTATGCTATTTTTAGACCTGGCATGACATCCATATCAAGGCTGTCTGTGCAGCCTCGCTGGAAGTGGAAAAAGCCACAGGCGGCTACCATGGCGGCATTATCGGTGCACAACGCCGGCTCAGGTATCAGCACGGGCATAGGAGACTCACGGGTAAGGCGGCTGCGCAACCGGCGGTTGGCGGCCACGCCACCCGAGAGCAGGACCTGCTTTACGCGGTGCTCTCTGGCGGCGGCGATGGTTTTGGTTGTCAGGACCTCGATCACAGCTTCCTGGAAACTGGCAGCGGCATCATTGACGTTTGGAATCCTCCCATCCTCAACCATGCGGTACAGAGCGGTCTTGATGCCGCTGAAACTGAAATCGTGAGAACCCGCCAGCCAGGCGCGCGGCAGGTCTATGCAGGGCTTGCCGAGCTGTGCCGCTCTGTCAATGGCCGGGCCGCCCGGGTAGTCCAGCCCCAGTATGCGCGCCGCCTTGTCAAAGGCCTCGCCGGCGGCGTCGTCGCGTGTCCGGCCCAGCAGGGTGTAATCGCCGTGGCCGCGCATCAGCACTAGGTCGCTGTGTCCGCCGGAAACAATCAAGCAGAGCAGGGGAAACTCCGGCCGTGTCTCGCCCAGCCAGTTGGCATAGATATGGGCTTCGAGGTGGTTCACCCCGGTCAGGGGGAGTTTTCGCGCCAGGGCGATGGCTTTAGCGGTGCTCACTCCCACCAGGAGCGAACCGGCCAGTCCCGGGCCGTGCGTTACGGCGATGCCGTCGAGGTCATGCCAGGTTGTCAAGGCCTTGTCCATAGCCTGGCGTATTACAGGGATAATGGCCAGCAGGTGCTGACGCGAGGCTACCTCTGGAACCACGCCGCCGTAGCGGGCATGAATTTCGACCTGCGAGGCAACCTCGCTGGACAGAATCTCGGTGCCGTCATGCACCACGGCGGCGGCCGTCTCGTCGCAGGAGCTTTCGATACCCAGAATCCTCATATTCAGGCATTATAGCACCGAATCCCGCCCGGCGCTTCACGGCAGCGGTTTGACTCCATGCCCCTGTCATGTTAGCATTGCCGAAAGCCTGGACAAAGGGTGGACATGTCACGCGGAAGCAGAATCGTGGCCCTCATTATCGCGCTCGTCTTTGTGGCGGTCGGCGTGATTTTCATGGTTCAAAGGATAGGCTCCATAATTGGCTGGGAGCAAGCCGCGGGCGCCTGGCCAGTCATCGCGCTGCTGGCAGGGCTGATTCTGCTGGTCGCTTTTCTTATCTACATATCGGTGCGCAATAGACTGAATCGTTGACATAACAGGTCGCCCTGGAGTTTTATTCCTCCTCTAGTGCCTTCATGGTTAAGACCCTTCAGTTCGCTTGATACCCTCGGATTGCTTTGACACCCCTCCCGTCCGATGTTATCATGGGAAATTGGTTAGCCTGAGTTACAGGTGTGCGCAGCGAGGTGAGTGGCCATGACTATCGACACGCTTTATTTTATTCTGCTATTGCTCTGTCTCATATTTTCCGCATTTTTCGCCGCTTCGGAAACGGCATTCATGTCGCTCGAAAAATTCCGTCTGCAACATATGCTGGAGGCCAAGGTCAGGGGAGCCGGACGGGTTTCGCGCATGATGGAGAGACCCGAGAGGTTCCTGTCCACTATCCTTCTGGGAAATAATCTGGTCAATACGGCGGCGGCCGCCCTGGCTACCACTCTGGCTATATCAATATGGGGGGAAGGAGAAGGCGTGGCAATAGCCACCGTCGTGGTTACTGTCGTGCTCCTCGTTTTCGGTGAGGTTGTCCCCAAGACCTTCGGCAGCGGTTATCGTGAAAAAGTGACTGTGGCTTTTGTACGCCCCATTGAGTTCATCGCCTGGCTGTTCACCCCGTTTGCGACGGTTCTGAGCTGGATTGCCATAGCCTTCACGCGTTTGATAGGGGTCAAACCCGTGTACAAGGCCCTGGTCAGACCGGAAGACATCGAGAGCATGATAACCGTGGGGCATAAGGAAGGCACCGTTGAGAAGAGTGAAGCCGAACTTCTGCACAATGTCTTCGATTTCGGTGACCGCCCCGTCCGCGAAGTTATCGTCCCGCGCCCGGAGGTGGTCAGCGTCCCCAAGGGGACTACGCTGTCCGAGTTTCTGGCTATATATGCAGAGTCCCCCAAGTCACGCTTCCCGGTTTATGAAGAAAGCATGGACAATGTCATAGGCATACTGGCCATCAAGGACGTTTTGATGGCTATGGCCCGTGACAACATCTCGAAAGACAGCCATATCGATGACATGGTGCGCCCGGCCTATTTCGCGCCGGAGACAAAACGTATCAGTGACCTTTTCCACGAGATGCGCGACAAGAACTACCACATGAGCATAGTGGTGGATGAGTACGGCGGCACGGCGGGTATTGTCAGCCTGAGCCGCCTCATGGAGGAGATTTTCGGCCCGGTGGGCGATGAGCTGGCGGCTGCCGAGAAAGAGTTTGAGCTCATCAACGAGCACACCTTCCAGGTGGACGGAGGCATGCGTATAGACGAGGCCAACAGCGAAATCGGGCTGGGCTTACCCGAGGGGGACTATGAAACGGTGGCTGGTTTTATCCTGCACCTCATGGGGCGCATTCCCAAACAGGGCCAGCAGCTTAAATACCGCGACCTCAAAATGGTAATCACCAAAATGAAAGGGCTCAAGATAGAAGAAGTGCTTATCACCAGGGAGAAGCCACAAAAAGATGAACCGCCTAAGAATCCGCTTTAAGCGCGGGGATGAAGTCAAGTTTATTTCGCATCTGGACCTGATACGGCTGTGGCAGCGCGCCCTGCGCCGGGCTGGCGTTATGCTGGCTTACGGCGAAGGGTTCAACCCTCACCCCCGCCTCTCTCTGGCGGCACCCCTGGCGCTGGGGGTCACCGCTGAGGCCGAGCTGATGGACGTCTACATTGTCCAGCCCCTGTCAACCCCTGCCTTCGCCGCTATGGTCGGCCCGCAGCTGCCCCGCGGCGTGGAAATCGCTCGGGTTTACCCTATAGCGCTCGAAGCCCCTTCACTGCAGTCTCAAGTAAGATTTGCCGAGTACCAGGTCAGAGTGACGGCTGTGAGCGCGGATGACCTCGAATTGGCTCTTGTCTCGCTCATGGCGCGCCAAAGCTTGCCCTGGCAGCACCAGCGCGATACCGGCATAAAGTGCTATGACCTGAGGAAGCTCATCGACCGCCTGTGGCTGGCAGGCTATGACAGCGGCGTGGCCGTCATCGGCATGAAGCTGCGCTGCGATAGCGAAGGTGCCGGCCGTCCTGAACAGGTGGTTAAGGCTCTAGGGCTGGACACACCCCTTGCCATTCACCGTACCAGGCTCATCCTGCAGGGGGGTTGACACCTTGGAAAATTCCTCGTCAGCCGCACCAGTACTGGATGCCGAAAGACAGGCCGATGCGCGTCGCTACGCCCGCAGGCAGCGCTGGTTTTCTCTGCTGGATTACCTGCTGGCTGGCATAATGCTGTTGGTACTGCTGGCAAGCGGGCTTTTGCGGCATCTTGCTGGCTTTTTAGACCTGCCGCAGGCCCTGGCGGCAGTGGTTTACTTCCTTTGCCTCATGCTGGGCTACGCTTTGATTACAGCCCCGCTGGACTATTACACAGGCTATATTCTGCCCTGGCGCTACGGCCTGTCCCGGCAGACTCCCGCGGACTGGCTGGCCGACCATCTCAAGGCCGGCGCTCTGGGGCTGTTGCTGGGGAGCGCCCTGGTGGCTGTGGCTTACTGGCTGCTTAGCGCCACGCCGCGGCTCTGGTGGCTGTGGGGCTGGGTGGCGGTCATTATCATAAGCCTGGTGCTGAGCGTCCTGGCACCGATTGCCATTCTGCCTCTGTTCTTTAAGACCAGTCCTCTGCCGGAGGGCGAACTGAAAGAGAGACTGCAAAAACTAGCGCAGGAAGCCGGCATCAGGATAGGAGGCATCTATACGGCAGAATTCAGCGCTAAAAGCACCACTGCCAATGCTGCCCTGATGGGGGCTGGTAAAACACGGCGCATTATATTGAGCGATACTCTACTGGACAAATACGCTCCGGCTGAAATATCGGTCATCATATCCCACGAGATGGGGCACCAGCGCCACCGCGACATGCTGCGCCTGTTCGTTTTTCAGTCGGCGGTATTGTTAATCTCGTTCTACCTGTCCAGCCTCCTTTTTCGGGCTCTGCTGGACAGCTTTGGATTTAGCGGCGTGTCCGACCCCGCCACCCTGCCGTTACTCATACTCATTTTCGGTCTGATGGGACTGGTCATGACACCGTTGACAGCGTCATTCACACGCCTTGTCGAGTCGCAGGCGGACAGGTTTGCTCTGGAGTTGACAGGCGACCCCGATGCATTTGTCAATTCCATGGCCAGGCTGACCGGCCAGAACCTGTCTGATGCCAGCCCGCCACGCTGGGTAGAAATCCTCCTCGACGACCATCCCAGCTACCGCCAGCGGGTTGCTATGGCGCAGAAATATAAGGCGAAGCAGAGCACTTAAAGCTGTCCCGGAGAAGTCCGCTTCGAGTTCCGATTTTCCTCCATTTCCATCCTGCTATAATATGGCTGTTATGACTCAAGAACTCCCTCAGCGAGTCTCGCACTTCTTTCGGCAGCACGGTCTCGCCGGCTCGAAGCTGGTGCTGGCCGTTTCCGGCGGGACGGATTCCGTTTGCTTACTACACCTCCTGTCCAACCTCAAGGACGAACTGGGCTTGACACTCCACGTCGCCCACCTCGACCACAGGTTGCGCGGGGACGAGTCGCGGGCAGATGCCGAATATGTGTCGGCGCTGGCTGAACGACTGGGCGTGGCAGCGACCCTTGGACAGGCCGATGTCAAGGCCTACCGCAAAGAAAAGAAGCTCTCGCTGGAAGAGGCGGCGCGCGAAGTGCGCTACGCCTTCCTGGCAGGAGTGGCGCGGAGTCTGGGAACTCGCTTCATCGTCACTGGCCATACCCTCGATGACCATGTCGAGACTGTCCTGCTGCACATCATCCGGGGCAGCGGCACGCGCGGGCTGGCCGGCCTAAAGCCTTTGACAACGAGGACGGTGGATAACACACAGCTTACCATTGTTCGCCCTCTATTTGACATAATGCGGACAGAGACACTGGAATACTGCCACCGTCAGGGACTCGAGCCGCGGCTCGACAGTTCCAATTTCGAGCTCTCGCCCCTGCGAAATAAAATAAGGCTCCAGCTCATGCCCTTACTCACCCGCTACAACTCGAATATTAGTGGGGTCTTGACGCGCCTTTCCGTAACGGCTTCTGATGAGATGGACTATCTGGATCAGCAGATAACAGAACTATGGGAAAGAGTAGCCAGGCGGGAGGGCGATGTCATAACCCTTGACAAAGAAGCGCTGCGCTGTGTACACCCGGCGCTCAAGCGCCATCTGCTGAGGGCTTGCTTCAAGCAATTGCTAGGAAACCTTAAAGACATCGAGTCACGCCATATAGAAGAAATCCTTGCCGTCATTGACAAGCCAGCCGGGCGGCAAATCAGCCTGCCTTACAGGCTAGTGTTCGCGGTGGGTTACGACAATTACTGGCTGGGGAAAGAGGATGAGATACCGTGTCCTTTCCCGGCTATGGAAGGCGAGCGCCGCCTGACTGTCCCGGGAGTAACAGACATGCGCGGTTGGCGGGTGGAGACTGCTATTGTCAAGACCTTTGAACAGAGCGATGTCAATGCTCTGGTAGCCTATCTCGACCTTGATGCGGTCGGACAAGACTTTACAGTGCGGATGTGGAAAAGGAGCGACCGCTTTCAACCCCTGGGGCTGGGCGCGGAAAAGAAACTGGGCGAATTTATGATTGACGCCAGAGTCCCCAGACTCTGGCGTCATAACATCCCGATAGTTGTTTCAGCGCAACACATCGTCTGGCTGGTGGGCTACCGGCTGGACGAGCGGGCTAAAGTAACCTCCCGAACCAGGAGAGTGTTAAGGCTGGAGTTCAGGCGTATCCCGCGCTAATCCGCCACCCACACCGAACCGCTGCGGCACTGCGGATTGCGGCACTTGAGCTTGCGCTCTCCCTTGCAAACGGGGCAGGCCTCGCTGGTGCCCCACAGGGGGGATGGGGAGTTTACCCTTTTCGGCTTGCCGGGCATGACACCCGAGCCCTCGCAGTTATCGCAGAGGATACTCTGTGTGCCATGGCACATGGGGCAGTTTTCCCAGTGTCCGTGCCTGATTTTGCTCTGCGTTTCCAGCTTGCGGCGCTGGTATTCTTTCACAATCTCGTCGTAGCTCTTTTCCTGCATTGGACAAACTCCCGTTTTTGTTTCTATCCGGCCCTGTGTTACTTTACTCCTTTGACCTTGACGCTGGCCACGTAGTCCGCATAGCGGACAACGGTATTCAGGTCATGGCTGTCCAGGGCTGACATGGCCAGGCTGATGCTTTCAATAGGATAGCGTGTTTCATCCACAATTTCCACATCCCGGAATCCCACCTCTTTTATAGCTTCGATGTAGGCATCCTTTTTGATGGCTCCTGAAACGCAGCCGACGTAAGCCACTGCCGATTTCAGAATCTCCGGCGGCAACTCTTTGAGCAACACCATATCTGACACTATCAGCCGCCCGCCGGGTTTAAGGACGCGGTAGGCCTCCCTGAAGACACGGGGCTTGTCTGGCGAAAGGTTGATGACGCAGTTGGAGATGACGATGTCCACCGAGTTGTCCGGCACCGGCAGGTTTTCAATTTCGCCCAGGCGGAAATCGACGTTTTTATAGCCACCCTTGCACGCGTTGTCGCGGGCCTTTTCCAGCATCTCGGGTGTCATGTCCACACCTATGACATGCCCGCTCTGTCCAACCATGGACGCCGCCAGGAAACTGTCAAAGCCGGCACCGCTTCCCAGGTCGAGGACGGTTTCTCCTTCCTTGAGACTGGCTAGCGCCAGCGGATTGCCGCAGCCCAGGCCGAGGTTAGCCCCGTCTGGAACCAAGCTCATTTCTTCGTCGGAATAACCGATGGCCTTGCCGACCAGCTGCGCCTGGCTGGGGCCAGACCCGCAGCAGCCTGACTGGCTCTGTGCAGACGCCGCACTGCCACAACAACTACTACCCTGCCGTGCTACCCTGGCGTAGCCTTCTCTGACTGTCTTCCTGATTTGTTCGTCCTTGTCCATAAATAGTCTCCTTTAAAAAATCTACTTCAGGATTTCTTTGGCCATGGGTTCGAGCACCTCTTTGGCCACTCCTGCGAAGTCATCGGCTTTGACGAGCATGAGGCAGCACATTTCGTTGTCGGCCCCATAGCTCATGACGACGAATTTATCGCCGGCTTTTATGCCAGCCCGGTCGCGCACGTCTTTGGGCAGGACAATCTGTCCTCTGTTGTCAACGCTGACCATAGCGTCCACCTTGCAACATCTCATAAAACCCTCCTTCCTATGAGGAAATGTCAGATAATTCAGAATAATACGAAAAATGGGAAATGTCAAGAGACGGGATAAAATGGTTGGCTTTTCTCAGGCTAAGGAGAAAGAAGAGGGGAAAACTCCTCTTTTAAGGAATCATCTTTGGCAGTCAAGCTCTTTACGAGTTTCCAAAAGCAGCTAAAATATCGAATAGTAGCGTTAAACCCTTGGCATCTGCAAGGCTTGTCCAGACTTAGATTATGCGTTTGAGTCTGGGGTTGGGCGTGACACCCGGCAGCCGTCCTCGCTTGGCGGTGGGTTTGCCGGCCACCTCGTGCAGGTCGGCGGTGAAGTCGATGGGCGGAGCGGCAGTGATATAGCTGCCCACGCCGAAGCCTGCTACCGGGGCTTTCTGCTCCACGAACAGGCGGATTTTAGTCACGTCGAAGCCGCCGCTGACAAAGATGCCGATGTAGCTGAAGCCGGCTGAATTGAGTTTGGCTCTTACCTCTCTTACGAGGTCAACGGTAACACCGCCGCGCTCGCGTG
>Ga0315268_10008910_pt1 | contig 10447 bp, 10 predicted proteins | sample C1_top_MG_FD_204535 | JGI IMG/M metagenome (GOLD analysis project Ga0315268, IMG submission 204535) | Sediment microbial communities from Yellowstone Lake, YNP, Wyoming, USA - C1_top | ecosystem: Environmental > Aquatic > Freshwater > Lake > Sediment | place: USA: Wyoming | collected 2017-08-01 | reverse complement strand
ATGCCCGCCGATGCCGATCCCCAGCACCAGGCGGCTGCCGCTCGCCTCCTGGAGCGTGGCCGCCATCCGGGCGACGACCGACGGAGGCCGGTTCATCACGTTGAGGACGAACGTCATGAGGCGCAGCCGGCTGGTGCTCCCGGCCAGCGCCGCGAGCGTGGTCCAGGACTCCAGGACGGGATCGCGCCGGACTCCGCGGCTGACGAAATGGTCCCAGATCGCGACGCCGTCGTAGCCCGCAGCCTCCAGGCGTCGGGACTGCTCGCGGAACCAGGCGTACGAGACGCCGATCGCGCGCAGGTTGACGAAGACCGGGAACGTCGCCGGCCGCCCCGGGGCGCCGTTCAGAGCCCGGCCGTGACGGCCGGCGACGTCGCCGCCGCGAGGGCCACCCGGAGCATCGTCGAGGTCCGTCGCTCCAGCTCGTCGAGGGCGAGGTAGGAGTCCTCCGAAGTGACGTTCGGGCCCAGGACGTCACTCACGGTCAGGATGCTCGCCGCGCGCACGTCGTCACCGGTCGCGTGTGCCCGGGCCGCGAGATAGAAGAGCGCGGAGCTCTCCATCTCGAACGCCAGCACGCCACGCTCCGCCCACCGGCTGAAGTAGTCCGCGTCCGGGTTGTAGAAGACGTCCACGGTGCAGACCGGTCCCACGTGGTACGTCGCGCGCTCGGCCTCCGCGGCGTCCACCAGCGCCCGGACCAGCGTGAAGTCGGCCGCGGGCGCGTACGGCTCGCCGTGGAGATAGGTCGCGGTGGTGCCGTCGAACGGCGCGGCCGCCGAGGCGATCACCAGCTCGCCCGTGCGGATGCCGCGCCCGATCCCCCCGCACGTCCCGACCCGGACAAGCCGGCGCGCGCCGAGCCGCAGCAGCTCCTCGACGACGATCGCCGCGGCCGGGGCGCCGATCCCGGTGGTCTGCACGCTGACCGGAACCCCGCCGCAGGTGCCGGTGTAGCCGAAGAGCAGCCGGTGGTCGTTCACCTTCCGGGACGCCTCCAGGCCGCCGTCGAAGAGGGAGGCGATGGCCGTTGCCCGGTTCGGATCGCCGGGCAGCAGGATGATCGGCGCGTAGTCGCCCGGCTCGGCGCGAAGGTGGATCTGGGGCATCGTCCTGGCTCCTGTTCTGTGTGGGCTGCCCGGTGGAAGCCGGGAAGCCGCGGACGCGGCCCGGCCACCGTGAAGGCCCCGGGCAGCCGACCCGGCGAGCCTCGCCGTCAGGCGCGGGGCCGGGCCTCCCTGTTCACTTGCGGGAGAGCGAGTCGACGCTGACCGCGGCGAGGAGGACGAGACCCGTGACGATCAGCTGCCACTGGATCTCCATTCCCAGCAGGTAAAGGCCGTTGTAGATGGCCCCGATGACCAGGCCACCGAGGAGGCCGTGGATCGCCCGGCCCCGGCCGCCGAAAAGGCTGGTCCCGCCGATGACCGCTGCCGCGACGGCATACAGGACCAACTGCCCGCCGTTGATGTTGGTGGTCATGCCGCCCAGCGTCGAGCAGTAGATCACGCCCGCGATCCCCGCGGTCATCGAGCAGAGCACGAAGCCCAGCATGCGGACGCGGGACACGTTGATGCCGGCCCGCCGCGCTGCCTCGGCGTTTCCACCGACGGCGTACACGTGGCGTCCGAACTGCATTCGCTCCAGAAGGATCGTCCATGCACCGAGCACGACCAGGACGAGCGGCACCACCCAGGGCACGCCGACGATCGGGAGGTAGCTGCCACGGTCCACGTTGCAGATCGCCACCAGGGCGATTCCCGCCACCGCCACCATTGCGATCTTGGCCATGGTCAGGCCCATCGGCGGGGCCACGAGGCCGCTGCGGCGCCGCCCGGAGTCGCGCCGCCACATGATCGTGCCGAGCACCCCGACGACCACGATGAGCCCGATCCAGCCGATCACCGGATCGAGGTAGCTGTACACGATGCCGTACAGGCCCACCTGGCCTGCCCACAGGGTGCTGGTGATCCCGACGCCGCCGGCGGCGCCCAGCATGTAGATCATGACGCCGAACCAGATCAGGTAGCCGGCGAGCGTGACGATGAAGGCGGGCATGCGCAGTCGGGTGATGATGAGCCCCTGGAGACCCCCGATCGCGCCGCAGACGACGAGCGCGGCAATGACCGCCGCCCACCAGGGCCAGTTGGTATTGGGCTGGACGAGCTGGGCCGCCACGATCCCGCCGATCGCCGCGACGTAGCCGATCGAGAGGTCGATCTCGCCGAGCAGCAGGACGAAGCCCTCGCCGATCGCGAGCACGATGAAGACCGCGCTCTGGTCGAACAGGTTCACCAGGTTGCCGGCCGAGAGGAAGACGTGGTTCTTGCTGACGATCGTGAAGACGACGACGACGGCGACGAGGGCGAAGGCCACGGGCAGGACCCCGGCATCGCCACCCCTGACCCGGGCGGTCCAGGCCCGCATGTACTGGCTGAGGGACTGCGCGAGGATGGCCGGGGGGATGACCTCGACCGCCGCGGCGGTCAGGTCGGACGCGTCGGCCTCGGCGGCGAGGACGCTCGCGGCCGCGAGCCTCGGCTCGCTCTCGTTACCGGACATGCTTCTCAGTCCCGCTCATGGCTGGGGACGGGTGCTGCGACTTCACGACTCGACCTGCCGGTGGTCATGAAGTCCACCACGCTCTGCCGGTCGAAGGCCGAGATGGCATCCTGGGCGACCATCCGCCCGAGCCGGAGGACGGCGACCCGGTCGGCGACCTCGAAGACGTCGTTGAGGTTGTGCGAGATCACCATGACGGCGAGGCCGTGGTCCTTGAGCCGCAGGATGAGGTCGAGCACCATCCTGGTCTGGGCCACGCCGAGAGCCGCGGTCGGCTCGTCGAGCATGACCAGCTTCGAGTTCCACATGACCGCCTTGGCGACCGCGACGGCCTGGCGCTGGCCCCCTGAGAGCGTGGCGACGGGCTGGCGGATCGAGCGCACCGTGGTCACGTGCAGGCTCGCCAGGGTCTCCGCGGCGGCGCGCTCCATGCTGTCCTCGTCCAGCAGGGCGCGAGTCACGCGCTCACGTCCGAGGAACATGTTCTGGACGATGTCGAGGTTGTCCGCGAGGGCCAGGTCCTGGTAGACGGTCTCGATCCCCAGCGCGGCCGAATCCTTGGGGCTGCTGATGTGGACCTGGCGTCCCTCCCAGAAGATCTCGCCCTCGTCGACCGCGTGGATGCCCGCGATGCTCTTGGTCAGCACCGACTTGCCGGCGCCGTTGTCACCGCAGAGGGCGGTCACCAGTCCCTTCGGGAGGTCGAGGTCGACCCCGTACAGGGCCTGGACTGCGCCGAAATGCTTGCTGATTCCGCGCAGCCTGAGCAGCGGCTCCGTGGCTGCCGGGACGACCGCGGTCACCTGTCCCCCGGCCGGGACACCGCCTGTGGGTTCGTTCGACTGAGCCATCACATCCATCGCGTCGTCCTTCAAGACCTGGGCCGGCCACGCGCTCGACAGCGCCATGATCGCACCTGCGGCTCCTGCAGGTGACGGGGAAAACAGTGTCGCACCCGCCTCGCGGCGAGTGCGACACGAGCGTTGCTGGAGCGTCCTGCGCGCGTGCGCAGGACGCCGTCGCGAAGGTGAGCTTGTTACTTGATGCCAGCCGCCGTGCAGACGCTGGCGCCGACCGCGGCGCAGAGGTCCGTCGCGGAGATGAACTTGTCCGTGATGACGGTCGCTTCCATGTTGGCGGCATTGACCCACATCGGGGTCAGGAGAACGGCCGGCTCAGTGGTCGCGGCGTTCTTCGGATCCGTCGTGGTGCCGTTCAGGAGGGCGGCGGGCGGCGTCTGGCCGGCCCGCAGGAAGGTGGCCAGGGCGACTGCCGCCTGGGCCTCGAGGTAGATCGGCTTGTAGACCGAGCCGCACTGCCAGCCCTGGAGGACGTATTCCATGCCCTGGAGCGTCGCGTCCTGCCCGGTCGTCGGGATCTTCTTGGCCGGGACGCCGGCCGCCTTGAGGGCGGTGATCACGGCACCGGCGAGGCCGTCGTTGGCCTCGACCGTGGCGTTGATCTTCGGGTTCGCGGTATAGGCCTGCTGGAAGATGGCGCCGCCCTTGGCGTTGTCCCATCCTGGCGCAAGCTGCTCGCCGACGAGCGTCATGCCGGCGCTGTTGGTGGCGCCAGCGGCGACCTGGGCGACCTTCTGGCCCCAGATCGCGTCGTTGTAGCCCTTGGCGAAGTCGATCGCGTTCGGGTCGGTGTCCTGGCCGCCGTCAACCGTGAAGACCTGCGGGCTGGTGACGCCCCAGTCCGTCACGCACTGCATGAAACCCTTGCCGATCAGCTCGCCGACCTGGACGTTGTCGAAGCTGACGTAGTAGGTGTTCGTGCCCTGGAACGTGGCGCGGTCATAGCTGATCATCGTCACGCCGGCCGCCGTGGCAGCCGCCTGGATCTGGTTGCCGGTCGTGCTGTCGAGCGGATCAACGAGCAGGACCTTGGCCCCGGCGGTGATGTCCGCCTGCGCGAGCGCCAGCTCCGTGGTCGCGGTGCCCGAGGCGTTGTCGATCTTGAAGTCCGTCGCGGCGTACCCGGCGGCCGTGAAGGCCTGCTTGAGGTACGGGAGGTCGTAGCTTGTGTAGCGGGCCGACGTCGTGGCGTCGGGAAGGATCACGCCGACCATGCCCTTGCCGGCCGCGTAGACGCTCGTCAGCTGCGACATGGCCGTGAATGCGGCGTCGAACGAGGTGACGCTGATCGACGACGTCGATGCACCGGACGAGGCGGCCGGGGCCGTCGTTGCCGAGCTGCTGCAGCCGCCGACGACGATCGCAGTCGTCGCCACAGCGGCCAGAAGTGTTGCGCGCGCACTCATATGTGAGGCTCCTCCTGAATTACCTGGATCACGTGGCGCGCTGACCGACCCGCACGACGCCAAGCGCCGTGATGAGGCCGGTTCGCCACGTCGACCAGCACGTTGTCCCCATGACTCGCCTCGCCACGGACCTCGCGGCCTTGCACGGACGGGCCATTCGCATTGCAGCGTGCCGCCACAATACAACGTTGTCCCGGCGACCTGTCATCTGAGACGCCCGGGAGATTCCGAGACTGTCGCTCGCCGGGGGCGGGCGGGCGAGCGTCTGCGCCGAGGTTCGGCCGCTGCTGGATCAGCCCTTGAGCGTGATCGCGCCCGTCGTCTTGTTCACCACGATCGGAAGCGCAGTGAGCGCGACTGGCGCGGGACCCTGCAGGACGTCCGCGTTATGCGTCGGGTCGAAGACCGCGCCGTGGCAGGGGCAGAAGAGGAGCCCCGACGGCTGGTCGTACTGGACTGTGCATCCCTGGTGCGTGCAGATCGCGTCGAACGCCACGACGTTGCCGTCGGCGAGCCTGATGAGCATGGCCGGGTCGCCGCTGTTCGGGTCCGTGAAGGGCAGCGCGGTCCGCGGCTGCAGGCTGGACAGGGTCGCGATCTGGTTTGCGGCCGGGGCCGCGGATGGCTGGGCACTTGCCGGCGCCGGGTTCTGCCCGACCGCCGTCGCCGCGCTCGCGTTCGGATCCGGGCTGGCCTGACCGGGCGCCGGCGACGCCGCCGGAACCTGCGCGACCTGGTCGCGACCGCGGAACAGTCCGCCGCCGATGCCGGCCACGGCCGCCACCGCGACGGCTCCGGCGGCCAGCAGCCCGCTCTGCAGGAGCGCCCGGCGCTCCGGGGACGCCTCGGCGGGATCGCCGTACGGCGCCAACGCGGCCGGGAACGGGACGCGGAGGACGGCCAGCCCGCCGGTACCTGCCAGTGCCATCGTCAGCCAGCCGGCGGCATACGGGAGGTCCGGCCCGTAGTAGTAGGGGTGGACGCCCCACGAGGCGGTCAGGAAGAACATGAGCGAGATCACCGCGCCGGCAGCCGCGGTCACCCGGTAGAGCAGGCCGGTCAGCGCCCCCAGGCCGATCGCGATCTCCGCCAGCGCGATCACGAAGCCGATGAGGACCGGGAAGGGCAGGGCGAAGACCGTCACGAGGCCCCCCAGCGGGCTCCCGTGGGTGAAGCCGGTCAGCAGCTCCCCGATGGATCCCGGGCCCGACGCGTGGAGGAAGCGCGAATCGATGATCTTGTCGATGCCCGCGTAGAGGAACGTGGCACCGACGAAGAACCGGAGCGGCAACAGCGCCGTGAACACGAGCCGATCCGCTGACGACGCCGGCTCCGGCGCTTCGGGCCGACCACGAGCCGATCCGCCGCCGCGGAGCGGGGCGTCCTGCCACTCGGGGCGACGAATCGCGGGACGGCGTCGTTCGCGGCGGCTCATGGGCTCCTCTTGGGCGGGGTGAGTGTGCCCATCATGGCGGGTTCGAGTGTGGAAGCCGATTGCGGCAGGATTGAGATTCGACTACACGTGGCGGGTCGCCGCCAGCGCGCCGACGAGCTCCCGGCAGAATGCGGGAATGTCGTCGACCACGCGGCCCCAGACCAACGTCCCGTCGCGGAATGCGGGCTCGTCCGCCCAGGTCGCTCCGGCGTTCACCAGGTCGTCGCGGATCCCGAGCGAGCCCGTTGCGCGGCCGCCGGCCACGATGCCCGCGGAGATCGCGATCAGGCCACCGTGGCAGATGATGCCGATGGGGCGGCGCGCTGCGTGGACGGTCCGCACCAGGTCCAGGATGGCCGGGTAGCGGCGCAGCTTGTCCGGCATCCAGCCGCCCGGGAGGACCAGCCCGTCCAGCGCGGCGGTATCCACGTCGCCGGCGGCCGCGTCCACGCTGACGGCCAGCCCGTTCTTCCCGTGAACCGTGCCCGGAGCAAGGCCGATGCTGGTCACCCGCGCGCCCTCCTCGCGAAGCCGCATCACCGTGACCCAGAATTCCAGGTCCTCGACGCCCTCGCCAGCAAGGATCCCGACGTGCATCCCACTGAGCTGCATGGTGTACCTCCTGGGACCGAGCATACGCGTACGGCGGACCACGTCGTGCCGCGTCCGTCCGGCCGGCGTCGCGTCTCGCCGCGCTCGCGTACCATCGGGGCGTGCCCGAGCCACTCGCACTCCCCGATCACGTTCGCGCCTTCGTCGTCGCGCCCGGCCGCTTCGCCACCATCGCCACGCTCGACCCGGACGGCGCGCCCCGGCAGGCCTTGGTCTGGTATCGCCTCGATCCGGACGGGCGGCTCATGGTCAACAGTGCCGCCGGTCGACGCTGGCCGGCCAACCTGCGCCGCGACGGGCGGGTCGCCCTCGCAATCGCCGAGGCCGGGGACGGCTATCGGTGGGTCGGGTTGGCCGCGGAGGTCGCCGAGATCATCGACGACCAGGTCGTCGCGCAGGCGGACATCGCCGATCTCGCCCGTCGGTACCACCCGGATGACCCCGCCGAGGTCGCGGCCAGCGTCGCCCGGTTCCGGACCCAGCAGCGCGTGACGTTCCGGCTGCGGCTCGTCTCGTTCCACGACCACCACGACCGGTGAGCGAGCTCCGCTTCGGCGTCCAGCTCTGGAGCCAGGCCACGGACTGGCCGGGCTTCCTCGAGGCCGCGCTGGCTGCCGAGGCCGCCGGCTGGGACTCGGTCTGGACGTGGGACCACCTCCACGCGATCTTCGGACCGTGGGAACAGCCGATCTTCGAGGGGCCCATGGCGCTCGCGGCCGTCGCCGCCCGGACGTCGCGCGTCCGCCTGGGCCTGATGGTGGGGGCGAACACGTTCCGCAATCCTGGGCACACGGCGAAGATCGCCACGACGCTCGACCACGTCTCCGGGGGCCGGGCAGTGCTCGGGATCGGCGGAGCGTGGTTCGGCCGCGAGCACGAGGCGTTCGGGCTGGACTTCGGGACCAGCGTCGGGGAGCGCCTGGACCGCCTTGACGAGGCGGTCGCGATGATCCGGCGCCTGCTGGACGGCGAGCGATTCAGCCACGCCGGCCGCTTCTATGCGTTCACCGACGCCCTGGCGGCGCCGCGTCCGGTCCAGGCGCACCTGCCCATCCTGGTCGGCGGATCCGGGCCGAAGAAGACGCTCCGGACCGTCGCCCGCTACGCGGACGCCTGGAACACGGCCGGGACGCTGGTCGAGGTCGCCGCTCGCGATGCGACCCTGCGTGCCCACTGCGCCGACGTCGGGCGCGACCCTGCAACGATCGAGCGGACAGTCTCCTTCCCGATCGTCATTCGGGATGACCCGGCAGAGGCCGGGCTCGCCTTCGCGGCGCTGTGTGCCCACAACGGGACGCCCGATGCCGGCAACGTCCCGACGCTCCTGGGACCGCCGGAGCAGGTGGCCGCAGCCATCCGCCCGTACGTGGACCTGGGGTTCACCACGATCATCGCGCGGCTTCCGGCCCCGTACGACACCCAGACGCTCGCCCGCATCGGCGAGGTCCGCGCCGCCCTGGCCGGTTGAGCGAGGCACCCGGAGTGCCCCGCGTCGTCGCGCTCGCCGGGGGCGTGGGCGGTGCCAAGCTGGCGCTCGGGCTCCAGCTGGTGCTCGCGCCCGGAGACCTGTCGGTCGTCGTCAACACCGGCGACGACGAGGAGTTCCACGGCCTGCTGGTCTGCCCCGACCACGACACGGTCCTCTACACGCTGGCGGGCCTCGCCGACCGGGAGCGCGGATGGGGCCTGGCCGGCGAGACGTGGGCCGCCGCCGGCCAGCTCGCGCGCCTCGGCGAACCCGCGTGGTTCCAGCTGGGCGACCGCGACCTGGCGCTCCACGTGCACCGGACGCGCCGTCTCCGGGACGGAGAGCGCCTGACCACGATCGCGCTCGACGTGGCGGCCAGGCTGGGTGTCGCGACCCGCATCCTGCCGATGTCCGACGCGCCGATCCGCACACGGGTCCGGACCGCGGACGGCTGGCTGGCGTTCCAGGACTGGTTCGTGCGACTCCACCAGGTCCCGGCCGTGCTCGAGGTCCTCTTCGAGGGCGTCGAGCGGGCGCAGACGACGCCGGAGGTCACGGCCGCGTTCGCCGGCGCCGACGCAATCGCGATCTGCCCGTCGAATCCGCTGGTCTCCGTCGCGCCGATCCTCGCCGTCCCCGGCGTCGGCGACGCCATCGCGGGCGCGCGGGCGCGCGGGATCCAGGTGGTGGCGGTCTCCCCCATCGTGGGCGGCAAGGCGCTCAAAGGTCCGGCCGACCGGATGCTCGCCGCGCTCGGCGAGGAGGTGAGCGCGCTGGGCATCGCACGTCGGTACGTCGGGCTCATCGACGCCCTCGTCATCGACGACGCGGACGCGGCGCTCGCGTCCGCCGTCGAGCGCCTGGGAATCCGCGCCGTGGTCGCGCCGTCCGTGATGACCGACGACGCCTCACGAGCTGCTCTCGCCCGCGTCGTGCTTGGCTCCTGCCTCGCCTGAGCGGGTCGCCGGCGCCGGGGGCGGCGCGTGAGCCGCTACGATCAGCCCATGCAGGATCGCGATGATCCGGGGGTTCCCGCTCCGGTTGACCTTGGGCACATGGTCGCGATCATCCCCGTGCGTGGGCTGGAGCGTGCCAAGACGCGCCTGGGCGAGGCGCTCGACCCGGAGGAGCGGCACGCCCTGGTGGAGGGGCTCCTCCGCCGGACGATCCAGGCCGCGGTCACGACGCCCGGCATCCGCGCGGTCGCGGTGGTCAGCCCGGACCCGGAGGCGCTGGCCGTGGCTGCCGACGCCGGCGCCGTCACGCTGCCGCAGGGCGGGGGCGGTCTCAACGAGGGCCTTGCCGACGGCCGCGCCTGGGCGCGCGAGCTGGGTGCAACGGGGCTCCTGGTGATCCCGGCCGACCTGCCCGCCATCAACCCGGGCGAGCTGGGCCGGATCCTGGAGGCTGCCCGTGACCGCCTGGCAGGCAGCCTCGCGGCCGCCGCGGAGACCGGAATGACCGTGACATCGCTGGTGGCGCTGGTCCCGGATCGCGCCGGTGAGGGGACGAACCTGCTCCTGCTGGCGCCGCCGGGGGCGATCCCGTTCCGGTTCGGCCCGGGCAGTCGCGCCGCGCATGCCGCTGCCGCGGCGCGCACCGGCGCCGTCTACCTGGAGCTCACGGGCCCATTGGGCCTGGACCTGGACACGCCCGACGACCTGCTCGCCGCGGAAGCCGTGGGGCTCGGCGGCCCGATGGTCGGCCAGCCATGAGCAGTGCCGCCGCGGGACGCGGCCGCGTCGAGGCCGCCGGGCCGGCCGTGAACGACGTCGGCACGAAGCCTGGCCGCCTGGAGGTCATCGCGCTTGACGGCATCCCCGAGGTGCGCCCCGGCGACGACGTGGCGGGCCTGGTCGGCGACGCACTGGAGCGCACGGAGGGAGCGCTGCCGCTGCGGGACGACGACGTCCTGGTCGTGACCCAGAAGATCGTCTCGAAGGCGGAAGGCGCGTTCGTGGACCTTGCCGAGATCGAGCCCCGCCCGGAGGCCGTCGCGTATGCCGCGCGCTGGGGGCGCGATGCCCGGCAGGTGGAGGTGGTCCTGCGGCAGGCAGTCCGGGTCGTGCGCATGGATCACGGCGTCGTGATCATCGAGACGCGT
>Ga0315268_10008909_pt1 | contig 10448 bp, 5 predicted proteins | sample C1_top_MG_FD_204535 | JGI IMG/M metagenome (GOLD analysis project Ga0315268, IMG submission 204535) | Sediment microbial communities from Yellowstone Lake, YNP, Wyoming, USA - C1_top | ecosystem: Environmental > Aquatic > Freshwater > Lake > Sediment | place: USA: Wyoming | collected 2017-08-01 | reverse complement strand
CGATGGCTGCACGTATTTTGATCGATCGATTCTCCTTTCGGTATGGAGCAGACCTGCCCAGCGCGCTGACGGAGGTCTCCCTCGATGTCCCGGCGGGCTCATGCTGTGCCGTACTTGGCCCAACGGGCGCCGGGAAGACGACGCTGCTGCACGCCCTCGTCGGGATTCTCGGACGACATCACCTGGACGCGATCCAGTCCGGCACCCTGGGCATCGGCGAGAGATTGTTCACTCAGTTGCCGCGGGAGATCATGTTCCCCGAAGTTGGGCTCGTCTTTCAAGACCCGTACGTCCAACTCTCCGGCGTTCGAGATACGGTTCGTGACGAAGTGCTCTTTACCCTGGAAAACCTGGGGATCCCGACTGAGGCCGCGCAAGGTCGAATTGAGACGCTTCTGCACGAACTCGGGATCGACCATCTCGCGCCCAGGCGGCCGTCCACCCTCTCGGGCGGAGAGACGCAACGCCTTGCGCTGGCAACGATGCTCGTCGCTGACCCGGGGATCCTCTTGCTCGATGAGCCGACCTCGGCGCTCGACGCTGGGGCCACCGGGCGACTTCACCGGATCATCAAATCTCTCCACGGTCGCACGACAGTCCTCATCACCGACACGCACCTCGAATTCTCATTATCACTGGCCGACCAGATCGCCGTGCTTCAGGGCGGAAAACTCCTCTTCAGCGGGGAGCCGGTAGATTTCATTTCCAGGTTAGCCGAATTTACGGACCTGCTGCCGGTGCGCGGCTGGTGGGAGTTCCTGAATCAGCTCTCAGAGTCATTTGGAAAGGGGTCAGGCCCGGCGGACCTTCTCAAAAGGACCCTGGCAGAGCCATGAGGATCGAATTTCGAAAGGTCTGCTTTGCCTACCAGCCGAACGTTCCGGTCCTCTCAGACGTATCGTTCGTGCTCGAACCCGGGGGTTTTCTGCTCATCGTGGGCCAAAATGGCGCGGGTAAGAGCACGCTGTTGAAGTTGCTGAACGGTATCCTGAAACCGACGGGAGGCAGCGTTCTGGTCGGCGGCTTGGACACAGCAACCTCTTCTACGGACGCCCTGACGCGTCACGTTTGCGTAACGTTTCAGAACCCGGCCGACCAGCTCTTCGCCTCGACGGTCAGGCGAGAGATCGAATTTGCTCCCCGCAATCTCAAGCGGCCCGACTCGGTCCGGCTAGTCGAGGAGGCCCTCTCCCTGTGCGAGCTCGGCCCGGCGGCGCATCAGCATCCCTACGATCTGCCGCTGGCACAGCGGAAAGTCCTCACGGTCGCCAGTGCCCTGGCAAGCGGATCCCCATTCCTTGCGTTCGACGAACCAAGTGCAGGTCTCTCCCAACTCGAGCGAAGCCTGCTCGACAAGCTGATGAGGTCACTGCGCGCGGCTGGGCGCGGGCTTCTTGTCGTCTCGCATGATCTCGAACTCTTTCTCCCGTACGCATCAACCGTGCTGCTGCTGCACCAGGGAATAGTGAACTTCTTCGGTGAGCCCGAGCAGCTTCTGCGGGAGGAAGCAATCCTCAAAGAAGCCGGACTGCGTCTACCGACGCTGATGAGACTGAGGAAGGAACTTGGAATGCCACTGCTAGAGCGGTGATGCGAGGGCCCCTCTACTTTGAGGGGATGAGGAGACGATCGCCAGGATGGATCCCGCCGGAGACGTCATTGCTCGCCTGGAGGTCTTGGACGCTCACCCCGTATTTTCTGGAGATATCCCAGAGTGTATCGCCGGGGCGCACCTTGTAGTATGAATTGCTCGAGGTGGTGGGCGCCGTTGCGGGGATCCTCAATACCTGGTTGACCTTGAGCTTCGAGGATCTCAGCTTGTTGTGCTGCATCAGTTCTTTGGTGGTGATGCCGTACGCCCTCGCGATCTCGGAGAGAGTTTCCCCCTTTTTCACGCGGTGCGTCTGACCGGAGGCGGTTGATGTTGTGTTGTCCGTGCTGCCGGCCTGAGGCTTCGGAGACCCCGGTGTCGTCGCGATGATCGGAGCGCGCTCCTCCGGCTCACTGTAAATGTCAAGCGATTGCCCGACCACGATCTTGTTCCCCTTCAGCCCGTTCCAGATTCGCAGATCGCTGACGCTCACCCCGTACTCCTTGGCGATCTTTGCCAGCGCGTCCCCTTCACGAACGGTATATTGAATCCATCCCTGCTGACCGTCGTGATCCTCCCCATTGGCGGCATAGGAGCGCCGGCTGGACCCGCTTCCGACCTCCCCTCTTCTCAGCTCCTCCTTCTCCTCAAACGACATCCCGTCGATCTTGCGCAGAGCATCCGCTTTGCCCTGAGTAACCCAGACGGTCAATTCCTGGCCCGGCCGGATATAGCTTCTGTAGCCAATGTCATTCCAGTTCCGAAGATCGCTTGCTCGGACGCCATACCATTCGGCAATATGTCCGATGGTGTCGCCGCGCTTGACGGTGTACACCAGCTGGCTCTTGCCCTTCGGATTCTTCAACGTTCGCTTCGCCGCGCTCGTTGAGCGGCTGGCGTCGGTTCTGGCCTGCGCCAGAGCAGCTTCTTTTCCCTTTCCAAAGCTGACTTTCTTCGCCTCACGATCGTAGGCAAAAGGAACCTTCGCGCGTTCCATCTCTTCCGGGGACACCGGTATGGCCAGCATCGATCCCGGTTTCAGTCGGCGGTCCGAGCGAATGTTGTTCACTTCCTTTAGGACCGAAACCGTCAAGCCGTATCTCCGTGCGATCGTCCCAAGGGTCTCACTTCTCTTCACCTTGTGCACGACCCATTGTTTCTTCTGGTCGGCAGGAACCGCGGAGAAATTCTGCGCGAAGATATCTTTCTTCCCCTGGGGGATTCTGAGCCGGTATCCCGTCACCCCGGGGGGAGTGTGGGGGCGTAGGAGCTCGGGATTCAGCTCCTGGAGAGTTGCGACGTCCGTCTCGGCGCACTTCGCCAGGACTTTCAGATCGACGCCATCGTCCACCTCAACGACATCATAGTTAAGGGGGTCTGCAACGGGCAAATTGTGAAAGCCGTATTTCTCCGGCTCCAGAGCCATGCGGGCGACCGCGATATACTGCGGCACGTAGTTCCTTGTCTGCCGCGGAAGATACTTCCTGATGCTCCAAAAGTCCGTCTTACCGCTGTGGCGGATTGCCCGGTAGACCTTCCCCGCCCCGGCGTTATAGGAGGCGAGCACCAGATTCCAGTCGCCTAGCTCGGAGAAGAGATCCATCAGGTGGCGAGCTGCCGCGCGCGTAGCCTTTTCGAAATCGCGCCGCTCGTCGTACCAGAAATTCATTCTCAGGCCGTACAGACTCGCGGTCCCCCTCATAAACTGCCAGAGCCCAACCGCCCTCGCCCGCGATCGAGCATCAGGCCGGAGGCCGCTCTCGGGCATCGCGAGATAGATCAGCTCCTCCGGTACCCCCTCCTCCCGAAAGACTTTCTCCATCACGGGGAAGTATTTGCCGGAGAGGTACATCCATCGCTCGAAATGTTCCCGTCCTTTGCTCAGGAAAAAGCTGATTGCGCGCTCAACATACTCGTTGAATGGGAGGGGAACGGCGGTCCCTTCGACATCGTACCGCGGTACGGTCACCTCCGTCGGCCCGGCCTTCTCGATCGCCAGATTCGCTTTCTCGCGGAGCGCGAAGGCCGGCGCATCAGGACCAAGTTGATCGATTGTAGCAACGTACTTCTCGTAATCGTCGAGGACGCTCTGCATCAACTCGGTGAAGTCCCTGTTCGACTCAATGTCCGGGAAGTAACTCAGCTCATCCAGGACATTGATGGCTTGTTCGAATTCACGCTCACAGAGTAACGAGTCGCCGGCTTCCTGCGCATTGAGAGCGGTAAGATAGTGCTGCCGGGCCGCTTCCAGCTTCTCAGCAACGAGTGCCGATTCATCCTCCAGCGAATCTCCGGGGGCGAGTCCTCCGCCGATGTTGCGGCTGCGAATCGTGTCACTGCGGGTCGCACCTGGCGAGGTCGTGTGGGAGACGCTGTCGATGGGAGAAAGGAGGATGGTCGAATCGGATGCGGAGAGCGCTTTGACGAGCCTCTCAATCCGATTGAACTCGGTGTTCGACCGAGTGGCCTGCTTGGAGGAACAACTCAAACTCAAGATGCAGAGAAGACACAGTAGAGAATACTTCATCAGCCCCCGCTCGGTGTGGACGCTCGACAAAACGTTCGCTCTAAGATACGTCACTCCATACAGAAAATCAAGAAGCCGCCTGTACCCTACCAAGAACGCCTGACAGAATCAAGGATGGGCGGCAACCATGGGTCCGCGGTGTGTCCGGAATCACGAGGCAGGTGTGACCGCTCACAAGGGGATGTTGCCGTGTTTCTTCTTTGGATTTGAATCGACCTTGTTATCGAGGAACTGAAGCGCGTTGATCAGCTTCGGACGGGTCTCACTCGGAAGGATCACTTCGTCGATATACCCTCTCTCGGCAGCGATGTAGGGGTTCGCGAACTTTTCCCGGTATTCGTTTACTTTCTGGTCCACTGCCTGCTCCTTGTCCGACGCGCGCTCGATCTCTTTTCTGAAGATGATCTCCACGGCGCCCTTCGGCCCCATCACGGCAATCTCTGCCGACGGCCAGGCGAAATTCATATCCCCGCGGATGTGCTTGGAGTTCATGACGTCGTACGCTCCCCCGTAGGCCTTTCTCGTGATCACCGTGACCCGCGGAACCGTCGCCTCACAAAAGGCATAGAGCAGCTTCGATCCGTGCTTGATGATCCCCCTCCATTCCTGATCCGTCCCGGGAAGAAATCCGGGTACATCCTCAAACACGACGAGAGGGATATTGAACGAATCGCAGAACCGGACAAAGCGAGCCCCCTTCAGAGAGGCATCGATGTCGAGAACACCTGCCAGCACCGACGGTTGGTTCGCCACGATCCCGACGGAATATCCCCCGAGCCGGGCAAACCCCACGATGAGGTTCTGGGCATAGAGCTCGTGAACCTCAAGGAACCTGCCGTGGTCAACAATCCTCCGGATCAGCTCCTTCATATCATACGGCTTGTTGGGGTTGTCCGGTACGATGGTGTTGAGGCTCTCCTCCATCCGGTTCGGATCATCGTCGGACTTGACGCGCGGCGGATCGTCCATGTTGTTCGAGGGGATGTAGGAGAAGAGCGTCCGGACCGCCTGCAGGCATTCGACCTCGTTCTCCATGGCAAAGTGCGCCACGCCGCTCTTCGTGGCGTGTGTCATGGCGCCCCCGAGCTCCTCAAAGGTCACGTCTTCGTGCGTGACCGTCTTCACGACGTTCGGCCCAGTCACGAACATATAGCTCGTGTTCTTCACCATGAACACGAAATCCGTTATCGCAGGGGAGTAGACAGCACCGCCGGCGCAAGGCCCGAGGATTGCTGAGATTTGCGGGATGACGCCCGAGGCGAGCGTGTTCCGAAGAAAGATGTCGGCGTAGCCGCCGAGGCTCACGACCCCCTCCTGGATGCGCGCACCGCCGGAATCATTGAGTCCGATCACGGGGATGCCGAGCTTCAGAGCCAGGTCCATGATCTTGCAGATCTTCTCGGCGTGCGCTTCCGACAACGACCCTCCGAAGACGGTGAAATCCTGGCTGAACACCATCACTTGCCGTCCGTCGATCGTTCCGTGGCCCGTCACCACGCCATCACCGAAATACTTCTGCTTGTCCAGTCCGAAGTCCGTCGATCGATGCTGAACGAACATTCCGATTTCTTCGAAGCTCCCTTCATCCAGCAGGAGATCGATGCGCTCGCGGGCGGTGAGTTTCCCTTTCTTGTGCTGATCCTCAATTCGCTGCTTGCCACCGCCGAGGAGGGCCTGCTCCCTCTTCTCGAGAAGCTCTTTTCTCTTTTCGGTGCTCATGGGCGATCGAATGATTGAGAGGTGAGTGGAAAACGACCGGTCTCAAGAGCCGGACGGAACGCAATATAGGAAACGACCGAAGCTTAATCAAGGAGCGGGATCAGGTACTCGTCCAAACGCGAGAGCGACGCACCCGGGTGCCGGATGCGTCGCCTCTCTTATAGCAAGAGTGGGGCGTCTATTTGGCCAGCACCTCTTCCTGAAGCACCACTGGCTCTTCCTTTCCCGCGATGGTCGGAGGCGCTGCTCCGCCCTTCTTCGTCGAGAGATAGGTATAGAGGGCCGGTACAATGTACAACGTGAGGACGAGGGAGAACAGCAATCCGCCGATGATCACAATCCCCATGGAGACCCTACTGTGTGCGCTCGCCCCGAGCGCCAGGGCAATCGGCAGAGCTCCCAGGACCGTGGCAAGGCTCGTCATAAGGATCGGCCGAAGCCGCAGGGTCGCCGCTTCGATGACCGCTTCTTTGATCGGCAGGCCAGCCCGCTGCTTCTGGTTGCCGAACTCGACGATCAGGATCCCGTTCTTCGTGACGATACCGATCAGCGCGATGACTCCAATCTCGCTAAAAATGTTGAGCGTTTGTCCGAAGATCCAAAGGGAGATGGCCGCCCCCGCCAGCGCCAGGGGGACAGTGAACATGGTAATCAGGGGATCCCGGAAGCTTTCAAACTGCGCCGCCAGGACGAGGTAGATGAGGACGAGCGCCAACAGAAAGGCGAAGAGGAGGCTGGAGGAGCTCTCAGCGTAGTCCTTCGAGGCACCCGAAAGGGCCGTGCGAAACGATTCGTCCAGCGTCTTCTGCGCAATTCCGTCCATCGCCTTGATACCGTCCCCCAGCGTCACGCCCGGAGCCAGGCCGGCCGAGACCGTCGCCGCGACGTACCGATCGTACCGGTAGCGCTGCGGGGGAGCGCTCTCCTCGGTCAATCGCACGATATTGTCGAGCTGGATAAGCTCGCCCTGATTGCTCCTCACGTAGACGGACCGCAGGTCGAGGGGTGCCTCCCGGTTGTCGCGCGTCGCCAGGCTGAGGATTTGGTACTGTTTGCCATTCATGATGAAGTATCCCAGACGCTGGTCGCTGAAATAAAGCTGGAGCGTCTGAGCCACATCCATCACCGACACCCCGAGGTCCCTCGCCTTGTCGCGATCGATCTCCACGTGAAGCTCCGGTTTGTTGAATTTCAGGTTCACGTCGATGACCTGAAATGCCGGCTCCTGCCGCGCCTCCTCGATGAATTTCGGCAGGACCTCCTTCAGCCGATCGAAATTCGGGGCCTGGAGTACGTACTGTACAGGCAAGCCTCCGCGCCGACCAACGCTGATGGTTTGCTCCTGCGTCACGAACGCCCGCGCTTCCGAAAACCTCTGCAGGAGCCGCGTCAGATCGTCCGCAATCTCCTGTTGAGAGCGTTGACGCTGATCCGGATCCTTCAGCGAAATCCGCACAAATCCCGAGTTGGCAGAGCTCGAGCCACCGCCGCCACCCGTCACCGACAGGACATTGTCCTGCTCCGGCGTCGAGGCATCGACGGCCTGGAGCAGCCGATTCATGTAGCCATCCATGTACTCGAACGAAGCCCCCTCCTGCGCGGTGCTCTGGATCTGGACGCGCGATCGATCTTCCATAGGAGCAAGCTCAGATCGAAGCAAAGCACCGATCCCGAAAATGATGGCGACGGAAACAACCATCATGACGATCGCCAGCCACCGCTTCTCCATGAATGCCCGCAACGACCGGTTGTAGCGACTGACCAGCTCTCGGAAGAACCTCTCCGTCTTCCGATACAACCAGTTCTCCTCCTCGGCCTTTTTCAAGAACCTCGCGCTCATCATCGGCGTGAGCGTAAGCGAGACGAAGGCGGAGATCAAGACAGCACCGGCGACGACGATGCCGAACTCTCTGAACAGCCTCCCGACCAGTCCCTGGAGAAAGATAATGGGAAGAAAGACCGCCGCGAGGGTTATCGTCGTCGAAATGATGGCGAAGAAGATCTCCTTCGACCCTCGATGTCCTGCCTCGATCGGGTGGAATCCCCGTTCCAGCTTCTGATAGATATTTTCCAGAACCACGATCGCATCGTCGACGACGAGGCCCGTTGCCAGGACGACACCGAGCAGAGTGAGAATATTGATGGAGAAGTCGGCAAGATACATGATAAAGAAGGTGCCGATCAGCGAGATCGGGATCGCAACGACGGGGATGAGCGTCGTCCGCCAATCCCGCAGGAAGAAGAAGATGACGAGCACCACGAGGCAGAACGCGATGAGGATCGTCTCTCCGACCTCCGTGATCGATCTGCGAATCGACTGAGTTACGTCGAAGGACGTCTGTACGTGGACATCCGCTGGTAGATCGCGTTGGATCTGTTCGACCCGTTTGTGCACCTCGTCGGCGATGGCAATATGGTTCGCGCCCGGCTGCGGCACAATAACCACTCCGACCATCGGAAACCCGCCGCTGCCCCGCATAATGCTCCGCTGGTTCTCCTCCCCGAGCGTGGCGTAGCCTACATCCTGAAAGCGCACGGTCCTCCCATCAACCACCTTGATGATGAGGTTGTTGAAATCGTGCGGGTCGCGGAGAAGACCCAACGTCCTGATCGTCAGCTCTGTCGAGCGGCCTTCAATTCTCCCGGACGGCAACTCGATATTTTCTTTGCTGAGGGCGGAGACGACGTCGAGAGGAGTGAGCCGAAATGCAGCCAGCCGCGTCGGATCCATCCAGAGCCGCATCGCGTATCGCTTCTCACCCCAGATCCTCACCTCAGCGACACCGGGAACCGTCTGCAGTCGCTCCTTGAAGATATTGTTCGCAAGCTCACTCAGCTCGAGGAGACTCTTGCTGTTGCTCCTGAGGCTGAGGAGCATAATGGGGCTTGCGTCGGCATCCGCTTTCGAGATAATCGGGGGGTCGGCGTCCGGTGGGAGGTTCCTCATAGCGCGAGAAACACGATCCCGGACATCATTCGCTGCCGCCTCCATATCGACGCCGAGTTCGAATTCGACCGTAATGGAGCTGCGACCGTCGCTGCTGGAGGAGGTCAGCGTGCGAATCCCGGCGATGCCATTGATGGATTCCTCCAGGGGCTCCGTGATCTGCGTCTCGATGATGTCTGCGTTCGCTCCCCGGTAGCCGGTGGACACGCTGATCACAGCCGGATCCACGGCAGGATATTCACGAACACCGAGGAACGTATAGCCGATGGCTCCGAAAAGAACGATCAGGATCGCGCAGACAGTCGCAAGGACCGGACGATTGATAAAGACGGATGAGAGTGTCATTTCGATTCCTTGACGGGAAGAAGCTCGTGGAAACGCGGTCTACCGCTCGAGCGTCACCGAGACGGCGACCCCGGGACGCAGCTGGAGCAGCCCCGTGGTGAGGAGCGTGTCATTCGCCGCCAGCCCCTTGACGATGTGGATCTGTTCCTCCATCCGGATGCCGGTCTCCACGCTCACCAATGTCGCCCGTCCATTCTTGGCAACATAGACTTTCTGGCCCTCAATATCAGGGATGACGGCATACGTGGGGACGAGAACCGCATCTTGTTGCCGACCGAGCAACACCTCGATTTTCGCGAACGAACCGGGCAGGATCGATTCTTTCTCATTCCGGGTGATCGCGCGGAGTTTGAGTGAACGTGTCATCGGGTCGATCTTGGGCTCCACCGCGTAGATGGTCCCCTCGCGCTGCCTGCTTGAGCCCTCAATGGTGAACCGCACTTTGTCTCCCTTGCCTATCATGGCCGCGTATTTTTCAGGGATCGAGAAGTCGATTTTGACGGAGCTGAGGTCCTGCAACCGGGCAATCAGCGTCGACGCATCGACGTATGCCCCCTCACTGATCGAGCGAAGGCCGATGACCCCGTTGAACGGGGCGCGGACTTCCGTCTTCTGAATTTGCGCATGCAAGAGGTCAATCCCCGCCTTCACGCCCGCGAGATCATTCTGAATCTCGTCATACTGTTCCTGGCTGATGGCATTGACCTCGCGCAGCCTTCTCTGCCGACCCTCCTTCTCCTCGAGGAGCTTCTTTTGCGATTCGGCTTTCCGGAGCTGGGCCTGCAGATCATTGTCATTGATCTTCACGAGCAGATCCCCCTTGCTCACGTGGCTCCCTTCCGTGAAGAGAACCTGCGTCACTTTTCCCGATACCTCGCTCCGGAGCTCCACTTCCTCCTTCGCAAGAACATTCCCAGTGGCTACAATCTTGTTGTCGAGCGGCCTCAAAGCAATCAGGATCCCGCGAACAGACATCGTTGCCTCGCCGGATCTCGAGCCCTCTCGTGACGACCGATCCCTTCGGTCTTGAGATCGCGAGGAGGTGAAGAGGATGATGATGATCACCAAAAACGCCGGAATGGCAACGAAAAACACTTTCCTCCTTCTCAGACGGTCCACGTGCTTTTCTCCTTATGACGATCGAGTGAATTCCATATCGGATTATGGGCGTTCAGCAGGAACCTCCCGGCGAGCTCCCCGTTCGTCCGAACGGTTGCTAGCGAGCCCGACGCTTCACATCCGCTCGCGTCGTCTCGACCGATGCTGACCGTCAGCGGATCAGGATCAAGTCTCTTCCTCAAAATAGAGAAAACGCAACA
>Ga0315268_10008908_pt1 | contig 10448 bp, 9 predicted proteins | sample C1_top_MG_FD_204535 | JGI IMG/M metagenome (GOLD analysis project Ga0315268, IMG submission 204535) | Sediment microbial communities from Yellowstone Lake, YNP, Wyoming, USA - C1_top | ecosystem: Environmental > Aquatic > Freshwater > Lake > Sediment | place: USA: Wyoming | collected 2017-08-01 | reverse complement strand
CGACCAGTCTGCGCGTAAGGTACCCGGAGTTGGCGGTCTTCAGCGCTGTGTCGGCAAGCCCCTTTCGAGCTCCGTGAGTCGAAATGAAGTACTGAAGCACCGTGAGCCCCTCGCGGAAGTTTGCGGTGATAGGCGTCTCAATGATCTCGCCCGACGGTTTCGCCATCAGTCCGCGCATACCGGCGAGCTGCCGAATCTGCTGTGTGCTGCCGCGCGCCCCCGAATCGGCCATCATAAAGATATTGTTGAACGACCGTGCTTCTTGAAGCTCCGACTTCTTTGCAGTTCCGATCTCAACTGCTTCCATGCCGAGTTCGGCCATCATTTCGTCAGCAATTTTTTCGGTAACATTCGCCCAAATATCAATTTCCTTATTGTATCGTTCGCCGTTCGTAATCAGACCTTCCGTGTACTGATGATGGATCTCCATCACCTCTTTTTGCGCCTGGTCAATGAACTTTTGCTTCTTGCTCGGGATATGCATGTCCGAAATGCAGATGGATATACCAGCTCGCATTGCGAACTTAAATCCCATTTCCTTCATATCATCAATCAGGACCACAGTTCTCCTGAGGCCGAGCTTACGGAAGCACTCATCGATCAGCTTTGCGAGTTCCTTTTTGTTCATTTCCTTGTTCACGGATGAGAACGGGATCCCCTCCGGCAGCACATCGCTGAACAAAACCCTTCCGATGGTCGTCTCTTCGATCTTGCCGTTGATACGGACCCTGACCCGTGCATGGATATGAGCCATACGCTGATCGTACGCTATGCGCACTTCGTCCTTACCGGAGAATATTTTGCCTTCTCCGAGAGCTCCCGAACGGGACTTGGTAAGATAGTAGCACCCGAGCACAATATCCTGCGACGGAACCGTGATCGGTCTGCCGTTCGCTGGTGACAGGACATTGTTCACGGAGAGCATGAGCACCCGCGCTTCAAGCTGGGCTTCCACAGAGAGCGGAATATGCACGGCCATCTGATCGCCGTCAAAGTCCGCATTGAATGCCGCGCAGACGAGGGGGTGAAGCCGGATGGCTTTGCCTTCCACGAGCACCGGGTCGAAAGCCTGGATGCCAAGGCGGTGCAACGTCGGAGCGCGGTTCAGAAGCACCGGGTGCTCCTGAATAACCTCTTCGAGCACATCCCACACTTCCGGACGTTCGCGTTCGATCATTTTCTTTGCGCTCTTGATGGTTGTCGCGTAGCCCTTTTCCTCAAGCTTATTGAAGATGAACGGCTTGAACAGCTCGAGCGCCATCTTCTTGGGAAGGCCGCACTGGTGAAGCTTCAGGTCAGGACCGACCACGATAACGGAACGACCCGAGTAGTCAACGCGCTTTCCGAGAAGGTTCTGTCGGAACCGTCCCTGTTTTCCCTTCAGCATATCGGAGAGAGACTTGAGTGGGCGCTTGTTCGGACCACGCAGCACACGTCCGCGCCGGCCATTATCGAACAGGGCGTCCACGGCTTCCTGGAGCATGCGCTTCTCGTTCCGGATGATAACGGACGGAGCCTTAAGCTCTTCAAGACGGTGCAGCCGGTTATTCCGGTTGATCACCCTCCGGTACAGATCATTCAGATCAGATGTTGCGAACCGACCGCCTTCGAGCGGCACGAGCGGACGCAGTTCCGGCGGAATCACAGGAATCACATCGAGGATCATCCACTCAGGCTTGTTCCCGGACTTGCGGAACGCCTCGATCACTTTAAGCCGTTTGGTGAGCTTCTTTTTAGTGGCCATGGACGTAGCGGTCTCGATCTTCTTACGGATATCCTCAGATTCGACCTCCAGGTCAATAGCCTTGAGCATCTCACGAATCGCCTCGGCACCCATGCCCGCCTTAAAAGCGCTGGAACCGTACTCGATCTGTGCCTTGCGGAATTTCTCTTCAGTCAGAAGCTCTTTATGCTTGAGCTGAGTGTCGCCTGCATCGATAACGACGTAACCTTCGAAGTAGAGGACCTTTTCGAGCTGCCTCAGCGTCATGTCGAGAAGCGTACCGATGCGGCTCGGCAGGCCCTTCAGGAACCAGATATGGGCAACCGGCGAAGAAAGCTCGATATGCCCCATGCGTTCACGGCGGACTTTTGATTGGATCACTTCGACGCCGCACTTATCGCACACGATGCCCCGGTGCTTCATGCGCTTATATTTTCCGCAAAGACACTCCCAGTCCTTGATCGGGCCGAATATCTTGGCGCAGAAAAGACCATCCCGCTCCGGCTTGAACGAACGGTAATTGATCGTTTCCGGCTTTTTCACTTCGCCAAACGACCACTCTTTGATCCGTTCTGGAGAAGCAATCTTGATCCTCATTGCATCAAAACTGATATCTTTTGGTTTGTCAAACAGGCTCATGACTTCCGTTCTGGCCTTGTTTTCAGACATTTGCTTGTCTTCCACAGTGAACCTCCATTAGTACAACAACCTATCGTGCGAACAATAATAACTGAATCACGATGCCAGTCTCTCTGTCAGATACAACAGCACTGCCAGCATAGCTATCGGGCGGATGAAATCTTCTCGAGACCGATCACCCGCTCTTTTTCGTTCTTGCGCTCGATGAGCTCGATATCAAGACACAAGCTCTGCAGTTCTTTAATAAGCACGTAGAACGACTCCGGAAGACCGGGTTCCAGCGTATTTTCACCCTTTACGATCGCCTCGTAGATCTTCGCTCGTCCGGACACATCGTCAGACTTGACCGTGAGGAATTCCTGCAAACAATAGGCTGCGCCATATGCCTGCAGCGCCCAGACTTCCATTTCTCCAAGCCTCTGACCGCCGAACTGTGCCTTGCCGCCCAACGGCTGCTGGGTCACCAGTGAGTATGGTCCGATAGAACGGGCATGCAGCTTATCGTCAACCAAGTGGTGAAGCTTCAACATGTACATGTAACCCACCGTGACCGGCTTATCGAACGGCTCACCGGTGCGACCGTCCTGTAATATGGACTGCCCCGTCACCGGAAGTTTGGCCTCTTTCAGGAGATTCCGCACGCGGTCCTCTGTTGCACCGTCGAACACGGGAGTGGCTACGTGTAATCCGAGCGCCTTTGCGGCCCAGCCGAGATGTGTTTCCAGTATCTGTCCAACGTTCATACGGGACGGAACCCCGAGCGGATTCAGCACGATTTCAACAGGTGTGCCATCGGGCAGGTACGGCATGTCCTCTTCAGGAACGATCCGCGAAACCACACCCTTGTTTCCATGGCGGCCCGCCATCTTGTCACCCACGGACAGCTTGCGTTTCATGGCAACATATACCTTCACGAGCTTGACCACACCGGGAGGCAGATCATCCCCACGTTTTAGTCTTCCTATTTTTTCATCGTAGATCGTTTCCAGGATATTCAGCTGGTTCTCCGAACTATCCAGCACTTCTTGAAGCTTGGCAGGATAGTCGTCGGACTCTACCTTTATCTTTGCATAATCCTTTTCCGGAAGTTTATCGAGAATCTCGGCTGTGATCTTTTTGCCTTTGGCCAGTTCCGTCTTCGCGGTCTTCGAATTCACGATCTTATCAGCCGCTGTCTTTCCCACCAGAATACGGCGTATGCGCTTGTACTTATCTTCCTTGACCGCGCGCATTTCATCCTGGTATTCCTTCTGCAGGCGGGCGATTTCCTCGCTCTCCTGTGTTTTCAATCGCTCGTTCTTGTCCTCACCCTTGCGCGAGAACACCTTGACATCGATGACCGTTCCCTCGATGCCCGGAGGCGCATACAGGGACGCATCGCGCACATCGCCTGCCTTCTCACCAAAGATCGCGCGAAGCAGTTTTTCCTCAGGGGTCAGCTGCGTTTCTCCCTTCGGCGTTACTTTTCCGATAAGGATATCGCCCGGCATCACCTCAGCACCAATGCGGATAATACCGTTCTCGTCAAGGTTCCTGAGCGTTTCCTCGCCGAGATTCGGGATGTCCCGCGTTATTTCTTCCTTGCCGAGTTTGGTGTCCCGCGCCTCGATCTCAAACTCCTCAATATGGATCGAGGTGTAACGATCTTCTTTCACCAGCTTTTCGCTGATAATAATGGCGTCTTCGTAGTTGTAGCCGCTCCAAGGCATGAACGCAACGAGCACATTCTGGCCGAGCGCGAGTTCGCCAAGGTCCGTGGCCGGCCCGTCCGCGATCACCTGGCCTTTCTTTATCTTATCGCCCATCCGCACGATCGGTTTCTGGTTCATACAGGTATTCTGGTTCGACCGGTAGAACTTCGTGAGCGGATACGTATCAATGACCGTTCTGCCTTTCGCATCTTCGCCCTTGACCGTAATGCGGGTCGAATCAACGGCTTCCACCACGCCATCGCGTTTTGCGCCGACGATTGCGCCGGAATCACGCGCTGCAACCCGTTCCATGCCCGTACCGACGACCGGCGCCTGCGGCCGGAGGAGCGGCACCGCCTGACGCTGCATGTTCGAACCCATGAGTGCCCGGTTCGCGTCATCGTTCTCAAGGAACGGAATAAGCGCCGCAGAGACCGAAACGATCTGCTTCGGCGAAACATCCATATACTGAACTTCCTCTGCGCTCACCAGCTTAAACTCTCCGCCGACGCGTGCCGATACGCTGTCCACGGTCAGCTTTCCACGTGCGTCAACCGGGGTGTTTGCCTGTGCGATCACATAGTTCTCGCCATCGACTGCAGAGAGATATTCGATCTCGTCGGTCACCTTGCTGCTCTTTACTTCGCGGTACGGCGCTTCGATGAAACCGTAATCATTCACGCGGGCATACGTAGCCAGCGAAACGATGAGGCCGATGTTCGGACCTTCCGGCGTCTCGATTGGGCAGATCCTGCCGTAATGCGTGGTATGCACGTCGCGCACTTCGAATCCGGCGCGCTCACGCGTAAGACCTCCTGGTCCAAGTGCCGACAATCTGCGCTTATGAGTGATCTCCGCCAGCGGGTTCGTCTGATCCATGAACTGCGAAAGCTGACTGGAGCCAAAAAACTCCTTGATCGCAGCTATCACCGGCTTCGGATTGATAATGTCATGCGGCATAAGCGTGTCGATATCCTGCAGACTCATACGCTCTTTGATGGCACGCTCCATGCGTGCCAAGCCTACCCTGATCTGGTTCTCGAGAAGCTCTCCCACGGACCGGACGCGGCGATTGCCAAGGTGGTCGATATCGTCCACTTCGCCCTTGCCAGTGCGTAGATTAACGAGATAGCGGATCACTTCGACAACGTCCTGTGCGGTCAACGTCGTCTTGTCTATCGGAATATCGAGTTTCAGTTTTTTGTTGAGCTTGAGCCTTCCCACGTTCGAAAGATCGTAGCGCTTGGCATTAAAGAACATGCCCGAGAACAGGTTGCGCGCCATATCGATCGTGGGCGGCTCACCCGGCCGCATCTTGCGGTAAATCTCGAGCAGCGCCTCATCCGATGTCTGCACTTTGTCGGAAAGAAGCGTATCTCGCATGGCCGCGATCACATGGATCCCATCCATATAGATCATTTCGATCTTTTCCACCTTGGTCGCGACAACACGCGTCAGGAATGCCTCGGTGATTTTTTCATTTGCACCGATCAGCACTTCGCCCGTCTCCGGATCGATGACGTCACGAAGCACAATGCGATCGATCAGTTCCTCGCGGGGGATGGGTATCTCGGTGATGCCCGCAGACTCCATTTTTTTGATTGCAGCGCGGGTGATCTTGGCACCTTCCTTCACGATCTGCTCACGAGTGCTTTTGTCGGTTATCGTAACCGGAGCTTTCATGCCGGCAAGCACTTCAGCATGGATGCCGCGCGCAAACCCGTCTTTCTTGATCCTGATATCCTCGATCGGATAATACATCCGGAGCAGGTCTTCGTTCGAATATCCGAACGCCTTGAGGAGGATCGTAGCAGGTATCTTTCTGCGGCGGTCAATCCGCACGTAGACGATGTCCTTAACATCGAACTCGAAGTCGAGCCATGATCCGCGGTAGGGGATGATCCGCGCCGAATAGAGTATTTTGCCGCTCGCATGGGTTCTTCCCTTGTCATGCGTGAAGAACGCACCCGGCGAGCGATGGAGCTGGCTGACCACAACGCGCTCGGTCCCGTTCACAATGAACGTACCCGTTTCTGTCATAAGCGGGAGGTCGCCGACATAGACCTCCTGCTCCTTGATATCTTTCACGCGTTTGGTTGCTGTCTGTTCATCCTTTTCAAAGAACACGAGGCGTGTTTTAATCTTGAGCGGCGCAGCAAAGGTAGCGCCTCGCTGCAAGCATTCCCATATACTGTATTTCGGGTCTCCCAATGAAAAGCCGAGGTAGTCGACCATCGCGGTCTCATTGAAATCATAGATCGGGAACACGCTCTTGAACGCGGCCTGAAGACCTATGTCTTTTCTTTTATCAGAAGCTGCCTCTTTCTGGAGAAAAAAATCATAGGACCTTTTTTGGATCTCGATGAGATCGGGGATCTCCAGGATCGTCGGGATCTTGGAAAAGTCCTTCCGTACGCGAACAAGTTCTCTTTTTTCCTTAGACATTATCGCACCCCTTATGCAGCATTAAAATGCAAAATGAAAAATGCAACTGGTGAATAACCGGTTCAGGCGCCAACCCTTCCATTTTTCACTTTGCACTTTGAAATTTCACCGGCTTCCGCCTGTTCAATCCTGCTAAAACAAGCCAGTATCCAGAAACGCAAAAAGTCCTCTGCCCTCCGGACCGATGCCGGAGGGCAAGGACTTGACAAATGGAGCTCGCTTGTATTCTTACTTTACCTCGACGGTCGCGCCTGCCTCGGTCAGCTTCTTCTTCATGGTCTCTGCTTCTTCCTTGGCAACACCAGTCTTCACCGGCTTGGGCGCACCTTCTACCAGGTCCTTTGCTTCCTTGAGGCCGAGACCCGTCAGCTCACGGACCACCTTGATCACGTTGATCTTCTGAGCTCCTGCGCTGGTAAGGATCACGTCAAATGCGGTCTTCTCTTCAGCTGCTGCTGCGCCGCCTGCGGCGCCTGCTGCTGCAACTGCAACGGGCGCTGCTGCTGATACGCCCCACTTTTCTTCAAGCATCTTGCTCAGCTCTGCTGCTTCAAGAACGGTCAAGCCGCTCAGTTCGTCAACCAATTTCGCTAAATCCGCCATGTTTCTGTTCCTCCTGAAAGTATATGAACTTTTTTAAGTTCGCCCCAAACAATATAGTATGGGTGCGGTTATAATACATCCTTTGCTACTGCCTGTTATCCCTTATCTGCCTTGGCCTTCATGACACGGGCGATCTGACCACCCGGAGCTGCAAGAACGCCGACAATCCTTGATGCAGGTGCCTGGAGAACTCCGACGATTTTCCCGCGCAGCGCATTCAGCGACGGAAGGCTTGCCAGCGCCTTGATGTCTGCCTGCTTGAGCAGCTTGCCGTCCAGCACGCCTACCTTGAGCTCAAGCTTAGCCTGCGTCTTGCTAAACTCGAAGAGCACTTTTGCAGGTGCCACCACATCATCAAATCCGAGCGCAATGCCTACCGGTCCGACAAAGTAGTCCTTGAGCGGTTCGAGTCCGGTGCCTTCCACGGCCTTGCGGGCCAGAGTGTTCTTTACGACCCGGTACTCCACGTGAGACTTGCGCAATTTCGAGCGAAGATCAGTGATCTGCTCGACGTTGATCCCGCTATAGCCGGTAATAACAGCCGTCTTGGCACGTGCGAACTTCTCGTGCAATTCATCTATTGCTTCTTTCTTTTCCTGCTTATTCACACGATCCTCCTTTCTTCCAAGAATTCCCGATGACTGCCCGGGAATCTGAGAAGAAAGCGACACTTTCTTTCACCCGGGTCTCGGCAGGCCCCGTTTCCGGAATTAAACCGACCAGGGCAAAACATCTTGTCCCCGTTGGCACCTACTGTCTCGGACCGCACCCCGTTCTCCGGGGCCGACCTTTACTTATATGTACAACAACGCTAAATTATGCTATCAACTTCTCGATCATGGCGGTATCAATCTTGATCCCCGGTCCCATGGTCGTTGAAACAGTCGCACTCTTCAGGTACTTGCCCTTGCTGGAGGACGGCTTTGCTTTTAAGATGGACTCGAGCACTGACTTTGCATTCTCGATCAATTTGTTCTCGTCGAACGATGCTTTACCAACCGGAACATGCACAATGCCTGCTTTCTCGACTCGATACTCAACCTTACCTGCCCTAATATCCTTGATGGCCTTGGCAATGTCAAAGGTTACGGTCCCGGTCTTGGGGTTCGGCATCAATCCACGCGGTCCGAGCACCTTACCGAGCTTTCCCACAAGACCCATGATGTCCGGCGTTGCAACAACGACATCGAAATCCGTCCATCCTTCTTTCTGGATCTTATCCGCCAAGTCCTCAGCACCCGCATAATCTGCACCGCAATCCCGGGCTTCCTTTTCCTTCTCGCCTTTTGCGAAGACCAGGATCTTTACCTTCTTGCCGGTCCCATGCGGCAACACAACGGTTCCGCGCACCATCTGGTCCGCCTGTTTGGGATCTACGCCAAGCTTGACAGCCAGATCAACGGTCTCGTCGAACTTGGTCCTCGCGGTCTTCTTAGCAAGGCCGATGGACTCCTCAATGCTGTAGAGCTTCTCCCGTTCAACCAACGCCGCTGCTGCTTTATACTTCTTTCCTGCTCCTGCCATGGTTCCTCCTCGCGGTAATATCGGTCGTTGTCGACCTCCCGCATACGTAATGATGATTCATTATTCAACAGGGTACAGCTACTGCTATATTAGCAATCGAGCTTGATATGGTTAATCAATAACTTCTAATCCCATGCTCTTCGCTGAACCTTCGATCATACGCATAGCGGACTCAACACTCGCAGCATTCAGGTCCGGAAGCTTGGTCTGGGCTATTTCCTTGATCTGCGCGCGGGTAACCTTGCCGACCTTATCCTTGTTCGGCACACCGGAACCCTTGACGATACCTGCAGCCTTTTTGAGAAGTTCCGCTGCTGGCGGGGTCTTCGTTATGAAGGTAAATGACCGATCCGAGTAGACAGAGATAATGACAGGCACGATTGTGTCGCCCAGTTTCTGCGTTCTAGCGTTGAACTGCTTGCAGAACTCCATGATATTGACACCGTGCTGTCCAAGCGCGGGTCCAACCGGCGGGGCCGGGTTTGCCTTTCCTGCCGGGACCTGAAGCTTGATTTTTGCTGTAATTTCTTTGGCCATTGGTAAGCTCCTGCTCTACGTTAGTCTAACGTTGAATTTTGAATCTTGAACATTAAATTTTATTTTTCTTTCTCTCGCTCAACCTGCAGGAACTCGAGTTCCACGGGAGTCGAGCGACCAAAAATGCTCACCATCACGCGGAGCCGGCCGTGGGCCGGATTGACATCCTCCACCGTTCCAATGAAACTGCTGAACGGCCCGTCGATGACTCTGACACGGTCGCCTTTCTGATATGCATGCTTCGGTTGCGTCTGAGCTACTGCGCCTTCTTCTGCCTGCTTAAGGATAGCCTTTACCTCATCCTCGCTCAGCGGCGTCGGATCGATACTTCCGCCGACAAAACCGGTTACCTTGGGTGTGTCTTTTACAACATGCCAGGTATTGTCGTCCATTTCCATCTCGACAAGGATATATCCGGGGAAAAACTTCCGCTGCGATTTACGCTTTTTCCCTGCCTTGATGGACATGACCTCTTCGGTCGGAACGAGGATCTGGCCGATTTTATCCTGAAGCGCGAGCTTCGATACCGTCTCCAGGATGGTAAGCTTCACCTTGTTCTCAAAACCAGCGTACGTATGGACCACATACCAGTTCATTGCCATAATTATCTTTTATTTAAAGGCAAGGGTTATCAAGCTTCCCAACCCTATATCTACCACGCCGAGAAAAACGGCGGCAATGAGCACCGTAATGATCACCACCCAGGTAGAACCTATGACCTCCTTTTTTGTCGGGAACACAACTTTTTTCAGTTCCAGCTTCACTTCTTCGAAAAAATCCTTAATCTTCTTGAACATAAGATACCTCGATTTCTGCATAAGGGAATATGGCAGGCCAGGAGGGACTCGAACCCCCAGCAGCCGGATTTGGAGTCCGGAGCTCTACCATTAGAGCTACTGGCCTGTTTATAACTCAGCAGCATCCCTGTGCCCAGTGCGGCTAGGTTACGCCTTTGTTTCCTTATGAACGGTGTGCTTCCGACAGAACCTGCAATACTTGTCCAGGTTCAGTTTGTCAGGAGTGTTCCTCTTATTCTTGGTCGTGGAATAGTTTTTCCGCTTGCACTCACCGCAAGCGAGCAGTACGATCTCGCGCATTTGTCTCGTGCCTCACTCTTTTTAAATTTCAAATCTCTGATTGCCGATCGCGAACCATCTCATAGCCGCGATCCGGGAACCTTGCTGCTTTCTACTCAATAATATCGGTGATGACGCCGGCTCCCACGGTCCTGCCGCCCTCGCGGATGGCGAACCTCAAGCCTTTGTCCATGGCGATCGGTCCGATGA
>Ga0315268_10008907_pt1 | contig 10448 bp, 19 predicted proteins | sample C1_top_MG_FD_204535 | JGI IMG/M metagenome (GOLD analysis project Ga0315268, IMG submission 204535) | Sediment microbial communities from Yellowstone Lake, YNP, Wyoming, USA - C1_top | ecosystem: Environmental > Aquatic > Freshwater > Lake > Sediment | place: USA: Wyoming | collected 2017-08-01 | reverse complement strand
AGCATGAGAGGTGAAAAATATGGAACAATTTGATAAACTTTTGGAAAAGTTAGGACTGGAAACTGGTCCTAAAATCAAATGCATTGTTTGCGGTGTAGAAAAACCTTGGAATGAGCTGAAGTTTTTTAAATACGGTGAAGGCATCTGTAGAAGGTGCTGGTATTCTGACGAGGAGATGGACGTCAATTAAAAACGTTGAGAGACCGCGACTGATTGACCATGCCCTGGTCGAAAGGAGAAATGATATGAAAAACAACGAAAAGGCACAATTATTTGAGCAGGTTGTTTATTACGGTTTTTCGGAAATGACACGGCAATTGATTAACACTAAAGCTCCAGCGGAAGTTCTTGCGACTTTGCCAGCGATGGCGACTACGATTTTGATGGTGCAGTCAACTCCCTACGCACAACTTACTGACGGGAGGATTTTTAAACACGAAGAGCTGACGCTTGGTCCGAATGGGGAACTAGTGGTTAGGCAAGAGCTCGAAATGATGATGCGAAAGATTGAACAGGAAATGAAATGTCGAGCTCCGGCGCAGTAAAAAAGAAGGAGATGAATTACCTTAATGAAAAGGAGAAAAAGTTATGAAAGAATTGAAGAGACATGGATTAACTCCGGAAACAATCGCTCGAATTGAAGAAAATCGGAAGCATCGTCGGATTTTGAAAAATGAAAACACGTTTTGTAAGAAGAGCCGTTGTCTTAAACAAATTAACCCTCATGCAGAAGATCCAAAAATGAGGGAAGTATATTGGGATGATTTGCCGTTCATTCGTGATGAAAATGTAATGGCATGTTATCTCTGTGACTGTGGCGTAACAGAAATTTAAATTCAACTAATTCGAAAGGAGAAAAATGATATGAAAAAAACACGACAAATTAGGACAGTAGAGGAATCGAAAGAAGAGCCGAAAGCCACACCCGCTCCAGTTGAAATGTCCAAGAACGATTTCTTTGCAGCAGTTCATGAAGTGTCTGCTCCAAAAACGACGAACTCTAAAAATGACAAAATTCCTACGTTGATTCCACCTGATGAAATTCGTGCAAAGGTTGACGAAGTCGTGAAGTGGAAGGCAGAAGAGAAAAAAGCGAAAGCTGAGAAGGAGACCAGAGAATTTGCAATTATCGAATGGGCGAAGGATTATCAGGATAATGAAGCATTTAGAAATAATTATCAAAAGTCGTATCGGATTTCTGGAGTCAATGATATGGTGACTTTCGTGACGTCTGATAAATTTTCTGCTATTCGTCCCGAAGATGTAAAACTCCTTCAAGATATTTTGGGGCCGAAGTTCAACGAATACATCACTCAGAAAATGACTGTTGCTCTTAAGGAAGAGGTATTGAGTAACCCGGACCTTCAAGCTGAACTGATGAGTTTGATACCTCGCGATAAGTTTTCTAAATTCTTTGTAGCTGAAACAACATTCGTGACGGTTGATGGATTTGACCGCAAACGTTACTCGCTTGGGAAGAAGCTTTTCGAAAAAGTTATGGAGTTTGTGAAACAAACGAAGCCCAGCATTAAGTAATTTCGGGGAACGGGGACTAAGGCGGTAAGACGGAACACTCCATGCTCTGCCGCCTCCCTACTCCAGCTCGTGGAATTGGAGGTGATGTTGAGGATGGTACTTCTCCATACTCGAAATTTGAAAGTGAGGTAGCAAATGGAATTGAAAAGAGAAAAAGTAAAAAAAGAATTAGCAGCAAGAATAGGGGGTGCAGAAGTTAGTCGATGTTTAGCTGAATACGGCTGGTCGTTGACTATAGATATAATGCTACGGATTTCACACTCATCTGTTGATTGGGTTATCGAGGAACTTATTTGTGAACTGCCAACTACATATGAGTTGGTTAAATTTTTAGAGAGGTGTCCTAAACACGAAGTTACTGAAGAAGAATTCGAATTTTTGGTCAAAAAGGGTCATATTCTTTGAAAGGAGGTTTTTATGAGTCACTTAAGTTCTCTGACATCAAAACTCGATGATATCGAAGCTATAAAGGACGCATGTAAAGAATTAGGTTTATCAATTCGTGAAGGTGGAACGGTTCGGTATTATTATCAGCAATCGAATACGAAAGCTGATTACATCATCTCAATTCCTGGTTGTAATTATGATGTAGGATTATCGAAGGATGTAAAAACCGGAACGTATAATTTGATTTACGACAAGTATGGTAACTATGTCGAATCGAAGTTGGGGAAGAACTGTTCTAAACTGGTTCAATCAGCAACGTACCATAAACTTGCGAGAGGTGCAAAACTGAAAGGTTGCTTTATCTCGAAAAAGGTAACTGACAAAGGCACACTCAAAGTTGAAATTCTGGTTCAGTAAAAAGTTAAAATTTAATCAAGGAGGTCGTATGAAAAAGATAATTATTGAAATTAAAGAGGACGGTGAATGTATTGTTGAGGCTCAAGGCTTCAAAGGGAAGCAGTGTATTCAGGGGACGAAATGGGTTGAGGAACTTCTTGGCAAAGTGAAAAGCAGGGTCCACAAGAAAGAGTACAACGAAGTTGTGCTCGAGAAAGTGGGGTAATTATGAAAACTATCGTCCTTGAAATTGATGAGAATGTAGTTAAATCGGATTGGTGGACAAAAGAGGTGAAAGAAATTCTTTGCACCATTTGCCCTGATAAAGATAACTGCAATGAAATGATGTGCCAAGTGGCTAATCCTTGGTGCGGATGAAAGGAGAAAATTACTATGGCTACCAACGGTAAAGAAATCAAGGATACTCCCGTAATGGACTCTTTCAAAAGAGAGTTAGAGCAAGTGATTCGTGCTGGGTATGCATGCGCTTTTATTAGGACGCACGAAGAGGAGCGGACTCTGAAGACTATCAAGGAAGTTTGTGATACTCTTCAACAAAGAATGTATGTGTGGGATTGCCAGGGTGCTATCACGTTATTTGACGATGCGACACTTTCTTTCAAAAAGGAAATTGATGACCCGAGTAAGTTATTTCCTTCGTTTATGTCTGACTCGTTCAAAGAGAAAACGGTGCTTGCGGTAATGGATTTCCAATTCTTTATCCAGGACCAGCCACATATCATTCGGTCTATCAAATCGACATTGAGCATTTTGAGAAGAGATGGCAAATGCGTTTTGTTTGTTGGACCGAGATTTCCAGTTCCCGATGAGTTGGATAAAGATATATCGACGATTGAATTTCCACTTCCGGATAAATATGAACTGAAAAAAGTTTTGGAATTCGTTATCGAGTCTGCTTCATCTGGAAGTTCAACGTCTGTTTTGAAGGATATTACAGTTGAAATAAAAGACAAGCTTGTCGATTGTGCTTTAGGGTTGACAGCTTCTGAGGCTGAAGATTTGTTTTCTCTTGCAATAGCGAAAAATCCGAAGCTTGAGCAGGACGCAATCAAAACTGTGCTCGATGGAAAATGTCAAATCCTGAAGAGGGACGGAATTTTGGAGTATATATCTTCTGTTGAAACGATGGATAGCATTGGTGGATTGGATACTCTTAAGGATTGGTTAGTGAAACGCAAACAAGCTTTCACTGATGAGGCGAGGGCGTTTAATCTTCCAAATCCAAAAGGAGTATTACTGATTGGTATTCCTGGTTGCGGAAAATCTTTGGCAGCAAAGGCTGCTGCTTCTAATTGGATGGTACCACTTCTTCGGTTGGATATGGGAAGAGTATTCACGAAGTTTCAAGGTGAGTCTGAAAGTTCTGCAAGGCGCGTTATTCAAATTGCAGAAACGATGTCTCCAGCAGTTCTGTGGATTGATGAAATTGAGAAGGGATTTGCTGGGACGAAATCTAGTGGTGAGTTGGATTCTGGAGTGACAGCAAGGGTTGTTCAAACATTCTTAACATGGATGCAAGAAAAGACAAAACCCGTTCTGATTTTTGCTACAGCGAACGCAGTCAATCAATTACCTCCAGAACTTCTTCGGAAAGGAAGATTTGACGAGATATTTTTCGTCGACCTACCTAGCAAAGATGAAAGAGCTGAGATAATCAAAATCCAACTCAAAAAACACAAAAGAAGTTTGGATAAAATCGAAGATATCGTTCAAGCTTCTGAAGGTTATACTGGAGCAGAAATCGAACAGGCCATTATTAGTGCATTATACGAATGCTACGATAATGGTAAACGTGGTCTTACTAATGCTGACGTGATTAAAGCTCTCAAAAGTTTTGTTCCATTAGCAGAAACGATGAAGGAGCAGATTGAAGCGCTTCGTGACTGGGGCAAAGGAAGAGCCAGAAACGCGAGTGGCAAGGCTGAAGTTGTTCAGGTTGGTAAACCCACTTTTTTACGTGGTATCAACGTGAAGAAGGAAGAAAAGAAAGAGGACGAATAATCTACTACGTAAATAATGATATGAAAGGAGAAAATTTATGGCGACAGCACGATATGGCGAGATGTCGAGAAATCCGGTTCTTAAAAGATGGCATGTCCCATCAAATAGCAGACCTGGTCATTATTACGAAATTCAGTTGCATGATGATGGGGTTCTCACTTGCAACTGCCGAGGATGGATTAATCATGCGAACAGAGTTTGTATTCATGTTCGTGAAAAAGTTTCTGAGGCGAATGCATTTCTCTCTGGACAGCAAATCGTTCAACAGCAAACAAACTATCTCGATAAGGAACACAAACTTGATAAATTTGCGCAGCAGGTTGTTCCTAAGCAGGTTATGACTCCAGTTCAGAAACCTAAGTTTCGTAATCATCGGATGATTCGAGTAGAGGTTGCTCAGGGGTAACGTAGAAGCTAACTGATTAATCAGTGCAAGGAGGTTATATGAAAGCTATGAGAAGAATTACATTGAAGAACGGTAATGGAAACAGTTGGAGTTTGTATAAAGCTGGAGTAGTCGCTGATCTGTCAGTATCAGGATGGGGCAGTGCTGCTAAACTTACTCCGCAAGATCTTGGTCTTACTCACGTGAATGATGAACTTATTAAACTGGGTAAGAAAAAGTTATTGAAAAAGGAACATCGTGAGAGAATTGACCAAATCGATTCTGAAGCTCGGAGATATTTGGATAGAAATTCATTTCAATTCCCATTTGGAACTGCGCGGTTCATTCCGTACTCTCGGCTTCCTGAAGTTTTGAAGAAAATGGAAGAGTTCAAGGCAGAATTTCTTACGGCTATCGAAGAGTTCATGGAACTATATCCAAAAAATCGTGCTGAAATGATTTCGGAATACGAGAAAGCATTCGAAGATATACTTTCTCAACATACTGACATCAGCGATGAGGAAAAACGGGAAGCGAAACGTCGATTACTTGAACGTCTTGAGGATTTGTATCCTGTTCCTGAAAAACTGAAAAGAAAGTTCGGCCTCGATTTCGTGATTTTCGAAATTGAGGCTCCGGAGTTCAAGTCATTGGATACTGAAGAAGCAGTTGACAAAGCAAAAATCAGTATGGAAATGGAGCAAAGATATCGTGAGAAAGTATCTGAAAAAATCGATTTATTCTTGGAGGATGTCATATCTAAACTGAAGTCAATGATTCTGGAATCTACGTCTCACATGCTGAAACGTCTGACCGACGGGAATGTAAGTTTGAAGACGGTGAACTCTTTCAAGAAATTTGCAGAAGAGTTTAGGAATTTGAATTTCGTCGATTATGATGTTGAGGTTTCACTCCGAAAGCTCAACGAAAAGTTATTGACTGTCACTTCAAAGGAGGATTTGAAGGACGAAGAATTTCAAAAGAAACTCAAGAAAGACATTGAGGAAATCACTGATATGGTTACTCATGTCGATGTGAGTAAGGTATTGGGGAAATTTAAACGAAGAATTTCCATGATGGAATAAACTCCAATTCGGGTGTCAGGCTACCCAGGGCGAATTGGAGGGAAGGTGGGAGCCTGACACTCATTCTCCTTTCACCCGCCTTCCCTTCTTTTTTGCGGAGGATAAAATGGATGAAAGACTTCATGATATTTTCATGTTGCTTCACTATTATTTTCTTGAGGAGGAAATTGAACCTAAAGACTCAGGAGAAAAATTGCCCGATGATTTGGTACTGCCCAGGGAATTTGTAAAGGGTGAAAACTGGTCGTCATTTAAAAATTAAATTTCTGTTTACAAGGGTGATGATATAGAATAGAATTCGAATTATGATATGAAAGGAGATTAATATGCGTTATATTTATCCGCCTAAGCCAATTTTGATTTCAATTGATCAACCTTTATTTAAAGAGTTGGACGCAGATCCGGATGTTGTAGGCGAATTAAAATACAACGGAACTCGTTTAGGACTATACGTCTATGAACCAATAAGACCTACAGTTCAGAGATTTGAATTTTGGGGTCGTGAAAAACAACGACTCACTTACAGTCCTTCCGAAAAAGTTATTGAGTGCTTGAACCAAATTCAGTGGGAAGGCAACTGTTTGGTGGATGGGGAACTTCTTCATTTTAAATCCAAACAAACGAAGAATATGATTGTTATTTGGGACGTATTCGTTTGGAACGATGAGTTCTTGGGAAAGCAAACTTTTGCCGAGAGACGTAAGCTTCTCGAAAGTGTCATGCCAGTGTCATTTCAAACTGGCGAATTTAAGGACGTGTTTTTATCGCGCCAATGGTCAACTGGATTTAAAGCTGTGTATGATGAATACACGAAAATCGCATGGATTGAAGGTCTTGTAATGAAGAAATTAAGTGCTAAACTTATTGTAGGGACAACGTCGTGCCCAGATGTTCCTTACATGTGGAAGGTTAGAAAAGCGAACAAGAATTATCGCTTTTGACGATCGAAAATTTCACGCGGACAAATGAATATAGCTGCGAAACGGGCAGAATTTAAAAATGTTGTTGAGCCCTATGTTCTAAAATGGGGTTTTGATATTTTTATCGATGCTCCAGATCACAAGAAACTTCTGCAGAATCTACTTGTTGGCACAGCAGGGGGTTTTAGATACAATCCGGTTTGGTTTGATGTGTATAAAGTAACGGATATCACCGAACTAAGTACGAAAGGAGAAATGAAATGAAAAAAAGAAGAATGATACGTTTACCTGGGACAGAGTTAGCTCCTGAAGCAAGAATAACTAATGAATTGAACTTGTTTCAGGGTTGCGGTCGCTCACTTTCTGCTGACAATCTTGATGGGTTATACAAGGAATTAGAACTTTGTGAAAAATCTGGATTGTGGGTAGCAGAACGTAAAGAGGATGGCATTTTTGCCACTGTGCATATGTCTTTGGAGGGAAATAAATTTGTTAGCCGAAATGGTCTAGAAAAAGATACACAGTTAAATGGACTGATTGTGCCTCAATTACAAAATTATGTTTTTGCTGCTGAACTTGGATACGGCAGTCAAGCTAGTTACATTGAAAAAGAGAGAAATGGGCTTGACGCTGATGAGAATTTTGTCAGAATTTTTAGTCTCGTTGGGACTCGTCGAGATAACGGGATTATCTTATTGTCTGACATGACTGAAGTTGAGCAAAGGCAAATCCTCCAAGAGATGTGGCACACTTTGGACGCTGAAACGAAGAAACGATTTCAACTTGTCGAGAGATGGGACACTGATTTTGTCGACCATTACAGAGATATAGTTGAAAGACGTGGCGAAGGATTAGTTCTGAAGACAAAGAACAACATCTACATTCCTGGAACTCGGTCGCAGTATTGGATGAAAGTTAAAAAGACAATTACAGTTGACATGGTCATTTTGAATATGGAACTTTCAGACGCTTTAGCTTATAAGGATAAAGGATTGGCTAAGGCGATCATCTGCGGAGCTTATGTTGATGGCACATTGAAATCGTTAACTAGAGTTGGGTCGATGACGAATGAATGGCGGCATGAATTTGGTCAGAATTTTAAATTGTATAAACATAAAGTCGCAGAAATACACGCTTTCGAACAATTTAAATCTGGCGCGCTTCGTCATCCTTCGTTTTTGAGACTTCGCCCGGATAAAAAAGCTGAAGAATGTATATTCTCGCATTAATGAAAGGAGGAATGCATGTCACATCGAACAAGAAATGACGCGTTAGATGAAATAGGGAATACGAACGTTTTGTGTGATGCACAAAGGTGAAAGGAGGCGAAAGAAGTATGAAATTAAAACCTGGGAAGGTTTACCTTACCAAAGGCAAACCCTTTGATACTGGTAACAAAATAAAAATAAAGGAACTCACGCCTTGTGAGTTGCATTGCTGGGACTGTAATGGCACTTCTAAGCGCGTAGTAGCTTATACTTACTTACATGAAGATTTAGAAAATAGGCCATACTATCGCTGTTCACGTGAGTTCAAAGTGGGAGAAAATCTGATGATTGCTCAAAATGTGAAGAACAACCGGAGGTGAAACATGAAACTCGTAAACAAAACCGATTGGGACAGCAAACAGCTTAAAACTATCTTCATTAAATGTCTTCAGGAAATTCGGAAAACTGAAGATTTGAAAAGGTGGAGAAAGTTAGTTGTCTATATTGTTTGGCACAAGTCTTGGTGGGTAGGTGGCTGCGCGTATTATCATTCTACATCATTGACAATGAAATTGCCTCGAAAACCGATTGACGGAACTTATCGAGATGGAATGGACTTTGTACAAAACATAGTTGATATCTTTATCCATGAGTTTGGTCATTGTTTAGGAATTAAACATGGGCCACAACATAAAACGTTGGAACATATGTATCGTGATTGGATAAAGGAAACATTTTCGAATGAGAAGTATCCTCTTTTGATAAGGGAGAAAAAAGTTACAAAAGAAAATGCCATAGTCAAAAAATATCAGCAGGCAGTTGTGAATTGCGCAAAAGCAACTACTCGATTTAAACGAGCGAAAACCATTTTAGAGAAATGGACTCGTAAAGTCAAATATTACGAGACTAAAATGGCAGCTTTTAACGAGGAGGTAAAAACATGAGATGCGGATTAGATAAAGAAGAACACTGGGAAAAAGATGGACTACTTTATCTTAATAGTCCCATGTATCATTGTGAAGACCGCTGTCCGTATCAAGTTGGAGATTGCATACGTAATTGTAATAGTTTGACGGTACATCAACGGCTGTGTTTATCAAATGGCACTTCGATTGAGACAGCAAAAAGCTTATTTTCATCAAATGTCTTCAGGAAATTCGGAGGTAGGATGATAAGAATTAAGAGGTCAACTAATCGGTAAGTTGTGCATAAAGAGAAGTTGGGCTGGTAGCTTAAATCGGGAAAGCATCTGTATTGCAAGCAGAAAGATGTCGGTTCGAGACCGACCCGGTCCACCGAAACTTTCTTAAACGGAGGTGAGATGTGACGAGAAAATATTTGAAACGTGATATTCCAAAATTTAAACAAAAACTTCATAACTGCTTGGGTTGCGGTCAAAAGATACGTGGTTGGCTATGTAAAAAATGTCGGTCACGTAACAATGCTCAAGATATAGGGTTTGGGCGATATGAACTTCACACAGATGATATTGAAAAATGACGAAAGGAGGAGAGTTATGGAGCGAGTTATGGACCGACAAGAACGAGAGTTGTGGAAAAAGTATCAACCTTTGATTAAATGGGCGAGTAAAAAATACTCAACTAGCTTGAAAAGATCTCCATACGACTTTTGCACTTTTTACGCTGCTGGTTGCGAAATCTTCGTTATTTGTATCAAAAAGTGGCGAGCTCATAGGTATTCAATGGATAACATTCTTGAGTTCGGGAAATATTTCAAAACTGCTCTTTTCAGAAAGTTATGGCAAATTCAAGTTATGGCATTTCGTCAAAAGAGGCAAGCTCATGTGCTTTCTTTCGATACTGATTTGGGCGGCAAATTTACTTATGGCAAAGGGCGCATTGCAGGGGTACGTGATTTAGAAATTGAAGAACGACTTGAAGAACAATTGATTTGCGATGGTGGGTTTAACGAGGTTTTCTATCGAGAATTGGTTGAATACGTCGCATCGTTCCTTAAAGGGTTAGAACTTGAAATTTTTCGTATTTTGGTTGATCCTCCTGCGGAAATTATTGCAGAAGCGGCTATTGCGAGTTATCGGAAGCGCCATGCGTCGTTATGTTCTGGCAACGATAAACTATTTTGCCCGAAAATTACAAAGTCTATCATTATCGAGTTCTTAATCGCTAATAATGGCGTTACAGTAACTTCAAAGCAATATTCAGACGCATTGAAAAATGTGAAAAAAATAGTTGCTGAGACTGTTCGAACTTGAAAGGGAGGCGAAATGAAAGTACTCATTTGTGGTGATAGACATTGGGAAATGTTGCTGAACAAGAAATGACGCGTTAGATGAAATAGGGAATACGAACGTTTTGTGTGGTGCACAAAGGTGAAAGGAGGCGAAAGAAGTATGAAATATTCATTTGATCCTGCTAAGCTACGTCCCATGACTAAGGTGAAAGTAATATTGGGGAAACACAAAAGATGGAATCGTTTTAATTATTTATCCTTGTGAACCCAATAAAGAATGTATCCCTATTAAGGAAGT
>Ga0315268_10008905_pt1 | contig 10449 bp, 7 predicted proteins | sample C1_top_MG_FD_204535 | JGI IMG/M metagenome (GOLD analysis project Ga0315268, IMG submission 204535) | Sediment microbial communities from Yellowstone Lake, YNP, Wyoming, USA - C1_top | ecosystem: Environmental > Aquatic > Freshwater > Lake > Sediment | place: USA: Wyoming | collected 2017-08-01 | reverse complement strand
AATTAGCTTTATCGGGCACAGAATACAGCCTAGACTTAAAATTAATTGTTATTAACAACAAATTGTATTTGAATGCCGTCCAACTTCCTGTTATTCCAATGTTTGATTTAAGCCAGTATCAAAATAAATGGTATTATTATGATTTAAAAGATTTAGATAAATTACAGCAACAACTGGAGGGACAATACGGACAGCAATTGGGCCTGACTAATCAGAATACAAATTTATCTTCTGAGCAGATAGAAAAATTAAAAAATATTTTCACTGGAGCAAGTATTATAAAACTTGAAGAGAGATTGCCTGACGAAAAGATAGAAGGGACTGATTCATACCATTATTCAATTAAAATTGATAAGACTGGAAGCAAGAATTTCATTAAATCGTTGTTTGGAGAATTAGCTAATACAAATTTAATGCCCAATGCCAATTTAAATGTAAATTCATCTGATTTAGAAAAGGATCTTGAGGGAATGGATCAGGCGATTGACAAAGTTAACGAAGGGAAGATAGAAATCTGGGTAGGAAAAGATGATAATGTTTTACGAAAATTCTTGTTGGCAGGGACTTATGGAGACAAAAATCCGATTCAACTTGAAGTTAGTTTGATACTTTCAAAAATCAATGAAACAGTGAATATACAAGAGCCTACTGGAGCCTTACCTTTAACCGAAATAACTAGTCAAATTTCCAGTCAGTTTATGGGCGTCACCAATTCTTTGACAGGATCTCAAACAGAAGAAGATATTACCAAAGATTCGGATAACGATAGTTTGACTGATTTCATGGAAGAGATTTACGGCACTGACAAAAATAATCCAGATACTGATGGCGATGGCTATTTAGACGGCCAAGAGGTTCAAAACGGCTATAATCCAAAGGGTCCAGGCAAGCTATCAAGTTAAAGATAAAAAAAGAGGTTAAACGCCTCTTTTTAATTTGACAAATATTAATAATAATTTTAAGATATATTTCTTGCACATTGAATGATTGGGAAGCGAACCAAGGGCAGGTTAGTGGAGCGGTTTTCTAGTGGAGTGATCTGTTTCTTGGTTTTGCTTCCCTGAAATTAAGGGGGAGCTTGGGATTTCTGCATACTTAGGGAAAGGGCGCTGTTTTTTTGATGGCGGTGACCCAGCGCCCGATGGCGGATGGAAACTTCAGATTTCCCGGCTCCCCTGATACTTTGGGAAGTGGGATTTAAGGCAGACTCAAGCACAGAGTTTCGCACCTGCTTTCCAAGAAGGGGCTCGGAGGCTGATGGATAAGTGTTGTTCCGGCGCCATCAGTCTCCAGCCCAAGTTTTTTTAAAAGGTCTGACAATTTGCCAGCCCTTTTTATTTTTTCCTTGACGTTCGGTTTTTGTTCGGGTATAATGATAATAGGTGTGGATAACTGATTATTAACTTAAAAAATATGGAGAAACTTACTAAAAAACAAAAGAAAATCTTGGATTATATCACTGAATTTATCAAATTGAATGACTATGCCCCTTCTTATCAGGAGATGGCTGATTATTTTGGCTTGAGTTCCAAAGCCACGATTTTTGAACACATCCGGAGTTTAGAAGAAAAAGGTTATCTCAAAGTGGCTCAAGGTATGCCACGCTCAATTGAAATCTCTTCTTTTTATCCGAAAAAACCAGCCCTAGAATTGCCTTTAGCTGGTTTGATTACAGCAGGCGAGCCGATTGAAGCGATTGAACAGAATGAAACCATTACGGTGCCGGCTGAATTGATTAAGGATGAAGCGAACTCTTACGTTTTAAAAGTCAAGGGGGAATCAATGATTGAAGAGGGGATTTTGGACGGAGATTTTGTGGTGGTGGAAAGAAATTATTATCCGAAAAACGGCGAGGTGGTGGTTGCATTGTTGGATAATACTTATGCCACTCTGAAAAAATATTTTCGTGAGAAAAAAAGAATCAGATTACAGCCAGCTAATTCAGCTATGAAACCGATTTTTGTGAAGAATCCCGCCATTCAGGGAGTGGTCAGGGGAATATTCAGGGTTTTTTCAAGGGCTTAAAAAAACTATGTTCGAAACTATAAACGAGTCAGTCAAAGTTCTGGTTTCTTTTGATAAAAATATAGTGAAGCCCCTGGCTTTTTATTGGTCAAATAAAAAATACGAGATTGCCAAAGTTAATCTCATCCATGAGGCGCGGCGCGGCAGTCATAAAATTTATTTTTTCTCGGTTTCAGATTCGGTAAATTTTTACCGGCTTTCTTTTGATACCAAAACCCTGGAATGGAATCTAGAAGAGATTTATTCTGACGGATAAAAAGAAACCCCGGCGCAACGTGTGAAAGAGATGTTGGCCGGGGGGTGTCCCTCTAGGGCGCTGGTCAATAACAACCATAACGACCTTTTGAGGGGTGAGATTATTAAGGAGAGCTAAGCAGAGAGCAATCGGATATACCCTAGGTTTCCGCACCTACCCAGCGCGCATGGGAATTTACTGCGATCTTCACAGCAATTGGATATATTCTCGGCACATCGTCCGCCTTTGCAGGTTTGCTTAGATCCTCTGCTTAGGCTCTCTGTTGGTAGAGAGCCGAGAAGGGCGGGAAGGCAGTGCACCGTTAGGTGTCCCCTTGTCTATTTCCCTAACCCTGGAGGGGGTTTAAAGGAATTTCGCGTGGGAATCTGCCCGGTTGCCTTAGAGAGGAACCAAAATAGCCACCTCCAATGGCTACAAAGGTTCAGGGCCAAAGCCCGCGGTCTAAGCAACAATCCCGGAAGCGCTTCTTCCTTCCCGACTCTCATAATTCGCAAAAAAATGAGCGTAGACTACAAATTTTACATTAAATTAAATTTGGTCAAGTATAGTTTATCCACAACCCATGAAACGTATTATTCTCCATATTGATATGAATAGCTATTTTGCCACTTGCGAGCAGCAAGCCAATCCTTTTCTTCGTGGCAAGCCAGTCGGGGTTTGTGCGTATTTATCTAAAAACGGCTGTATTATCGCCTCATCAATCGAGGCCAAGAAATTCGGGGTCAAAACCGGTTGCCGGGTTTTTGAAGCCAAGGAATTATGCCCCCAGATTATTCTTTTGGAAAACGAACCAGCCAAATACCGCAGCATTACCCAGAAAATATTTTCAATCCTTTCCGATTATACTGATTCAGTTGAGCCCTATAGCATTGACGAGGCTTTTCTTGATTTAACTGGCTTTAGCCATAATTTTAAAGAGGCAAAAACAATTGCTGAACAGGTTAATCAAAGAATAAAAAAAGAAGTAGGGGAATGGCTAAAAGCCTCAATCGGCATTTCTGAAACCAGATTTTTAGCCAAGTTTGCCTCTGATATTGCAGAGAAAGACAGTATTTTAATTATAGAAAAAGAAAAAGCTTATAAATTTTTTGACCGGGAGTTGACAGACGCCTGGGGGATTAATACTAGACTGCAGATTAGGTTAAATGCCCTCGGCATTTTTACTTTGAATGATTTGAGAAGATATCCGGTTGCCAATTTATTGCCAGTCTTCGGCAAAGTCGGCTATCATCTCTGGGCCAATGTTAATGGAATCGAATTAGAGGGGGTGAAGAATGAACAAAAATTAAAACCAAAATCAGTCGGCCATACTTATTGTCTGCCCCGAAGAACCAAAGATAAAAACTATCTTTTGGCGATTTTATTAAAGCTCTGCGAGAAAACCGGTCGGAGACTGAGAAAATTGGAATGCGAAGCCGAAACCATTTGTTTTGGTTTTAGCTATGTTCATGGCGGAGGTTTTTATAAAGTAAAAAAAATGAAAAACCCGGTTTTTGAAACAAAAAACATTTTTTTGGCAGCGAAAAAACTTTTTTTGGCAAATGAATTGCAGGATCAGGTCAGTTTTTTAGCAGTCAGCTTAAGCGGTTTGATTCCTTTGCAAAACCAGGCTTCTTTATTTTACGATAATCTAGCTTTAAAAAAATTAAGCCTGAGCATGGATCAGATTAACGACAAATACGGCGAACATACGGTTTTTTTAGGAACGATGTTCGGCACGGAAAAATATGCTCGCGACCGGATTGGGTTTAGAAAGACAATTGAAGTAGACAAAGGAGTTAAAGAGGGGATTGAATACTTAGGAGAGTGAATTTATTAAAAAAGGAAGGCCCTGCTCGATTTCGAGCAAGGCCTTGTGCTATTCGTTTGTGTAAGCCTGGTAAAATGCCCTGAAATAGTTATCTACTTTTTTGTTGGCTTCTTCCTGTTTTTCCAGACTTATCCAGGGAAGCGGGTGCCTGGGTAATTCGTCATTAAAGCGATAGGTGAAAACGCGAGCCTGAATTGTCCGGATGTTAGCCTGGACAGTCAGAAAGGTCTGAAGAACAGCGAGGTCTTCGGGACTGTTAATCTGGAAAAGGTTGACTATCCTGGTTGAGTCTCCTGGGGCTGGACCAAAAGTGTAAGTGGTCGGCCTTTTGCCAAGCGAATTGGCAATCTTCTCTCGTTCCAGCCGGCTTTCTTCAACGATCTCGCTCCATTTCCCTCCGGTGAGGTCATTCAGGATCTGATTCAGCCGAAAAGCTGAACGGCGCTCGCCTTCCAGCCAAATAGGGGAAAGCAGTTCGGTGTTTGGCGGCTCCAGGCCACTAAAGTAGTCTAAAGCGTGGGAAAGCGCGCCAGCAAGCAGCAATCCCTGAACGACCGAAGAGAAGTCGTAACTGTAAAGAGAGAGCGTACTATCTTCTGAATTGAAGTCAACTGCAACGCCAATGGCTCCTGGAGGAAGATCTTCGTCTTTTGGCAGTATAACCGTATAGAAGCCGCCTATCTTTGGTTGTTTCAGGGATAAACTAAGGTTCCCGTCATACGCAAAGAGCGAGCCTAGGCTGTCATAGAAGGCAAACAGGCTTTCTGCCGTCGGACTTGCCTTTGTCAAATCTTTCAGGCTGGTAATCCAAGAAAACGAGAGAGTCTTCTCCTCGGCTTCGGAAACCGAAGCCCGGAAACTGAAGCAAAAAACCAAAACTAGTATTAGGGACATCACCTTTTTCAAAGAACACCTCCAATTGATTGGGTGAAGAGCAAGGTTTTCTCTAATTATCGTGGCTTTATCTTATAACTTTTTAACTATTTGTCAAGAATGCCCATAGCTATAAACAAAAAAGGTGGCTCTTGGTCATCTATATCCAATCATTAACTAAAAACTACTCATTCGGATAAATGACAATCATTGCTTTTTTGTGGCAAGCAGGGGGTTGACATACTGGGTTTATAGTGCTATTTTTGTGTTATCGTACCTTATAGATAAAAACGACAATTTCTCCCCAAACAGAAACAAGGAGGGTGCTATGACTAATAACAGGGGTCGGATTTTTCGGATCGGAGGAGTCGCTGGATGTGGAAAGACAACACTCACTGCCGTGATCGATAAGTTAGTCCGAGAATCGGATATGCCATTTGCTTCCATAGACACAAGATTGCTCCAGTGTGAATTAGCAGGGGTAAGAAGCGAAAAAATGTACCGCAAAATCCCAGAAGAGAAAAGGCGTGAACTGTTTCCACTTATTACCCAAAGAATTATAGAAATTGCAGATCAACAACCTAACAAGATATGGTATTTCGAACGTCATCTCTGTTCAATGAATGAGGAGGGAGATATAATAGCGCGGGGAATAACAGATGATCATGGTGAGCGTATGGTCGGACTGGCAATTATCTTGGCTTGCGAAAATCAGATTGAAACATGGCGAAAGATGGATAAAGGGATACGTAAAGACCGTCACTTACTCACGCCAGCACAGATACTTATTGAGCAGGCCACAGAGATTGAGTTGGCTTTGGAGTCTAGTCGGTACTGGAATTTTCCAGTTCATTTATTCTTTAACCAGCAAGGATGTTGTTTACGACAGGCATCAGAAATATTCAGTTTTTTAAAAAGAGTTTTCAAAAAGTTTGGAGAGCAGTATTAACGCGCATGGACAACCTTGCGCGTTATTTCATTTTGGTGGTAAGATTACGATCATGCTAAGAGGAAATTTAATTCCTTTTAAATAATCTCTTGTTGCAAGATATCCGCGCATACCGATGAAATCTTCTGGTTTTAATCTCAACAGTTGTTGTTTAGTAAATAATTTAGCTTTTATTACTTTATCACAGCCATATTGTGCTTGAACTTTCCGTGGCGAAATTCGTACTCGGGGGTCCAATAAATCAGCGACAAAAGTAAACATCATCAGAGCTTTTCGGCCATCTAACAGATAGTAGTTTGCTAAAAAATACTTGAGCTTGATTTTTGCATTTGCTTCTTCTTCTGCCTCACGAATCGCCGTATCTAATATGGAATCATCTTTGCTTGGTTCAAAGGAGCCTTTAATAATGTTCCAGGCATAACGATGAGTGCTGTTATTTTGTTCTCGAATAAGGAGGATACGTCCTCGATAAAGTGCTATAACTCCCACCTTTAATGTTGTCACAATATTCTTTTTCTTAATACTTCTTTTCGTCATAATTTATATTATCGACTTAGATTCACTATGGAACAGTCACGAGTTTCCTAAGTAATCTTCGGACTAGTTACAGTGTAACATAAGTAAACTCAAAATTAAAGCTGATGAAAATAATTTTGATTTAGATTATGTTTATATCTTCAGAATAAAAATATCGATACGTAAGTTTAACAAAATAATCCACTAAAATTTGTCTAATTAGGGGGATGAGACAGATAAAATAAGTAATTGATTCCATTATAACATTATGAGATTCATTGATTGTCGGAAATTTGGAAGAAAGGTATGTGTTCGAGATTTTGTCGGTAAATATGGAGACTGGCTTTTTAAGCAACCTCTTATTTTTGCTTTAGAAAAGGCAGGTTTAAAAATTAGTGTTTTACATAATCTTTATCCTCCTTTAGTTCATGGATTGGATAGCGGATACCCAACGTCTGCTGAATGGATTTTCGCCTTCACCAGGGATAATAGAGGAAAAGTTTGGGCAAAATACGTTCAACAACATAAAAGTGTAATAGAAATCCGACGTATTAGCCGTTTTACAGAATCAGTAAATATATGGAAGAAGGGGGTTTTAATAAGTGCCAGGAAATTCAGGGCTGATCATGAGCAAGAGCGCATACGATCGATTGCCCGTTATCTTGGTTTGTCTTATCGAGAGAGGTCTGTTAGTATCATTAGGCGGAAGAAACGCGTGTTTGCCATTAATATGAATGTTGGTGAAAATGTAGAGCATCGCTTGAATTTTGATTTTCAACAGATTTATAAACTTGTAAACGCGCTTCGTAAGCAAGGCTGTAAATTTAAAGTTATTAAGGATATTTCTCGATCAAATGCCAAACTGAAAGAATTTTATGCAAAATTCAATGACAGTGAAATCTCGAAAGTTAAAAATTTCCAACAAGCGTGTCGCATTATTGATCATTGTGATTACTATTTTGGTGCCGATTCAGGTCTTGCGCATTATGCAGTTGAATCGGGGAAGATAACTTTTGCACTTTATTCTTTAGTTCATCACGGGAAAAAACCTCTTTTTCAAAGTACTTTTCAAAACCACCTTTGCTATTTTGGTGATACTTTATTCTCTGATAAGCTGTTTTCTGATTTTGAGCGAATTAATAAAATGCGTGCAGATAAAAAACTACTAAAACAAATTGCACAATTTCTGGAGTACGGAAAAGGAATCAATATTGATCCCTATAGTAATGAACGTAAAGTTTTTGCTTTATTCCTTACATTTCTGAGTCAAAATGAATATCGAAAAAAACTAGCGCGCATGGTACATGCCAATTCTGCAAGTATTTTTTTTACTGACGAAGTGGTGGGATTAAATATTAAAGAATTAACCCCAGTGGCCGGGAAAATTTTTGTTGATCCAAAGTCGTGTGCTAGGGCAATACATAGTCTGATTGCTTCATATCCAAACTCCTCAAATATTAGTTTTTACGCTAAACCGTGTTCTTTTTTTTATGGAACTGCCTTGCGTGACGGTTCCTCGGATTTGGATTTACCGACCATACGACTACAGGGTAGAGAGAGACGAAAAAGTACATTACTCAAAGAAATTGAACATATCTTGAAAAAATTTAATTTTTGTACTGACTTACCTCATCAAACCCCGATTATTTCAACAAGGACACAATCTCTACGACCATTAATTAAGAATGGTCGCATAACCTATTCATTGTGTTGTCAAGAAGACAAGCATAATCTTCTGAAATACGAAGCTCGCATTAAAATGAAAATTATTGTAGGTGAAATGAGTCGGACTGAAGAGCAAGAACTTAAGATTTTATTGCACAAGACGGCAGATGGTCAGCGATTATTAGAGGAAATAGAGTTTTTAAAACAAGACTCAAGATATTTTAAAAAATGGGAGATTTTTATACGCAAAATTATAAAGGCTACTCAAATGCTTGGGGATTTTGGTGCAAAAGGACATGTATTTCTGAAGATAGAAAAGCAGGATTGTCTAAGAATTGGGGAATATATCAATGGTTTAACTCGACACGGTATAATGTATGGAGCAGGTGTACGATTGTATCCGCTTTGGAATATCCGTCGCCCTCAGCATGGCTGGTATCAACCCATTACAATTTTGACCGAAGATCTTAAACTAATACAAAAAAATATAAAAAGAGCACTTAAAAGTCCAGTTTACAAATCTAAACACATGCGTCCTCTTAAGCTTTTATCAGTAAATAAATTAGTTGTCGATTCGATTGTTCCATTATTGGAGTCACCGAATCCTCTCATTGTTATGGAGGCTTATCGTTCTATTGCATCTCACAATGTTCAGTTTAAGGGTAAAACAATTTTTTCAAGAGAAGAACTTCGAGCATATGCGTTTGAAAATCAAAGTAATTGCGATAATCCTCGGGACAGGAAATTAAGCTTATGGAGTTTGGCAACTGGCTTGTCCCTCCCTCTTTCTTGCCAGGAAAGACGACATCTTACAAAATATAATTGTTTTGTGCAGTTTTTTACACGCGGTGCTAATCTTGATATTTCAAAAACGAGATTTTTTAAAACAAAAATGAATACGGATATTTCCGAAAAAGATTTTGTAAAACCCTTTATTAAACGGATGATACGACTTATTCGAGAATATTATCTTTATACACTTGCGGTTGGCCTTCCCAAGGAATATTTATATGAAAAGAAAAAAGAGATTTTATATGTATATTTTGTTCAGGGCAGAACTCTTTTGGAGGGTCCGAGAGCACAGTCACAAAAAGCAGAACAATTTCTACGAAAGTTTAATATTGAGAATATTCTTTTTGATGGAAGGGTTCTTCGTGGGATTATTAATTCATGGCCTATAACGATCCAACCCCCCTTGACAGAATTTTTTCTATCCTGGCTTATTCGACAGAATAAGTCAGAAGAAATATTACCAGGGTATTTAAAAAATAATCAAATTAATCAAATGGTTTTGCCGTTTCATAGACATCTTTATCGTTCAGTCAGCGTGAGTGACATATAAATCTTTTTTTAAGATATAAATGGGATATAACAAAAATACAAAATTAAAAAGGGTTAAGAATAGCAGATAGCTTTTCTCAACCCTGACAATATCGGCAAAGAGCATCCGACAAAGTTGAGGAGAAGAAAGGGGTTTTAATGTGAACATGTTTCGTGAAGTTGTTCAATAAGAAGCTTCCTTGTCATCCGGCGATAAAGATCGCACATAAACTTGATCTTTCCGGTTCCTGCCGCTCGGGCGAATTCATGGGTAATGTTGCATCCTCCAGCGCATTGACCCTCAATTATACACCCTCTACACATCTCCATTGCACCAGTGAGGTGGTTTCGTACAAATCTGTGATACTCCTTTTCCGGGGAAAAAAGTAATCCGAACTGCGATATAGTTCCGAATTGAATATTGCTGTACCCGCAACTATAAATGGTACCTGAAGGATTGACACAGAGCGTATTACCACGGGCAGCACCGCAGAAAGCGACGCCACGAGGATCAATCGTTGATTTAGTCAAGTTTTTTGCCGGACGGGACCAATAACCAGAAACTTCAATTCCGTGCGCTTTGGCGTATTGGTAAACTTGCATAATTTTCTGGACAATGGCTTCAGTTGCCAATGCTACCATATCAATGATGTCAATGTCGATGCGAATATTAGATATACCACGTTCTGCCGCCCAGTCTATGATCCGTTCATCTAAGAAAGGGAAATTTTTTTCGTTCATAGTCATACCAATGACTTGAAGGGGATAGTTTACCGACTCTAGGTTTTTAAGACCCGCAAGAATCAGATCATATGTCCCATCACCGGCTTTGGTTAACCGAACTCTGTTATTTCCCTCGCGGAACCCATCAAGACTTGAAGCAAGTTCTACTTGATACTGTTTTAGTAACTGAGCGATTTCGGGAGTAATAAGAGAGGCATTAGTGGTAAGTGAGAAATGGAATGCAAATCTTGTTCCATAAGTGGAAAGACAATATTCAATTATTTGCTTTATTACTTGCCAGGCAAGAAGTGG
>Ga0315268_10008903_pt1 | contig 10449 bp, 10 predicted proteins | sample C1_top_MG_FD_204535 | JGI IMG/M metagenome (GOLD analysis project Ga0315268, IMG submission 204535) | Sediment microbial communities from Yellowstone Lake, YNP, Wyoming, USA - C1_top | ecosystem: Environmental > Aquatic > Freshwater > Lake > Sediment | place: USA: Wyoming | collected 2017-08-01 | reverse complement strand
GATGTAGAACTGAATGGCATGGACCTTTCCCAGGGGATTATCTTTGTCACTGGGCTTAAACACATTCGTTAAGACTACGGGGCAATAGTTAGACTCTGAATAGCCACTCCCTTCGTCTGTATAATCAGGAACGAGGGTCTGTACCAGATTGGTACCCTGGTTAAACTTATCCACATTCACTATGGGCAGGTAAACCAGCCACTCTCCATAGTGCGTATCGCCATTGACATCCACCCAGCTACTGCTTTTTATCTTATCGCCAAGCGCCTTTTGGACTGAAGCTATGACGCCGTTGTTCAGGGAGATTTGATCGCTGGAGGCCAACGTGGGGCCGTCTCCCTTAATGGCATCCGTGAGGTACTTGGCGTTGATGGTGGTGTCAGCGGGTCCACAAAAGCCGCCGTTGTCGACCTGATCGGGATTCATATAAGCGTATTCATGAGGTGGACCCGTTGACCCGGGTGGAGGGGGGTCAAGGGGGTACGGATTAGGATAAAATTTATTAATTTGTTGATCCAACCAAGTCTTTTGAACGGCGATGTTCCAGAAATCAGCATTGCCGTTGACAAACCCCACCGCGGCCACCGCCTGGGCGTTGACGTTCACCGAGTCGATGCCGATGATGGAAGCGAACCAGGTGGCCACCGGCTGGTTGGCCACGGCATCCTTGCGGATGGTCACCCGCACGGCATTGATGTCCGTGGTGCAACTGGCCTGGGGGGTGAACCTCTTTTTCGGGTCAGGCTCAGTCCAATTCCAGATGCCGGTCTCCACATCGCCGGGGGCGAAGGCCAGGTTGACAATGGCGCCGGGGTGGTTTTCCGTGGCCGCGGCCTTGGCGGTGGTGAGCGCCAGGGGGCAGAGGGGCGGGTCGGTTATGGGGACCAAGTTGGTGTCGGGATACCCCTGATAGGGGAACAGGGCCCGGCAGCCCGCCAGGGCGGCGGCGTCGGCGGCATTCTGCACCTCGTTGCGCACCGCCTGCAGGTGACCCACATCCAGCACCAGGGCCACAAAGCCGACGAGAAAGACCAGGCAGATGGCCGTGGTGACCGCCACCCCCCCTGATTCGTCTTGGGAGAAGGAAAACCTTCTCCCCGGCGCCTGGGAGCGTGGTTTCTGCCATTGGGAATGTCTACGGGTTGTGCGATTCATCTTCCTCTCCTCAAATCTGAGCAACAGCGCGGTTGCTTCGGTTCTTATCCGTTTTCCGCCTCATTATTCCCGGGGACCCTCCCTTAGGTTTTCCCAAAGAGCAGGGGCAGGAGCGTCTTTGCCATAACGATGGCCCCGGGGCCGACGATGACAATGAACATGGCCGGCAGGATAAACAGGACCAGGGGGATGACAATCTTGACCGGCAACTTGGCGGCCATTTCCTCGGCCCTCAGGGTCCTTTGGGTCCGGGAAAAATCCGCGTGGGCCCGTAAAGAATCGGCCAGACTGGTGCCCAACTTCTCCGACTGCACCATCAGGGTTACCAGCGACTGGAGACTCTGCACGCCGGTGCGTTTCCCCAGGTTCTTCAGCGCGGTATCCCGGGAGATGCCGGTGCGCATCTCGCCCGCGGTTATCTGTAATTCCGTATAAAAATCATGGCAAACGCCGCGGATCTCTTCGGCCACCCGGTTGATGGTGGCCTGCAGCGCCAGCCCGGCCTCCATGCAGATGACGAAGAGATCGATGACATCGGGCAGCACCCGGTCAATCTTATCTTGCCGTTTGCGGGCCATTTTATTCAAGAAGAACTGCGGCAAGGCATAGCCTATGCCGCCCACCATGAAAAGTCCCAAAAAGTGCAGGAGGGTGAGATTGCCCCGCACGATTATCAGGAGAGAGAAAGGTATGGGCAATAACATGGCAGACAATACCTTGAGCCCATAGAAAACGGTGATGGCCTTGGGAGTACGGAAGTTGGCATGGATCAACAAAGTCTGGATCTTGGTCTCTTCCTGGTTTTTCCGGGCCAGCTTGCCAAAAGAAGTTAGCCAGCTAGCCAACCGTTTCCTTATGGGACCGGCCGCTTCTTCCTCCCGGAAAATGGCCACGCCGGGCGAAGCAACCTCGGTCTCATCGATCCTCCTTTTAAGTTGCTGCCGGGTGCCATAGGTCAAGGAGATGCCGTAAGTAAGGAGGACGGTAGCCATGAAAATTGCGCCCCAGGCCAGCCAACTCATGCCGTTCATCTTTTTTCCCTTTAGACCTTGATCTGGTTGATAAGTTTACGCATGCTCAAAATCCCCAGGACCAGGCAGGTAATGCCCGCCACCAGCAATTTCTGTCCCCAGGGGTCCAAGAACAGCGTCATCACGTATTTTTTATGAATGACATACAGAATCACGAACATGGCAAAGGGCAGGATCCCCAAAATCAAGGCGGAAAGGCGCCCCTCGGCGGTCAAGCCGCGAATCTTGCCTTTGACCCGCAGGCGATCCCGGATGAGATAGCCTATTTTTTCCATGATTTCCGCCAGGTTGCCCCCGGTCTCGGTCTGCACCAGGACCGCGGTGACGAAATATCGCAAATCTCTGCTGGCCACCCGCTCCACCATGTGACGCAAGGCTTCGGACATGCTGATTCCCAGACGCTGTTCTTCATAAGCCATGCGCAATTCTGTGCCCAGGGGGTGGGGAGTCTCCTTGCTGGCCAACTCCATGGCCGAGGGCAAGGTGTGGCCGGCCCGCAAGGACCTGGCCAATAATTCCATCACATCCGGCATCTGCCTCTCGATCATGAGGCCTTTGCGATTTTTTTTCACCGATACCACCAGGAAGGGGAGGTGTCCTAAGGCCAAAGCCAATATTAGGCTGATCAGGGAATTGTCCCACATTCGGCCCGCAATATAACCGGCCGCCGCCAGGATCACGACGATGCTCAAAAAGTTGCCGGCGCTTTGATAAATCCCCGCTTGCAGCAAATGTTTCTGCAACTTCTCCAACCTGGCGCGGTAGCCGGTTTTTTCCAGCAGGTTAACGATCAGGCCCTTTTTAGCATCTTGCTCGTCTTTAAAGATCCGGGCCCGGACCAGCTCATCGTGGTGTCCTTCCAGGATGCGCTCCCGTAAATGCTTCCGCCTCTTTAGGGGGCCAAGCAAATAATGGTACACAATGGAAGTAGTGAGATATCCGCTGGCGAAGATCGCGGACAGGCCCAAAGCGTACCATAAATCCTTGTTGGTAATGTTAACCATGGCTTATCCCGTTTTCCTGTCGGTAATTATCTGCGCCTTTCAGTGGGCGAAAAAACCTCATCTGGAATGGGGGTATCGAAAAGACGGCACCGGTCGGCAAATTTAGGCCGGACCCCGGTGGCCACAAATTTCCCCATGATCTCGCCCTTCTCGTTAATCCCGTGGCGTTCAAAGCAAAAGATATCCTGGAGACTGATGATGCCGCTTTCCATCCCGGTGATTTCGGACAAGGTCACCAGGCGGCGCTTGCCATCGCTGTGCCGCGCCAGTTGGATGATGAGATTCAAGGAAGAACTGATCATTTGGCGCATGGCCTTCTCTTGAATGGTGTAACCCGACAGCGAGATCATGGTCTCCATCCGGATCAAGGCGTCTCTGGCGGTGTTGGCGTGCACCGTGGTCATAGAGCCCTCGTGGCCGGTATTCATGGCCTGGAGCATATCCATGACCTCAGCTCCCCGGACTTCGCCCACCACGATGCGATCCGGCCGCATTCTCAAAGAGTTCCGCACCAAATCACGCTGGGTGACTTCTCCCTTGCCCTCGATGTTGGGGGGCCGGGTCTCCAGGCGGCAAACGTGCTCCTGTTGCAGTTGCAGTTCAGCCGAGTCCTCGATGGTGATAACGCGCTCCTTTACCGGAATGAATCCGGAAAGGATATTCAGCAGGGTGGTCTTGCCCGACCCGGTGCCGCCTGAAATCAAGATGTTCAGCTTGGCCTTAACTATAGCCTTCATCACGAAGCCGATTTCCGGGGTCAGGGAGCCGACCTGGACCAAGTCTTCCAGGGTGGGGCGATTTACGGTAAACCGGCGAATGGACAGCATGGGCCCGTCTAAAGCCAGGGGCGGGATGATGGCGTTGACCCGGGAGCCGTCGGGCAACCGGGCATCCACCATGGGGCAAGATTCATCAATGCGCCGGCCCACGTTGCTCACAATCTTGTTAATAATCTTTAGCAGATGGGCATTGTCTTCAAAGCGGACATTCACCGGCTCCAGGATCCCCATCTTTTCAAGGAAGACCTGGTCATACCGGTTCACCAAGATGTCGGAGATGGAAGGGTCTCGCAGCAAAGGCTCCAGCGGGCCCAGGCCCAGGATCTCGAATTCCAGATCCCGCACCAGGCGGGCGCGCTCTTCCCGGTTCAGCGGCACGGACTCTTCTTCCAGGAGGACCCCGATGGCTTTGCGGATCTCATCTTCCACCAATCGCTTGTCCAGCGCTTCCAGGTGTTCTAAATTGAGGCGCTCCACCAGGCGATTGTGGACCCGGTTTTTGATTTCATAAAGCCTTGATAAGCGGTCGCCGTCCGAGAAGGCCGGTGGCGGCGGGAATACCGCGCTTTTAAGAGGGATGGGTTCTTTGTTTTCCGCTAGCCAAGCCATCTGCATATCTCCCTAAAAGAAAAGGAATCGCCGCCGGGTTTTGGGCTGTGCGGCTTCTTTTCCCATAGATTCTGAGTGGCAAGCTGCCACCAATTCTTCGGTCATTTGCCGCAAACCGCGGCACAGCTTCGAGCGGGGCGCTACGTCCTGTAACGGCAGGCCGTGGTTAATGGATTCGCTCAGAGCTGGCTCATCACTGGGTAAAGTGAAAAAAACCGGTTGTTGCTGGATGCGCTTCAGACCTTCCAAGGCCAGATCGCCGCCGTCCATTTTGTAATAACGGTTGACTACAAATTTTACTTTTCCACTAGTAAGGTTGTGCCTCTGCAGGGTTTCCCACAAGCTCTTCAGGTTTTTGATATTGGGTACCATGAGGTCAATGAGAACCACCACCTGGTCCGCTTCCTTAACCGTCTGCAGATAAAGGTCGTCCAGCCAGTGGCCCAGATCGATGACAATCCAATCAAAGGTGGACCGCAGAATGGCCCAAAGCTTTGTTAGGACCCGGAGATCAATGGACTGCCATTCGGTGAAATTGGCGCAGCCGTGCAAAACCGACAGCTTGGCGTTATGGTGGCTAAGGGTTTTTTTGACAAAGCCCGCGTCCAGCAGGTCCATCTGCTCTGTCAGGTCGGACAACGTGCTTTGCTGAGCCAGATCCAGAAACTTGCCCACATCAGGGAAAGGCCGGCCCAAATCTACCAGGACCACGCGGTCGGGGTGCTTTTCGGCCAAAGTCACCGCCAGGTTGACGGCAACGGAGGTAGCCCCCATACCCCCTTTGAGGCCAGTCACGGCCAATATCCGGCCTTGGCTGGCCTCAGGGGCCTCGCTCCGCCGCTTTTTGGCGGTCCATACCCTTTCCAGAGCGGCCTCCATATCGGACCGCAGTAAAGGCATTGGCACAAATTCCCGGACACCCATTTGGATGACCCGGATCAGAAAGTCCGGCTCCCGATTTTCAGAACAGACCATCACCGCAGTTTGGGGGAGCCGGTGGGTCAAACCTCCCAGCCACTCAGGCATGTGCCCGTTTTTCAGGTCCACTATAACCAAGTCTGGCTGGGCATTCTGGCTCTGCCGCAGGAGTTCCTCCGGGTCAGTAGCCTGATGCAAGACCCGGAGCCGGGGGCAGTTTGCCAGGATGTCCCCCAGCTGGGACTTGGAATTAGCGGTTTCTTGGAGAACCGAGACAGTTAAGATTTCTTTATCCATACCCAGAACCTCTTTTTGGGTCCTAAAGAGTTATCCTTTCAGACCGCCGCCAAACCACCGCGCCAAGATTACAGCTTCGCACTGGAGCGTTCCATGCCCCTGATCACTTCAACGGCCTTTTCCCGCGGCCCTTCAGCAGCAGGGGTTGATTTCACCGCCTGGCCATGGCCGTTGATCAGGTATGAAGTCATCACTCCTGATGTCTGTTTAACTTCCTTGTTGATCCTGCTCCTGAGCACCAGGCGGATCTTTCCCTGGGTGCTGGCCAGGTTCAGGACCTCCGATTGTTCGGGGGAGACCTCCAGGGTCACAGTGTTAACCGACTTCGGCTCATTTTGAGCATTCTTCTGCCAAACTTGGCCGGCGGTCAACACCTTGACATCCTGCAAGATGATTTTTGATAACTGTTCCCCTTTGGATTCGAGGACCGGCAGGCTCATCAAGATATCCACCCGATCGCCCGGGTTGATGAAGCCGGCCACCCCCGAAACGTCATCCACCTTTACGGTGAAAGCCCGCATGGATTCTTTTAACAACCCTCCCAGACCAGCGGCCGTCCCTTCCGGAGCCAGCTTGCTGAGCAGCACCGGCTCTCCTTTGCTGAGGGGCACCGACAAAACCCGGCCATTGGCCTGCTCCACGGTCCGAACTGCTTGGGGGGGGATAATTTGCTGTGGCCAAGCCACGGCTTTAACCAAACGAGGACTGAGAGCGGTGCCGGAGGTGATGTCGGCTTCGGCAACCAATACCTGTGCGGAGGGTTGCGCCGCTGTATTGGTTCTCATGGCTAACCCCCGATGAATGGCGACCACCGCCACCAGCCCTACGACCACGGCCAACAAGATGTAACGAGTTCCTTTAGATGGCATCTTAACCTCACTCGTACCTCATGCGGGTTTCGGCGTTAATTGCCACCGTATCTCCCAACCCCGGCACGAAGTAATTGATTATCCACCACGTCTTGGTGGAGCTAACAGTTACGGTCAGTGGAGTTCCCGCAGCCCCGGTCCCCACCACCACATCCACATGGGTGGTGCTGGGATCTGTCAGACCTGCTTTTTCCAGGTAAAAATTCACCTTGGCTTTGATATCAGCTACAGGCAATCGTGGCTCCTGATACACCACTCCATATCTTGCGCCTTCCCGGCTGGCGTTGGTGACAATTTGCTTCAGAAAGAAGGCATGCCCGAAGTCCATTATTCCCGTGACCAGGAGCAGCAAGCAGCCGAGCACAATGGAAAACTCCACTGCCGCCGCTCCTTCGGTTCTCCGGGCCAGCCGGAAAAGAAAACGAGTTTTTCTGGTTTTTCCGGACATAGCCTAGGCTCCCCAGATGATTAGCAGCAACATCCCCAGGGCCATGGCCACCCCATAGGGTATACTTTCGCCCTTGGGGGTTGAGGCCGCGGCGGGCGCCAGCCCGTGAGATCGGCAGATAATCCAGTTGAGCACCGAGGTCCGGGCCTGGAGGATTCTGCTCCAGAGTTTGCCCCGCCAGCAAAGTAGCCCCAAGGCGATGAGGGCGCCGCTGATGGCCATGTACACAAAGAGATAGAGAACGAGATTGGGGCCCAACCAGGCTCCCAGACCAGCCAAAGCCTTGACATCTCCGGCGCCCATGCCCCCCAGAAGGTAAGGCAGGAACAGCAGGCCAAAGCCCAAAAGCAACCCCAGGGAACCAGCCCACACCCCGCCCCAACCGTGGTGCGCCAATTGAAAGACCATACCCGACAGCGCCACCCCGCAGGTAAGGTAGTTGGGGATGCGGCGAGTTTTCAGGTCCCGCCAGCCGATCCACAGGGCCAGAGCCAGGGGCAGAATCAGATAAGGCTGCATCGGCAGGCGGCCAAAGGCTTCAACTGTAGGGTACATCATCATATCTGCCTCCAGCACAATGATAATGATACAGTCACCAGGGCAATGAGCCAGGGCAGGCTATGATAAGGGGAAGCATCCAAACGCTGCGCAATTGTCGCCAGAATTTTTACTATCATGGCCTTTACCATCTCGTGCAAAGTTGCGGTTTTAGTTCCGGGTTATTCAAGTCCCGATCCGGGCTGTTCCAGCCCTTCCCTGGGGATTTACGTCCATGGCGATGGCAATACCTTGATAACACTTGCGTACAACTTACTGAGGCCGCCTCCCAGAAGGCTGGCCCCCGCCATTATTGCCAGGGAAGTCAGGGCGACGATCAAGACGTACTCCGTGGCGTTACCGGCCTCATCGTTGAAAAAGCGTTTAAAGTGGTTCATCGCCATCCTTTCAAATGATGCCAACCGCCAAGAGTTTGGTTGCCTTTTGCCAGTGGAAGGGTGGCTGGTTGGCTCCCAGCCACCCTTCGGACATTTAGGGGTTAGAATGCCGGTACGGCAACGCCGCTCAGACCGGTGCCGACGGTGGTGAACAAGTTGCTCAGACCGCCGCCCAGCAACTGGGCGCCGGCGATAATCGCCACCGATATCAGGGCGATGATCAGCCCGTATTCCGTCGCATTGCCCGACTCATCCGCGAAAAACTTTTTAACCTTTTCCATTTGCCTTTTTCCTCCTTAGATTATGTTGCTTGCTTTTTTTGTTGTTCGTTAGTTAAGGTGTTGCTAACTCATGGTTGATCTTCCGGTAAGCTTCTCAGGTTCGATGGAATCTAATCACCTCCTTGCTGCAACGCTGTCGCATTGACCAGAGAGAAATTGAAATGACATGAAGATGTCATCGATGTCCCGGGTTATCTTGTGGAGCTGGCTGCCGCTAATATGATCAGAACGCCGGCAGATAATGCCACCAACAGACCAAACGTTAACGGGGTGGCGTGTTGGAAAAATTTTTTGAGCGCTTTCATCGTTCAAGTCCTCTTTGAGATTTCAAATCAAAAATTCCGTTTGACTGTTATGAATGCACCTTGCGTGCCAGATATGCATTTGGGATGCTAAATTAACTAACATGCTGTTATTATGGGTTTATTAGCCTATTGGTCAGGAGCTCTATTAAATTTCTACCCATTATCTGAAATTTACTCTTTTAATTTAATGGACATATTCTGTTATCCGTAAAACCGATCCTAACTTGTTACTGGGGGATCATAATCCGTATTAAATAACATATTGATATCATGGCAAAATAAAGTTTATCCGTCGTTTTGTCTGAAATTCGGACAACATTTTTCGAGATCCGTACATCAGAATGGCAATTCCGGTATTATTAGCTAACTACCTGATAATATAGTTAATCTATCTGGGAGCTAGATTCTGGGCTTAGGGGCCGCCGGCCGACCCCAGGGGCCGGTGATCAGGTGAATCAGGTGAGGGGTAATCAATCGAGATTGCTTAATGGAGAGGTTGGTTAGGTCTGGCCCTGGGTCATCAGGGGATCGCTTCAGAGGCGTGGTTCAGCGGCCACCATCAAGGACTTTCGCCAAAAAACCCAGGGCCATGCCGCCCGCCCTGGTCAACTTCTCGGTAAATTTAGCGTCAACGAAATCGGGATCGGGATTAATGTAATTTTTCAGAAAGTAACACACCAGCTTCACTTTGGACTGGTCGATGCCCAGCTCCGGGGTCTTTCCCAGATAATCATTGACGGCATCTTGAACTTCGTTCAAGGGGTGGGTCTTGCCGGTGACTTCAGACAGTGCCTCAGTCCATTCCTGCAAAACTACTATGGAAACCCCGGGGAATTCGTCCCGGTACGGCACTTCCAGGCTCCCCGGCAGCAAGCTGCATGAACTCAGAAGTTGTTCCTGTTCAACGGTCGCCATCTCGAAGCTAAATCTGGCATTAGATTCATCCCAAAGCCTGATTTTGCCTTTCCGGCCCTTCTGCCAATTTCTCCGATGCTGACTTCCCATCTCTTACCTCAAGGACAAGCTGGAATCTGTTCCAGGTAATCTTGCATGATTAAATGAAGCTGGTGGCGGCCAAGTCAAATGGGCCATGCACATCGATTCCATGTTTCATGAGCCAGAAAAGGAGCAGGGCGCCGGCAAGGATGGTAAAGGGATTGGTGATAATTAGATGAAGCTTATCAATTTTCATGGTGTCCTCTCGTCCTCAAGGTTTCCATATTAAGAGCATTTATCATGCCAGGCTGTGACCTTTAATTAAAAGTGTGGTTCAGATGCTGCTTACGCCTAACATCTTGATTCTTTGCGACATTTAGATGAAGCCACTACAGATCTCCAGAGACTAAAGCATATCCCTTTAAATCATGTTTATGGATCAAATGGTAAATCACCGACCTGCTGGTCCGCAAAGCCTGGGCGGCCAACTGCACATTTCCTTCGGACCTGGCCAGGGCTTCGGCCACCAGCATGGCCTCGAACTGGGCTTTGGCCTCTCTAAGCCCCAAGTTGTTAACCTCGTTGTTAGTTTTACGGGAGGGCGCCTCCAATCCCAAATCCTTGGTGCTGATCCAGGCGCTTTCACCCACCACCACGGCGCGCCGGATGTGATGGATCAATTCCCGAATATTGCCGGGCCAATGGTAAGACTGAATGGCTTTCAGGGCATCCTTGGTAAAACAGGATACTTTCTTGCCGGTTTTATTGGCATAGCGTCTTAAAAAGACGGTGGCCATGATCAACAGATCGTCTCCCCGGTCCTTCAGGTCCGGCAGGGCGATGGTGATGCCGTTGAGGCGATAGTACAGGTCTTCCCGGAAG
>Ga0315268_10008902_pt1 | contig 10450 bp, 7 predicted proteins | sample C1_top_MG_FD_204535 | JGI IMG/M metagenome (GOLD analysis project Ga0315268, IMG submission 204535) | Sediment microbial communities from Yellowstone Lake, YNP, Wyoming, USA - C1_top | ecosystem: Environmental > Aquatic > Freshwater > Lake > Sediment | place: USA: Wyoming | collected 2017-08-01 | reverse complement strand
GAATTTAGCAAAGGGGGAGACGTCTATTTCCCCCCTTTGGATAAAGGGGGAATTGAAGCCTCATTCTTTAAGAAATATTTGAGATATGAAAGATAATCTAAGTTTTTGAAAGGAGAGATCTTGATGAAAAACTTTATTTATTATCAGCCCACCGAGATCAGGTTCGGCCGGGGGCGGATTAATGAAATCGGCGAAGCTGTTGCCCGGTTTGGGAAGAGGTGCCTCCTGGTGACGGTTCCTGAGTTTGCCGCAATGGCCCCGCTCTTTAAAAAGGTTATCAATCTTTTAGAATCCTCAGGCATTCAGGTTGCCCATTTTGATCAGGTCATTCCCAATCCGACCACAGAGGTTGTTCGAGCCGGAGCGAAGATTGCTAAAAATTTCCAGGCTGACGTTGTTCTGGGTTTGGGAGGGGGGTCGAGCATGGACACCGCTAAGGCGATTGCTGTCGAAGCCACGCATGAAGGAACTTGCTGGGATTATCTATTTTTCCGAAACACCCAGCCTACCGGAAAAACCCTCCCGATCATCGCCGTGACCACAACTTCAGGCACAGGCTCCCATGTAACCCAGGTCGCCGTTGTCACAAACCCCGCAGAAAAATATAAATCCGCCCTCTACAATTCTATCCTTTACCCGAGAGTGAGTATCGTTGACCCGGATTTAATGCGGACCATGCCTCCCCACATCACAGCCTCGACCGGTTTTGATGTTTTTGCCCATGCCTTTGAAAGCTATATCAACCCCAAAGGCTCTCCTTATACGGATTTGATGGCCATCGAAGCCATGCAGATTGTAGCGAAGTATCTGCCCACAGTGGTCAAGGATGGGGAAGACATGGAGGCTAGGACCTGGATGGCCTGGGCTGACACACTGGCTGGCTTATGTATCGCGAATGCAGGCGTGACATTGCCGCACGGAATTGGAATGGCCATGGGTGGCCTCTATCCCCATGTGGCTCATGGTGAGGGATTGGCCTGTGTGTATCCGGCGATTATGCGTTACACTTATAAATCAGCGGTCGAGAGATTTGCCACAGTCGGACGCATCTTCGATCGGAAACTCAAAAAAGTCGAGGATAAAGAAGCCGCAAAAAAAACCTGCAACGTTGTCGATACTTTTCTCAAGGACATCGGCCTTTGGACGAAACTTGAGGACTTGAAGATTCCCAAGAAAGAATTGAAAGCGCTGGCCAAAGCTTCTTTGGTTCTTCCAGACTACAAAAGCCATCCCAAGATAACTAACTTAGATGAAGTGCACGAGCTTCTATTGAAGAGCTGCAGGCGGCAGTCAAAAGACAACACTTGAAATGCTTTATCAGGCTTTTTTCCCTTGATCATATTGACACTTATGGACAAGAAAAATAGCCTACAACTCTTCTATTTCAAAAAGAGGATGAACTGAAATTGCCACGCTTCGCTCGCATGTATGAAAGCGCTGCCTATGTCAATGACAATCTCCCTCCTTTAGATAAAGGGGGGATAGAGGGGGAATTGAAGCCTCACTTTCTGGGAACTAAGTGATAACGAGAAAATATGATAAGGCAGAAAAAAAATAGAAAAATTCGGCTGTGCAAAACCTTGGGTTTCTTTTTTCTCTCGATAGCAATTTTTGGAATATCCTCTTTGGCTTCCGAGGAGACAGGGAATCCCGTCGCCTGGTGGAAATTAGATGAGGTGGCGAACCAAGCTGTAATGGATAGCGCCACTAAAATATCCGACCCGATCAGCGGGGATTTTAGAATTGTCCAGGGCGTTGCGGGAAAAGCTATCAAATTTGATGGTTATGCTACAGAGGTTATCCGAAGAGCGTCAGAGGCACCTCGATTATCTGAAGCATTCACCGTTGAAGCGTGGATCGCCATCGCTGCTTATCCCTGGAACTGGTGTGCGGTTCTGACTCAGCAAAAAAATAAGCAGGCAGGCTATGCTTTTGAAATCGGGCCTTTGGGCGAATTCGCCCTTAAGGTTTTCGCCGGAGGCCAATGGCGGGAGTGTATATCGAATGTAAAAATTCCTTTAAAGACATGGGCGCATATAGCCGGCACCTTTGATAAGAATAAGGGCATTGTCGTCTATTTGGATGGGAAGGTTGCCGGAGAGTTGTCTTTTGCGGCCCCGATGGAATTTGCGCAAGATATAGACCTTTTAATTGGAATGAACCACACCAAACAGAAACCAGCCTTCATCCACCGCGAGTTCGGAACTCTGCCGGCCTGGTTTTCTCTGGATGCAATCCTCGATGAGGTTAAAATCTATAATATTGCTCTGCCCTCTCAAAAAGTTGAACAAGCCTACCTCGCTCTAAAACCATCTACTCCTCCCGATATTCCTGCGCGCATTCTTCCTTCAGGCCCTCCGGGGCCGGGTCGGTTTGGCGCTTATTACACCAAACTCAAATATTACTGGGAGTGGGATGACCAGTTTAGAGTTTCAGACCATCCGGATATTGTGGTGCAGTTTGACGGGTCGCCAGTCCGGGCAGTTTTTTGGAGAGGAACCCGCTATTCGCCTGCCTGGGTCACAGAGAACAACCTCTGGATGGCTGACCAGAGTGTCGAAGCCTGGGATGAGGTCGAGGGTTGTTTTGAGCATATGCAGGACCCGAAATGTCTCTATTCTCATGTGAGGGTCATCGAGAATACAGAGGCCAGAGTCGTGGTCCACTGGCGCTATGCGCCGGTCAGTGCCTATAACCATCTCTGGAAAGTGGATGAAAAAACGGGTTGGGCTTGCTGGGTTGATGAATATTATTATATCTATCCCGATCAAACAGGAATCCGCAAAGTGACGTGGCAGAAGGATTCCCTGGGAGAAACCAGGCAATTCCAGGAGTCCATTCCTCTCTGCCACCCTGGGCAGGTCCAGGGCGATGTGATTAATCCTGATTATGTAACCATAGCCAATCTGAAAGGAGAGAAGCAGGTCTTTTCCTACATCGAAAACCCGCCCAAAGAAACGGCCAAGTGGATCCCGAAAAGCCCGACCATTCAGATGCACAACTTGAAGTCCATAAATAAGCCTTTCATTATTTTTGAGCCGGGAAGCGAGATGAGTTATCTCAAGGATATGAACATCGACAATTTATCCCGGCCTGGATCCTGCAACCACTGGCCCGAAGGACAGGTCCCCTGCGACGGAAGGACGGGCATGACCTCCGACCGCGCTACAAGCTTCCTGGGCTTTCCGATCACGGATCCGGTCGTTCACGAGGCCGGCTCAAGAGAATGGGTCAACTCTCTTTACGGGATGACCGATAAACCCGCGGAGGAAGTTATCCGTTTGGCCAGGTCCTGGTCTCATCCGCCTCAGTTAAAAGTGATCGCAGGTGATGTGGAAAGCGAAGGATATGAATTATCTCAAAGGGCTTATTTCTTAAAATGCAAAGAGGCCACAAAGCCCTCCGCCCTGGAAATCGAACTTGGAGCCAATGAAGAATCCCCTGTCGTCAATGCCTGTCTCGTGATCAAAGATTGGGGAGATACAGGAGCTTTAATCTCGATCGACGGCAGGCCGCAGGAAAGAGGAAAAAGTTTTCGGTTGGGTCGAATCCAGAAACTCGAAGGAACGGACCTTGTGGTCTGGGTGGAGAAAGAATCCTCAAAACCGATTAGAATAAAAGTAACTCCTGAAAATATTTAAAGGAGAAAATAGAAATGAAGACACTGAGAATAAACATTCCCCTTATTAGTTTTTTGGCGCTTTTCAATTTTATCCCGATGCTGGCAAATGCGGATGATCAGGGACTTGTGGCCTGGTGGAAGTTTGAGAAGAATGAAAAGGGCAAAATCCTGGATAGCGTTGGCCGAGTCGAAGACCGAATCAGCGGGAATTATAAATATGTCAAAGGTGTCGCTGGAGATGCGGTCAGGTTTGATGGGTTTACGACAGTTGTAACGCGGCAAGCGGCCAAGGCGCCAGTTCTTGGAGAGTCCTTTTCAGTCGAAGCCTGGGTGGCGGTGGCAGCTTACCCCTGGAACTGGTGTCCGGTTGTGGCTCAGGAAAAAGACGGACAGGCCGGCTATTATTTTGGGATTGGCCCTAAAGGTGAAGTCGGCTTGAGCATATCGTCAAACGGCGACTGGAAGACATGTACCTCCCAGGACAGAATCTCTCTTAGAAAATGGACTCATATTGCTGCTTCTTTTAATCAAAATCTGGGGATTAAAGTTTATCTGAATGGCAAGCTTTCCGCGGAATTGCCAGTTCAGGGAGCCATCATGCAGGCCAGAGACATAGACCTACTCATCGGCATGAACCGCGAGAAGCGGATCCCCTCTCACCCTGTTCGTCCTCAGGCGACGCTTCCGGCCTGGTATTCCTTTGATGGTATCATTGACGAAGTGAAAATTTACAATCGAGCTTTCACTCCAAAAGAACTCGAGGACGCTTTTCAATCCGTCCAGCCTGTCTCAGCCCCCGATATTCCCCAGCGTATCATGCCCTCTGGACCAGCTGGCCCTGGCCGTTTTGGAGCGTATTATACTCAGCTCAAATATTATGAAGAATGGGACGCTTTATGGAGAATCGGACCTGATGCGGATGTTGTGGTTCAATTCGATAATTCTCCCATTAGAGTTATCTTTTGGCGAGGTACCCGATACTCCCCGGTCTGGGTTATGGAAAACGGCCAGTGGATGGCAGACCAGAGTGCTGAATCTTTTACCGATGAGGATGGTTGTTTTGAACACATGCTGGATGCCCGGTGTCGCTATTCTCATGTCCGGATTATTGAAAATACAGAGGCGCGCGTTGTTGTTCATTGGCGCTACATCCCCGTCTGCGTTCGGCAGAAGTTTTCTCAGGTGGATGAGAAGACCGGGTGGCCGGACAGCGTGGATGAGTATTACACATTTTATCCGGACGGAATCGGGATTAGAAAAGTCATTATGTATACATCGGGAGAACCTTTGGGCCCTCAGGAAACCATTGTACTCTGCCAGCCCGGGACAGCTCCTGAAGACAATGTGAATTTGGATGCGCTTACCCTGGTGAATCTCAAGGGCGAAAGCCATGTCTATTCCTGGGCAGGAGCGACGCCTGATTTTGATAAGGAAGCCAAACCTGAAAACCCCGTCATCCAGGTGGTTAACCTGAAGTCAAAAGCCAAGCCTTTTTTGATCTTTGAGCCGGGTTGCCGGATGCGGGTCTTTAACATTGAGCTCAGAAAAGATATCTCCAATTTTCCCTGGTGGAATCACTGGCCCGAAGCCCAAATACCCTCGGATGGGAGATATTGCCAGGCTCCCGACAGGCCTTCCCACTTTTCGCTTGCGTGGGGAGGACCGCCCGCGCATAAGGGAGAGGGATTGATGTACTGGTCAACTTGGGTTTATGGGACGACAGAACGCCCGGCCGAGGAACTGGCTGGATTGGCCAAGTCGTGGGCCGCGGCTCCTGAACTCAGAGTAAAAGGCGCCGATTATCTAAATAAAGGTTATGATCTGTCGCAACGGGCTTATCTCCTGGAGTGCAGGAATCCTGGGAAGCCGACTGCATTGGATATTGAAGTTGCAGCCAGCGCAGATTCTCCCCTGGTTAATTGCTGCCTGGTCATCAAGGGCTGGGGAGAAAAGAGCATCGCGGTGACGATCGACGGCCAAATGAAAGAAAGAGGGAAAGGTTTCAGGGTGGGCCATCTCCGCACTCTGGAAGGAGATGACCTTGTGGTCTGGATCAACATAGGGTCGACTCAGCCCATCATGATCCAGATTCAACCTGAAAGTATACAATAACTATAGAATGTATAGAATAAGTAGGATATGAGGAGAAATGGAGAATTGCGGAGAATGATAATCTATTTTATGACGAACCCATTAACCGTGACAGATTGGCCTCTAACAAATGATAATAAAATTAGAGAGATTGCTTCACTCGGGTTCGCAATGACAGGGGGACAAAATGTCATCGCGAGGGACGAAGTGACGTGGGGATCTCCTATTTTAGATGCAAATTGAAAGAAAGGAGGCTTTTGATGTTACAGGCCATTTTGGAGAAGCCGGAAAAAATCATTATCAGAGAAGTCGAGAAGCCCCTTGTGGGGCAAGGTCGGGTGCTCATCCAGGTGAAACGGATTGGTGTTTGTGGCTCGGATATTCATGCTTATTATGGCAAGCATCCTTATATCCAATGCCCGATTGTCCAGGGTCATGAATTCTCCGGGCAGATTGTGGAGAAAGGAAAAGGTGTTGAGAGCTTCGCGATCGGCGACGATGTCACAGTCATGCCGCAGCTTACTTGCGGCCGATGCTACCCCTGCACCCACGGAAATTATCATATCTGCAACGAGCTCAAAGTTATTGGTTGCCAGGCAGACGGCGCTGCCCAGGAGTTTATCGCCGTTGATCATAAGCTCGTAGTGAAACTTCCCCAAGGAATGAGCTATGACCAGGGCGCTATGGTTGAGCCCGTGGCCGTCGGCGCACATGCTATCGGGAGATTGGGCAACGTCAGGGGGATGAATATCCTGGTCCTTGGAGCAGGGCCTATCGGCAACCTCGCGGCCCAGGTGGCCAGAGGACTTGGAGCAAGATCGGTCATGATCACCGACATTAGCGATCACCGGCTAAAGGTCGCTAAAGAATGTAGTATTGATCTTGTTGTCAACGTGAGCCAAGAGAACCTGCTTCAAATTTTGGAAAGATCTTTCGGCGAGAGCCGTGCAGATGCTATCCTGGAGTGTGTGGGAGTCCAGGCCACCATAGAACAGGCCATAAGAGTTGCGAGAAAAGGCACGGATATCATTGTGGTCGGAGTTTTTGGCGAGAAACCATCTGTAGACATCGGGCTTGTCCAGGATAAAGAACTGCGGCTCATCGGCACCCTGATGTATAAGGAAGAGGATTACTATACGGCCATCAAATTGATCCGATCCGGCAAGGTTAACCTCAAGCCTCTGATGTCAAAACATTTTCCCTTCCGAGATTACGGTAGAGCCTATAAATTCATAGAGCAAAATAAAGACAAGATCATGAAGGTTTTTATCGACCTGTAAGGAGCAGCGAAGGATTGTCTTCGGGGTAAGCTTCAAAAAATGAAAAGGCATAATTTTGTCAAGTTTTTAGGCCTGGGAATGGCTTCTCTTTCGTTGCCCGGGTTTAGAAACCAAAATTTCCAAAAATGGGCGGAGGTCAACGCCTGGGGATCAAAGGAGCGAACATGAGAAAAGTCTTACTTTCTAGCTTTATGATCTTTTTATTCTTTGCCAGTATTACGAGTTTCTCTTCATCCTGCAGCGGCCGAGCGCGGGAGGCCGTCGTATCTTATCAACCGAGACCCTGGCTTCCCCATGTCTGGAAGTCGGAGGTTCCCGGTGACTGCCCCTTTGAAAAATCTTCGGATATTGCGGGGATTGCCTTCACTCGAAGGCACGCCTCTTATACAGATGCAGATACCTGGTATCCATCCTGGGCTCCGGACGGAAACATGTATTCCGGATGGACGGATGGCGAGATCGGCGAGGAGAGCTGCCATTCGAGCGGAGGCGAGAGGGCGCACACTGGAAATGCTAAGATCATCGGAGATGACCCGCTGAATCTGCAGGTTATTTCTCTGGGCAGCTGCCGGGCCTCAGCCCTCCCTTATAAAGGCCGCTACCCTTGTGCCAACCTCGTCCACAATGGAATCTGGTATTACGCCACCTACTGCATCGATTTTGACCCGGATGTCCCGGAATACAGCTGGGCAGTCCTAGGTCCGGTCCCTGGTTTTCGCATTTCGTATGATTATGGAAAGACTTGGATCGACAGCCCACTTTCGCCCGAGAAGCCGCTTTTCCCCGAGTCGGGAAAGAGCGGGCAAAAAGTAAAGATGGGCACACCTCATTTTGTTGATTTCGGACAGAACCTGGAATATTCACCCGACGGCAAGGCTTATTTGGTCGGGCACGGTGCCAGTGACCCCGACCCCAAACCCAGAAAGGCCAATCTGAGCTGGATTGCCGGTGATGAGATCTATCTTGCGCGAGTCAAGCCGAGTCCGGAAAATATAAACAACATTGCCAAATATGAATTCTTCTGCGGATACGATCAGGATAAGCAGCCTGTCTGGTCCGCTGATTTTTCAAAGATCAAGCCTGTTATCCAGTGGAACAACCGAATGGGCTGTGTGACCATGACTTACAACGCGCCCCTAAAAAAATTCCTCATGTGCATTACCGATGGCTGGCCCGGCGTTAAGAACATGAATACCTATATTCTGGAATCCGATGGCATGACAGGGCCGTGGAGGCTAGTCACGTTTATGAAAGATTTTGGAAAGCAGGGGTATTTTGTTAATTTCCCTTCGAAATTCATCAGCCCTGACGGTCGGACAGCCTGGCTTTGCTATTCGGCCAATTTCCACCAAGGATATTTTACCAATCGGGCCGTCGCTGATCCCATCGGAAGCCGGTATGCCCTTTGCCTTCAGGAAGTCCGGCTGCTCGCTGCCGGCGAATTTGAGCAGTATAAGGATAATGACACAAAACAAGAAGCAGACCCTCTCAAGAGTTCAAAAAACATTGCCCTCAGGGCCAGGGTTTATGTTTCTTCCGTCAAAAAAAGCCATAAACCTTTCACCGAGCTGGTGGATTATTTTGGAGAAGGAGCTGTGGACGGGATTGTGGACCTCAACACCATGAGCCCTAGGCACGAATGGGCTTCGAACGGCGAAAGAGAATCAGTCATGATTCGTTTGATCTGGGAAAAGCCGGAAAAGATCCATCGTGTCTGGCTTTTTGACAGGCCCGATACCAAATCAAGCCACATCACATCAGGTCTGCTGGTTTTTAGCGATGGGTCGATCCTGCGCGTGGGTGAACTTCCCGATGCTGCTACCGCGTGCAAAGAGATTTCTTTTCCCCCGAAAAAGGTCACCTGGGTGGCTTTTCTGGTCAACTCCGTCTCCGAAAAGACCACGGATGCCGGGTTGGCAGAAATGGCGGTCTTCAGCTCGGGCGAATAAAAGGGGAGTGCCCCTGGTATTTTTTTGTGGATTGAGAATGATATGAATATTTATAAGAATTGAAAGAGAAGGAGAATATTCATGGGCAAAAGATTCATTAAAGTAATCATTGCTGTGGTGTTATGGGCATTTCTTGGAAATTATCTTCCGGGCCAAGAAAAAAAGTATGATCCCCTGCTGAGCCTGGAGAGGATTTTTGTCGCCAAGGAGTTTGCGCCAGAACGTTTTGGACCGGCCCGTTGGATGAAGGATGGGAATTCTTATACAACCGTGGAGAAATCAGATGCGGTCAAAGATGGCAAGGATATCGTCCTTTATTCTACAGCAACAGGGAAGCGCGAGATCCTTGTTTCAGCTTCGCGTCTAATTCCGCCAGGCGAATCAACTCCGCTTCAGATAGAAAATTACGAATTGTCGGGCGATGGGAAACTCCTGCTCATTTTCACCAACACCCAACGGGTTTGGAGACAGAATACACGCGGCGATTACTGGATCCTCGATTTAGCGAACTTGAAACTGAAGAAACTCGGGGCGAGCTTTGAACCTTCAACGCTCATGTTCGCTAAATTCGTACCTTCCGGCCGCCGGGTCGCTTATGTCTGCAAGAATAATATTTATGCGGAAGACATCGGAAGCGGCCGGATCACTCAACTCACCTGGGATGGCTCGGAGACGATGATCAACGGCACCGGCGATTGGGTTTATGAAGAAGAGTTTTACCTTCGAGATGGATTCCGCTGGAGTCCGGACGGAAAATACATCGCCTTCTGGCAGCTCGACAGCTCCGGCATCAAAGATTTCTATCTCATCAACAACACCGATACTCTTTATCCCCGCATCATTCCCATTAAATACCCCAAGGTCGGTGAGTTGAACTCCGCCTGCCGTATCGGCGTAGTGAGTTCCTTTGGCGGAGAAGTCAAGTGGCTTAAAGTCCCCGGAGACCCTCGCAACAATTATATTCCCTGGATGGATTGGGCAAATGATTCAAAAGAGCTTATCCTCCAGCGCCTGAACCGTCTTCAGAATACCAACGAAGTCATGCTGGGCAATATCTTCACGGGAGAGGTGCGGACGATTTTCACCGACCGTGACGAAGCCTGGGTTGAAGTGGTGAATGACCTCCGCTGTCTGGCGGGCGGGAAATACTTCACCTGGCTGAGCGAGCGGGAGGGATGGAACCAGGTCTATCTTGTTTCGCGTTCTGGAGGCGAGGTCAAGCTCATTACCCCTGGCTCTTTCGATGTCATCAGTGTCGAGGGCATAGAGAAAAAGGGTGGTTGGCTGTATTACATCGCTTCTCCCGATAATCCCACGCAACGCTATCTCTTCCGCACCCGTCTGGACGGCAAGGGGAAGGCTGAGAGGATCACCCCACTGAGCCAGCCGGGGACGCATTCTTATGATATCTCTCCCTCCTGTGATTGGGCTTTCCATACTTATACAACTTTTGACACACCTCCCGTAACAGAGCTTGTCCGCCTTCCCAAACATTCTGCGGTGAGGAC
>Ga0315268_10008901_pt1 | contig 10450 bp, 10 predicted proteins | sample C1_top_MG_FD_204535 | JGI IMG/M metagenome (GOLD analysis project Ga0315268, IMG submission 204535) | Sediment microbial communities from Yellowstone Lake, YNP, Wyoming, USA - C1_top | ecosystem: Environmental > Aquatic > Freshwater > Lake > Sediment | place: USA: Wyoming | collected 2017-08-01 | reverse complement strand
GGCCCTCAAGCAGGCCGCTGCGGTCGGCGCGTGTGAAATTGTCGGCATGGGCCGCAGCCGCGCCACGCTCGACGAGGCGCTACGGCACGGCGTGATCGACCGCTGCGGCGCAGGCTGGGACACTGCCATGGCCGGCGCCGATCTGGTGCTGCTGGCCATGCCGGTCGGCCAGATGGAAGCCGTCATGTTACAACTGGCGCCGCATCTGGAGCCGCGGACGCTGCTCAGCGACGGTGGCAGCACCAAGCAGGACGTGATCGCCGCCGCGCGGCGGGTGCTCGGCGACAAGATCTGCCAGTTCGTGCCGGGCCATCCGATCGCCGGCGCCGAAAGAAGCGGCGTGGCGGCGGCGCAGGCCGACCTATACCGCGGCAAGCGGGTGGTGCTGACGCCGCTGCCGGAAAACACGCCTGCCGCCGTGGCGAGGGTGCGACTGGCCTGGGAAAGCTGCGGCGCGCAAGTCAGCGAACTGGCGGCGGAGGCGCATGACCATATTTTCGCAGCCGTCAGCCACCTGCCGCATCTGCTGGCCTTCGCGCTGGTGCATGAGTTCGCCGGCCGGGAAAACTCCGGGCAGTTGTTCGCCTTCGCCGCCGGCGGCTTCCGCGACTTCACCCGCATCGCCAGCAGCCATCCGGAGATGTGGCGGGATATCTGCATCGCCAACCGCGCCGCGCTGATCAGGGAACTCGATGCCTACCAGGCGGAATTGCTGCGCACCCGGGTGCTGCTGGCCAGGGCCGATGGCGCGGCGCTGGAGGCGATGTTCGGCAAGGCGCGGACGGCCCGTGACGCATGGCTCGAAGCCATGCCGCCATCGGGCGAGTGAGCATGGAATATCTCGATCTGCCGCCGGCGCGCCGGGCTGCCGGCACGATCCGGCTGCCGGGCTCGAAAAGCATTTCCAATCGTTGCCTGCTGTTGGCCGCCTTGGCCGAAGGCACCACGGAAATCCGCGACCTGCTGGATTCCGACGATACCCGCGTAATGCTGGCCGCGCTGCGCAAGCTCGGCATTGACGTTGCCGCAAGCGGACCGGATGCGTATCGCATCGCCGGGTGCGGGGGCGCGTTTCCGGTCAAGCAGGCGGAACTTTTCATGGGCAACGCGGGCACCGCGATCCGGCCGCTGACCGCCGCGCTGGCTTGTTCCGCGGGCCAATACAGGCTTGCCGGGGTGCCGCGCATGCATGAGCGGCCGATCGGCGACCTGGTCGATGCCTTGCGCGGCATCGGCGCCGCGATCGGCTATCTCGGCAACGAAGGCTTCCCTCCGCTGGAAATCAATCCCGGCGATCTCCATCTCGAAGCGCCGATCCGCGTGCGCGGCGATGTTTCCTCGCAGTTCCTCACCGCCCTGCTGATGGCTTTGCCGCTGACCGGCCAGGAGGCGCGCATCGAGGTGGTGGGCGAACTGATCTCCAAGCCTTACATCGAGATCACCCTGAACCTGATGCAGCGCTTTGGCGTGCGCGTCGAACGCAGCGGCTGGCAGCGTTTCTGGATACCCGGCAAGGCAGGCTATCGCAGTCCGGGAGTCATCCATGTCGAAGGCGATGCCTCCTCGGCCTCCTATTTCCTCGCGGCGGGCGCCATCGGCGGCGGACCGGTACGCGTCGAAGGCGTCGGCCGCGCCAGCATCCAGGGTGATGTGCGCTTCGTCGATGCCTTGCGGGCGATGGGGGCGCAAATCGACATGGGCGAAAACTGGATTTCAGCGAGCGCCCCGCCGGCAGGCAAACTCAAGGCTTTCGACGCCGACTTCAACCACATTCCCGACGCGGCGATGACAATGGCAATCCTGGCGCTGTTCGCCGACGGTCCCTGCACCTTGCGCAATATCGCTTCCTGGCGGGTCAAGGAAACCGATCGGATCGCCGCGATGGCCACGGAATTGCGCAAAGTCGGCGCTCCCGTGGAAGAGGGCGCCGACACGCTGCGGGTAATGCCGCCGCGGCAATTGACGGCCAACGCCGCCATCGATACTTACGACGACCACCGCATGGCGATGTGTTTCTCGCTGGTGGCGCTGGGTGGCGTGCCGCTGCGCATCAACCAGCCGAATTGCGTGGCCAAGACCTTCCCAGAATATTTCAGCGAGTTCGCAAAAATCGTCCAATGAACCACGCCATCCCGGTGATCGCCATCGACGGCCCTTCGGCCTCCGGCAAGGGCACCGTCGCCGCCCTGGTCGCCCAGCGGCTCGGCTTCCACTGTCTGGACAGCGGCTCGCTGTACCGGCTGACCGCGCTGATGGCGCTGCGCGCCGGTGTCGCGCTGGATGACGAAACTGCGCTGGCGAAGCTGGCCGCACGCTTGCCGGCGCGCTTCGAGGCGGAATGCATCCTGCTGGCCGGTGACAATGACGAGGATGATGATGTCACCGATGCCATCCGCAGCGAGGCCTGCTCGGCCGGCGCCTCCAAAGTTGCCTCCCTGCCGGCCGTGCGCGTCGCGCTGCTCGGGCGCCAGCACGCCTACCGGCAGGCGCCGGGGCTGGTGGCGGAGGGGCGCGACATGGGCTCGGTGGTGTTTCCCGATGCGCGGCTCAAGGTTTTTTTGACCGCCAGCGCCGAGGCGCGCGCCGAGCGGCGGTATAAGCAGTTGATCGAAAAAGGGATGTCTGCTAATATCCTGTCCCTTTTGCAGGACTTGCAGGAGCGCGATGCGCGCGATGCCGCGCGCAGCGTGGCTCCCCTGCAAAAATGCGTGGATGCCGAATTGCTGGAGACGACGCAACTCTCCGTCGAGCAGGCGGTGCAAGCGGTGCTGGAATGGTACCGGTTGCGCCAGTCTTGATGTGTATTCGGTGAATCGGCATTGCGCGAAACACGGTTCCGCCTGGCTTTCAATTGAGCGGACGGAACCACAGGTGCCGCCAGACGCGCCAGCGTCGGCGGTGATTATCAACTTACTGCCGCAGAGTCAAATGCACATCCCCTGCGCTCGCGGCGTTTAGGTTCTTACAAAAACTATGTCCACTGCTACCGCCACCATCAACGAGACCATGCCTGGCATGGAAAGTTTCGCCGCCCTCTTTGCCGAAAGCCTGTCACGTCAGGAAATGCGCGCCGGCGAAGTCATCACCGCCGAAGTCGTGCGTGTCGATCACAACCATGTGGTCGTCAATGCCGGCCTCAAGTCGGAAAGTTTCATCGCCCTCGAGGAATTCAAGAACGAACGCGGTGAAATCGAAGTCAAGCCCGGTGACTATGTCAGTGTCGCCATCGAGATGCTCGAGGACGGCTACGGCGAAACCCGCCTGTCGCGCGAAAAGGCCAAGCGCATCGCCGCCTGGAACGATCTGGATACGGCGATGAACGAGGGTACCCTGGTCAAGGGCCTGATCACCGGCAAGGTCAAGGGCGGCCTGACCGTCATGGTCAATGGCATACGCGCCTTCCTGCCCGGTTCGCTGGTCGACATCCGCCCGGTCAAGGACACCACGCCGTTCGAAGGCAAGGAATTCGAATTCAAGGTCATCAAGCTCGACCGCAAACGCAACAACGTGGTCATGTCGCGCCGCGCCGTACTCGAGGCGAATCAGGGCGAAGAGCGCCAGTCCCTGCTGGAAAACCTCAAGGAAGGCACGATCGTCAAGGGCATCGTCAAGAACATCACCGATTACGGCGCCTTCGTCGATCTGGGCGGCATCGACGGCCTGCTGCACATCACCGACCTGGCCTGGCGCCGCGTGCGCCACCCGTCGGAAGTGCTTACCGTCGGCGATGAGGTGGAAGCCAAGATCCTCAAGTTCGACCAGGAAAAAAATCGCGTCTCGCTGGGCATGAAGCAGCTCGGCGACGACCCGTGGGTGGGCATTGCCCGCCGCTATCCGTCCGGCACGCGCCTGTTCGGCAAAGTCACCAACCTCACCGACTACGGCGCCTTCGTCGAAGTCGAGCAGGGCATCGAGGGTCTGGTGCACGTCTCCGAGATGGACTGGACCAACAAGAACATTCATCCCTCCAAGGTGGTGCAGCTGGGCGACGAGGTCGAAGTGATGATCCTGGAAATCGACGAGGAGCGCCGCCGCATTTCCCTCGGCATGAAGCAGTGCCAGTCCAACCCGTGGGACGATTTCGCCATCAACCACAAGAAGGGCGACAAGGTCAGCGGCCAGATCAAGTCGATCACCGATTTCGGCATATTCATCGGCCTGCCCGGCGGCATCGACGGACTGGTGCATCTGTCCGACCTGTCCTGGTCCTCGACCGGCGAGGAAGCCAAGCAGAACTTCAAGAAAGGCGACGAGGTCGAGGCGCTGGTGCTGTCGATCGACGTGGAAAAGGAGCGCATCTCCCTGGGCATCAAGCAGATGGATGGCGATCCCTTCACCAGTTTCGTCGCTACCCACGACAAGAACAGCATGGTCAAGGGCACGGTCAAGAGCATCGACGCGCGCGGCGCGGTGATCGACCTCGGCGCCGATGTCGAAGGTTATCTGCGTGCTTCGGAAGCCGCTCGCGAGCGTGTCGAGGATCTGCGTACCCTGTACAAGGAAGGCGATACCATCGAAGCGATGATCATCAATGTCGATCGCAAGACGCGCGGCATCAACCTTTCGATCAAGGCCAGGGATCAGGCCGAGCAAAGCGAGGCGATGCAGAAACTGGCTTCCGAGAGCAGCTCCGCCTCGACTGGCACGACCAGTCTCGGCGCGCTGCTCAAGGCCAAGCTGAACAACCCGCCGCAATAAGCCCAGCGAGTTGGATATGACCAAATCCGAGCTGATCGACAAGCTGGCGGCGCGTTTCCCGCAACTGGTGGCGAAGGATGCCGATTTCGCCGTGAAAATGATCCTCGATGCGATGACCGCCGCGTTGTCGCGCGGCGACCGTATCGAGATTCGCGGTTTCGGCAGCTTTGCCCTCAACTACCGGCCGCCCCGCATCGGCCGCAATCCCAAGTCGGGCGAGAAGGTGCAGGTGCCGGAAAAGCACGTGCCGCATTTCAAGGCTGGCAAGGAGTTGCGCGAGCGCGTCGATCAGCGCGGCTGATCGGCTCTCGGGCGATCCGTCAGGCTGGCGCGGGTTTGAAATAGTCCGGGCGGCATTCGTTGCCAGTAGGTGCGAATGCCGCCTTTTTCTGTGTGAATGCCGATGCGAATGCTGATTTGGCTGTTGCGGACCGTGGTGTTTGTGGGACTGTTCGGGCTGGCCATCAAAAACAGCGGGCCGGTCGACTTGCGCCTGTATTTCGATACCGTCTGGCGGGCGCCGTTGTCGCTGGTGGTGCTGGGATGCTTTGCCGCCGGTGCCCTGATCGGCGCCACGGCGGCGTTCGCCACCCTGGTGCGGCAACGTCGCGAGATCGGGCAATTGCGCGACAAACTGGGCGCCCGGGCGAAGTCCGGTGCGGACGCCGCAAAGCCGGTTTGAGATGAAAAGATGAACAGCGGCTTCGAAATCCAACTCTGGTGGCTGCTGGTACTGCCTTTGTTTTTCATCCTCGGCTGGATTGCCGCGCGCATCGACATCAAGCATCTGGTGCGCGAGTCGCGCGCGCTGCCGCGTTCCTATTTCAAAGGCCTCAACTTCCTGCTCAACGAACAGCCGGACCAGGCTATCGAAGCCTTCCTCGAAGCCGCCAGAGTAGACCCGGAAACCATCGAACTGCACTTCGCCCTGGGTAATCTGTTCCGCCGTCGCGGCGAGACGGACCGGGCCATCCGGGTGCACCAGAACCTGATCGAGCGTGACGGATCGCAAAGCCAGTTGAGCGACGGCCAGCGTCTCAACGCGCTGGCGGAACTGGGCCAGGACTATCTCAAGGCCGGCCTGCTCGATCGCGCCGAGGAGGTCTTCCTCAAACTGCGCGGCACGCGCCGCGACGAGGAGGCGCTGCGCTTCCTGCTGGAAATCTACCAGCAGGAAAAAGAATGGCAACGGGCCATCGACATCGCGCGCAGCCTGCCCGAGCATGCCGGTCACCTGTGGCAGAAGGAAATCGCCAATTTTCATTGCGAACTGGCATCCACGGCGCTGCTGAACGGGGATGTCGCGGAGGCGCACCGGCAACTCGAGGCGGCGCTCGCCACCAACCGCAAGTGTGTGCGCGCCAGCATCCTGCAAGGGGAAGTCGCGCTGGCCGAAGCAGACACGGCGGCGGCGATCGAGGCGTGGCGGCGTGTCGAGCAGCAGAATCCGGTGTATCTGGCGCTGGTGGCGAGCAAGCTGATCGAGGCTTTCCGCAAGGAAGGGCGCGAAGCCCAGGGCATCCAGATGTTGCGCGGGTGGTTCGCGCAGTATCCTTCGCTGGATTTGCTCGATGCCGTATTCCGCTCGGAATTGCAGGGGGGCGGCGCCGAAGCCGCCTACCGGCTGGTGCGCGACGAATTGCGGCGCAACCCGACCTTGCTCGGTCTCGACAAGCTGCTCGAGGCGCAGATACTGGTGGCGCCGGCGGAGCGCCGCGCCGATTTGGAACTCATCAAGAACCTGGTACACAACCACACCCGTCGCGTCGCCCGTTACTGCTGCGACAACTGCGGTTTCAAGGCGCGCCAGTTTTACTGGCGCTGCCCCGGCTGCGGCGGCTGGGAAACCTACCCGCCCAGGCGCACCGAAGAGTTCGACCTGACCCCCTGATCATGGAGACCTCCTTTTGAAAATTACCGTCATCGGCACCGGCTATGTTGGCCTGGTCAGCGGCGCCTGCCTCGCCGAAGTGGGCAACGACGTACTCTGCCTGGATGTCGATGCCGGGAAAATCCGCCTTCTCAATGACGGAGGCATCCCGATTTACGAACCGGGCCTGCAGGCCATGGTGGACAGGAACCGCGCCGCCGGCCGGCTGCGCTTCAGCACCGAGGTGGCCGCCGCGGTCGCCCACGGCAGCATCCTGTTCATCGCCGTCGGGACGCCGCCGGACGAGGACGGCTCGGCCGATCTGCAATACGTGCTGGCGGCCGCGCGCGGCATCGGCCGGCACATGGACGCCTACAAGGTGGTGGTCGACAAATCCACGGTGCCGGTCGGCACCGCCGACAAGGTGCGCGCGGCAATTGCCGAAGAACTCAGGGCGCGCCAGCTGGAGATCGACTACAGCGTCGTCTCCAATCCGGAGTTCCTCAAGGAAGGCGCCGCGGTCGAGGACTTCATGAAGCCCGACCGTATCGTCGTCGGTGCCGCCGATGCCCGCGCCATCGAAACCATGCGCCAGTTGTATGCGCCTTTCCAGCGCAACCATGAGCGCCTGATCGTGATGGACGTGCGCTCGGCGGAACTGACCAAGTATGCCGCCAACGCCATGCTGGCGACGCGCATTTCCTTCATGAACGAACTGGCCAACCTGGCCGAAAAGCTCGGCGCGGACATCGAGCTGGTGCGCTCCGGCATCGGTTCCGACCCGCGCATCGGCTACCACTTCCTGTATTCGGGCTGCGGCTATGGCGGCTCCTGCTTTCCCAAGGACGTGCAGGCGCTGATTCGCACCGCCGGGGAAGCCGGCCAGAACCTGAAAGTCCTCCACGCCGTAGAGGCCGCCAACGAAACGCAGAAGCAGGTGCTGCCGGCAAAAATCGTCAAACGCTACGGCGAGAACCTGGCCGGACGCCGCTTCGCCTTGTGGGGGCTGGCGTTCAAGCCGAATACCGACGACATGCGCGAGGCGCCCAGCCGGGTGTTGATCGATCAATTGCTGGCGCGCGGCGCGACCGTCTGCGCCTACGATCCGGTGGCCATGCAGGAAGCCCGGCATATTTACCAGGGCGACGCGCGCATCGCTTTTGCCGCCAGTCCGCAGGCCGCCCTCGACGGCGCCGACGCACTGGCGATCGTCACCGAGTGGAAGGAGTTCAGGAGTCCCGATTTTGCCGCGATCAGGGCCGCGCTGAAAGACCCCGTGATTTTCGATGGGCGCAATCTTTACGACCCGGCCGTGCCGCGCGCCGCCGGCCTCGAATACCACTGCATCGGCCGGCCATGACCAACCACCAAAGAATTTCGAGGTAAGGATGGAAATTCCGGATACATCCCAGGCACGCGTGCTGGTGGTCGGCGACGTCATGCTCGATCGCTACTGGTTCGGCGAGGTCAGCCGCATTTCTCCCGAGGCGCCGGTGCCGGTCGTCAAGGTCGAGAAGGTTGAGGAGCGGCCCGGCGGCGCGGCCAACGTGGCGCGCAACGCGGCCGCGCTGGGCGCGCGGGCGATGCTGCTGTCGGTGGTCGGCGCCGACGAAGCCGGGCAAACGCTGAGCCGGCTGCTCGACGCCGCGGGCATCGAAACCAGCCTGCACGAGGACCCGAAACTTTCCACCACGGTCAAGCTGCGCGTCATCGGCCGCCAGCAACAGTTGCTGCGCATCGATTTCGAGACCTGGCCGGCGCACGAGGTGCTGCGCGCCAAGCTTGCCGAGTACCAGCAGCGCCTGGCGAGCTGCGACGCGGTGATACTTTCCGATTACGGCAAGGGCGGCCTGGCGCACATCGCCGAAATGATCCGGCTGGCCCGCGCCGCCGGCAAGCCGGTGCTGGTCGACCCGAAAGGCGAGGACTTTGCCCGCTACGCCGGCGCCACCTTGCTGACGCCGAATCGCGCCGAACTGCGGCAGGTGATCGGGCGCTGGTCGAACGACGCCGAGCTGAACGAAAAAGTCCAGCGTTTACGCGCCGAACTCGGCCTGGAAGCGCTGCTGGTGACCCGTTCCGAGGAAGGCATGACTTTGTTCACCGCCACCGGCATGCTGCACGAAGCGGCTTTGGCGCGCGAGGTTTATGATGTCAGTGGCGCCGGCGACACGGTGATCGCCACCCTGGCGGTGATGCTGGCCTGCGGATGCGATCTGGGAATGGCGATGCGATTTGCCAACCGCGCCGCTGGCATCGTCGTCGGCAAATTGGGCACCGCCGTTGTTAGCATCGAAGAATTGAAAGGCTAGGGTTCTCTATGATGTACACCATCGTTACCGGCGCTTGCGGCTTTATCGGCGCCAATCTGGTCAAGGGTCTCAACGAGCGCGGCGTAGACAACATTATCGCGGTCGATAACCTGAGCCGTGCCGACAAGTTCAGGAACCTCGTCGATTGCGAAATCGCCGACTATCTCGACAAGCAGGAGTTTCTGCAACTCGTCGAAAGCGGATTTTTCGACGGCGCCGTCGCCGCCATCCTGCACCAGGGTGCCTGCTCCGACACCATGGAGACGGACGGCCGCTACATGATGGAAAACAATTATCGCTATTCGTCGACCCTGCTGGATTTCTGCCTCGACCAGGAAGTGCCTTTCCTCTATGCATCCTCGGCTTCGGTGTATGGCGGCGGCGGCGTGTTCAGGGAAGCACGGGAGTTCGAGGCGCCGCTTAACGTGTACGGCTACTCCAAGTTCCTGTTCGACCAGCGGGTGCGGCGGTGTTTGCTGGATGAGCAGTACCAAAACTCTCCGGTGGTCGGCTTCCGCTATTTCAACGTGTATGGACCGCGCGAGCAGCATAAGAGCCGCATGGCCTCGGTGGCTTTCCATTTCTTCAACCAGTTCCAGGCCGAGGGCCGCGTCAAGCTGTTCGAGGGTTGCGACGGTTATGCCGACGGCGAACAGCGGCGCGATTTCGTTTGCATCGACGACGTGGTCAAGGTGAACCTGCATTTCCTGGAGTGCCAGCAATCCGGCATATTCAACCTTGGCACCGGCCGGGCGCAGTCATTCAACGATGTCGCGGTGGCGACCGTCAATGCCTGCCGCGCCGCGAAAGGCGAAGCCGCCTTGTCGCTGGCCGAGTTGCGGGCGCAGGGGATGATCGAATACGTGGCATTTCCCGATGCCTTGAAAGGCAAGTACCAGAGTTTTACCCAGGCCGATCTTTCCAGCTTGCGCGCGGCCGGCTACCGTGATGAATTCGCCACGGTGGAACAAGGCGTGGGCCGGTACGTCAAGCATCTGTCGAAAATTTAACCAAGGAGAAATCATGAAGAAACTGCTGTACGTCCTGTTTGCCTGGCTCGTCGCCATCCAGTGCGCCTTTGCCGCCATCAACATCAACAGCGCGTCGGAAGCCGAACTCGACAAGCTGCCGGGGATCGGCCCGGTCAAGGCCAAGGCCATCGTCGAGGAGCGCAAGAAGAACGGCCCCTTCAAAAGCGTCGAGGACATTAAGCGCGTCAAGGGAATCGGCGCCGCCACCCTGGAAAAATTGAAGAGCGAAATCACGGTTGGCGGCCCAGGCGCCGCAGCCAAGGCCGAGGCCAAGCCCGCCGCCGCGCCCGCGGGAGCCAAGAAGGAAGCCGCCAAGCCTGAAGCCAAGAAGTCCGACGCCAAGAAATAAGTTTAGATAAACCATGAGCACCAGGGACATGAACGGCAAGACCCTCGAAGATTTCGTCGGCAACACGCCCTTGGTGCGTCTCAAGCGCATTCCCGGCGCGCGGAACGACGCGTGCCACAACCTCATCCTGGCCAAGCTGGAGGGCAACAATCCGGCCGGCTCGGTCAAGGACCGGCCGGCGCTGTCGATG
>Ga0315268_10008900_pt1 | contig 10450 bp, 10 predicted proteins | sample C1_top_MG_FD_204535 | JGI IMG/M metagenome (GOLD analysis project Ga0315268, IMG submission 204535) | Sediment microbial communities from Yellowstone Lake, YNP, Wyoming, USA - C1_top | ecosystem: Environmental > Aquatic > Freshwater > Lake > Sediment | place: USA: Wyoming | collected 2017-08-01 | reverse complement strand
CTCCTGCGACCAGCCGGGTGCCAGTTTCAGCTTGTCAAGAGCCGGTGTTAGCCTTTTTGGCCCGGAGAAACCGCAGGAGATCGATGGCTGGTATTCGCCCACCTATGGCCTGAAACAGCCCGCCCTATCCCTGGCTTGCCAGGTCGACAGCCAGGCGGATGTAAACTTCACAAGCCAATTCCTGTTCCCGGACCTGCCCTAAGCCATGCACATCCTGCTCATCCACCAGGCATTTGCCTCATTGGACGAACCTGGCGGCACCCGCCACCACGAACTGGCTCGCAGCCTGGTGCAGCGCGGCCACCAGGTGACCATCATCGCCAGCCCGATCAGTTACTTGACCGGCGCCAAGCGCAGCGACCAGAAGCGCTTCATTGTGCGCAGCCAGTTGGAACCCGGCCTGACCCTGTTGCGCTGCAACACCTACCACGCCCTGCACCGCTCATTCACCCACCGGGTGCTGAGTTTCATTGGATTTATGGTTTCCTCTTTCATAGCCGGGCTGGGTGTGCGCCAGGTGGACCTGGTGTGGGGCACCTCGCCGCCCATCTTCCAGGCGGTGACCGCCTGGCTGCTCAGCCGCTTGAAAGGTGTGCCCTTCCTGCTGGAGGTGCGCGACCTGTGGCCCGAGTTCGCCATCCAGGTGGGCGTGCTGCGCAACCGAAGCCTGGTGCGTCTGTCGGAATGGCTGGAACGGTTCCTTTACCGGCACGCCGACCGGGTGGTGGTCAACAGCCCGGGTTTCGTGGCGCATGTGACCCAACGCGGCGCCCGCCAGGTGGACGTAGTCCCCAACGGTGCCGACCCGGACATGTTCGACCCTGCAGACAGCGGGCAGGATTTCCGCAAGGAATATGGTCTCCAGGGTAAATACATCGTCCTGTACGCCGGGGCACATGGCATGTCCAATGACCTGGGCGTGGCCCTGCAGGCGGCTGCATTGCTGAAGGACCAAGCGGAGATCCAGTTGGTTTTGTTGGGGGACGGCAAGGAGAAACCGGCCTTGCAGGAACAGGCGCAATACATGGGTTTGCAGAATGTGCACTTCATCCCGGCACTACCCAAGCAGGGTATGAGCGCTGCCCTGGCAGCCGCCGATGCCTGCCTGGCCATCCTGAAGGCAGTGGAAGCCTACAAGACCACTTATCCCAATAAGGTGTTCGACTATATGGCGGCCGGGCGACCGGTTCTGCTGGCTATTGACGGGGTCATGCGCCAGGTGGTGGAGCAGGCCGGCTGTGGAGTCTTCTGCGAGCCGGGGGATGCTCTTGCACTGGCGGAGGCCATCCGCCGGCTGGCAGCTGACCAGGAACTCGGGCGGCGCATGGGGCTGGCTGGTCGCAGCTATGTGGCAGCCCACTTTAACCGGCATCACCTGGCGGAGAAGCTGGCATTGCTCATGGAAGAAATGCAAGTAAAATCAAACACCTGAACTGTTGAATCATCAAACTTGAGGAGTGCATATTTGGCCAAAGCGGAGATCTTTGCGGGCAACTGCGGTTTTAACACCATTGTCGAAACAACCCTGGACGGCAGGAACTGCCGGATCGCCATCCAGAGCGAATGCGAGGCCATCCAGCGCATGTCCCAGGAATTGAAGGAGCTCGTCCCCATCCGGGAGATCTCGTTCAGACCCAACCTGCCGCAAATTTACGAGATTGGGTTTAAATACTGCAAGCATGCCGCCTGCCCGGTGCCATCCGGTCTTATCAAGGCGGTGGAAGTGGAAGCCGACCTGGCACTGCCCACGGATGTGACCATCCGAATAACCCGTACCAGGAAGGATTGACATGCCATTAGTTGATTATGATGTGATCGTGATCGGTTCGGGGGCGGGTGGGCTGGCCGCGGCCTTACCTTTGGCCCAGAAGGGACTGAAGGTGCTGGTGCTCGAGCAGCACAACCGCCCTGGCGGCTGGACCCATTCTTTCACCAAGCAGGGCTACAAGTTCAGCCCGGGCGTGCATTACATCGGCAGCCTGCAACCGGGGGAGAGCTTGCGAGGCGTGTACGAAGGTCTGGGTGTCTCGGCTGACCTGGCCTTCTGCGAGATCAACCCGCAGGGATACGACCATATTTATATCGGGCAGGAGCGTTTTGATTACCCGCGCGGGCGGGAGGCACTGGCTGATAGTCTGAAAAGCCGCTTCCCCGCCGAAGCCGAAGGCATTGACGGTTACCTGGACATGGTCAACAAGCTGGTGCAGGGTATGCACGACCTGGGTCACTTTACCAACCCGGTCCGGGCTGCCCAAGCCGTCCCGGCAGCCGGTTCCATCTTGCGCTGGGGGTTGCGCTCGGCACAACAACTGGTGGACCACTTCGTCAGCGACCCGCTCCTGAAGGGTTTCCTGTTGGGCCAGGCGGGTGACCATGGCATGCCGCCCTCCCAGGTCTCAGCGCTGACCCAGGCGTCCGTCACTCACCATTACTTCAACGGGGCTTTCTACCCTGTCGGAGGCTCCATGGCCATCCCGGACGCTTTTGTAAAAGTCCTGGTCAATGCCGGGGGTGAGTTGCGCCTGCGAACTCGTGTGGAGCGCATCCTGCTGGAAGGCCGAAAGGCAGTAGGGGTTCGCCTGGAGGATGGCACGGAGATCCGCTCCCGGTACGTGATCAGCAACGCTGACGTGGGTATCACCTTCAACCGCCTGGTCGGGCGCGAGCACTTGAGCGCCAAGCTTCAACGTAAACTGGACCAGGTGACCTACTCCACCTCGACGCTCAGCCTGTTCTTTGCCACCGACATGGACCTGCGGGCGGCCGGCCTGGACTCGGGCAACAACTGGTATTATGACCATGCCGACCTGGAAGCGCTCTACCAGGCCGGGTTGGGTGACCGGTCGCTGCATACTCCAACCCCTGAAATGATTTTCCTGACCTGCACCACGCTCAAGGACCCGTCCAAGATGGTCAAGGGACATCACACCTGCGAGGCGTTCACTTTTGTGGGTTATGAACCTTTTGCCAAATGGGCAGACTCGAAACACAAGGAACGTCCGGATGATTACAATGCCCTGAAGGAGGACCTGGCCTGGCGCATGATCCTGGGGCTGGAGAAACGCCTGCCGGGGTTGAGCAAGCACATCGTCTACTGGAGTCTGGGCACACCGCTTACCATCCAGCACTATATCAATTCCACTTATGGCAACCTGTACGGCACAGCCAAGAACATCAAACAACTGGGACCCTGGGGTTTTGGCACCACCACCGAGTTCGAAGGTCTGCTGATGTGCGGAGCCAGCACCCAATCACATGGAGTGGCTGGTGTGACCGCCACCGGGCTGGCGGCAGCACGCCGCATCCTCAATTGCAGCACCTCTGACCTGTTGACCCGGGATGGACCGGAACTGAAGATCTACCCATCGGAAGACACGAGCCAATGGCCGGAAGAAATGCGGCAACAGATCTCAATCGGTAGTTTGAAAGATGATGACCGGAAACCTGTTTGATATCCGGAAGTATTCCATCAACGATGGACCAGGCATCCGCACCACGTTGTTTTTCACGGGCTGCCCGTTACGCTGCCAGTGGTGCCATAACCCGGAGAGTCAGTCCACTCAACCGCAGGTGATGCTGCGCCCCAACCGCTGCCAGAAGTGCGGCGCCTGCTGGGAGACCTGCGTTAATGGTGCCATCACCTGGAGCGAGGCCGGTCCGGTGACCGACCGTGCGCTGTGCAAACAATGTGGTGATTGTACCCAGGTCTGCCTGGCCGATGCGCGCCAGGTGGTGGGCTGGCACATGAACCTGGCCGAAGTGATGGATGTCATCCTGCAGGACCTGGCTTTCTACGAGGAGTCCGGCGGTGGGGTGACCCTCTCGGGAGGTGAACCGCTGCTGCAATGGAAGTTCTGCCAGGCGGTGCTGCAAGCCTGCCGGGAGCAGGGCATCCATACCACCGTGGATACCTGCGGGCAGGTGCCCTGGTCAGACCTGGAGCAGGTGTTACCCCTGGTGGACCTGTTCCTGTACGACCTTAAACTGGCTGACCCCGAGAAACACCGCCAATACACCGGCGTCTCCAACGAACGCATCCTGACCAACCTGCGTGAGCTCAGCCGGCGCGGGGCTCCGCTGCTGGTGCGCATCCCCCTCATCCCGGGTGTGAACATGGACCAGGACGAACTTCAGCACATGGGCGAGATCCTGGCTTCCCTGCCCAACCGCCCAGGCGTGGAGTTACTGCCCTACCATGCCTCTGCTGGGGCCAAGTATACCGGCCTGGGTCTGGAAAATCCCATGCCGGCGGTTCAACCTCCCGGAAAGGAAAGCATGGCGGAACTGACTGCGATCCTGCGCAGGATGGGATTGAATGTGATGGGTTGAGATGGATTTTGATCGAGAAGCCCATCAGCGCCATTCCATTCGCCTTGTAGGATATGATTATTCCGGTCCAGGAGGATATTTTGTCACGGTGGTAACACAGGGAAGGCGATGTTTATTCGGGGAGGTTGCGGGCGGGGAAATGAAGATCAATGCGTTGGGGAGGATTGTCAAGGAATGTTGGGAAGAGATTCCGGACCAATTTTCGAATGTCGAATGTGAAACATATGTGATCATGCCAAACCATATTCACGGGATCATTTTGATCAATGGAACATCCGTAGGGGCGACGCAAGCGTCGCCCCTACCAAACCACGCGTCACCCTTACTAAACCACGCGTCACTAAACCATGCATCGCCTTTACCAAACCACGCGTCGCCCCTATCAAACCACGCGTCACCCTTACCGGACCATGTGTTGCCCCTGCAACGAAGAATCCTCAATGGACCTGCCCCGCACTCCCTCGGCGCAATCGTGGGTTCATTCAAATCCGCTGTTTCACGCCGCGCAAAGCGCGCGTTGAAGATCAACCCGGTCTGGCAGCGCAATTATTACGAACATATCCTGCGTGAACAAACCGACCACGAACGCATAGCAGCCTACATCCTGGCCAACTCCGAAAATTGGGATCAAGACGAAGTAAACTCATCTTCCACCGGTATATAATAAAGGCACGGGAGATCTGACCCTATGCCCATCAGCCCAAGAGTGCAAGAACTACGCCGCCAATCCCTGGAGGCGGACGAGCGCCTGTCCTGCGAGCGCGCCGAGTTGCTGACCGATTTCTACCAGCAACTGGGGCAGCAGGGCGCCGTGCATGCCATTCCCATCCAGCGGGTCCTGGCTTTTGAATACCTGCTGGAGCACAAGACCATCCACATCGGAGCTGGGGAGTTGATCGTGGGCGAGAAAGGTCCCGCCCCCAAGGTGGCGCCCACCTACCCGGAACTGTGCTGCCACAGCCTACAGGACCTGGACATCCTGGACCGGCGCGAGAAGACCAGTTTCAAGGTGGATGCCCACACCCGCCAGACCTATGCTGACAAGGTTATCCCCTTCTGGCAGGAACGATCCCTGCGCCAGTTGATCTTCCAGGAGATGAGCGAAGCATGGAAACAGGCTTACCAGGCCGGTATCTTCACCGAGTTCATGGAGCAGCGCGCCCCGGGACATACCGTGATGGATGGCAAGATCTACTCCCTGGGCATGCTGGATTTCATCGACCGCATCGAGGCCAGCCTGGCAGCCCTGGACACTCTTAATGATGCCGATGCCCTGGCTAAACAGGACGAACTGAAAGCCATGCGCATCTGCGCCCGGGCACTGATCCGCTTTGGGGAGCGGCATGCCGAGGCAGCCCGTCACCAGTCTGAAGTTGAGATGGACCCGGTCAGGAAGGCTGAACTGGAGCAGATCGCCCTGGTCTGCCAGCGCGTTCCGGCGCATGCGCCAGCCAGCTTGTGGGAAGCGCTGCAGCATTACTGGTTCATCCACCTGGGCGTGACCACCGAATTGAACACCTGGGATTCGTTCTGTCCGGGTCACCTGGACCAGCATATGATGCCTTTCTTTGAAAAAGGAATGCAGGCGGAATTTGGCTTCCGTGAAAAAGCCGAGGAACTGCTGCAATGCTTCTGGATCAAGTTCAACAACCAGCCGGCGCCTCCCAAGGTGGGGGTAACAGCCGAGGAGAGCGGCACTTACACCGACTTCGCCCAGATCAACCTGGGCGGGGTGACCAGCGACGGTTCGGATGCCGTCAGCGAGATGACCTACCTGCTGCTGGACGTGGTCGAGGACATGCGCCTGCTGCAGCCCTCCGCTTCGCTGCAGGTCAGCCGCAGGAACCCGGACCAGTTCATCAAGCGCGCGGCCCGCATCATCCGCACCGGTTTCGGTCAGCCTTCCATCTTCAATTCCGACCTGGTGGTGCAAGAGATGCTGCGGGTGGGCAAGACCTTGCATGACGCCCGTCAGGGCGGTACCAGCGGTTGTGTGGAGACCGGCGCTTTTGGCAAGGAAGCCTATATCCTGACCGGCTATTTCAACATCCCCAAGGTGCTCGAGATCACCCTCCATAATGGAATGGACCCGCGCACCGGTCTGCAAATAGGTCCTGCCACAGGTGACCCGGCTGGCTTTACCACCTTTGACCAGTTGTATGCTGCTTTTGAAACCCAGATGCGCTATTTCATTGAGATCAAGATACGCGGTAACAACCTGATCGAGCGGCTGTATGCTGAATACATGCCGGCGCCTTTCCTGTCCCTGCTGGTGGATGACTGCATTCAAAAAGGGCGCGATTACCATGATGGCGGACCGCGCTACGATTCATCCTACATCCAGGGGGTGGGCATGGGCAGCATCACAGACTGCCTGTCCGCCATCCGTACGCATGTGTACGAACAGAAGTCCCTGACCATGCCAGAGTTGATGGGCATGCTGAAAGCCAATTTTGAAGGTTTCATCCGCCAGCGCCAGATGCTGCTCAACCGCACACCGCGCTATGGTAATGATGATCCCCAGGCGGATGACCTGCTCAAAAAGGTGTTTGAGACCTATTTCTCCTTGATCGACGGCAGACCCAACACGCGCGGCGGGCAATACCACATCAACCTGCTGCCGACCACCTGCCATATTTACTTTGGTGCGGTGACCGGTGCCATGCCAGACGGCCGCCTGGCCGGTACGCCCCTCTCGGAAGGCATCTCACCGGTGCAGGGCGCTGACCGTCACGGTCCCACCGCGGTGCTCAAGTCAGCCGCCAAAATGGACCACGTCCGCACCGGCGGCACGCTGCTTAACCAGAAGTTCACCCCACAACTGCTCAAGGATGAGGCCAGCTTGGACCACCTGGTGCAATTGGTGCGCACCTACTTCAAACTGGACGGGCACCACATTCAGTTCAACGTGGTGGATGCCGCCACCCTGCACCAGGCGCAGCAGGACCCGGGACAGTACCGCGATTTAATCGTGCGCGTGGCCGGATACAGCGACTACTTTTGCGACCTGAGCACCGCCCTGCAGGATGAGATCATCTCCCGTACCGAGCAACAGGAATTCTGATCATGCCTGGCCACTTCTTTTCCAGGATACCCATCAGAGTCAGAAAATGAAAGGAAGGTTCATAATGAAACGCCTTATACCCCTGTTTTCCGTAATATCACTGGTCATCCTGGCCTGCAACCTGACCCCCACACTGACACCATCAACAGTGCCAACGGATACACTCCTGCCCAGTCCACCTCCAGTCAATACTGAAGTCCCCACCGTCAGCCAACTCCCAGTCCCCAGTGTTACTGCCACGTCCTCGGCTCCGGCTGCCAACGTGACCTGCAACGGGTTGTCCCTGTATCTCGACCCGGCACTGGCTTCCAGCTATACCTGTGAGACGGTCCCGGAGCAGACGGACGTCATGGAAGTCTTCCCGCAATATACGAAACTGTCCTTCACCGGCTACCCCCTTTCAGACAAGTTCTTCCATCCCTACATTTCCGTATTCCCGATCCAGCGCTTCACCGAACTACTGCCAGACCGGGTGCCCGGGCAAGTCACCAGCCTGCAAGCGCTGATCGCTGGCAATCCGCCCCCGGTACAAAACCAGTCCTTCTCCGGACCAGGTCTCCCCTTCTTGCCCTTATGGAACGCTGGCCAGGTATTCCATGCCCTGTACGCAGTTGTTCCCTTCGGCAATGGCGGCGGCATCCGTTATGTGACCCTGTATGCCCAGTATTTCGCCCCCATCAACAACCACGACCTGTTCTATACTTACCAGGGATTAACCAGTGATGGCAAATATTGGGTATCGGCGGTTTTACCAGTCAACCACGCCATCCTGCCCATGACGGGTGACAACCCACCCAACGGCATGACTTGGGACCAGTTCGGCAACGCCTACGAAACCTACCTGGCTGATATCATCACCCAGTTGGAGGCGCAACCCGCTGGCAGTTACGTGCCCGCCCTTCCCGCCCTGGACGCCCTGGTGGCCAGCATCTCCATCCAGCCCTGATCAAGATCATTAAAAAATGATAAACGGGCGCGGTTTTGCAAACCGCGCCCGTTCTGTAGTTTTAAAATGGCAGGATGCCACTTGCTGCGAAACGTGTGAGGCTGGTTAGCTGGTTGCCTTGGCGTAAACTGTGGAGCCTCCGAAATCGAGGTTGACACAGGGTGCATCGCCAACGACCCAGGCATCGTGTCCAGCAGGGATCACTCCCAAATCGCCTGGTCCATATTCCACTGAGGAGCCATCGTCCAAACGCACCGCAAGACGGCCGGAAACCAGGTACAGAACATGGTTAACCTGGCAGCTATCGGTTTTGGCGATGGGTTTGACGGATTCCGACCAGCGCCAACCAGATTCGAATGTATTGCGGATCACCGGCAAGTCATTTAATTTCACAACCTCAACTTTACCCTTGGCAATTGGTCGCGTTTCATCCGGAGCAGAAAAATTCTTTTTTAACAGTTTACTCATTTTGCACCTCCAACACTCTTTATATAGGCCCTGCATGTTTTCATTCAGGTACGCACCTGAATGATCATTCGAAGTTGGCAGCCTTGGTGGACACTTTCAACAGCAGGCTAACCTATTTTGAATTTATATGATAAATAATATCATATTTATCTTAATTAATCAATCCGCATGGTTTCTCCGGTTATCCCACAGAGGTACTGATGTCCTACAGGCAGGGAGATCCCCTGGAAAGCATGCCTGCCAATGTCAACTGGCGATCCGTGCCCGGGGACATGCCTCACGATCACACCTTTATCCACCTCTTTCTGAGATAGTCGAACGAATGAAATTCAACACGTAATTCTTGGTTGACGATTTCCCCATTGTCCCCTACACTTGCGCCATGCCTGTTAAATTTATCCACCTGATCGATTTCAGCGACACTAATAGCAATAAGTGGCGTTTGGATCCCCCGGATGTGGTGCCCCTGTGGGTGGCCGGCATTAAGGCCCGGCCATAGATTGAATTCACAGTCCTTAATCTCGGATTTTGATTTCACTGTTCCGCCAATGAAAGGAGGCATAAGATGAAAAAGGTCAGGTTTATTCTGATCTTTCTTCTGTTAATGGCTTGCCGGCTGGGTTCTAAGTTTACACCGTCTCCAACTCCATTTCCACCCGAAACACAACCTCCAACTTCCACGGTACCAGATCCAACCACACCTGTGATTGGCATTCTACCAATTTTCCCGGAAAATTCAGCCCCCTGCCCGGAATTCAAGAACGGCTGGGTGGCCTTTTCACCTGACTCGCTCCCCTCCCGCCAGGTCTACCTGTGGGTCGGGGACAAAGGCGGCGGTCCGTTGGTCTTCTTTTGGCATGGTGCTGGTGGTTCGGCCGAGAATGCCCGGGTGGGTCTCGGTCCGCTGGTCATCGAGGAGATCACCGCCCAGGGTGGCGTGGTGGCTTCCATCGAGGCGGACCCCGCTCTCTCCTTTGGTGAGTGGTATCTCAATACCACTGACAAACTGGATGACCTGCAAGTGGCAGACATGGTGGTGGCGTGCGCGGTGAAAGTTAAGAATATTGATATCAACCGCATCCACGTGGCGGGTTTCTCCGCCGGTGGCAAGCAGGCAGCCCAGATGGCCATCCGCCGCTCAAATTACGTCGCCAGCGTGGTACTGTATTCGGGAGGGCTGTTCCCCTTACAGTTGAACCCTTATCCCCCCTACCAAAACCTAGGTAACAAGTTCGCTTCCATGGTCTTCTGGGGTGGGCCGTCGGATGTGGTCCTGACCGATAACGTCATCGCCGCCAAGGATTATGCAACTTTCGTCTCCGCCAATGGCAACCCAGTGATCATGTGTGACCACAACCTCGGGCATACCATCCCTCCCGAAGGACAGGCGTCTGCCTGGCGTTTCTTCCAGGATCACCCCTGGGGTGTTTCCCCCGAACCCTGGTCGTCTGCCCTGCCGGTGGATATCCCGGCTTACTGTTCATGGTTCAAGTAAAAAGGGACATACCCTTTAATCCGTTTCAATCCAGCATGGGTAGGTTTCAGATATGCGTGTGCGGGATGAACACCAATGGTGAAAAAGTGAGTCAGAAAATCCCCCGCCTGTTACTGGCGGGGGATGATATCTTATCAATGACGATAGA
>Ga0315268_10008899_pt1 | contig 10451 bp, 12 predicted proteins | sample C1_top_MG_FD_204535 | JGI IMG/M metagenome (GOLD analysis project Ga0315268, IMG submission 204535) | Sediment microbial communities from Yellowstone Lake, YNP, Wyoming, USA - C1_top | ecosystem: Environmental > Aquatic > Freshwater > Lake > Sediment | place: USA: Wyoming | collected 2017-08-01 | reverse complement strand
GAGGACAGAGCCGGATCTCTGATGAGAACCTACTCCGGGGGGATGAGACGTCGGCTCGAAATAGCGAGAGGACTGATCCACCATCCAAAAGTGTTGTTCCTTGACGAGCCGACCCTAGGTCTTGATCCCCAGACCAGGGAGCATATTTGGGATTACATCGTGAAACTGAGCAAGCGCGAAAACATCACGATGATGCTGACCACGCACTACATGGAAGAAGCTGACAAACTATGCGACCGAATCGCAATCATAGACTACGGCAAGATAATCGCCCTCGACGAACCTAAGCAACTGAAAGGCGATCTCGAAGGCGACATCATCACGGTCAAGACTGAGATGGTCGAAGAACTATCCCGCAAACTCAAGAAAACCAACTTCGTGAAAGACATCAAACAGCAGAAGGGCGAGCTGAAGCTCATCGTGAAGGACGGCGACAAAATCGTTCCCAGAGTCATGGAGATCGCAGCGAGTTCAGGAATCCATGTAGAGTCGATTTCCATTCACGAGCCTACACTCGAAGACGTGTTCTTGCACTACACTGGACATGAGATACGCGGAGACGGCGGCGAGGAATACCACGGAATGGCACAGATCAAGAGGAGGAGCATCAGATGAGTGAAGCCCGAGGGATCTACACCCTCTGGTTGCGGGAAGTCAAACGCTACACGAGGGAGAGGACGAGACTCATCAGCTCTTTCATCCAACCGCTCCTCTGGCTGGTCATCTTTGGATCCGGGATGCAATTCTCCTCGTCAGGGTTTGGCCAACTCAGCTATCAAGAGTTCATCTTTCCTGGAATCGTGGCCCAGACGCTGCTATTCACATCCATGTTCATGGGAATATCAGTAATCTGGGACAGGGAATTCGGCTTCCTAAAGGAGATCCTAGTATCACCAATCTCAAGAGCCTCAATCTTCATCGGGAAAATGGTCGGCGCAACCACCGACGCCGTAATACAGGGAAGCTTCGTTTTTGTCCTCAGCTTCGTCGTCGGCATCTTCGTCGACATCCAAACCTACCTGATCTGTCTGCCGATAATGATCCTGATGACCTTTGGATTGGTGAGCGTTGGGCTAACCATAGCCTCACGCATGGAAAGCCTCGAAAGCTTCGGCGTAATCCAGACTTTCGTGAACCTGCCACTCTTCTTTCTGAGCGGCGCGCTATTTCCGCTGACTCACGTCCCTGAGTGGCTCAGGTGGGTAAGCATTGTGAATCCCGTCACCTACGGAGTTGATGCTTTGAGGATCGTGATCCTCAAGAATGCTTGGACTCCACTCTTCCCATGGCAATATGACCTTCTCGCAATTTGCGTATTCGATGCAGCCATGATCCTGCTCGGCACTAGGGTTTTCGGCCAAAGAAAGTAATCCCGCTAAGTCAGTCGAGGAACGAGAGCGAGAATTCTCACAATGCACCCAGGGCACTAGATCCAGCCCAAAGGTAGGAAGATTACGACGAGCGTCAAGTCGACTGCGAAGATTGTGCCTAGAATTGTTAGTTTCTTTTTCATAGTTTCCGCATCGTGGACCCAGAATGCGACGACCATGAAGGGAAGGTAGCCTACTAGGAAGATCAGCCATGGGGCGCCTAGATTCCACCACAGGTAGTCCCACACGAGCGCACCTGCAAGGAGGACACGCCTGATAGATCTAGGTCGATTCCAGATAGCGGGACAGGTTCTTGAAGTGATTCATTTTGCCAAAGCCAAGAAGACGCCGGAGGCGTTTCTCAGCGGTGCTATCAGGGCTAACGAAGTCAACTTCTGGAAAGCTGGTTTGCCTGGATCTGAGTCTTCTAATCAAAGAGCCCATGTCAAAGTCCAAGGAAGAGAAACTATAGCCTATACAGACCATTCTTGAGAACTCCTTCATCTTGCGATCAGCTTGAACCCAGAGAAACGCGATATCTTTGTCGCCGTAATCTTTCGATTGAACAGGCGGTATCATCATCCTTTCGGCACAGTTCTCGTCGGACGAGCATCGCGGGCATCGGAAAAGCTGAACCCCACTCAGAGTCTGTTTCCTGTGGCGATATAGCAGGAGTGCTCCGCACAGGCCGCACCTAATCCAGTTCAGAGATCCGTGGAGCTTGAACAGGCTTACTTCTGAGCGGTCCAGAACAGGCCTCATCCACTTGCCATCATGGTTCACCATGAAGAAATTCATTCCGTATCCAGAATCCGTTGTCTTTCCGAGATTGAACAGAGCATTGTCAATGAGAATATCGTAATTCAGACTCAACACTACATCCCCTCGCTTCATCCTCTTCGCGAGAGAACGATGTTTTCTGCAGGGCGGTCCCATCAAGGCATAGTCCAGAGTTCGCGCAAGTAGATCCTTGAGCGCTCGCAATTGACGGCTCTCGTTCTGTCCTAACCTCCGAGCGCCGGGCGGAGAGAATAGCTTGAAATCAATATCCAGCAGCGTCATCACATCCTCGAGTGTTAGGCGTGGATCATCGAGAAAGCTGAGTTCGCTCTTGCTGCCATAGAGCGTCGCAATCGTCTTGATCAGAACATTAATCTCTTCCATGAACAGGTCGTCTGATTTCATGCCAGAATTCTCAATAACGAGATGAGCCATCCTGAAGAAATCGCCATTCAGAGGGCTTCTCAACCGCTGAATTTGATGTGTTGTTTCGGAGAAGTTTCTTGAACATCCAGCTCCTAGTATGTACAGGTCCGGCATACTCTCTAATCATTCCTTGGCATCGCATTCAACGTATTCTTGCGCCGTACTTCAACAGTCGTTGTCTGATGTAGGGAAAACTCTCCTTAACCCTCCTCTCCCATTCCTCGTCCCTCTTCGTGGAACCAGAATGGGTTCCAAAATGAGCAGCTGTCACCAAGAAGACGAGTGCCTCGTGCAGATGCGCGTCGCACTCAGCAGAATGTCCCTTGGTTGCTGATTCCTCTCCTAGGGACCAATCGCACATAATTCCCGTCAGAGGTTTGTAGTGGGGGGTCGATGTAAATCTGCAAAGCTTCGTCAAGGCCAAGCATATCCCTGCACTCTTCAGACAAAACCAAGATATCTCGCACTTCTGCAAGCCAGAATTCTGGCATGGGATCGGCTGTGAGTTTGCCTTCGAATTCGGTCGTAGTATCATGGTCAATCCATTTCGGACTCTTCTTGTCCAAGAGCTTACAATCGTAGAGTGCGATTGCCCCTCCGCCATCGTAGAAGTATTCGTCGAGTCGCCCGCCGTAGACCTTTCCGTTTCTCAGCTCGACAACAAGTACGTCGTTGACCAAATCCTCTAACGCTTTGCTCTTTCTTCCTTTCAGTCTTTCCAAGTACATGTGTATCGTACTCGGATTCCAGCTCGTGTAAGAGATAGAGACTAGGCTTCGATAACCGTTTCGATGAACATCTTCTTCTGAGCCTCCCTGTGAACTCGGACCAAGTTCTAGTGGCCAGCAAGCGTAACGAATCTTCCCTGCTCTTCTTAGAGTTGGAGGATTTCTCTGGCTAGGATGAGTCTTTGGATCTCGCTGGTGCCTTCGACGATTTCGAGGACTTTTGCGTCGCGGTAGTAGCGTTCGAGCGGGTAGTCCTTCGCAGGCCCGTACCCGCCCGTGACCTGAATTGCAGATCTATGAGATTCTGGCGATGTTGAGGATTCGGCCGTGTTCACTTTTTTCGCTAATTGGTGAATGGCCCTTAAGGCAGGAGTGGATAAATTCGTTAGATTCACTAATAAGTGAAACCCTTAAAAGCCTCCAGTGAAAATATTCATTCAGCGTGAACAATGATGCACGCTCAAGTCGAAGAGGCCCTCAAGAAGGCCCTCAGCAAACAGTACCCACACGCAAGCTTGGACAGATCGATCAAGACAGCCTCAGACGGCATTGTCGACATCGTCCTGACGCTCCCTGAGGCGAGAGTCGCCTTCGAAGTAAAAACGAGCAACTTCTACGACGGCCTAGGGAGAATTATCCTCTGGGCGAAAGAATTCGACGGCGCTTACCTGGTCATCCCAATGCACATGCTTCCTTCGCGTGAAGCACTTGCTCGAATACCCGCTGAAGTTGGATTGATCAGCTACCGAATTCTGGACAAGATCGCCAGTTTTGAGATTGTGCATCAAAGCGCCGGGCATGGACTGCTGGAACCTCTTTCCAGAGCGGAGGTGGAGCCAGCGCCCCAAGCCTCAGGGCTTGTAAGGACTTCTCTCGTATCTCCAAAGGCACTGAGAGTCGTAAGATACCTGATTCAGCACAAATCTACAACTCAAACCCAAATCGCGAACGATACGCGAGTATCTGCAGGAATGGTGAACAAGGTTGTTTCTGCCCTCACGCAACGTGAACTGGTGTCATACCGAGGAAAGGATCTGATTGTGTTTGATGTCTGGAAGCTCCTGAACGAAATCTCATGGAATAGACCGCTCAAGAGCCTGAAGAGGGGAGAAGTCCACGTGCCAAATGTGAAGTCGACCCAAGAACTCGAAGCGAGACTCGTGCAGCTCTGCAAATCCGCTGACATAAGATACGCCCTGACGCTTTTCTCTGGTGCAAGCAGATACGTTGGATATGGAATGAAGTACGACTCAGTTCAGGCATATGTGGAACGAGAAAGCACGCTCTTCGAGAAGTTGGGACGACATATCCCCGAGACCCGCGAAGAGAAGACCCTAGAGATCTATGAAATAGACACATGGGACATAATCGAAGAGGCGGAAACCATCGATGGTGTGGTTGTGTGTTCTCCGGCTCAACTCGTCATGGATCTTGTCTCCTACGGCCACGTCGGTCGCGATTGGGCCGTGAGATTGTACGAGGAAACCATGTCCGCACCTGCCAAGGAAGACCGGTGAGGCGTTGATGGCACAAGCAGACATTGTTCGCAGGGAATCTCTCGCAGAGCTGAGAAAGCTTGGCGCATGGTTTCGCTCCAGACATGGTCTGACTATTGTACTTCTTGGAGGATGGGCAGTCTATTCCTACAATCCCTATGTTGGATCTTTCGACATCGATTGTCTTGGTCCGGACGACCCGTTTACTCGCTACCTTAACATCTACATGAATGAAAACGGATATGTGCTTGAGCCAGAATCCCCTTTTGGTGCTGCATCAGAATGCTGGAGAAAGCCTGTATTTGTCAAGGAGACCGAGATCGATTCCATATACATTGATGCCTGCGATTTTGAGTTCAGGAACTCCTTCAAAGAAGACCCGACAAAGGAAATCCCCTACCATCTCTGTACTAAGAAAGAGCTCCTGCAACTTCGCCCGATCAGTGGCGAGTACTTCTACGTTCCGGCAAAAGAACTACTGTTCCTATACAAGACGAAAGCCGCACGAGACCGAGAGTATCTTGTCACCAATACCGGCATGCCTACGGAGGGTCTTGAGCGCCTGAAAGGAAAAAGGGACAAAGACTACTCAGACCTTGTCGCCTTGCTCGACCCAAGGACCGGAGAAGCAATGAGCGGCTTCGTTTTGGGCGATCTGATCCGAGAACATGATATTTCCTTTGTTGTCGACACGATATTCAATATTCCCAGTCATCCGGTGACAAGAGAGTACTGTCTAACAAGGTCCACTAATGAATCAGAAATCCGTGGGTGGATTGACAAGATAACCCGGGACGCTGGGTTCTGAGTAATCCCTAGAGTTGGAGGATTTCTCTGGCTAGGATGAGTCTTTGGATCTCGCTGGTGCCTTCGACGATTTCGAGGACTTTTGCGTCGCGGTAGTAGCGTTCGAGCGGGTAGTCCTTGGTGGGCCCGTATCCGCCTAGGATCTGGATTGCGTGTCGTGTGGCTTCAACGGCGACTTCGCTTGCGAACACCTTCGCCATGGACGCTTCCTTGACGAAGTCCTGTTGCTGATCCCTAAGGTAGGCGGCATGGTATGTCAGCAGTCGCGCGGAGTGAATTTGACTCAGCATGTCCGCGAGCATCCACTGAATCGCTTGGAACTTCCCGATCAGTCGACCGAACGCCTTCCGCTGCTTAGCGTAATTGACTGCGACATCGAATGCGGCTTGGGCGAGTCCGACGCCGCCGGCGGCGACACCTATCCTCGACTCGTTAAGCGTCATCATGGCGATCAGAAAGCCGTCACCTTCCTTGCCCAGCACGCTCTCTTTCGGGACTCGGCAGTTCTCGAAGACCAGCTCAGCGGTGCCGGTTCCCCTCAACCCCATGACTTCAATTTTCGATCCGACTCTGAATGGCGACTTTCTCTTGTCGACTAGGAAGGTGGTGACCTCTTCGCCATCTTTTCCTGGTGTCTTTGCGAAGACGACCGCTAGATCAGCGACCTCGCCTTGCGTGATGAAAGTCTTAGTCCCATTCAGCACATACTCGTTGCCTTCCATGACAGCCTTCGTCTCTATGGAGGCTGCGTCTGAGCCTGCAACAGGCTCGGTGAGACAGAAGGCACTAATGCGCTTGCCGGTCGCCATGTCGTGTAGGTACGTCTTCTTCTGTTCCTCGCTTCCGAATTTGGCGATCGGCGCGGCTGTGACGGCGGCTTGGATGCCAATAATCCCTGAAGCGGACATGGAGACTTTTGCGATCTCCTCTGCAGCGATTGCGGAGGATAGGAGGTCTAGGCCGGTTCCTCCGTATTCTGGCGGGGTGAACATGCCGAAGAGTCCCTGCTTAGCCATCTTCTCGAAGAGATCCATCGGATACTTGTTCTCGCGGTCGATTCGGTCCGCGATCGGGGCGATCTCTTTCTCAGCGAACTCTTTCGCCATCCGACGTATCGACTCAGCCTCGGGTCTGAATTTGATTTCCCATGACTCGAGCATGTAGGATCAGTTGAGCACTTAGAGTCCTTAACACCTTTGGCAACTCACGCCGTACCGAGACGGTCACGCGTATAGAGAAAGCTGGGATAGAAAAAGGTGGGAAAGGTGGAAGGGACTCGCTCTATTCAGATCTGAGTCGTTGCTAGAGTCGTGTTTGTGCTTGGGGCTGTCACGGTTATGGTCGTGTTGGCGATCGTACTGGTTACGGTCTCTGTGAGGGTTACTGTTGCTGTTGATGGGGGCTCTGTTATGGTCTGCGTTACGGTCTCAGTCATTGTCTGATTGCTGGGTTCTGTGACGGTGGCCATACTCGTTTCCGTGACGGTCAGAGTCTGGTTCTGGAATTGTGTCACAGTCTCTGTGGCCGTGTTGGTCTGGGTTATTGTTATCGTGTTGTTTCCGTAGTGATGATAGTGGTCATGCTCGTCGTCGCTCTCGGTCATGCTAGTGGTCGTGGTTGGCATCGTGACGATCGCTTGGCCTTTGAGGGAGAGGAAGTACAGTGATGCGAGTTTGCTTTCTTTGGCGTCGAAGGTTACATTGTCGCCTTGAGTCTTGCCGTGTAGTTTGAGTTCCAGCTTCTTGCCTGCGTCGCTTGTCTTGGCGTTGATCTCGATCGTGCCTTTCTTGTTGACTTCTCCGCTACCGCTGGTTATGGTGTAGTTTGCTATTCCGATTTGTAGGCTACCGGCAAGGTCGTCCAGTTGAAGTCCTCCATTGCCCTTGACTGCGACTGAACCGTACAGTGTCAGTGCTGCGCTGGAGAAGGTGTTGTTGGCTTTGCCTTTCTGGTTCCGGAATGCTTTGCCGTCCGCTTTGATAGAGACGACCGCGGATCCGTTTTGCGATTTCTCGAGTGTCATTGTTGGGTAGAGTGCTAGGACTGATGCTGTCAGGAGCACAAGAGCAAGTCCGTATTGTCGTTTCTGTGTCGTCATGACTTCCACTTTTCTGATGTTTAGTTGGCATGGGCGTGGGGTATATTAGCGTTCCGTCACTAGGACATCAATGTACCATCATGGCGAAGGCAAAACGCCACCTCTTTCCCGGAAAGCGCCACCTCTTTCCCGGAAAGCGCCACCTCTTTCAGCAAAACAGGCGCCGCTTTCACACTTACACGCGCCTCACCCAGGCACATGACGACCATCAGGAACGACGAGCACAACCAACCTAAGCCTTCGAAGCCTCGCCAACGATGCGAGAGAACGTGGATGGAATACGCCATGACAAGGGTGGCACCCACCCTGCACCAGCGGAGACGGATCATGCCTAATATGAGCCACTAGGCATTCCGTCGTTCCCGAGGAGCCGACAACGCGAATGGTGCCCTCTGTGCGAGATGCTGATTCTGTCGCGTCGGAGGTTGAGGCGATCATTCGCAAGGGTGACCCAGAGAAGGCGTGCGACATTCTTGACCCGCTGGCAATTGGACGCACGAAGTTCCCAATCCTAGACCGAATGGGAATGAGGCTCGGACAGGCAAGCCTGGAAGAAGTTGCTTTGCTAGGCGGGCTCGATCGGATGATCTCCCGCGGGTCGGTAGGATACTATGTCATTGTGGGCTCGGCGCTCGCGCAACGACTCGGGTCGAACATGGCCACATGCCTAGAGAAGACAGCCGAGTACATCGTGATCGGAGAGAATTGGGCGAAGTGCGATTCCATCGCCGAACGAGTGTGGGGCCAAGCTCTCGTCTGTGATTTCCCTCAAGCCTACAAGTACCTGATCAGGATGAGGGATCATGAGAATCGGTGGATTCGCCGCGCAGTTGGTGTGGCCGTTCACTATTTCACAAAGAAGAGATCCACCGCAACGGCCGAATTGAGGAAACTTCTTGTCCTGCTCGCTCCCGAGCTCGGCGAACGAGAATACGACGCGATCAAAGGCATCGGTTGGGGGTTCAAGACCATCGGAAAGTATCAGCCGAAACTTCTAACGAAGTTTCTGGAAAATAATGTGAAGCGAGCGCACCCGACAAAACTGATGCTCAAGAAAGCCACAACATACCTCCCAGCTCGCACAAAGCGACAACTGGCGAATCAGCTTTGACAAGCATCCAGAATCGTGCCGTAACCTACGTTCCATACGAGCCCAAGCATGTCCTCAATGTTCACAAGCATGTCGATGGCGGCTGGTTCTGGGCAAAGTACGGCGCTCACCCTTACATTGGTTGTCAGGAAGGATGCGTCTACTGCTACTGGCGTGATGAGAAGTATAACATGCTCGCTCGTGATCCGGCCACACGTCATCTCTCCGATCCGTTCTCCCAGTACATCAAGGTCAAGACGAACGCGCCTGAGCTGTTGCGGAAGGAACTCTCACGGGCTCAGAAGGACGTGATCATGGTTGGCGACTACCAGCCCGCTGAGGGAAAGTACGGCCTCTCTCGTGAGATGCTCAAGGTTTGCGCAGAGCTCGGCTTTCCGACCATGGTCCTCGAGAAGTCTCCACTCGTCTTGAAGGATCTCGACGTGCTCTCGGAGATCAATGAACGTACTTGGGCGTGTGTTATGTTCAGCATAGTGCGCGCCGCCTCAGAAGGATATGGCGAGATCTTCGAGCCTTGTGCTCCGAGGATCGAGGGGCGATTCCAAGCCATGCGAAAGATCGCGGACGCGGGAATACTGACTGGGATTGCGTTCATGCCGATCCTACCCTACATCTGCGATGATGACTCGAACCTTGAGGCGGTCGTGAGAAGAACCGCGGAGAACGGCGGGAAATTTGTGCTGGCCGGCGGGCTCACGATGAGTGGCGCACAGGCAACCTACTTCACTGAGGCACTGAAGAAACATGATCCCGCACTTGTCGAGAGGTACAACGCACTCTACGGAGGCGCGTATAGTCCCCTCGACACGAAGTACTCTGGCAGGATCGGACTCAAGGTGAGAGAGCTCTGTACCAAGTACGGCATCAGCGACAGGATGCCACGGTATATTCCTGATGGTCCGTTGGCTACGAACAAGCGTGTTGCGGAAGAGATCTTCACCAAATGCTACCTACTTGAGCTGGAGTCTGCGCCCTCCTTCAAAGTCTGGGCGTACAGACGAGCAGGATGGACCGTTGACGAACTCGACCAAGACATCCTAGCGATCTACAAGAAACGAGGACTGAGCGGGTTGAAGGCGCTCCCGAACATAGGCCCGAGCATAGCTGCCTTCATCGCAGAGAAACTCAACAGGACTTGAAGCGCTCACCCTCAAGCTTCCGAGACCGGTTCAACTCTTGTTTTCCCCGTGAGTACGAGCCATTCATCTCGGCGTCCTCAGTCATCCTGCTCGTGCGCCACTAGGCACGCGGTTCTCGGGCACTGCGAGTACAGGCTTGATTCCATCCGCGTATCCGATGTCGAACAGCATGCCTTCTGAGACTTGGCCCATCATCTTCTTCGGTTCGAGATTGACGACGAACAACGCCTGTTTGCCTTCGATCTCTTTCGGATTCTCACGCTCTTGCTTCATCCCAGCCAGTATGCTTCTCTTGTGATCGCCGAAATCAACAGTCAGCTTCACAAGTTTCTCGGATCCTTCCACGTCTTCGACAAGCTCGATTGTTCCAACACGGATGTCAATCTTGTCGAGTACGTCAGGGGAAATCATGGGTTTTGTTGGCGCCACCTTGAATGCCGTCATGGTCATGACAACAGTCCTCGCATTGATCTGTGATCTTCACCACGATAAATCG
>Ga0315268_10008898_pt1 | contig 10451 bp, 1 predicted proteins | sample C1_top_MG_FD_204535 | JGI IMG/M metagenome (GOLD analysis project Ga0315268, IMG submission 204535) | Sediment microbial communities from Yellowstone Lake, YNP, Wyoming, USA - C1_top | ecosystem: Environmental > Aquatic > Freshwater > Lake > Sediment | place: USA: Wyoming | collected 2017-08-01 | reverse complement strand
GATGGCGTCGGCGAAATTGCCGCGCCGCTCGGCGATTCGACCGAGCACCGCATTGAGCTGCGAGTCGCGCGGTGCCTCGGACAGCGCGCTTTGCAGCAGTGCCGCCGCGCGTTCGGGGTCGCTCTCTTCGAGCACACAACCAGCCTCGCTGCGCAGCGCGAGCGCCTCGCCTGCGCCGATGACGGCGGCCAGGTTCTCGAGAGCGCTGGCCAGCTGCGCCGGCGTCCCGTGCAGCCGCTCGAGATCAATCCGAGCGCGCAAGATGACCGGCTCTCGCGGCGTCAGCCGAGCTGCTCGCTCCAGCTGCTCGCGCGCTGTTGCAGGCTGCTGCAAGCGGTCGCGGTACAGTTCGGCCAGGTTGAAGTGCAATGAGGAACGCGCGATCGGGTCAGCGGTCAACGCGATCTCGGATCCATAGGCTTCGGCCAGGCGGTCGAAACAGCCGGCGCGAAAGTACGCCTGCTCAAGCGCACTCCGATTCTTGGCACTCGGCGCTGCCACTTGCGCAAGTTCGAAATAGGCGACCGCAGCAAGCTGGTCGCCCAGCTCGGTGAAGCGTTCGGCCAGCCGCGCCGCAGCAGCCGCGCGGGCGGTCGACGATCCCGTGTAAAGCGGCAACCATGCCGCTTGATCGGTCGCCGGCAACGTCGCCAGCACCGCCGCGGTTGTTGGCGCCTGCGGGTCCAGCGCCACCAGTGCCCGACCCAGTCCGGCCACGGTCGGTGCGCTGGTCGGGCGATCGCGCAACTGGCTCAACAGGCTTTCGGCGTGTGCGCGCCCGGCTGCGTCCGGTGCGCGTCCGATCAGCGACAGCGCGCGACCGGCCGCGACCGCTGCCGGCCGGTCCTGCCGAAGTTCCAGGTGACCGCGCACGACCTCGAGGGCGCGTCCGAGATCTGCCGGGTCGGCCGCGGCGAGCAGCAGCCGGTGGCGCTGCGCCGCCGCCGGGTCGGCCAGCGGTCCGTTATAAAGCGTCACCAGCCGCTGTAGCGAGTCGTCGCGCTCCGCGCCTGCTGCGACCAGAGCGAGGCGTCGTGTCAGGAAGTGGGCCTGCGCCGCAGGGTCGCCGCGCGCTGCCGCGAGCACCGGCTCGAGTTCGGCGCCGATTGCCAGCGCTGGATCTGCCAACCGCGCGGCCTCGATCAGGGCCTGACAACCAGCGACATCGGCGGTTTGCTCAAGATAGATCCGCGCGCGCCACAACTCGGCTGTGGCCAGCGAGCGACCGCTGGCGCGTTGCCGCCACAGCTGCAGCAGCCGATCGCGGTCGACAAATCGACCGCGCGTGGTCAGCAGGGAAACGTAGCGTTGGCCGGCCTCGGGGTCCGCCGCCGCGACCGTGGCCATGCGTGCGAGCGCGGGTGCGCGCTGGCCCTCGGCGTCGAGTCGCAGCGCCTCGGTGCGCACGTCGTCGAGTGTGGCCGGACCGGCTGGCGCCTGTCCGCGGTAAAGCAAGGCGCGCCCAATGTCGCGGGTGCGCGCCGCGTCCTGGGTCAGCTGCGCCAGCCCGTGGGCGAGTCGCAAGAACGCCGGATCACCGGTCAGGCCAAATGCGTCCAGGCAGCAACGCAGCCGCTGCGGCGCGCTGAGATAGCTGGCGACTCCCAGGCGCGGGGCGAGTCGCAGCGCGAGGTCACGGTCGCGTCGCTCCCATGCCAGCTGCCATAGTCGATCGGCGGCGCGGGCTGCGGTCGTCGCGGAAGCTGCGAGTAACGGCAATAGCCGCGAGATCGCGTGGTCGGGATCGTCCGCCAGCAGCGCCGTTTCGGCGGCAAGGAAGATGTACTTGGTGCGCTGCCCCGCCACCTCGCGCCGGGCACGCAGGTCGAACAACGCGGTCAGCGTCTTGGCGTCTCCGGCCGCCGCCGACAGGTCGCGCGCCCGCGCATATCGCCACTCATCGACGGGTGCGCTCGCCGCGGCTTCGAGCAGGTCGCTGCGCGCGGCCGGTACCTGATCCAGCCGATAGCGTTGTGCTGCTCGCTCGATCAGCCAGCGCGGTCGTTGCGCGGCGGGTACCAGCTCGGCCAGCGACGAGGCGACGTCGAGCGCGCGCTCAGGTCGGTCGAGCGGTCCCGCCCACAGCGCAAAGGCCCGTTCGAGCTGGGCCATGCGATCGCCGCGCGCCGCGTGTTGCAGACGCGCCGCCAGCTCCTCGTGGCGGCCGGCCGCCTCGCAGGCGCAATCGGCCGTGGCCAGCGCGGCGTCCGTCGCCACGGCGTCGGCCAGCGCACACGGGAACAGGTCCGGAGCTTGCGGTAACGACCATTGCGCGGCCACCAGCAACAGCTGTTCGAGCTGGCCCGCCGGCAGCGTACGGGCGGCGCCCGAGGCGGCCAGCCGGTCGACCAGGTCAAGCGCGCGCTCGCGATCGCCGATGGCGATCGCCGCAATCGCATTGGCGGCGAGCAGCGCCGGATCCGGTCGGGCAGCAATCGCCTGGCCAAGGGCAGTCGCGAGTTCGGCACCAACGCCCGGTTGACGCGCCGCCACCGCGCACGCACAGTAGCGCGACCAGGCGCGGGCAAAACCGGCGCGCCGCGCCGAGCTGACGCGCAGCAACTCGGCGGCCTCGCCGTCGCGTCGGGCCCGGACCAGACGCGTGGCCACGTCGTCCACCAGCGCCGCGTCGTCCAGCGTTCGACGAGCCGCACGCAGACGCAAGTCGAGCGCACGCGTGGCGTCGCCGTCAGCGGCCACCAACTCAGCCGTCTCCAGCAACAGCTGCGCCGCAGCCTGACCTTCGGTCTGCGCCGCGACTTGCTCCAGCGCCGCCGCCAGCACACCCTGCCACGGCGTCGACAGCGCGACCTCGCGCAGCAATCCAAGCGCTTCGCGGTCCGCCGGTGCCGCGGCTACGATCTCGGCCAACCGACGGGCGACCAGCGCGCAATCGATCGCGGTCGCGTCCCGCAGGTGCGCAAGTTCGACCAGCTGTGCGCGGTGGAGTGCGGCGTCGCCGCTGGCCACATCCTCGGTCAGCTGCTGCGCCAGAGCGCTCCAGTTGCCGGTCTGGCGCAGCAGACGCGCCCGCCACGACCGCAGCTCGTCGCTGGCTGCCTCGGCCCAGAGCTGCTCGAACGCGACCAGCGCTGCCTGCGGATCGCCAACCTCCTCGTCGTAGACCGTCGCGGCCAATCGCAAAAACTCGCGGCGCTCGAGACCGGCGGTCTGCTCTGCGGCAGCCGTCAGTGCTGCCCCCAACTCACGCAGGCGGCTGCACGCGCGCAGCAGCTCGAGCGTGGCACCGCGGATCGCCCGGTCGCCAGGCCGCCGCTGCTGCAGCTCGAGCATCAATTCGAGCGCGCGCGCATCGTCCTCGACACCATCGCGCCACAGCTCGGCCGCGCGCTGGAGATCGGCCTCGCCCTGCTCGATCGACTCCGCCTGACGGCCCAGCTGTTCGAACAGCTGGGCTGCTTCGGCAAAGCGCTCGGCAGCGACCAGCGCCTCGCCGTAGTTGCGCTGCAATGATCGGTCGTTCGGGTCGTTCGCCACGGCGCGCGCCAGCGCGGCGGTCGCCACCTCGATCGCACCCGCGCGCCAGGCTGCTTCGCCGAGCGCCCGGTCAAGCTGGCGGCGCTGGCCCTCGGTCAGCGGTGCGGCGGCCAGCCTTTGTAGGAGATCGACCGCGTCGTCCCAGCGCTCGACCGCAGCGGCCTGCCGCGCCAGCTCCCAGCGTGGCTCGAAGGCGTCCGGAGCGACCGCAACCCAGCGCGCGAGGGCCGCCGGTCCGTCGCCAGTGCCGTGGTCCAGGTCGAGCGACCACCAGGCACGCAACAGCTGCGCGACTCGCTCGGCCGAGTCGGTCTTCTCGGCAAACTCGAGCAGCGCCGCGGCGGCATCCTTGGTGCGGCCCGATTCCCGCAGCAGCTGCACGTAGCGATCTTCGTGCGATGGCGCGCGGCCACCGGCGTCGATCGCGGCTCGCACGTCACTGGCGGCTGCCTCGGCGTCACTGCTGATCTGGGCGCGCCGCAAAAGTGCCTCGGCGCGTTCCTGGCCACTGGTGGTTCCGCCGAGAATGCGATCGAGGACCGATCGCTCGACCGTGTCGTCACCGGTCGCTGCCGCTTGTATCCGTTGTAGAGCCGGCAGGTCGAGGTTGCGTTCGAGCGCGCGTCCGATCAGCTGCGCCACCGCGCCGCGATCGCCGGCTGCCGCGGCGCGCTCGGCGAGCCGGGCCAGCCGTTCGCTCCGGTCGCCGATCTCCAGTGCGTGCTGTTCGAGCCGCTGGTCGATCTCGAGTCGCAGCGACGAATCGCCGCTATCGGCGGCGCGCTGCAGTGCTCGGGTCCAGGCGTCTTCGTTGCTTGGCTCCAGAGCCGCCGCGCGCAGGTAGGCGCGGGCAGCGCCGGCCGGGTCGCGCGCGCGTTCGTAGTGCTCGGCCGCACGCAGCAATGCATAAATGCGGTCGCCGTGCTCGTGCAGCAGGTCGGAGGTGTGGTCGAGGTGCGCGGCTGCAGCCGCATGATCGCCGGCCTGGGCGCGCAGCTGCGCCAGACGAAAGTTCGGCGCGCGCGCCGTCGGGTCCGCGTCGCAGATCGCTGCGTAGAGCGCGATCGCTCGCGCCAGGTCGCCGGTCGTCTCGGCACAGTTCGCGCGCGCCTCGGCCGCGCGCCGCCACAGATCGGGATCGCGTGTCCGGTCGAGGCCGGCCAGTGCGAAATCGAGTTGTTCGCCACCGGATTCCAGCTCGCCGACGGCGACCAGCAACTCGCCGAGTCGAGTGCGCGCGGTGTCGTCGCTGGGCATGCGCTCGACCAGGTGGGTCAGCGCGCGGATCGCCAGCGGCAGGTTCTGCAGCCGGTCGTCTCCGATCTGCGCCATCTCGCGCCAGAGCTCGATCTGCTCGCTGCGGTCCAGCGCCGTCTGCTCGAGCAACTGCTCGTCGAGTTGCGCAACCAGCGCCCAGTCGCGCAGCACCCGCGCGACGCCCACCGCCTGCTGCAGCGTCCGGACGTCGAGCGCGCCCCGGCCGAGCGCCTTGGCCAGGCGCAAGCGCGCACCCTCCGGATCGCGTTCGACGATGCGGCGCGCGGCCGCCACCAGCAGGGGCGCCGAGCGCGCGTCGCCGATCTGCGTGCGCCGGTCAACGAAGCGCAGATGAGCGCCCGGTTCCGGGTCGTTGGCAGTCAGATCGATCAGGGCTTCGAGTGCACGCCGGTTGTCGGGGTCGCGCACCAGAACGTCCTGAAAGCGTGCCCGCGCCGCCGCTGCCTGCCCAGTGCGTTCGCGCAGCAGGTCGGCTGCGGCCAGATCGAGGTCGAGCCGGGCTGCTGCGTCGAGCGCGGAGATCCGCTGCAGGCGACTGACCACGCGCTCGGCGACCTGGGGCGCGATACCGACGCGCAATACCTCGATCAGGGAGCGGACCGCGCTCGCGCGCTGCGGGTCGCGCTCGACCGCGCGCAGCAGCGCCGGCACCGCCAACCGTGGCTGGGCCAGCAGGCCGGCCAGGATCGCCCCCGCCTCCTCGTACAGCTGGGCTGCCGCCGCGTCCGACCGCAGGCGTGCCGCGTGCAGGTAGCCGCGCACCAGCGAGACCAGCGACCCGCGTTGCCGCGACAGGCGCGTCAATCGGTCGATGGCTGCCGGCGATTCTGGCGCGGCGTCGATCGCGCCGTGATAGAGCGCCACCGCCTGAAACGGGTTGCTCTCGGCGACCGCGTCGCCGGCCGCGATCAGAAATGCGGCGCGTTGTGCGGCCGAGGTCGCGCGCTGCGCGCGCTGTCGATGCAATTCGACCAGCGACGGTAAGTCGCCGACGAATTCGTACAGTTTGGAGAGCGCGCGGGCGGCGTCGTCGTCATCCGGATTGGCGCGCAACACGCGTTGCCATGCCTGGATCGCCCGATCTGGACGCGCCAGTCGGTTCTCCTCGACCAGCGCGGTGCGCCGGAACAGCGCGGTCGCCGCCGCCTCGTCGCGGCACACGAGCACGGCCCGGGCCAGCGTGCGCGCCACATCCTCGAACCGCCCTTGCCGCTCGTACGCGTCGGCCAGCGCCGAACAGATCCGCGTCAGATCGGGGGCCATGGTCTCGTCGCTGGCGGCCACCTCGATCAACCGCTCGTAAAGTCGAGTCGCTGGCAGGTCCAACCCGGCGCGCACTGCCATCTCGGCCGCGATCCGGTGCGCGGTCAGCGCCGTCTTGCCCACCGCAGTCGTCGGATCCTCGGCCAGCCGATCGGACAGTTCCGCGGCCAGCGACGCGGCCCGTTCGAAGTCGCCTTGTTCCACGAAGTGGTCGCGCTGGGCGGCCAGCAGCACCGGGTCGCGCTGGCCGCGGTCGAGCAATTCTTCCCGCACTGCAGCCGCGCGCGCGCTGTCGGCGAGCGGGCCCTCGAGCAGCGCCAGCCGCTGGCCGAGCAGTGCGCGCTGCTGCTCTGGCGCGAGGGGCAGGCTCTGGGCGAAGGTCAGCGCCAGCTCGCGGCGCGCAGCGGGCACGCTCTCCGGCAGCGCGCCCACCAGCTGGGCCACTCGCTCGACCGTACCTGGCCCGCCGTCGCTGGCGTTGCGCAGCAATGCCAGTGCGCGCTCGACATCAGAGGTGTGTGTCAGTGCCAGTGCGGCGGCGCGCAACCGCAGCGCAGGATCGCTGCGCTGCGCGTAGCGCTCGATCAACGTTGCGTGCTCGACCCGACGCTCGAACAGCTGGTCGAGCGCGTCCGTCGCCTCGGCGTCGCCAGCCGCCTCCAGTGCGTACGCCGCGACCTGCAGCAGGTCGTCATCGCCGTGCTGGCGCGCCAGTTCGAACAGACGGCGCGCAGCGCGCGACCGCAGGTCGGCATCGACGGCGGCGAGCAGCGGCCGCAAGGCGTCCACCGCGGCCGGGGTGTCGTCGGCTGCGATGGCGGCATCGCCCAGCGCGAGCGCGACGCTCTCGGGGGCACCACGCGCCAGCGCCAGCCGGAAATCGAGCACCGCGTCGTGCGGCCGCGCCAGCGGGCCGGCGTACAGGCGGGCGCGCTCGAGCAGCGCATCGGTCCCGTGGTGGTCGGGGTCCAGCGCAGCCAACCGCCCGAGCGCGTCGACCAGCGCCGCGCGGTCGCCCTGCGTGCGCGCCAGATCGACCCACGCCTCGATCGCGGCCAGCGTATCGCCGTCGTCGAGCGCGCGCTGAATCGCGCTGGCCGCGACGTCGACGGCGCCGCCCGCCTGAGCGCGCTGGGCGAACAGCAGCAACAGGTTCTGGCGCGAATGGCCGCTCGGAAGTGCCGCCGCTCGCGGCACCAGTTCGGCAAGCGTCTGCCGGTCGCAGCGCTCGAGAAACTGTTGCCCGGCGTCGGTCGCGCCGACCAGCGCCGGATGAGCCTGGATCGCATCGAACAGTGCCAGCAGCGCGCCGCGCGTGTCGCCCAGCGTGTCGCGAGCGCGCGCATAGCGCAGCAGGGCGACGGCGCGTGCCTCGGGGCCGACCGCACGCGCTACCTCGCGCTGATGCATCTCGGCCAGCGCCTCGGGATCGCCGCGACGGGCGCGCGATTCGACCAGCGCATGCTGCGCCTGCGCGCAGATCGGGTTCTCGACGCCGCTGCTGACCGCTGCCTCCCGACCCTGTTCGACCGCCGCGCTCAGATGCGGCTCGGCGCCCGCTTCCTCGCCGGCGCGCAACAGCATCAGCCCCAGCCGATAGTGGGCGTAGGCGCGCTCGGCATTGCCGGTCAACAGGCGCAGCGCGCGCTCGAACAACGCGCGGGCACGGAGCGCGTCGCCCAGCGACTCGGCCGCGCGCGCGCCGGTCAGGGCACTCAAGCCATCGTCGATGCCGCGATCGACCAGCTCCTCGACTGCCGCCAGTGCGGTTGCCGGATCGCTCAGCACGTCGAGCGCGAACCGCGCCAGCGCAGCCAGCCCCTGGACCAGGCTGCCACTCTCGTTGTTCGCGCGAGCGATCGTGCATGCCTCTTGATACAGCGCAGCCGCGCGCGCCGGGTCGGCGGTGGCCTCGGCGACCTGGGCCAGCCCGAGCAGCGCATCGGTGCGCGGACCGGGTCGCAGCGCCCGACGGAACGCGCGGCGCGCACGCTCGACGTCGCCGGCGGCCAGGTGCAGCTGCCCGATCCGCACCGCCAGCTCGCTGTCCTCACGTCCGCCGCGCAGCGCGCGTTCGCCAAAGCGCAATGCCTCCAGCGCCAGTCCCTGCCCCAGACACGCCTCGAACGCACCCACCAGCGCATCGGCGTCACGCTCGTCGAAGCTCAACGCGTGTTCGAAGGCGCCGCGCGCCGGTGCCGGCTGCTGTTGCGCAAGCAGCGCACGCCCCTGCTCGACCGCGGCTCGCCGCGCCAATCGCAACTGACCGGTGCGCTCGGCCGCGGCCCCCAACTCGGCCAGCGCCGCGGCACGGGCGGCCGGTTCGCGCAGGGCGCGCCCGACGTTGGCGAGTACCTGGATGTCGCAACGGCTGCGCGCTGCCTGCAACAACTCGATCGCCTCGTCGCTGCTCTGTGGATCGAGCAGCAGCGCCTCGGCTGCCAGCGCAGCGGTGCCGTCATCCTCTGGAAATCGATCGATCAGCGAGCGCGCCTGCTGGACCGCCGCCGCGGTCGCGCCATCCACGATCGCCTGCGCCAGCGCGTTGACCGCGTCGCCGCGCGCCATCGCCCGCACACCGCGGGTGAAACAGGCGCTGGCCGGTTGCACCGGTCGGCCGGGCAGCCAGCCTGGTCGCACGGCGCTACATGCAACCAGCGTGATCCGGTTGTCGCCAACGTGGATCCATTCGATCTCGACGTCACCGAGCGCAGCCTTCTTCCAGCCAGCCTGCACCAGCAGCGGCTGCACCAGCAGATCGCCCAGGTCAACCACCCGCGCCAGCGCGATGGTCGCAATCGCTTCGCCCACGGGCAACGCGGCAATCAGCGTGTGCGCGAGCACGGCCGGCGTCATCGCAACCGAGCCAAACACCGCGGCGTCGAACACCTGCAACCGGACGCAGAGACTGCGCACCGCGCCGATTGCCACGTGCGCGATGAACGGCTGATTGTCACCGCTGCCGACGGTACCTTCGACGACCACCACCCCGCCCTCGGTCGACAGCCGTTGCAGATGCATCCCGTGTTGCAGCAGAGCCGCACGCAAACGGTCCAGCAGCGGATTCAGTTCGAACGCGATTTCGATCGCCCGCAGACAGAGGCGCCGATTCTGGAACCAGTCGGCCCCACCGGTGACGTCGAGAGGGAAACGGACGTTGGGGATCTCGAAGTCGGCGGCGCGGATCGCGATCCCTGGATCAACCTCACGCTCGGCCAGACGCAGCAATGCTGCGCCGCCCTCGAACGCAAGCGAGAACCCGACCGTGTTCGGCGCAGACGGTTCGACTGCAAGCGCGGGTTCGGGTCCTCTGATCGGATGCAAAGGCATTGGCGTGATGCTACCAGACCCCCAGTCCGGGCTCCATTTTTCAACTCATCATGTGTGAGGTGAAGCGCTCGGTGACAGGTCTACTTGAACACGTTGATGGCAAAACGCTTTTCGGCCGCAAAAGTGAACACCTCGAGGGCCAGGTCGCATTGCACGCCGATCTCGCGCGCGGTGGTGAGATTGATCGCAATCTCGAGCCCCTCGGGGCTGCGCACGGGCACGCTCGCTGGCGCGACTTTTTCGTCGAGAATTCGCTTGGCCAGTTCGCCCGCTTGCTGGCCAACGCGCATGTAGTCGATGCTCAGCGAGCACAGTGCACCCTTCTCCACAAACTTTGAATTGAGCGAGAAGAATGGGATCTTCTTCTTCAAGGAAAAGTCGAGCAAGGACTTGAAAGCGTCGAGATCGAGGACGGTTTTATCGGGTATCATCCAGAGCGCGTCGATTCGCTTCTCCAGGCTGCTAACGGCCCGCGCCACGTCGGTCGGCGCTGCCGCCTCGGCTGTCACCAGCTTGAGGCCGAGCTCGCCTGCAGCGACCTTGGCCTCCTCGATCTTCTTCGCCGTGTGCTTTGGATTAAACACCACTCCGACCGACTGCGTCTTGGGCGCCACCGTCTTCAGGGTCGCCAGCTGGTCGCGAATGCTCAGCTCGAGCGCAACGCCGGTGATGTTGGGTCCCTTGAGATCCGGGTATTGCTCGAGGTTGGGCACCATGCAGAAGATCACCGGGATCTCCTTGGGTACCAGCTCGCGTGCCAGCGTGGCCGCGATCGGCCCGATGGCGAGAAACAGATCAGGCTTGCCGCTCAGCGCCGCTGCAAAAACCTCCTTGCCGCGCTCGCGCTTGCCATCAAGCGAGTACTCCACCACCTGCCGCCGCACCTCGACCGTGAAGCCGGTGGTCACGCGGCGGTAAACATTGAGCGCGTTGTCGGCGACGATGGCCACCCCGCTGGCATGCGCCAGGCCAGGCGCCAGCCATGCTGCCAGCACCAACCCCAGCGCGCACTGCCTCGTCTGTCTCATCCCGCCTCCGCCACCGCGTCCGACCGGGATCCGCTGGCGGCACCTGCTAAAACT
>Ga0315268_10008897_pt1 | contig 10453 bp, 4 predicted proteins | sample C1_top_MG_FD_204535 | JGI IMG/M metagenome (GOLD analysis project Ga0315268, IMG submission 204535) | Sediment microbial communities from Yellowstone Lake, YNP, Wyoming, USA - C1_top | ecosystem: Environmental > Aquatic > Freshwater > Lake > Sediment | place: USA: Wyoming | collected 2017-08-01 | reverse complement strand
ACGGACTCGACGAACCAGACCACTCCTTTGCGTGGCACCAAGCGCCCCACCGTCAACAAGACTGACGTACTCTGTAGGTCCTTCCCCAAGGCCTGGGCCAGCCAGTCACGACTGGCCTCTCGAGGCGATAGCACTGTTGGGATCAATACGCCGGGATGGATGACGGTACACTTGAAATCAGGAATCCCTCGTGCGATGCAGGCATCACGGGTGGCATTGCTGTTGCACACAATCGAATCAAACTCACGCACTAAGCGCGGAGTCAGCCATTGGTAAAACAGGGACGGGAAAGTAATATCGAGGCCATGCACCGCCACTACAACCGGCACTCGAAATAGTCGCTTCAACACCCATCCAATCAACGCAATGACCGAATCGCCTAGATGCACCAGATCAACTCCAAGCCTCCCGATCCAGATTGACTTGGCAAGCGCATAAAGCAGGAAAAGGGGCAAGAGCTTTTGACTGCCCCCCCATGCAATTGCGTTTACCTCGACGCGCCGCCTCATTTCGGCAATCAGGTGGTAGCTCAGATTTTCCATTCCGCCGACCGAGGGCGGATACTTGCGAGTGACAAACAACACCTTCATCACGGGTACAACCTTGTTTATGTCCTAGGCAGCATCGGAATTGCGAGGATGATCCAATTCCATCTTTCTCGCGCGGTACAGCATCTCTTCCATCATCTTGCGATTCAAGCTCACCAAATCAGCGATCAATCCAATCATCCAAACCTGGAACCCCACAATGATCAGAATGGCAGCCAGGATCAGTGACTGAACGTGACCGGCGCCACCGCCTCGCCAGTAGAAATACAAGAATCGCAAAACCAGTACCGCGCCTCCGGCGACCAATGTTCCGCCGATGGTCGTGAACATCCGCAATGGACGATACATCGTGTAAAAGCGCAAGATGGTGACCGCCTGGAGCGTCATGAAAGATGGCATACTCCGTATCAGACGTGACCGGCGCGTCCTGGGATTGGTGCGCACAGGGACATACGCCACGGCCATCTTGCGCGCCCCCGCCTGGATAAGCGTTTCGAGCGTGTACGTATACTCGCTTAGCACGGTCAACCGCAGAGCCGCCTCACGAGTAAAAGCTCTCAAGCCGCTGGTCGCATCTGGGATGGGAATCCCCGCAGCGCGCTCGACAACCCAGCTCCCCGCCAATTGAAGCCAACGTTTGAGCGGCGAAAAATGCTCAGAGGCCGCTACGCCGCGGTCGCCCACTGCGATATCGGCCTGGCCCTCCAAAATTGGCTGAACCAGCTTGGCGATGTCTTCGCCGCGATATTGATTGTCGCCATCCGTGTTGGCAATGATGTCTGCGCCGACCGCCAGCGATGCCTCCAGGCCATCTCGGAAAGCGGAAGCCAGGCCTTGATTGCGCGAATGGCAAACAATGTGATGGACGCCCAGCTCGCGCGCCACCTCCACTGTCCGGTCAGTGCTGCCGTCGTCAATCACCAGCACTTCGATGACATCTATGCCGGGAATTGACTTGGGCAGGTCGCTCACCGTCAGCGGAAGCGTTTGCTCTTCGTTGTGACACGGAATTTGGATGACGAGTTTCATAAGGGGATCACCCGAACCATCTAGCCCCACGCGCCGGGAAGGCAGGATTGCGCGCTCATTCAGGGGCGTGCCACCCGATTATAACAAAAGACACCCGTTGTGGCAAAAGCAACAATCCCTTTTCTCGTCCGACGCGGCAACAGGAAACTTGCCCCAGAATTGAAACGCACCCCAGCCGCGCGCCACGCTCAAGACTTGACAAATCTTGTGGTTCGACTACACTAAGTCGGGTTTACGAATCCTCATATCGCGGCGTTGCGTCATCCGTTCTCATGGCGCAAGCCCGTAATGGTCTTTTCACGACACTGCAAGCCACGAAATCCCATGTGTTGGGCAACAGTCATGCTAACTTCTACGGAGTGCTATTGCCGACCTGCTGGCCAGCAAGGTCAAGCGAGGACCTCGCTTAAAGCTGGACAACCTCTCCCTCACAACAGTCATTCGCCACATGGAGGTAGACGATGAATGCCAAGAAGCAAAAACTTGCTCGCACGGGTCTAGCCAAATGCCCTTCGGGCATCCGGGGACTGGACGAAATCTTGCAAGGCGGGCTGCCGAGGGGCCGGCCCACGCTCGTGTGCGGCGGCGCCGGCAGCGGCAAGACTTTGCTCTCGATCGAGTTCCTCGTGCGGGGCGCGCTCGACTATGACGAGCCGGGCGTCTTTGTCGCCTTTGAAGAAACTGCTGAAGAATTGACCAAGAACGTCGCCTCGCTCGGCTTTGATTTAAACGATCTGATCGCACGCAAAAAACTGGCCGTAGACTATGTCCGTGTCGAGTGGAGCGAAATCGAAGAGACGGGCGAGTACGACCTCGAAGGGCTATTCATCCGCCTGGCCCATGCGATTGATTCTAGGCGGCAGGCGCGTGGCGCTGGACACGCTCGAAGTCTTGTTCGGCGGGTTGTCCGACACGCTCATTCTTCGCGACGAGCTGCGCCGCCTGTTTCGGTGGCTCAAGGACAAGGGCATGACGGCCCTCGTCACCGCCGAACGGGGCGATGGGATACTGACGCGCCACGGCATGGAAGAGTACGTGTCCGACTGCGTCATCTCGCTCGACCACCGGGTGAGCGAGCAGGTCGCCACGCGCAGGCTGCGCGTCGTCAAGTATCGCGGCTCGACGCACGGCACCAACGAGTACCCTTTCCTGATTGACACGCAAGGTTTTTCGGTGCTGCCCGTCACCGCGCTGGGGCTGGAGCATTCCGCGTCCACGGCGCGCATTTCTTCGGGCATCCCGCAGCTCGACGAGATGTTGGGCGGCAAGGGTTACTATCGCGGATCGAGCATCCTCGTGTCCGGCACCGCCGGCTCGGGCAAGTCGAGCGTGGCGGCGCATTTTGTGGACGCGGCTTGCCGGCGCGGCGAGCGGAGCCTGTTCGTTACTTTTGAAGAGTCGCAGAACCAGGTCATCCGCAATATGCGCTCAATCGGGATTGACCTGGAGCCGTGGGTGCGCAGAGGGCTGCTCAAGTTTCACGCGGCGCGTCCCACCTTGTATGGCCTGGAAAGCCACCTGGCGAGGATGAACAAGCTGGTGGCCGAGTTCGAGCCGCGCGTGGTCGTCATGGACCCCATCAACAATTTGGCTGTAGCGGGGACGCTGACCGAAGTCAAAGTGATGCTGATGCGTCTGGTGGACTATATGAAAGCGACCCACGTCACAGCGCTGTTCACCAGCCTCACCCAAGACCAGGATAATATGGAGACGACCAATGTGGGCATTTCTTCGCTGATGGATACCTGGCTGCTGCTGCGCAACCTGGAAGCGTCGGGCGAGCGCAATCGCGGGCTGTACGTTCTCAAATCGCGCGGCATGGCCCACTCGAACCAGATTCGCGAGTTTACGCTCACCGACCACGGCGTCGAGTTGCGTGAGGTGTATTTTGGCCCGGCCGGCGTCCTCACCGGCTCGGCCCGCGTGGCGCAAGAGGCCCGCGAGAGCGTACAAGCCCTGGACCAGCAGCAAGAGATGGCTCGCAGACGGTACAGCCTCGAACGCAAGCGGCAGGCGTTAGAGGCCCAGATCGCCCTGCTGCGCGCCGAGTTCGAAGCAGAGGCCGCCGAGACAAACAACATTATCATGCAGGATGAGCTGCGGTTGCAGCGCCAATTGGAAAGCCGCGCCAAGATGGCCCGCAGTCGCGGAGCCGGTAATGGCGACAAGCCTCGCAAAGGAGCACGCAAATGAGTATCCCGAAATCCGCGCCCGCGCACCAGGGCACGCATCGTGTCGCCAGGAGCGCCAAGAGCGCGAAGGCCAAATCGCCGTCCCGCAAGCCGCCAGCCAAACCCGATTCGGATATATGGGAGCTCAAGTTGTACGTGGCCGGGCAGACGCCCAAATCTCTGGCCGCTTTCGACAATCTCAAAAAGCTGTGCGAAGAGCGCCTGGAGGCCAAGTATCGAATAGAAGTGGTGGACCTGCTCGAAAACCCCAAGCTCGCCCGAGATGACCAGATCGTGGCGATCCCCACACTCGTGCGCAAGCTGCCCCCGCCGATCCGCAAGATCATCGGCGACCTTTCCAATACCGAGCGTGCGCTGGTGGGCCTGCAACTGCGGTCCAGGGGGTAAAATGGAAACAGCCAAAGGGAAACGGGTGAAGCAAACAACGCCCAAAAAGACTGCCAGGGCTTTGGAAAAGCGTCTTGCCAAACGTGCTGAGGAAAAATATTTGCTGCGCCTGTACGTGACCGGCGCAACGCCCCAATCCACGCGGGCCATTGCCAACATCAAAGCCATTTGCGAAGAACACCTCAAGGGCCGCTACGAGTTGGAGGTCATTGACATTTACCAGCAGCCCACACTGGCCAGGGACGAGCAGATCATCGCCGCTCCCACGCTGATCAAAAAACTCCCCCTGCCCTTGCGGCGACTGGTGGGCGACCTTTCCAAAACCGAGCGAGTTCTCTTGGGGTTGGACTTGCGACCCAAGTCGTAAGGCGTGTCCGCCTGCCTGCGGCAAGCGGGGGGCGCTAGGCGTCGCGGCGCTCAGAGCTTGCCCTGCGATCGAAGGAAGAGCAGCGAAGGAGTGACAAACGCTCGTTCGGTCCGCGATTGCACGCGAGAAACAAATCAAACGGTGTAATATGACCAAGAAAGCAATGACAAAACAAGACTTGCTGTTGCAGGCCGAAGAATTGCGCTCGCGGTTGGAGGTGGCCGAAGAGACGCTGCGCGCCATCCGGAGCGGCGAAGTGGACGCGCTCGTGGTCTACGCGCCGGAGGGCGAGTCCGTCTATACACTCAAGAGCGCAGAGCAACCGTATCGCATCATGGTAGAAACCATGAACGAGGGCGCGCTCACACTTTCGGGCGACGGCACGGTCCTGTACTGCAACGCGCGTTTTGCCGAATTGGTCAAGACGCCGCTCCAGCAGATGATGGGCAGCTCCTTGCGCCACCTTGTGGCGCCTTCCGACCAACGCAAGTTCGACGCGCTGGTGCAAATGCCCGACGGCAAAGACGAGATCACACTCACAGCTTCTGATGGAACCTCCACACCCACCCAGTTCTCGACGCGTTCCCTCCACACGGATGGACGGCCAGCCATCTGCGTCGTCGTCACCGACTTGACGGATAGGGTGATGGCCACCCGGTCGCTGCAGGCCAGCGAGGCCCGCTTCCGCGCGCTGGCCGAAACGACCTCCGCCGCGATCTTTATCACCGAGGGGCTGCGCATCCTTTATGCCAACGACGCGGCGCAAGGCCTGACAGGCTATTCGTGCGACGAATTGCTCGACATGGAGTTGTGGCAATTCACGCACCCCGCCTACCAGGAGATTCTCAAACGGCATGGGTTGATACGCTCGTATGCTCCCAATATTCCCAACCGCTTCGAGCTGCGCATCTTGACCCAGGCCGGCGAAGAGCGCTGGTGGGATGTGACCACCGGCGAAATTGAGTACGAGGGCCGGCCCGCCTTTATCGTAACGGCGTTCGACATCACCGAGCGCGACCGCGCGGAAAAGGCGCTGCAAAAAGCCAAAGAAGAGCTAGAAGTGCGCGTCGCACAGCGCACCGCCGACTTGCGCGAGGCAAACACTGCTTTGAGCGCGGCAAATGAGCAGTTGCAGGCGCAGGCCGAAGAGCTACAAGCGGCATCGGAAGAGCTGACCACGCAGAACGAGGAATTGCGCGCGGCGCAGACCGCCCTCGATGCCGAGCGCCGGTGCTACCAGGAACTGTTTGACTTTGCGCCCGGCGGCTACCTGGTGACGGACCCGCAAGGAACCATCCGCGAAGCCAACCGCGCTGCGGCAGAGATGCTCGGCGCGCAGACCAGCAAGCTGGTGGGCAAGTCGCTGACGATCTTTGTGGACGAAAGAGAGCGCCAGGCTTTATATGCCCAACTAGAACAATTGCAGCAGGGACAAGAAATCCATCAGTGGGAGATGCGCTTGCAGCCACGCGGGCACGAGCCTTTCCCGGCCCTGGTAGACGCGACCCCCACACGTGATGCACAAGGCCAGATCGGCGGCTTTCGCTGGCTCTTGCGCGACATCACCGAGCGCAAGCGGGCGGAGGAGGAAATTGCGCGCCTGGCGAAATTTCCCTCCGAAAATCCCAACCCAATCCTGCGGTTGAGCCAGGCCGGCATCGTTCTCTATGCCAACGAGGCAAGCGTCCCCCTGCTGCAAGAGTGGGGCTGTGTGGTCGGCGGCTATGCTCCCGAATCCTGGCGTCATTTGATCACCGAGGCATTCACAAATGGGCTGAGCAGGACTGTAGACGTAGAGTGTCAAGAGCGGGTGTACTCGTTTGTCGTCGTGCCCATCAGAGAAGTCGGCTACGTCAACCTGTATGGGACAGACATCACCGAGCGCAAGCGGGCGGAGGAGGCGCTCCTACGTCTCAACCGAACGCTCCGAGCGCACAGCCATAGCGATCAAGCCATGATGCGCGCCGCGACCGAAGCCGAGTATATGCAACAAGTGTGCAACATCATCGTGCAAGATTGTGGACACGCGATGGTCTGGATCGGTTTTGCAGAAGAGGACGAAGCCAGGTCCGTCCGGCCTGTGGCGTATGCCAGCTTTGAGGAAGGCTACCTTGAAACGCTCCACATCACGTGGGCGGATACGGAACGCGGGCGCGGGCCTACCGGCACGGCCATCCGCACCGGGAAGCCGAGTTTCTGCCGGAATATGCTCACCGACCCCGATTTCGCTCCCTGGCGTGCAGAAGCGCTCAAACGCGGTTACGCCGCTTCGCTCGTGCTCCCTCTGCTGGATCAAGGCCGGGCCTTTGGCGCGCTCACCATCTACTTCCGAGAGCCGGATCCTTTCACGGAAGACGAGATAAACCTGCTGTCTGGATTGGCCGACGATCTGACGTATGGCATCAAGACGCTCAGGCTGCGCGCTGCCCATGCACTGTCGGAGGCGGCGCTGCGCCAAAGCGAAGAGCGCTACCGCTCCTTGTTCGAAGGGATGACCGAGGGCTTTGCCCTCCACGAGATCATCTGCGATGAGCAAGGCCAGCCGTGCGACTATCGCTTCCTGGAGATCAATCCGTCCTTTGAGCGGCTGACGGGGCTGAGGCGGGAGGACGTGGTTGGCAAAAACCACAACGAGGTGTTGCCTAACGACAACCCCCTCTGGGTCGAGATGTACGGCCAGGTGGCGCTCACCGGCCAGCCGGTCCACTTTGAAAACTATTCGCCGGTGCTCAAGCGGCACTATGAGGCGTTTTCCTATTGCCCTGCGCCGCGCCAGTTTGCCATGGTGTTCATGGACATCACCGGCCGCAAGCGGTTGGAGGAGGAGCGCGAGCAACTGCTGGAGCAAGCCGCAGCGCTCGCCGCGCGGGACGAGGCCATCCTCAATAACATGGCGGAAGGCATGGCCATCACCGACCGGCACGGCAATGTCATCATGGAAAACCCGGCGGCGCTGACTCAACACGGTTACCATAGCGTTCAAGAAATTCAGATCCACTTGGACCGATTCGGGCCGTTATTTGAGACGACCTATCCCGACGGGCGGCCCATGCCGCTGGACGAATGGTCGGTCTCGCGTGCGCTGCGCGGAGAGACGTTCCAGAACATGGAGACGGTGGTGCATCGCGTGGACCAGGGCTGGACCAAAACCATCAGCTATGGCGGCGCGCCCGTGCGGGATAAGGACGGGAACGTCGCCCTGGCCGTCGTGACCTCGCGCGACATCACGGCGCAAAAAGAGGCCGAAGCCGAACGCGAACAGTTGTTGGCTCAAATTCAACGCCATGCAAACGAAATGGATGCGTTCGTTGCCGCGATGACCGATGCGATGATCGTGTACGACGGACAGCACAGCAGGTTGCTGCGGCTGAATCGAGCCGCAGAGGCCATGTACGGGCCAAATGCAACCGGACTGGATCACCAGACACTTGGCCGCCGTCTCAACTTGCGCTATCCCGATGGACGGCCCGTAGCCTTCGACGACATGCCTTTGGCGCGCGCGCTACACGGTGAACAAGTCGCCAACGCGCCCTATCTTGCCAATGATTGGCAAGGCCACGAGATCATTGTGCTGGCATCTGTCTCGCCTCTGGCCGCCAATGGCAGCATCTATGGCGCGGTGGGCGTATGGCACGACATTACCGAACACGAGCGCCTGGCGAGCGAAGTTCAGCGCCGGGCCGCCGAACTGGATGCGACGATTACGGCCATTGCCGATGGCGTCATGCTCTTTGACCCGGAAGCCCATGTTCAGCGTATGAATCCCGCCGCAAGCAAGATTTTGGGCAACATGGAGGACGGGCAGGCCATGCCGCCGGCCGAACGACTCGCGCGGCTGCGTGTGGAAACGGCGGACGGCGCTCGGCTGACCCGAGGCAACTATGTGCCCGTGCTGCAAGCCCTGCGCGGCGAGACGGTGCAGGGTCTCTTGCTGTCCTTGCAGATCCCGGGCGAAAACAAGAAATGGCTTTCGACCAGCGCAGCTCCAGTGCGGGCCGCGGACGGGCGAATGCTGGGGGCGGTGGTATCGTTCAACGACATCACCGAGCTGCGCCAGACTCAGCAACGCCTGCAAGATTCCAATGAACGACTACAGTCGCAAACCGAGGAACTGCAGACGCTGACGGAAGAACTCGGCAAAGCGCGTGATGAGCTGGAACTGCGCGTCCAGGAGCGCACGGCTGAGCTGGCGCAGGCGAACGTCGAGTTGCACCGGGCTTTTGCTTACAACCGCAGCCTCATTGAGGCCAGCCTCGACCCACTCGTGACCATCGGCCCGGACGGCAAGATCAACGACGTGAACCTGGCGACAGAGGCTGCCACAGGTTGCTCACGTGCGGAACTGGTGGGCACGGACTTTGCGGAATACTTTTCCGAACCGGACCTGGCTCGCGCCGGGTATGAGGAAGCGTTCCGCGCAGGTTCAGTGCGCGATTATGCGCTGGAGCTTTTACATCGGGATGGACGCGTGACCTCGGTGTTGTACAACGCCTCGGTGTATCGAAATGAGACCGGACACGTCATCGGCGTGTTTACAGCCGCGCGCGACATCACCGCACGGAAGCAAGCCGAGGAGCGACTGCGATTGCAGAGCACGGCGCTGGAGGCCGCCGCTAACGGCATCATCATCACCGACCGGCAAGGCGATATTCAGTGGTGCAATCCTGCTTTCGCGCAAATGACGGGTTACACGGCCGAACAAGCGCTGGGCCAAAATCCCCGCTTCCTGCGGTCGGGCCAACAAACGCTGGAATTCTATCGGCAGCTCTGGGAGACGATTCTTGCCGGGCAAGTCTGGCGCGGTGAAATGACCAATAAGCGCAAGGACGGCAGCCTGTATATCGAGGAGCAAACGATCGCGCCCGTTCTAAGTGAGCGCGGAGAGACGACTCACTTTGTCGCCATCAAACAAGATGTGACCGAGCGCAAGCGCATGGAGGAGGCCGAGCGGCGCGCGCGTCAGATCGCCGAGACGCTTTCGGCAGCCAACCTGGCCCTCACGCAAACCCTCGACCTTGAAACGGTGATGGAGACGTTGCTGGACTTTGTAGAGCGGCTCGTCCCCTACGACAGCGCCAACGTCATGTTGCTGGAGACCGAATCGCGCCTGGCGGTGCGAGTCACGCGCGGCTATGAACGCTGGGGAAATGCCGAACAGGTCCGCGCCATCACGTTTGACCTCCAGACCAACCCGATTCTCAACGAGCTGTTCACGACTCGCAAGAGTAGCCTGGTCTCAGATTCACGCGCGCAGCCTGGCTGGCAAGTCGTCCCCGGTGCGGAACATGTGCGGAGCTGGATCGGTGTGCCCTTGATTGCGGGCGGCAATGTCATCGGAGTGTACTCGCTGGACAAGGCCGAGCCAGGGTTCTTTACGCAGGAACACGTTCAATTGGCGGAGATGTTGGTTCGGCAGGCGGCGGTGGCGATCCAGAACGCGTGGCTGTTTGAGCAGGTGCGCGCCGGACGCGAGCGACTCCAATCTCTCTCGCGCCGATTGGTGGAAGTTCAAGAGGCCGAACGCCGCTACGTGGCGCGCGAACTGCACGACGAGGCCGGCCAGTCCCTGACTTCGCTGGTATTCGGTTTGGGCCAGTTGGAGCAAGAGACAGATCGGTCTCGGCATATCGCCCGCATCGCTGAATTGAAGCAGATGACCAATGAGGTCCTGGAAGATCTGCACCGGCTGGCCATGGACTTGCGGCCGGCCAGCCTCGATCACCTGGGGTTGGTAGTGGCACTGGCACAATATGTTAAAATGACAGGTGACCGGTATGGCCTGATCGCGCAGTTCAAGGCGCTGGGATTCGATGGCGAGCGTCTGCCGCCGGCTATGGAGACGGCGCTGTATCGGATTGTGCAAGAAGCGTTGACCAATGTAGTCCGGCACGCACAGGCCACGCGCGTGGACGTGCTCCTCGAACGGCGCG